>Ga0210405_10004863_pt1 | contig 12479 bp, 8 predicted proteins | sample IncBWH11MmetaG_FD_155492 | JGI IMG/M metagenome (GOLD analysis project Ga0210405, IMG submission 155492) | Forest soil microbial communities from Barre Woods Harvard Forest LTER site, Petersham, Massachusetts, United States - Inc-BW-H-11-M | ecosystem: Environmental > Terrestrial > Soil >... | reverse complement strand
GCTTCAACCCGGGCTGTATACAGTTACAGCGGAAGCCCGCGGATTCAAAAAGGTAGAACACTCGAATATTCGTCTGGAAGTAGGAAATGATGTGCGCGTTGATGTTCAGCTTGTTCCTGGTGCGGTCGACGAAATAGTCCAAGTCACAGCCGAAGCGCCACTCATAACAACAACGAACGACACGATCGGCGGCTCGCTTTCCAACAAAGAAATTAACGATCTGCCGTTGAACGGCCGCGACTACCAGAATCTCGTTGTGCTCCGGCCGGGAGTAATTCGCTTCCCCGGCGGCGGATTCGAATCGATTGCCGCGAACGGCATGCGGCCTGAAGACAACAACTTCGTGCTCGATGGAACCGACGATAACGATCCATACTATTCCGGCAATATCATCAACGCCGAAGGCGTGCAGGGAACACCCGGCTCGATTCTCCCTATTGACGCGATTCAGGAATTCAACGCGGAAGAAAATCCTCCTCCGGATGTGGGATGGAAGCCCGGCGTAACGGTCAACATCGGCCTGAAGTCTGGGACGAATCAGCTTCACGGCACAGCTTACGGTTTCGAGCGCAACAGCTTCTTCGATGCGCGCAATTGGTTCGACACGAAGCCCAGTCCTCAAATCGCGCTCCGCCAGCACCAGTTTGGAGCCACTGCGGGAGGTCCTATCCGGCGTGACAAGGATTTCTTTTTCCTCGCCTACGAAGGAGTGCGAGGATTTATTTCGAACGCAGGAACCGCCCAATCGCCGGTAACCACTTCGCTCGGCGGCGATCCGACCAATAGCATTCCCGACGCAATCACTGATCTCGCCGCCCACGGTATGTCCGTGAATCCGCTGAGCGCGAACCTGATCGGCATGGGAACCTTCGCAGGGAACGGGCCGTTTCCGGGTCTTTTCCCAGTAAATACGGGGACGAATCCGCTGGGGATAACTTCCGTGAGCACCTCATTTCCCAACGTGAATCGTTCCGACACCGGCGTCGCCAAGGTGGATCACCATTTTTCGTCGACCGAAATTCTTTCCGCGCATTACCTAATTGGCGATAGCAATCAGATCGAACAAGATGCAACGATTCTCCAGCCGCAATGGCGTTCGGAATCCCAAATTCGCGCGCAAGTGTTTGGCCTAAGCCTAACGTCCACGCCGTCGGGAAACTGGGTGAATCAAGCTCGATTCGGGTTCAGCAATTTCTGGCAGAAGATTCAGGCAGTGGATCACAGCTCGAATCCACTGACAACTTATGGCCTCAACACGGGCGTTACGAACTCTTTGAATTTCGGTCTGCCAGAGATCGACATCAGCGGGTTCACAGCACTCGGGAATATCAGCGGCTGGCCCCTCTTCACCACCCCGAATCGAACCTTTCAGTTTTCCGATGGCGTCTCCTATACACGGGGACCTCACACCTTCAGGTTCGGAGCGGAAGTTCGGCGCGGTTCGACCGATAACGTTCGCGACCGTACCGGGAAAGGCCAAATTAACTTCTCCGGCGGAGGAGCATTCACTGGAAGCTCTGCACTCGAAGATTTCCTCGCCGGTTTTCCTTCCACTGGCAAAATCTTCGTCGGGGATTCTGAGCGTAAGGTGCATTTCTGGTCTTTTGCGTGGTACGTGGCGGATGATTGGCGTGTAAGTTCGCATCTATCGGTTAACCTGGGCCTTCGCTACGAACTAAACACGGTGATTAAGGCTGACGGAAACCTGCTTGGAAACTTCGACCCGAACGTCGGCCTCGAACAGGTCGGCATCAACATCAAATCGCCTTACAACGGAGACCACAACAATTTCGCTCCGCGGGTCGGTATCGCGTGGGATCCGTGGGGCGGTGGCAAGACCGTGTTTCGGGCGGGAGCAGGCATCAACTACGAAATTCCCCACCTCTCGCTCTTCATTGGACAAAACGGCGTAGACAACGCCACGACACCTGGCCTGAACGACATTCCCACGGGAGCAATCGGCTCAAACATTGCTGGAAATATCGTAGCTACCGGACTGACCGTGTCTCCGAACTACGTGGACATCAACACGCCGATCTTTCCCGTGGCCACCGCCACCCTCAATTGCGACCCGAACCAGGGTGGTTCGCCGTGCGACATTCTGGGGGTCACTCGCAACCTCCGTACGCCTTACGTCGTTTCCTGGAACGCGAATATCCAACAGGCGATTGGAAATTCCACCTCGCTCCAAATCGGATATGTGGGCAATGCCGGAGTGAAGCTTTACAGCGTGCGCGACATTAACCAAACCGATCCCAATTTGCCGGTTGTTCAAGCTTGTTTTGCTGCAACCGGAGGCGGGCAGTTCAACAACGCATGCCAACAACTGGGGCGGCCGTTCAACGGGCAGTTTCCGTTCCTTCAATTCATCAACTTTCTTCAGAACGGATATCACTCGAACTACAACGGCTTGCAGGTCACCGCGACGCAAAGAGTCTGGCATGGCTTGAATTTCCTGGCCGGGTATACGTGGTCGCATTCGATTGACGACGCCACGAACAACCGCTCGTTTCAGCCGCAGAACAGTTTCGCGCCCAACCTCGAGCGTGGCTCCAGCGATTTCGACATTCGCCACCGATTCACTCTGGCGCTCACCTATGCGCTGCCGTCCGTGAAAACGAAATTGCAACTGCTGGAAGGCTGGCAAGTGAACTCGATCGTGACGCTTCAGGCAGGATCGCCCTACTCCGTCTACGATGGAGTGCAGAGCGGCGACGATTTCAGCGAGACGAGCGAGCTTGTCGATCGCTGGGACTTCTTCGGGAATCCCAATGATTTCCGGGCGATTCCGTCCGGCATCCCGTTTTTTTCGGCGGACAGTAACCCAGCCTGCGCTGCCAAGGCCATTGCTGTAGATGGCGGCATCATGAACGGTCCGACGACCCAGTCGCTGCAATCATTCGGCTGCTACGCAAATGGGAACTCAGTGATGATCCCACCCGCGCTTGGGACTTTCGGTACAATGGGGCGCAATTTGTTTCGAGGGCCGAAATTCTACAACTGGGATTTTTCTTTGGTTAAAGACACGCGCCTGACGGAGCGAGTAAGATTGCAATTCCGCGCGGAGTTTTTCAACGTGCTGAACCATCCGCAGTTCGCGAATCCGGAAGCCAGCACCCTGTTTAATGAAGATCCATCCGTGCCCGGTGCTTTTGGCGCATCGAATGCCACGCCAGATGTTGCCGCTGCAAATCCCGTGATCGGAACCGGAGGCCCGCGAAATATTCAGTTAGGCCTGAAATTCATTTTCTAGAGGGGAAGCCCAGCCCTTCGGAAGAAAAAAGCCCGAGTCTGCGAAAGCGGACTCGGGCTTTTTCATGCGCGGATCGTCTGCTATGCAAACTCAGGCTGGGCAAACTCACCACGCGAGTGACGCACCCCAAAGACACAAGATAAGAAAAGCTGCCATCGTATGACGGTGTGGAGACGATGCGGGGACGACGCCGTCTCCGGCCTTGCTTCGCCGCAGCGATTGAATCTAGCGCGGGCGACCAACTGGCCGACGGCTGCTCAGCGCACGCGGCCGCATCCGGAAGCGCGGCGCCAGGGGCGGCGGCACATTGTGAAGAGCCCCGCCGCAATTGCTGCAACGATCCTGAGGCGCGCTTTCCACGCGCAGCCAGTGGCCGCGCGCCGGACAACCCGGATTCAAACACTGCACGGTCCAACCGGGCAGATATTGCATTCGTTTGCCTCGCAAACCCACGGCTCCGGCGGCGGAAGGGAGAGCGATGCCGCCGAAGCGCCCCGATGCAAAAACGCCACGAACTGGCGGGATTGTGCGCCGGCGAGTCTAGTGAGTCAAGGCAAATCTATACAATTAGTAGTGGTGCTGTTGCAAAGCTGTGGAAAATACGTAGAACGAACTAGCGACTCGACTGAGAAAGGTTAGTACCTGGCCATGCCTGGCCAGGAATTGCTCTTCGACAAGGCCAGCCGACGAGGCTAGCGCGCGTTGGAAAGTTTCGCTTCGAGCTGATCCACTTTCATCTGAGCATCGGCCACTTGCTGCTGCTTGGCTTCCACCTCAGCTTTTTCGGCATCGATGTTGGCGGCGCCGTCTTTGTCGGCGACGTAGTTGGGTTTGCTGTAGTAGGTCTGAGAATCGAGATTGAATTTGCGCTGCGCCACATCGAGGTCAGCTTTTGCGGTTTGCAATTGCGTCTTGGCGGCAGCGAGATCCGCCTGGATCGCAGCAATTTCCGCAGCAAGCTTGTCGCCATCTTTCTTTTCGGATGGCTCCCCAGCGTCGCCGGCTCCAGAGGGAGAAGCGGCTCCAGGCGCATCAGACGCAGCCTCATTCGCAGGTTTTGCCGCGTTGTCCGCCCCCTCACCTCCGGCAGTCGCCGCTTTCGCGGCGGCGTCCGCATCCTTCGAACCGGCGCCTTCCGCGGAATCATCGCCCTCGGCCGCGGCTGGGGTCTGGCCGATTACGCTTACTTCACCCGGCTTTTTGGGAATCGTGTCGTTGTCCCACACCCTTGCGGGTTTGGGTTGTTCTTTCTTTTGTTCGCGTGCGCGGCGAGCGGCATCGGCAACATTGGAAGGATCTTCCTCATGATATTGCTGCTGCTGTGGTGGATGCGCAAAAACCGAATTCACCGGCAACAGAAGCAGAATCGCGAGTCCTGGCCATGCGCTCTTCATCGCAGTTCTCCCGAAGACAAGTTTCGCTCGTCTATGATAATCGCGCTGTCGCGAATCCGGCAAAGGGCGTTCAGAGACGCACCCAAAGAGGCAACCCTGTTCCGAGTGACAGGTCCCGTGCCAACGAGGCTGAGGCTCTGCTGCGTTGCATCGCATTGAAAAAGAATGGCATACTCGCGCGTTACCGCTCTTAACGATGGGCCCCGAGCCTCGATGAATATTGCGCGAGTGGTTCTTCTTAATCTAATCACGCTTGCCGTCACTCCCATTGCATTTGGAAAAGTTTCATGTCTTAGTCAGGTGCAATTGCCTTCAGGGCAGGAATCTCAAGCCACGCAATCTCCTAGCGTCGCAACACGGCCGATCGAAAAGAAAATCACCGCATACACGCTTCCGCCCGATCTCTACAAGAAAGCAAAAGCTCTCAGCCGCACTCGGTTCCGCTTCAACACCATTAGCTCCCTTTACGGCCTCCTCATCCTCTGGATCATTTTGCACTGGAAGCTCGGGCCGAAATTTCGCGACATCGCAGAACACGCATCATCGAATCGTTTCATTCAGGCTCTCGTGTTCGCGCCGCTCCTGGTCCTCACGATCGCGATCCTGCAGTTGCCTGCCGACGCTTACCAGCACTGGGTATCGCTGTCCTATGGCATCTCGGTCGAGCGTTGGGGCGCCTGGTCTCTGGACTACGCGAAAGCACAGCTTCTCTTGATTGTGGGCGGCATTTTCACTGTGTGGATACTGTACGTCGTGATCCGGCGCAGTCCGCGGCGCTGGTGGTTTTATTTCTGGCTGATCTCGCTGCCGATTGTCGTGTTCCTCACTCTTATCGAGCCGTTTGTGATTGAGCCGATGTTTTTCACGTTTGCGCCCCTCAGCCAGAAAGATCCAGAACTCGTCGCGCAAATTGAACGAGTGGTGCAGCGCGCCGGCCTCACGATTCCACCCGAGCGCATGTTCTGGATGAAGGCCAGCGAAAAAACGAATGCGATGAATGCCTACGTCAGCGGCCTCGGCGCTTCGAAGCGAGTTGTGGTTTGGGACACGAACATCGCCAAGGAATCCATTCCAGAAATCCTTTCAGATTTCGGACACGAGATGGGCCACTACGTCCTGAATCATATCTGGAAGGGCCTGGCTTTCACGGCGGGCTTGCTGTTTGTGCTCTTTTATCTCGGCTTCCGGTGTCTCGACTGGATGCTGAAGCGCTGGGGAAGCGGCTGGGGAATTCGCGGCCCGGACGATTTGGCGTCGCTCCCGGCGTTGCTCTTACTGCTCTCGATTTTCAATTTTGCGGCGGATCCGATCTCTAATGCTTTCAGCCGCTACATCGAGAATAAGGCCGATGTGTACGGGTTGGAGGTAACGCACGGCGTGATTCCTGACGCAGGTCAAGCAGCCGCTGATTCGTTTCAAGTGGAAGGCGAGTCTTTTCTCGCCGACCCTGACCCGAATCCAGTCGACGTTTTTCTGTTCTACGATCATCCGCCGATTTCTGACCGTGTAAGGCTGTGCCTCACCTACGATCCGTGGTCGAAAGGCGAGCAGCCGCAATTCGTGAAGTAAGAGGCAGTGCGATCTTGCGTCAGCGGAGGCGATTTAAGTGAACAGGCTTCAGGCTGTTCTCTTTTGGTTTTACCGCGCATGAATCGTCATCCGAATCCCATTCTTCGGTCGCAGCGTAACTAGCGGCTCCGGCGCCACCGTCGTGCCGGGCACCAATTCAAAACGAAAGCGCTGCGCCAGCGCGCCAATCACCAGCGCCGATTCGAGCAGCGCGAATCCCTGCCCAATGCAGCGCCGAGGCCCGTCGCCAAACGGAAAATATGCGCCGGCAGGCAGCCGGTCGGCCAGTCCATCGAGCCAGCGCTCCGGGCGGAATGAATCCGGATCGTCGAAATAACGCTCATCCCGGTGCATCACCCATTGCGAAACCATCATCGTGGAGCCCACTGGAAAATCGTAGCCCCCGAAGCTCGAGGGCGCGATCGATGTCCGAGCCATGATGTACGCTGGCGGATACATTCGCAGCACTTCACTGATCACCGCGCTCAAGTAAGGCAGACGTTCGAGATCGGCCACGCCCGGAGCCCGTTCACCGAGAACGCCTCGGAGTTCTTCATGCAGCCGCGCTTCCGCGGCGGGATTCTGGCTGAGCAGATACCATGTCCAAGAAAGCGTCAACGCCGTGGTCTCGTGGCCGGCAAGAAACAGCGTCATCGTCTCGTCGCGCAATTGCCGCGGTGTCATCTGCGTGCCGTCTTCGTCCATCGCGCCCATCAACATCGAAAGCAAATCGCCGTGGCGATGCCCGTTGCCCCGCGCTTTGCGCTCCGCGATGATTCGATACACAAGAGAATCGAGAAAACCGAACTCCTTCGTGGCACGCCGGTTTTTCGGCGTCGGCCATCCGGCTGGAATCCGCAAAGGCGAGCGAGCGCGCCGCAGAGAATAGCGCATCAAGAACGTCATCGCGCGGCCCACCTGTTGTGCCTCACCCGGAAGCGTGGTGCCGAAAAGAGTTCGCACGGCGGCTTCGAGCGTCAGCTCCATCATTTCTTCCGCCATGTTGCGCGTATCGCCATCGCGCCAGTCGCGTGCCTTCATCTCCGCGCAATCCAGCATCGTGGGCGCGTATTCGTTGATTCGGTGGCGATGAAAAGCGGGCTGCGCGAGCCGCCGCTGGCGCCGCCAGAAATCTCCTTCGCTAATCAGCAGACCCTGCCCAAGCAGGCGCTCGGTGGTTTCTTTGGTCAGCGTGCTCTTGTGAAATTTGCTCGGCTGGAAAAGCAGCAATTGTTGAATGTAATCCGGATGGTTCAGCAGGATGCGGCTTTGCAGGATCACCGGGATGCGAACGATGTCGCCGTACTCCCGCGTCACGCGACGCATCAATTCCAGCGGGTCTTGCAGCAGATTGAACGACACGCCAACCACGGGCAAGCCTTTTGGTCCCGGTGGGAGGCGTCGGTTGCCGTTGGTGTTCATGATTATTCTGCGCTGTTTAGATGCGGCCAGACGTAAGTATGCACACGGCCTTCATTCCGAATCGACGAATTAGTTTACTTCAGGTACCGGTCCAGCAGTTGGTAGTTGCGCAATGGAAAGATGCAGGCGAGCCGCCCAGCTTTGTGGCTTTCCGGCATATTGGGTAAGATGAACGTTCACGCCGAGTGCGGTTGTGCGGGGGTTGTCCTTGGAATTCGAACGGCCCGAATGGCTCGAACAAATGGCGGGCATTCTCGAGACGCTCAACGAAGGAGTCCTCATCGTTGACGACTGCGAGCACGTGATCTTCGTCAATGCGTGCTTCGAGGAGATGACGGGAATATCTCGCGATGACATCTTGGGGAAAGACCCCCTTCTCGTTTATTACGGTCCGGAAGAAATAGAGTTCATTCGCGAACGGCGCAGAGAAGTTCGCGCCTTCGGACGAACGCGCCATGAGTTTTTTCTTCCCACGAAAGACGGCACCAAGCTTCCCGTGGTTTCCAGCGCGCGCAACATGGAAGATCCCGACGGCCGCACTTTCACGATTGTCAGCTTCACCGATATTTCGGAGCAGAAGACCGCTGAGGAACAGCTGCGCGCTGCCAACAAACTTCTCGAAGAGCGGCAAAAAGAAATCGAAGAAGACCTCACGCTAGCCGCTCGCGTGCAGCAGAGTCTCGCGCCGAAGTCACTCACCTGGGGCAGCCTGGATGTCGAAGCTTTTTATCATCCGGTGCGCACGATCGGTGGCGACTTCGGCCTCGTGAGCGCGTTCGATACCGATCATCTGAATCTTCTCGTCTGCGACGTTTCCGGCCACGGCATCGGTTCCGCTCTCGTCGCGAATCGCATCTACTCCGAGACGATTTCGCACCTGCGCAGCGGCATTCCGCTTGGCGACATGCTGACGCAGCTGAACCGATTCGTGATGAGCAATCTGGGCAGCTCGGTTTTCTTTTTCACCGTCGCTGCCGCGCGCGTCGAACGCAGCGCGCGAAGAATGGTATTCGCCGGCGCGGGCCATCCTCCGGCGATGATCGTTCAGCCGGGCGAAGAGCCTCGCCTCCTGGAATCGCGCAGCATGGTGCTGGGCGCGCTTCCCAACGCCGTCGATGGCGAAGCCACTCTCGATGTGGACCTGCTGCCCGGCGACCGCATCGTGCTGTACACCGACGGCATCACCGACGTTTTCGATTCAAATGGCGAAATGCTGGGCGTTGAAGGCGTGCAGAAATTCGTCCGCGAGGCGGCTCTGCTGCCCTTCAAGCACATGAAGCAGGGAATTCTCGATCGCGTAGCGGCGTGGCGCGAGGGTCCGGCATCCGATGACGTTTCGCTCGTGCTCGTTGATGTGCACTGACGCGCAACTCTTGAATCGCCGCGCTCACGAAATAGTTGACGATGCGACCAGCATCGTCATCCTGAGGGAACATCGTGATCGAAGGATCTCTCCCCGCCGCTTCATGAGATGACCTCCTTTCATCCATGGCACACCTCGAATTCTCCCGGGATTTTTCCGTCGCACCCAACGAAATCTTCGTGTTTTTCGTTCCGCAGCGCATGCCGCTCTGGTACGGCACGGAAATGAACGCGCATTTCGAGGTGCAGGGCGGCGCTTCCGATTTTGCCGTCGGACAGAAAGTACAAATCACCGGCAAACTCGGCAAGCGCGAAGTATCGCTCACGGTGGTAATCACAGCCTATCGCTGGGATCAGTTGCTCGAGTGGCAGTTTCAGGATTCTTACGGTGTGCGAGGATTGCAGCGCTGGGAACTCGAAAGCGTGCCATCCGGCACGCGTCTACGAATGCGCGACTCCTACCAAATGCCCGGCCTGTCCGGCCGCCTCATTGACGCTGCCTTCACGCGGTTCGCCGTCGCGCAACGCGACCGCGCCTGGCTCGATCGCCTCCAGCGCCTAGCCGAGCGCCGCTAAATCGAACCGCCCGATCAGCAGAAATCGCCCCAGACCTCGCAGGAGTTCACGCCGAGGCTGCCATTCCGTAACGCCGGCGTCCCGCCGGCTCTTTTGACTTTTCTTTTTGGTGTTAACGACGCACAGCGACGAATGAACCTGAAGCACTTACTTCACAACAACATAAAACGGCGGCTTCTTACCCACGCGCAAAAGAAACTTCTTCGAGTGATTCAAATCGATCTCATACGCCACGTTCGTCACCGGCTTCCCGTCAATCTCCACTGCCCCCTGCTTGATGAGCCGGTCTGCTTCTGAACGCGACGCAACGTCCGCATGCGCTTGTAAAATTCTCGACAACTTCATCTTCCCATCCAGCGTGACCACGTACTCCTGAATCTCCGAAGGCAGCTTTCGCTCGCTAAACACGCGCTGAAATTCGTCTTTCGCTTTCTTCGCAGCACCCTCGCCGTGAAAACCCGCAACGATCGTGTGCGCGAGTTGCATTTTCGCCTCTTTCGGATGCAGCACGCCGGTCCGCACTTCTTCCTTCAATCGCACAATCACAGGCGACGCCAAATCCGTCAGCAATTCGTAGTAAGTCCACATCTGCTCGTCAGAAATCGACATCAACTTCCCAAACATCTCACCCGGCGCCTCTGTGATGCCCACATAATTCTCCAGGCTCTTTGACATTTTGCGCTCGCCGTCGAGGCCCACAAGAATCGGCATCGTCAGCACCACTTCGCCCTCCAAGCCGTATTCGCGCTGGATGTCGCGGTGCACCAGTAAATTAAATTTCTGCTCTGTGGCCCCCAATTCGATGTCGGACTTCAACGCCACCGCATCGTAAGCAGTCAAAAGCGGATAGAGCAGCTCGTGCACGGAAATCGGCAAATTTTTCTCCAGCCGCGAGCGGAAATCCTCCCGCTCCAGCATCCTCGCCAGCCGGTATTTCCCGCAGAGCTGCACGATCTCGAATGGCGAAAGTTTGCCAAGCCACTCGCTGTTGTAGCGAACCTCTGTTTTCTCGCGGTCGAGAATTTTGTACACCTGCTCGAGATACGTTTTCGCGTTCGCGTCCACTTGCTCGCGCGAAAGCGGAGGCCGAGTCTCCGACTGGCCGGTCGGGTCGCCAATCATCGCGGAAAAATCACCAATGAGGAAAATCGCGGCATGCCCCATATCCTGAAACTGCTTCAGCTTCCGCAGCACCACGGTGTGACCAAGGTGAATATCCGGCGCGGTGGGATCCACGCCCAGATACACACGCAGCGGCTTCTCCTCTTTCGCGGACATCTCGAGCTTGGCCTTCAGCTCCTCCTCGCGAATAATTTCGGCCACGCCCTTGCGCAGGTACGCGAGTTGTTCGTCCACAGGCTTGAACTTCGCTGCCGCCACTATTTTTTCTCCGCACTCGCCGCTAAATTTGTCATCAGCACGCGCCGCCCTTCCATTCGATAGCGCCCTTCGAGAACGATGCGCACCGCTTCCGTGTAAATTCGATGCTCTTCCTTCAACACGCGCTCGGAAAGCGTCTCCGGCGTATCGTCATCTCGAATCGGCACGGCCGCCTGCAGAATGATTGGACCAGCGTCGAGATTCTCATCCACGAAATGAACCGTGCATCCGGAAAATTTCGCTCCGTGCTCGATCGCCTGCCGCTGCGATTCGAGCCCCGGAAAAGCCGGCAAGAGCGAAGGATGGATATTCAAGATGCGCCCACGATATGCCGCGACAAAGGCAGGGCTGAGCAGCCGCATATAACCTGCAAGACAGACGAGATCGACTTTCTTTTCCTCGAGCGCGGCAATCACCAGCTTGTCGTATGCTTCGCGCTCGAGGCCCCGCGACGGAATCACTTGCGCCGGAATCCCTCGTGCCCGCGCTTTATCGATCCCCGGCGCATTCTCGCGATTGCTGATGACGATGGCAATTTCCGTGTTCGGAATACGTCCCGCTGCAACGCTATCCGCCAGCGCCTCAAAATTCGAGCCGCGCCCCGACAGCAGCACTCCAATGCGCTTCTTCGTCACCGCAGGAAATTAGCATAGTTCTCCGAGCCCACAAAATTGCCCGTCCAGAACCAAAGTAAAAAGCCACGACGGCGAAAGATCCGATGATTCCTTGACACATTGGCGCTCAAGAGGCATCTTGTCCGCAACATTGTGTGCCCAGGAGGCATTCGCATGTCGCAATTTCGTTCCATGTTTCTACTTTTCGCGGCGCTCTTCGCCATGAGCATCACCATAGCTTGCGCCGAGCAAACCGCGCAAAAACCGGCGCCGCCACCCGACACGCGCAAAGCCGACGAAGCCGCCATCCGCGCTGCCTCCGCCGATTGGAGCAAAGCCTCGCAATCAAAAGATCTCGACAAAGCCACGTCGTACTACGCCGATGACGCCGTCTATTTCACCAATAACGGCGCCCGCGTGAAGGGCAAAGATGCCATCAAGATGGCGTGGAAGCCGATGCTCGACGCGCCTGGTCCCGGCCTCACCTTCGAGACAACTTACGTCGAAGTCGCGCGCTCCGGCGATCTCGCCTACGAATACGGCACCTACGACATGAAAACCGAAGCCAAGAAGGGAAAGGTAGCCGACGAAAAAGGCAAGTACGTGGTCGTCTGGAAGAAGCAAGCCAATGGCTCGTGGAAAGCGGTAGCCGACATCGACAACATCGGTGAATGAAGCCCCGGTTTCAGTGGCGCACGTTCCCTTGCCTGCGCTCTTGCGCTCACAAAGGTTGTTAGCAAGGAAGCTCTGATCGGAAGCACGGCACCAAAAAGCGCGCAGGCAAGAGTGCCTGCGCCACTTACAGCCCCAGCTCCCCCGAATAAATCACCCGCGACTTCCCCCGCGCCGCCGTCTCAATCCGCCCAATCAAATAAAATTTCTCGCGCCGCCGCTTCAATTCCGATTCCA
>Ga0210405_10004862_pt1 | contig 12479 bp, 10 predicted proteins | sample IncBWH11MmetaG_FD_155492 | JGI IMG/M metagenome (GOLD analysis project Ga0210405, IMG submission 155492) | Forest soil microbial communities from Barre Woods Harvard Forest LTER site, Petersham, Massachusetts, United States - Inc-BW-H-11-M | ecosystem: Environmental > Terrestrial > Soil >... | reverse complement strand
ACGAAGAAGCAGAAAATCTTTTTGACCTCGCCGAGTGGAAACCCAACTCCCGACGTTTTCTCCCCAGGTCCCCCAATCAGCGGAACTCAGTCTTCCGCTTACGAAGTCGCTGGCATAGTTCTGGAGCGGATATGCGTCGTCGATATGCCGATATTTTCGTTCGAAATCGTAGTAGGAGAGTGCCACGTCGCGCGGATCCCGAACGACGTAAATCACTCTCTTATAGCGGGGATCAAAATATTGATGACTCTTGATGACTCGCGGCCTGGGGATTCGCCGTAAATAGCGGCTCGATTGTGCTTCGCTGTCAGGAACCAGACGTTCGATGTTTGCGAAGCTGGCCGGCTCCTCGGGATGAAGTAAGTTTGCCACGAGAAATCGCGTCCAGGTGTTGCCCGATCGAGGATAAGAAACGATGAAAGTGTCATCGGGATAAACGGCGAGCGAGCGACCCGCTATGTCAGTTCCCAGCAGATACCCGAAGATTCGCTTTGCGCCATAAATCATCGCAGGACCCTGCCGAGTTTTACATCCGAGCCTTCCCATCCATCGCGAGCGTGCTCTCCATCAAAGCAAAGCTGATAACCCAAAGATTTCATCAACCCCGCCCATGCGCCTTCGATCTCCCGCACCGAGATCTCAGGAAGCTCGGTCTTCCAACCGCCGGGCTTGGCTGCGCGGACAAACGGAACATCTTGGCGGGTTTCCTTCGTTGAAGACCACAGGAGCGCTTGTTTTTCCTCGAGCCTCCTCATTTCATGCGCAGAGCTTCGCGCCACCGCTTGGTCAAGCCGCTCCTTCGAGGCCTGAATGCCGAGAAAGTGAGCCACCTCGGCCAGTTCACGGGTTGTGTTCTCGATCATGTCCTCATAACGCAGCAGGAGGAAGCCGGGACGATCGCTACGGGTCGCCATCCAACTCGCGACGTTCTCGCCCCATGACGCGTATGGGCTTGTTTTGCCGGCCACGAAGCGGCTTACGAACTGCTCGACAGAGGCTCCATCTTGAAGCAGATTGCGTTTCCGATGAAAGTGATACTGCGAGAGCGCAACATCTCGAGGGTCGCGCACGACGTAGATGACCTTCGGGTATCGAGGGTCGAAATATTGATGGCTCTTGATATAGCGCGGCCGAGGCATGTGAGCCAGTTGTCTTTTGGAGAGGCCTTCGGGATCCGGGATGATCAGGTTGATGTTGGAGAAGTCGGCGGGTGACTGTGGGTGAATCAGGTTCCCAATCAGAAATCGAGTCCAAGTGTTGCCGGACTTTGGATAGGAAACGATGAACACGTCATCGGGCAATACCACCAGGTTCCGGCCGGGCCGGTGGAGGCCGAAGGCGAGTCTGGTACCGGCTATGATTCGTTTTAGCACCAAGTCTCCTATAGGACTGGTCTTTCAGCAGGCGCTCTGGGTCGACGCGGGCGTCCGTGACTGCGCTCTGCTTTGGTGCCGCGATCCAAACCGGCGAATGCCATGGGCTATTGCAAGTGACCGCTCGTAACCAGTATGACAATAGCGAAAAACGCCCGGTACTTTTTGTAATCCAAGGACCGTGGCTCGCATCTTCCAGTTCCGTTTAGTCAGGCTGGCTAATTTGGCGGCCTGCAAGGCCTTTGAATACTCTCTGTCGCGCAAATGCTGTTTCACCAGATCTGTTTGACACTCCGCTTCATTCTTCAGAATCAGGGAATCAATCAAGGTCCGTTGTGCACCGGATACCGGCAAAGAGTTTGCGATTTTCTGGTAAACCCCGATGCGTGCTCGCTTCATAATGTAACGGTCGCCAGACAAGCTTTCCGCGGCGAGTCGATGAAGCATATGCAGTTCACTTCGGTAGCCGATTCTTGCGCCCTGAAACGACATCCGCAGCCAAAGGTCGAAATCTTCGCAGCAACGAAAGCGCTCGTCAAAAAGCCCTGCATCGATGAGAGCTTGGCGCCTTGCCACTGTCGAAGATGTGCCGACCGTGCATTCTTCGCTCAGAATCTTTTCGAACGTCACCGGCGGGTGTTGAGGCTCCAGCCCAAACCCATGCCCCACCCTCTTGCCGTCCCTGATCAGCGCGTAATCGGCATAAACCAAATCCAAAGACGGATTCTGCAGCAGCATGGACATCTGCTCAGACAGATGTTGTGGGAGCCACTCGTCGTCGCTATCGAGGAACGCAATATATTTTCCGGTAGCCTGCAGTATGCCCAGGTTTCGCGCACCGCTCGGGCCCCGGTTTTCCTGGCTGATATAGCGAATCTGCTGTTTGTAAGGGGCCAGCGCATGCTCGAGCAAGTGGGTATCAGGAGATCCGTCGTTCACCACAATGATTTCGAAGTCTCGATAGGTCTGCGCCAGTGCCGAATCCAAGCACGCAGCGATCAAGCCAGCCGTGTTGTAGGCAGGAATTATCACGCTGACTCTTGGTCCTTGCTCGGATTGACCAACAGCTTCCATTAGCTTCAGCCCGAAATCACAGGCAGATAAAAGCGGATCCTTCAAATCGGAACTCAGTAAATCTGGGGATCTCGGCCGTCTCCACTACTTGAGTGTCCCCGTGAACGCGATCACCTGACAGCATCCCCGCAGAGTCACGAGTGTACTGCCGGCATGTTACAGCAAGGTTACAAACCGAGGCCCGGTGCTAAACTGCGGAAACTCGCCGCTTCGTGGCAAGGGAAAGTCCCGGGTGTCGTGCGGAATCAGATGAAATCAAGGCTCAAGAACTGGGTCAAGCGGGTTTCACAGCGAACCGGAGTGCTCCGTTGGGCGAGCCAGTTCTCGCCCACTGGGGCTGCCATTCTGATGTATCACTCGGTTCAGGATGAACCCGAGCTCTATGCCAACTCAATTGGCACGGGCATTATTCACGCTACGAAGATGTTCGCTCGGCAGATGGAACTGGTCTCCACGCGATTTAATCCTGTCACTATTAATGACATCGAGCTGTTTCTAAACGGACGGAAACCATTACCTCCGAGAGCTGTTGCCGTGACCTTTGACGATGGGTATTTGGATAATCTCGAGATCGTTGCACCCATCCTAAACCGCTTCGGCGTTCGCGCAGCTTTCTACTTGACGGCTGGCATCATCGGCACGAAAAATCCTCCTTGGTTCTGTCGGCTACGCAATGCTTTCGCGACGGCTCGCAACAAAGAGTGGCTCCCCCCAACGAACGGAAAGCTTTGGTCTCTGACTACTGCCCAAGACCGAAATGCTGCGCTACTCTCAGCCTTCGACCTTTGCGCGTCCTTGGCCGGAGACAGTCTCGAACAAAGCGTCCAGACCATCGAGCGCGATCTTGATAGCGAGCCTCTGAACGACGGATGCAGCCTCATGATGGACTGGAATCAGGCGAGAGCCTTGCAACGGTCAGGACACATCGTGGGCTGTCACACCCTGACGCACCCAAACGTGGCGCATGTAGCCCAGGATGTTGCTCGTAAAGAGCTCACGGAGTCAAAGCGCAAGTTGGAAGATGAGTTGGGTCTTCCCGTGCCGCACTTCAGCTATCCTCATCCCGCTTTGAATCCGCAATGGACTACTGGAACCGTGGCAATCTCTAAGGAAGCCGGATACCAAACCGCTGTCACCACAACCCCTGGCCTGGTGTGCAGCGGGGATAGTCCGCTGACGCTAACGCGGGTCTGGACGCCCCGCTCCGAACATGAGTTCTTGTGGAATCTGGAGCGCGCCTTTCTCCGCGGCCGCGCGCAACCAGTTGCCTGACGTCTTCTACTACTTGATCGCGCGAACGCACACCAGTTGATTGGAGGCGAGCCAGTTTAGCAGGGAATTCCTGGCGAAGCGGTCGCTGGCGCGACAGAGTGCCCCTTGGTCAAAAAACCTTTCCAGGCTGTACCATCCCCAACTGTGACAAGCCCAATCCTCCGTCTCCAGTTGCATGGAGCGGAGCAGTTTCTGCCACCTGGAACGAGAGTATCGGCGATGGATCACTTGAGGCAACGCCCCATTGCTGGGCGACGATTTCCCCCGCACGCGATGTCGAAAGAAACCCACCAGCGGCCGCGCCGCAACTCTCATCTTCTGGACCGCCATATCCATGTGAAAAAAGGGGCAGACAAGGCTGGGTGTGGTGATTACCGCGTGGCCACCCGATTTGAGCACGCGCCACATCTCCCGCAAGGCGGGCTCGTCCTTCTCCAGATATTCCATGACCCCAAGGCACATCACCGCATCGAAAGTGTTATCTGGGAAGGGAATCTGTTCGATGTCGCCAACCCGGAAGCGATCCGGATCGTAGTGCTCACGGGCATACTCCACCATCGCTTCCGACAGGTCCACGCCCCAGGCCGCGTATCCACGCTGCATCAGCTCTCCCGCCAGGTGGCCGGTGCCACAGCCAATATCCAAGACATTGGACCCCGGTGAGATTCTGGTTTCGAGCATGTCCAGAGCAAATCTTCTGCGCGAGATCAGGTTCTGGGCATTCAGGGTCGCTGGTTTGGAATCGCTGTAAAAGCGGGCCCAATCCTCGACAGTTTTCGTGAACAACTCGTCCACCTGTCCCTTAGAACTCATCTCTCCCCCAACTGACCGAGCGCACACTCTTGCGGCGACCTTCATTCAGAGAGTTTGCGCTCTCAAACACACGCGTACCTGCTCGCTTTTTTACACTGCTTCGTTAGCAGCGGTCAAACATACTGAAGACGCAGGGCAAGAGGTAGGTGCGCCATCGAGCGCACTCCGTCCTTATCCGACAAACTCTTACGCAGGAAATTCAACTTCCGTGGCCAACCAAAATATTCACCAAATATTTTTGTAGGAGCATGGCGAACCCTCCGACCTTCAAGGTATCATTTTGGCCGATGATTCGCGTGCGGCAAATCGTGGTCGCGGCTTTCTTCAGCCTTGTGCTGGCCGGATGCGGAGGAAGCAGCACTAGCAGCGGCACAATGAACGGGGGTACCACGCCGCCACATCCGTCGAACTCTCCGTTCTGGGCTCAGTGGGGAGCAAACTCGCAGCACTCGGGTGCGGTTGCGGTCGTTGGTCAGAGTCTCAGCAACCAACTCGCTGACATCGTTTACGATCCCTTCACTCAGCAGGAGCAGGCGGAAAATGCGCCGGTCATCGGTGAACCTGGACTGCTGGCACACTACCAGGTTCCTCTGATAGATGGCAGCGACGTTTACATGGTGACTGAGAGCGGCAACTATATCTCATGCAATCCCGTTGGGGCGTGGGCGCAATCGCCGTTTCCGGCATGCGGACCGAACGCCTGGAGTTCGAAGGTATGGGGTGAAACCCGCTACACCTGGGAGAACAGCAGCCTTGTCAAGATTTGGACTTACAACAGCGACTGGAAGCCGGAACCGAGCGGCTTTGGACTCTTTGGCTGGGAGCCTGTATTTCAACCCGCGGAGGCGAATGGGGCACTCTATGTTCCGGGAGCTGGCGGCACGCTCTGGAAGGTGAGCAAGACGGATGGGTCGGTCACCTCGCATATCAATCCGTTCAGTAGCACGTCGGTCGTTGCCACGAATACATACGTATCCAGCCCATTAGTGGCGGATGCGAATGGCAATGTCTACTACAACGTGGTTCAACTGGCCGATCCTTCGCTCGGAGACCCGTGGGTTTCTAATGACATAGTAGGAGCGTGGCTGGTGAAGGTGACGCCGGGCGATGCGGCCAGCACAGTGACTTACGCGACGTTGGTTCCGAACGCGCCTATGGCCTCGTCACAATGTCCGGGTACGTTTGCCCTCCTTGCGGACAACGGAGCCTCACTGCCATGGCCTCCCAGTACGAGTGCTGTGCCGCCGACTCTGCCCTGTGGCTCGCAGCGACCGGGCATAAACCTTGCTCCTGCGGTCGGGACCGACGGTACCATCTATACTGCAAGCCGCGCACATTTCGATAACCAGGTCGGCTATCTCGTTGCCGTGAATCCAGACCTCACGTTGAACTGGACCGCGACACTCCAAAACATTCTGACCGACGGTTGTGGCGTCTTGGTGCCCATCGGCGCGACCAGTAGCACCCCAAATGCGTGCAGCCCCGGCGCCACTCAGGGCGTGGACCCGACTACCAACGCCAACGGCTCCGCTCTGATCGTTGACCAGGCTTCATCTTCACCGACCGTGCTGCCCGACGGGTCAATTCTGTTGCCGACGCTCACAGATTACAACGGCGGACGCGGGCATCTTCTTAAGTTCGACCCTACCGGCAAGTTCCTCAGCGCTTTCGACTTCGGATGGGATTCTACTCCCGCGGTTTATTCGCACGACAAGACCTACTCCGTTGTCCTCAAGGACAATCATTATCCCGCACCGCTCTACTGCCCATATGCAAACAATCCACTCTGCCCTGGCCAGCAACCCGCGTATTACATCACGCAGCTCAACCCGAATCTGCAGATCGAGTGGAGATTTCAGAACATCAACACCGAAAGCTGCAAGCTTAATCCGGATGGCTCGATGACTTGTGTCTCCGACCATCCCAACGGTTTCGAATGGTGTGTGAACGCCCCCGCAATCGATGCAAATGGCACGGTGTACGCCAACAGTGAGGACGGCAACCTATATACGATCCCGCAGGGAATCATCGGCACATTCGCCCAACCGACGCAGTCAATATTCTTGAACCTTGCGATCGGGGCGGCCTATACGCCACTCTCGATCGGTCCTGACGGAAAGACCTATACCGAGAACGACGGCCACATGTTCGTGGTAGGGAATTAACTTGTTTGGACCAGGTTGCGGGGGCGCCTTCTGCCGGGGCATGCCATTCTTGGCCGGGTCAGCCTCCGTGCGAACGTACGACTTCTCCCGCCCATCGGGCAACTTGACATGCCCTAGGGAGCCCCGCTATGTGGCAAACAATTGCAGTTTCTGTGGTCATAAATTCACGCGCTTTTCATGATCTCGTCACTAGACAATCACATATACAACTTAAGGTACCTCTTGACGCACGGTCGTTTATCCAACTAGTTCTTTAACAACTTGTCGTTTACGAACCAAGGGAGTATTTCAGTTGGGTCTCCCCTTAACTGGAGCCGGGCAAGCGGTAAAGCACCGGTCGGAGTCTTCCCCCAAATGGGTACATTGTGGACGGACGCTCGGTTGTGGCCTACGGAACTGGACCAAAACCAAAATAGTCCCAAGGATGGGTTCCCACGGCCACAGACAATTTCTCAAACACGCATCCGGCGAGAAGAGCAACCTCACCCTGGGCTTGCCAAAACGGCGTTTGCGCTCGGAGTCGCCACAATCATCACGATCTTTGTGTCGGCAATTTACTTGACGTGCCGTTATCTCCTGTAGGCAGCACGTAAATTGGCGATTGTCTGGTCGTGATGAGGAAGGGCGGGTGAGCCGCGCAGTCATTCAGGTTCCTGGTCGCTCACGGAGTGTGATCTCCAGAGCTCCGGCTACACCTTGTGAACAGCCGACTTGAGCATCAGGACTAGGGTGACTTTTCGGTGACCCGGCGACCGGGTCCATATCGTCGGCTGCCGGAACCTTGACCTAGTTGATTGCTCGTTCCACCTTTCGTCTGCTGTGGCGGTAATCGGAGATTGATTTTATCGCCTGGTGAGGACAGTGGGGGCATAGGTTCTGCGCGGTTCGAGGATTTCGTTTCAACCTTCGTTGCCTTCGATGTGTTGTTCTCTAGCTGCTTGAGTTGGGAGTCAAGATTGGTCGTCCCGGTTTTGCCCTCCGCAGACACACCATGCCCAGCTTTGGAAGTTCCTCTCGGTTGTGATGCGGTCCCATAACCCGTGTGGCTGGCAGAATCGGCAGGCCTCAGAGTTGGATCTTTGCTTGACGCTGCTACCCCCGAAGGTGAGAATGTCAACAGAAATAGCCAGAAGGCTACCGGGCAACAGATAAACCTAAATCGGAGGCCAGGGCCGCGGTTGACAAGCCGGCACTTCCACCTGCGAAAGGCCATTGGTAGGAAAACAGCGAAAGAGGATTGAATCATTGTCAATATTCGTTAGTCGTGATCCGCCTTGGAACGCGGGCTGAATTTTATCACTATCCGCTAAGACGATTATGAATCGTCTGTGAATTATCATTCTGTCAGGGAGGGCCCAAAACTCGCCCGATTTGTCTCGAGTCGTCTCAAACCCTCTATTTTCCGCCGAGCAACACGTAGGCCAATTTTGTGCTCTCCAGCAGGCAAGTCTTTGCGAAGAGTCTTTGGCGCCACCAGCGGCCGCGGCCAAATTCCGGGTCTTCGACTGCGAACATGGTGATCTGAAGCTGAGGGTCTTCCTTTCGGACCATTTTCCTCCAGATGATTCCCGCCCGGCGCGTGTGATAGTCAGAGGTCACGATGGCAACGGAATGCCAGTGATGGCCGCGTATGCAGCCTAAGAGCACTTCTGCCTCCTGCTCTGTGGAGTTCACCTCCGGCCCGGTTTCGCAAAAGTTTACTCGAGCGGCAGCTTCATCCCCGTATTTCCGCTCCAGATACTGACGTGCAACGGGCCTAACCGGTTCATCCCAGTTACTAAGATCTGGAATGCTTACGAGCAACTGGTCCACCTCCTGTTGTTGAAGAAGACTCATTCCTCCCTGCAGGCGAGCTCTCTGTCCGATCATCGAACCGTTGAGGACTACAGCGGCATCCGCGTGGCCCGGAGGCGGATTGGCAGCAACTAGCGCTAAGCGGATGCCAAACATCAAACCAATCGCCAACAGAATAAAGGCCACGCTTACTACAATGACCAGCCATTTCCGCGATTTGTGGGAGTGTTCTGACAAAGTCAAGAGCGAAATTTATTGTCTTCTGGTTTAGCGCTCATGCGGGCTGGCCGCGCTTCCGATCTACGGAGCCCGCAAGCGAAACGCCCTTCACATGACTGTTCTCAATGCACTGTCAGGTTTGTCGTCCCGCTGATTCCACTGAGCGTCGCCTTTATTGTCGCCGTACCGGCGCCCGTACTCGTGGCCAGACCGGAGCCGTCCACTACCGCGATGGCGGGGCTTGAGGAACTCCAGGCAGCGGTAAGTAAAGTTTGAGAGCTGCCGTCGCTGAACTTGCCCATCGCCATAAGCAGCTGCGAACTCCCCAAGGCGATGCTTGGGTTGGCCGGCGAAAGATTGATAGACGCGAGGCTGGCATTCGTCACCGTTACTTGAATCGTGCTGGAGATTGGTCCGAGCGTCGCGGTGATCGTCGATTTCCCCGGTGCCAGGCCCGAGATAATTCCTGTTTGAGCACCCACAGTAGCAACGCTTGCCGAAGAAGACGTCCAATCCACCGCAGTCGTGAGATCCTGCGTGCTGCCATCGACAAACGTGCCTGTGACCGTCAGTTGTGACGAAGTCTGAGCCGCGATTTGGACGGTAGCGGGAGCACTGGCAATCGACATCTGTTTTGGAGAAGCGATCTTAAGATTGGTGGTTCCGGTGACAACCGTTCCGTCGAGCGATTTCAACTTTGCCGTGATGTTGGATTGTCCCAGCCCCTGCCCGGTTGCCATCGCCGACGACACTGTGGCAACATTCGTGAACTCGGACGCCCACGACGATGTGTCGGAAACATCCTGGACAGAATTGTCACTAAACGTGCCGCTTGCGGAATAGGTTAGAGTCGCTCCCGGCGATATGAATGTGTTAGCCGGCTTCAGCGCAATGGAGGTGAGCGTAGCGGAGGTCACGCTGATCTGAGTTGAGCCTTGAATAAAACCCAGCATGCCAGAGGCAGTTGCGCTCACTGTTGTGGATCCTCCACCCATGGGGCTGGCCGCTGTGACTATACCTTTTGGACTCTCGACGGTCGCAACCGAATGGTCGAGGGTGGCCCACGCTAGCTGAGTGGTCAGGTCTTGGGTGCTTGAATCACTGAAGCCCCCAATCGCTCTCAAATCAAGCTTGGTGGTGGGAGCGATTGTATCGTTGACGGGGTAGACCACAATCGAATTCAGGGTGGCACTTGTCACGTTCAGCGACGTGGATCCGCTTATCATCGTGCCGGTGCACATGAGAGTGATAGGGTCGATCTGAGTGCAAGCAGCAGCCGTGATCGTCGCCGGTCCCGGTAGCCTGGCGGTCAGCAAGCTTCCCGTGAAGCCGAAGCTTGCGATTGTCGGATCAGACGAAGACCACGTGACCAGACTCGTGACGTCACGCGTGCTGCCATCGTTAAACGTTCCCAACGCCGCGTACTGCAGCGCCGTATGGTTGGCGATGGAAGCAGTTGCAGGTACAACTGAAACCGAGACCAGGTTCGACACATCCACGCTCAGCGTCGCGCTCCCACTCCCGCCCCCCCCGAAGGTGGCTTGTACCATATTGCCGGTTCCTACATTGTCAGCGATTACCAGGCCGCTGTGGCTGGTAACGAATAGAGGAGAAGCATTCCATAAGGACACATCCGTGACGTCCTGCTGTGTCATGTCGCTGAACATGGCAGTTGCTGTGAATTGCTGCTGATTTCCATATCCGAGGCTTGCCCTCGCCGGGCTTACCACCAGCGAAGTAACACTCAGGCCGCCCTTAATGGTTAACGTAGCGCTGTTAGAGACACCTCCCATAGACGCAGTAATGAGCGCGCTGCCTGGAGCAACACCCAGCGCCAGCCCCTGCGTTGGAGCTGTGTTGCTGACGCTCGCCAAGTTCGAGAGCAGACACGACCACTGAGCGGTCAATGTCAAGTCCTTCGTGCTTCCATCGGAATACTTTCCCATCGCCGTGAAGGCTTGCGTCGTTCCTGGGGCAATCGATGCCGCGCTGGGATTGAGTTGAATCGATTGCAGAACTACTGGTCCTTCCGTACCAGTACCGCCGGTCGAGCCCGAACTTGCACCACCGCCGCAATTGGCGAGGAACCACAAGTTCGCGAACACCAGCAAAAGGAGCAACTTTCGCATGCGATTACCTCAGGAAATCAAAGGAGAAGCGGAGATTATATCGCCGACCGAACGTGTGCTTGGTGAATGTTGGGTTAAAAAAAAGATTGGCAGCCAACCGCAGCCGCGTTCATGCGCAGCCCTCCTGCCCTTAATTCATCGATTTTTAACTTGGCAGTAACAATCGCTTCATCGGCGGAGAGGTAATCTACTTGACCAAACCGAAAGAGAGCGGAAAAGCACATTCTTTTTGCGCGCTGCCGCGTTCATCGCTGAATGATTCAATTCATTTTGATTTTTCGGAGATATCGTTGAGAACTCTCGCTACGATATGGCTGGCCCTTGTCATGCTGGCATTGGCGGCTTGCGGCGGAGGAAGTTCGCCAGTAGTCACGAACGGCTCCCTTACTGGCAACTGGCAACTGGACCTATTGCAAGAGGAGCCACGTCCTCAGACGCCCCTTTCCGTCTCCGGCTTTCTTGTGGAATCAGACGGTACGCTGACAGGCAGCGTCGAAGTCCCCGCAGTCGCTGGCCAGCATAACTGCGGAGGCGTCTCATCTGTGACCGGGACTGCAAGCGGCCAGAACGTTACCCTCTCAGTGAATGAGGGCGGGACAACTCTAAACTTAACCGGAACCATCTCCTCGGACGGCAAATCGATAGCTGGCGATTATCAGGGTCCGGGCGGAGGTTGCTTTACCGCGCCGACGACGGGTACGTGGAATGCCTTCCTGATTCCCCCGTTGAACGGCAACTTCACTGGAACGATTTCAAATTCAACTTACATGACTTTGGTGACTGGTGCCTCGCCTTCCGCTCCGATTGTCGTGTCGGGCACGATCACTCAGAGCGCAAATGCGGGGACGAGCAGTGCGACCTTGACCGGGACGATTAGCGCCGCTGGTTACCCGTGCTTTAGTACTGCCGCGTTAAATGGGACAATCAGTGGGCAAAATGTCTATCTGAATATTTTTGGGTACAACGGCGTCCAGATTGGCTCCCTCGGTCAAGCAGGCACGGTTGGTACCGCTGGCTCTCCGGCGACAGTGGTGGTCACTTCGAGCGGAGTTTCGCTGATCGATACCAGCCCCGCTGGCTTATTCCTGGGGGCATTCACCGGTACCGGGACCGTGGGACCATGCCCGCCGCTCTTGAACCCGAGCAGCGGTACCAATCAAACCTCTGACTCCGGCTCAATCGCTTTTGATTTTCAATAGTGCGTCTGTGGCATTTCTCACCGGAGTTTTCCGAATCACATCTATTTTGCGTTCGCTCCTCCGAGCGCAGCCATGGCTTCCGTGCCCGACTAGGCACAGCCACCGCCCCGCCGACGTGAGCGCGGTCTTTTTTCCTGTTGTGGAGCAACGATCAGCGGAGTCTTAAGGGCACTTCAAGTAAGCCGCGGCAACCTGTTAGAAGCTGTACTTAAGAGCCAATTGCATGGTGCGAGCGCGGTGAGCATCCACCGGGTGCAAGAAGGAACTGCCGGTCAGGCAATCCGAACCCCCTGGGAAATACGCGCCGGCGGAATAATTTGCGCCGCCATAGCAGCTGATCGTGTTGCTGCCGGTGTTGCCTAAATCCGGGTTATAGAGACGAAATTGGGTATGGTTAAAGATATTGAACGCTTCCACGCGGAACTCGATCTCGCTACCTTC
>Ga0210405_10004861_pt1 | contig 12480 bp, 7 predicted proteins | sample IncBWH11MmetaG_FD_155492 | JGI IMG/M metagenome (GOLD analysis project Ga0210405, IMG submission 155492) | Forest soil microbial communities from Barre Woods Harvard Forest LTER site, Petersham, Massachusetts, United States - Inc-BW-H-11-M | ecosystem: Environmental > Terrestrial > Soil >... | reverse complement strand
GAACGGGTTCACTTGAATGGTCGCCATCATGCCCAGGTCCTCGTGGGACAGAATGTGGCAGTGATAGACGAACGTCCCGATATCCATTCCGCGGAAGTCCATGAGCAACTGCACCTGCGGCGGAGCGACATTCTTGGCGCCGGTCCAGAACGGAATTTCGATCATGTCCAGAAACTGGCCGTTGATGGCAGGAGCCGGCAGGGATCCGTTCGCCTCGAAGTTGTCTTGTGAGAGAACCTTGAAATGGATCTGGTGCATATGAAATTCATGGTTCTCCTGCGCGATGTTTTGAATGATCCACTTCTCCACTGCGCCCTGCGTGGTGACCACCGAGGGAGGGTTGTTATTGTCGAACACTGTTGGCGTTTGTCCCGCGCTTACCTGGGTGATGAAGAACTGGGTAGGCTGAATTTCGCTGAACTGGAACACCCGCGTCGCCGACACCGCCGTGGGGCTCGTCCCCCCGAACCTCTGCTGGCTCGTACTCAAACTGGTGAATGGACCCACGGCGCTCTCCGCGTCGTTCACATCGCCGGCCAACTGGATGTTGAAGATCGGCCGTGTTGGATCGCAATCGCCCTGAGGTCCGGTGTTGATGTTGGTGGTCACGAGCTGAGCCACCTTCACACCAGGCGCCGGCGCTTTCACCAGAAACTCCACGCGCCCGGCCACGGGCAGGCGGAAGTGCGTTACAGGAATCAGGCTGCCGGGCTGCGTGCCCTCCTGAGAATTCACCGGCACCGCATCGATGGCGACAACCTCGAGCGTCTGCGGCACGCCGTTGTACAGCACTTGCAGATCCAGAATCGTATCGGCCGAACTGTTGACCACTCGCCAGAACTGTGTTTCGCCCGGTTCCATAGTGAGAACCGCGGGGGTAAACGTGATGCCGGTCAGTTTGCCGTGCGGGTTGAAAGTCGCATGGGAGTCGATGGGGACATAGTTGACGCTGATGTCCTGGAAGGGCACGTCCACGCCGCAGTTGCCCGGCCCCTCCGGCAATCCCTGCACCTGGGGCTGATCGCGGATGACGATCAACTGCTGGCGGTGGCCGCCGGCCGCCGGCTGCACATTCTGAATGCCGTCCACCACCAGCGCGCCCGTAGCGCCGCCCAGAAGGTCGCGCTCGGCCAATCCGTGCACGTGGGGATGATACCAGTAAAGCCCCGGCGGCTCGTCTTTGGGGAAGCTGAAGCTGTACTGAAACGTCGTGCCGGAATTAATCAGCGTCCGGGTTACGTTGTCGCCGCCGCACTGCGGGGTCACATTCGTGCCGTGATAGTGGAGATTTACCGAAGAGCCCGTCGAGGTTATACCGCTGGGCGGAGGAGTGTATTGAATCCTGACATCTCCGCAATTGGGCGCCACGAAAGTCTCGCCAAAGGGCTGCGGCGGGGTGTTGTTGGTGACCGTGATGTTCAACGTATCGCCGGGATTGACATGCAGCGTGGGCTCCTGTATGCCGGTGTCGGTCATGAAGCAATGTAGCAGTCTGCCGGCCGCATCCGGCGTCTGCTGGTAGGAGAACCTTACATTCAACACTCCATCCGAACTGTAAAGCGCGGGCGGATTGTGGATCACGCTACCCGCCGCAAAACGCGGCGTGCACGGGGAAGGAACTGGCGCCACCGGCTTGGGTCCGCCGAATGCCGGCGCGGAGATCAAAGCGGAAACACCTAAGCCGCACATAACGATGAAATGAACTCTTTTCATGTGTCCTCCTGTTTAGCCCTTTCTTGCCTTCTCGACAGCGAATCAGCGCGGTCTGTGCAATTTTCGGGATCCCCGGCTCAATCTCTTGCCCGCTGCTCAAGAGGTACTGAACAGTATAGCCCGAAAATTTACAAATGTTAAACGAAAATTTCACCTGTCAAGGCACTACATTTCACGCCATTCGCCCTATGTGATTGACATGGGGTAATCGGCCCTCCACACGCAAGTCCACCTGCTCACCCCGAGAAATCGCAGCCTCGCCAAAGAAACCCTGCTGCCCCGCTTAGTGCCGGTGAATCGCCTCAACAGCCAACTTCGGCTCCTGCGCGATAATCCGTAAAAGCGCCACTGCCGGTCCAGTGGGCCGACGGCGATCCTGCTCCCAATTTTGCAGAGTCTTCACGCTGACGCCGATGAGTTGAGCGAACTCAGACTGCGAGAGGTTGGTCTTCTCACGAATCGCTCTCACCTCCGGCGAGCCCAGAACTATCCGGCGCGCCGCTTTGTCTTCGCCGTGCAAGATGACGCCACCCTCCCTGACGCTCTGCAAAAGTCGATCAAACATTCTCCGCTTCATCGCCGATTCCTTCCTTCACCAATGCCACTTTAAACGAGCTATCCGCCAATGGCGGATAGCCGTAAAGAGATCGAGAGCCGATCACGCCTTCATGATTATGGATTTTCTCAATGATATCAATGACATGCATCTTTCGACCCCTTGACTCTCGCGATCTCCATGTTAGCTTGGGATTAGGGATGAGAATTGTTCTATACAACCCGGTATCCGGCCGAACCCGCCCTTTACGCAGTAAACGCGCTCCCAGCGCCCACGCCCAAAGTCCGTCGACTGCCGCCAACGATTACCACTCGCACGAATCCGCCCTCATTCTGGTCAAGAGCCACGCAGCCCGCCAGTCCACGCCTGATCTTGGAGCTTTGTCCGACAAATTCTCTTTCGTTTTCCAGGAAATTGCAAAACGACCCGACGGAACCGCCAAAAACCGCACTGAACGGCGAAAATCAGCCACTGAACGGGACGCAGTCCGAGAACCCCTGACCGTTTTCTTTCTAGTGTCCCAACCTGCGCCTTACCGCAAAACATTTACGTATATTGCGAGGCAAACCTACGGAACCGCCAAAAACCGCGCTGAACAGCGAAAATCAGCCACTGAACGGGACGCGGTCCGAGAACCCACCAACGTTTTCGCGCAAAGCAGCGGTCGCTGGCTCCGACAACCAACATCCAAAATCCAAAATCCAACATCCGCGCGTCGACGACGCGCTATAATGGCAGTTGATCCCCAAGCAGCACAAATCATCTTACATAAGGACTTGTATTCGATGTCTACTCTTCAAGTAGCGCCGGTCGAGACACGCCCCCGTGATCCCGAACGGCAAGTGGTCAACGATTTCAGTATCCAGATAGCCACCGTGAATGGCTCGGGTAGCCAGACCGCCAACAGCGTTCTGATGCGATCCATCTTCCAGATGGGCATCCCGGTGTCGGGAAAGAACATGTTCCCCTCCAACATCGCCGGACTCCCTACCTGGTTCACCATCCGCGCCAGCAAGCAGGGCTTCATCGCGCGAAAGAAGGAGATCGATTTCCTCATCGCCATGAATCCCGAAACCGCGCGCGAGGACGTCATCAAGTTGAGTAGCGGCGCGGCCGTGGTCTACGATGAGCCGCTCAAGCTCAACGCTCTCCGTTCTGACCTGCACTTCTACCCCGTTCCCTTCGACAAACTGGTCGGCCCGGTCTGCCCCGAGCCCAAGCTTCGCAAGCTGGTCCGCAATATGATCTACGACGGGATTGTGGCGAACCTGCTCGGCATCGACATGGAGGAGATGCGCAAAGCGCTGTTCAAGCAGTTCGGCAGGCGCAAAGCCAAGGCTGCCGAATTGAACATGGGCGCGCTCGCCGCCGGTTTCGATTACGCCGCTCAGAATCTCACCAAGTCGGACCCGTTCCGCGTGGAGAAGATGAACGCCACCGCCGGCAAAATCATCATCGAAGGCAACGCGGCAGCCGCGCTGGGCTGCATGTTCGCCGGCGTTACCGTGGTCACCTGGTATCCAATCACGCCATCCTCTTCGCTGGTCGAAACTCTGATCGGCTATCTCAAGCGTTTCCGTATCGACAAGGAAACCGGCAAAGCCACCTACGCCGTGGTGCAGGCCGAAGACGAGCTCGCGTCGATCGGCATGGCTCTGGGCGCGGGCTGGGCCGGCGCCCGCTCGATGACCTCCACCGCCGGACCGGGCATTTCGCTCATGTCGGAATTCGTGGGCCTCGGTTACTACGCCGAAATCCCCGCCGTCATTTTCAACGTGCAGCGCGTCGGCCCCTCCACCGGCTTGCCGACCCGCACCGCGCAGGGCGATCTGCTGTTCACCGCGCTTCTCTCGCACGGAGATACCAAGCACCCCATGCTGTTCCCATCCTCCTGCGAGGAATGTTTCACCATGGCGATCGAAGCTTTCGATCTCAGTGAGCATTTCCAAACTCCGGTCTTCGTCATGATGGACCTGGATCTGGGCATGAACAACTGGATGGCCGATCCATTCCCGTATCCCACCAAGCCAATCGCGCGCGGAAAAGTCCTCTCCGCCGCCGACCTGGAGCGGCTCGGCGGATTCGCCAGATATAAGGACCTGGATGGCGATGGCGTCGGCTACCGAACCCTGCCGGCCACTAAGCATCCGGCTGCGGCTTACTTCACTCGCGGCAGCGGGCACAACGAGAATGCAGCCTATACCGAGCGCGAAGACGACTACATCCATAACGTCGATCGCCTCAATCACAAATTCGAATCGATGCGCACGGTGGTCTCGCCGCCGGTCGTGGATTACAATGAGAACGCCTCCATCGGTTTCGTAGCCTGCGGCACTTCGCACCCCGCCGTAGATGAGAGCCGCTACCAGCTTAAGAAGGAGTTCAAAGTCGAGACGAGCTATCTTCGCCTGCGGTCCTATCCGTTCAATCAGGACTTGCTGGACTTCGTGCGCCGCCACGACCGCGTGTACGTGGTGGATCAGAACCGCGACGCGCAACTCCTCGCCCTGATGCGCCTGGAGTTCGATCCGGCCGACATCGCCAAGCTTCGCAGCGTGCGCTACTACGGTGGTCTGCCGCTCGACGCGCGCACCATTACCGATGAGATCGTTCGACAGGAGGGTTTATGAGCACAACTTCAGAGCCGCGCGCGTCAGCGAGCGGTCCGAACGATCAAGTCGTTCGACAGGAGGGTTTATGAGCACAACGATGGTTCCCCCGGCGGCGCCTCCGCCGAAGAAGACCAACCGCATTGGCCTTGAGGTCCTCAGCTACAAGGGTGGCAAGACCACGCTGTGCGCCGGATGCGGCCACAATTCAATTTCCGAGCGCATTATCGAGTGCTTTTATGAACTGGGCGTGGAGCCCTGGATGGTGGCCAAGTTTTCCGGCATCGGCTGCTCCTCGAAGTCTCCGGCCTACTTCCTGAATCTGGCGCATGGCTTCAATTCCGTGCATGGCCGCATGCCGTCGGTCGCCACCGGCGCGATCCTCGCTAATCGCCAGATCATCGGCTTGGGTGTCACTGGCGATGGTGACACGGCTTCGATCGGTCTGGGCCAGTTCATGCATCTGCTGCGCCGCAACCTGCCGCTAATTTACATCATCGAGGACAACGGCGTATACGGTCTCACCAAGGGCCAATTCTCCGCCACGGCGGACTTGGGCTCGAAGCTGAAAACAGGCGTGATCAACGAGCTCCCGCCCTTCGATTGCTGCACTCTCGGCCTGGCCTGGGGCGCCACCTTCGTGGCGCGCTCTTTTTCCGGCGACAAGAAGCAGCTCCAAGGGATTCTGAAAACAGCCATCGCCCACAACGGGCTTTCCGTGATCGACGTGGTCTCTCCCTGCACCACTTTTAACGATCACGAAGGCTCCACCAAGAGCTACAGCTATATGAAGGACCACGACGAGGTGATCAACGAGATCGATTTCGTGCCCTTCTACGACGAGATCTCCGTGGAGATCCCCGAAGGCGGCGTACAGGATGTCCGGATGCACGACGGCTCCCTGCTGCGCATCCGCAAGCTCGGCCGCGACTACGACCCGACCAATAAAATGCACGCCTTGACGGCGCTGCACGAAGCGGATCAAAAAGGCGAAGTGCTCACCGGCGTTCTCTACGTCGATACCACCAAGCCCACCTTCCTCGACATGCTGAACATGGCCGACGAGCCGCTGGCCACCCTGCCACAGAGCAAGACGCGTCCGCCCAAGGAAGCGCTCGATCAGATCATGGACGAACTGCGGTAAGGATCGACCATGCAGTCCGGCCAACCGCCCCACATCAGCCGTTGGTGGCGGGTTGTAGGCGGATTGTCCATGAACATGGCGCTCGGCGCCCTTTACGCCTGGAGCGTGTTCGTGGCTCCCTTGGAACAACGATTCGGCTGGAAGCGCGCCGACACCTCGATGGTGTTCACCATCGCTGTGACGGCGGTCGCGCTCAGCTTTGCTGTGGGCGGCCGTCTCCAGGACAAGTTCGGTCCCCTGTACTGTTCGCTCGCGGGCGGCATCCTGGTGAGCCTGGGTTTCTTCCTGTGCGCTTATACCACCAGCCTGACGTACCTCTTCATCTGCTTTGGCGTGATTGGTTTGGGCAACGGCTTCGGCTATGCCACGCCCATACCGGTCATGGCCAAATGGTTCCCCGATAAACGGGGCTTGGCCATTGGCTTGGCCGTGGGAGGCTACGGCGCCGGATCGGCGATCTTCGGACCTTTGGCGCAATTGAAGCTCATCCCGAACTACGGTCTGCCCGCTACGTTTCAGATCCTGGGCGCGATCTTCCTGGTCATGACGGCGATCGGAGCTCTCCTGCTGAAGAACCCGCCGGCAGGCTACCAACCCGCGGGCTGGAGTCCGTCCGCCGTTTCCAAATCCGGCAGCGCCTCGCACGAGTTCACCCCTGGCCAAATGCTGCGAACTCGTACCTTTTACCTGATGTGGGTGGGCTACGCGCTAGGCTGTTCGGCGGGTCTGATGGTCATCAGCCAACTGGTGCCATTCGCCAAGAGCGTCGGGATTACGGCCGCTGCATTATCCACGATGACGCTGGTAGTGGGCGCGTTCGGCAATACCTCCGGTCGCATTCTGTCGGGTTGGATGTCGGACAAGCTCGGCCGGATCAACGTCCTCCGTACGATGATCGCCATTTCCATGGTCGCCGTGCCCGCGCTATACGCGGCTGGAGGCGATGTCGGCATGTTGTATTTGGCCGTGTTCGTTGTCTACTGGTGCTACGGCACGCAACTCTCGGTGAACGGCGCAGCTGCCTCGGACTTTTGGGGCACAAAGAACGCCGGCATCAACTACGGAATGCTTTTCACTGCCTGGGGCGTAGCCGGCATCATTGGTCCTCGGATCGGCGGGGTTTTGTACGACAAGTATCACGATTACCAGGCAGCCTTTTATACCGCCGCCGCGCTGGCCGCAGTGGCGCTGCTGTGCGAGCTGTTGGCCAAGCGGCCTATTGCGTTAGACCCAGCTCTCTACTCCGGGAGGCCGCTTGGGCGCTAAACACTTGTGCGCTCCTCGCCGCCTGCCCCTGATAAGGGCCGTTGACCAGCGCGCATTGCTTGTTAAAGCGGATCGCCTCGGAAAGATTGCCAAGCTGGTAGTTCGCCCAGCCCAGATAAAACAGAGCCGTGGAGAACAGCGGGCTATCGCCTTTCACGTAAGGCAGCGCCGCCCGGATGGCCTTATCCGCATCGCTGTAGCGGTCCTGCTTTATGGAAACGCTCCCGATCATCCAGTACGCGTGTCCTATCAGCGGCGCCTTCTTCCTGGACCATTCGGCATCGGTCAACCCTGCTGGCTTCGACTGTTTGTTCAGTACGGCCAGGATCTTCCCGGCATATGCCAGCACCTTGTTCGGTTCCTTCTCGCTTTGCATGTAGCTGTCGGCGACGATCGCCAGAGCAGTCAGGTTGCTGTCATCCTGTTCGAGAATTCTCTTGGCCGCCGCCAGCGTGCTTTGCGGGTTTCCGGACTCACGCCAGGTTTGCAGGTAAAGGTCCTCGACAGCGGTTTTATACTGCGAGCCCGGGTGGCTCTTCAGAAATTCCTCGATTGCCTCGCGTTTCTTACTGCGGTCCGCAATCCGCGCCAAGCCCGAATAAGCCAGATACTCTACGTGGTCGTGCAGCGCGCCGCCGCTGCCTGCGGCGCGAGCTGCAATTTCCGACCATTTCTCGATCAGCGCCGCATCCTTTTGGTCCTCGGCGATCTTCAGGCTCTTCTGCGCAATTTCGATGTCTTTCGAATCCCGCGTCATCAGCTTCTCGCCGCCGGCGAGCGCGCGGACAGGTTGACCGGCGGCCGCGAAAGCTTTACAAACCTCGTCGTAGGCCCAGTGGATCATTCCGGCTTCCTGATAATCCTTCCAGAACTGGTCCAGCAGCCGAAGCTTCATCTCCGGATCGGCCTGACGCATCATGAGCTCCATCTCGGCGGGCTCGATCTTCTCAGGGGTTTGCGCCGGGCAATGTTGGGCCAGCAGTGCGACGAAAGTAAGCGCTCCGCATATTTCTTTGCAAGCACGCATGGGCGTACTTCGAACTATAGGGCTATCGCGGCACAATGTAAATGGATCGAAGGTTTATGGATCGAAAGTTTGAAGCTTCTAAGGCCAAGGTGCTAAGACAATGGCCTTCACGGTTCTACATTCCGAAGCCAAGAGCATCCTCAGTAAGACTGGCGGCTTCATCGCCCAAGCGGGTTTTACACACTCCCTCACGCCGGCCCGGAACTGCGGATTTGCCTGCACCTACTGCTATGTCCCGACCATGCGCGTGTATGCTGGGCTGAAGCCGGAAGACTGGCGCCGTTGGGGTCAGTTCACAACCTTCAAAGATAATGCTCCCGAGCTTCTGGCCCGCGGCCTGCGTTCCGATCAGGTCATCTACTGTTCACCGCTAGTCGATCCCTATCAGCCGGCCGAGAGCTCCGAACAGATGATGCCGCGCCTGCTGGAAGCCTTTCTCGACCGGCATCCACGCACGCTGGCCATCCAGACAAGGGGCCCCCTGATCCTGCGGGATATCAAGAAGCTCGAGGCGCTCGCCCAGCGGACGCGTCTGCGGGTAAGCTTTTCTCTGACCACCGATCGCGAGGACATCCGGCGTTTGTACGAACCACTCTGTGCTCCGCTGTGCGATCGGCTGACCGCGATCCGCCATCTACGCGCGGCGGGCATCCCAACCTACGCCACTCTGGCTCCGCTGCTGCCCTGCAACCCGGAAGCTCTCATCGATATGGCGCTCGAGGCCACCGACTGCGACGTCATTTGCGACCCGTTCCACGTGCGCGCGGTGAAGACTTCCGGAGCCACCACGCGGGAGCCCGCCCTACTCCTTAGTGAGCGGTATGGGTATTCCGAATGGCACGATCCGGAATTTCAGGCGGGGATCGTCGCCCGGCTGCGCGCTCGGGCCTCCGCCGCGGGTCGGAATTTCGAAACCGGTATAGCCGGTTTCCGCCTGCTAGTATAACTGGAACTTTGAAAAATCCGGCCAAAACCCGGTTCCCCAAAAAAAGTTGCGTTTTTTTTACAAATTTCTCTGAGAATGTGCTATACAATACACATAATGTTTAGAAACGGGGATTTTGTCGATTGTGTGGAATTGCGGGTTACACTCATAGAAATCATGCTGTAGACACAGGTATTCTTCGCCGGATCATCGCCTCTCTCTCGCACCGTGGTCCCGATCAGCACGGGGTCTACGAGTCGAGGAATGTATCGCTTGGCGCGGTTCGTCTAAAGATTATCGATCTCGAAGGCGGCGACCAGCCGATGCGCAGCGAGGATGGTGATACGATCGCCATCTTCAACGGCGAGATCTACAATCACGCCGAGTTGCGCGGCGAGCTGGAATCGCTCGGCCACTGTTTCCGGACGCGCTGCGATACCGAAGTCCTGCTCAAGGCGTTCCTCGAGTGGGATGTCCAATGTTTTTCGCGTTTACGCGGCATGTTCGCGGTGGGGCTCTGGTCCGAATCGCGCCGCCGCCTGGTACTGGCGCGTGACCGCATGGGGATCAAGCCGCTCTACCTGCACCGGCGTGGCTCCGACGTCTATTTCGGCTCGGAGTTGAAAACGCTGTTTGGCCACGCGGAGATTCCGCGAGAGCTCGATCTCACTGGCCTGCACTACTATCTATCGCTCAATTACGTTCCCTGTCCGTATACCCTGGTGGACGGCATCGAAAAGCTGCCACCCGGCCACCTGCTCGAATGGCGGGACGGCTCTGCCATTATCGAGCCCTATTGGACCCTGGAATTTCGGCCGCGACCGAGGACGATCGACGCAGCCAAAGAGGAGCTTGATGCACTGCTGAAGAGCGCGGTGCGCGAGCACCTGGTCTCCGACGTACCGCTGGGTGTGTGGTCGAGCGGCGGCCTGGACTCCTCTACAATCATGCATTACGCGGCCGAGGCTAGCGGCGCCGTCCTCAAGACTTTCTCCATCTCTTTCCAGGGCAGGAGCTTTGATGAAAGCCCCTATTTCCGCGAGATCGCACAGATCTACGGCGCCGAGCACCATGAGTTCGATCTGAATCCGGAAGTCGAGATCGCCGACGCTATTCAAGATTTCGCCTATTACTCCGACGAGCCAAGCGCGGATGCCGGAGCGCTGCCAGTCTGGTTCCTCTCCCGGATGACCCGCCGGCACGCCACAGTAGCGCTTTCGGGCGACGGCGGAGACGAGTTGTTCGGTGGGTACATGACCTACTGCGCCGACCGCTGGGCTCGCCGCTTCCAGATCGTTCCGGAATCCATTCGGCGGCTCGGCCTCGGCGCGTTGAACCGGTTCTGGCCTGTTTCCGACGACAAGATCAGCCTCGAATACAAGCTCAAGCGCATGCTGGAGGGCTCGCTGTTGACGCCCGATGAAGCGCATTTTTTCTGGAACGGAGCCTGCTCGCAGTCCCAGCGGAGGGACCTCTGTCCCGGATTGCGCGGCCCCAACCTGCAAGCCTTGTTCGACGGCATTCCCGCTCCCGATGAAATCGGATACCTGAATCGATATCTGCTGGTGGATCACAATTATTATCTGGCCGACGACATTCTGTACAAAGTCGACCGCATGAGCATGGCGCACTCGCTCGAAGTCCGGCCGCCGCTGCTCGATCATCGGATCGTGGAGTTCGCCGCCTCACTGCCGGAAAAGTTGAAGGTCGGCCCCGGCGGCCAGAAGATCCTGCTGAGGGAACTCATGAAGGGCAAGCTGCCGCCTTCCATTTTGAACCGCAAGAAGACAGGCTTCGACGTGCCGGCGCACGATTGGTTTCGCGGCGTGCTGCGCCCGCTGCTGCTCGATACACTAACTCCGGAAGCGGTGAACGCCTCGGGCGTGTTCGATTATTCCAGTATCCAATCGTTGATTCGCGATCACGCCGGGAGACGTGTTAACGTCGGATATCAGTTATGGGGCCTGTTGACGCTGTTCCTCTGGATGAAGAGATGGGGGATACAAGCCGGAACTTCGGTTCCGTCGACTCAACTGGCGCCGGCCGACGCCCTCTTGACGAACTGATTGTAGTCCTGTTCGCGGCTATTATTTTCCTCGGCTGCATCGTCAGCCCACCATCCCTGATGGACGACGTGGATGCGGTGCAGGCGCAGATTGCACGTACCATGCTGCAATCGGGCGACTGGGTCACGCCGCACCTGGACGGCATCGCTTACCTTGAAAAATCGCCGCTCAAATACTGGTTGATGGCTGTCTCGTTCGCCATCTTCGGCGTGCGCGATTGGGCCGCGCGCATTCCGCTAGCCCTGTCGGGCGTAGCGCTGTGTTGGGTCACCATGCGATTTGGAGTCTGGGCGTTCGGAAGACGGGCCGGCTTTTACGCCGGGCTCGCATTGGCGACCTGCGTCGGCCTGTTTCTTTTTACCCGATTTCAGATTCCGGACGCCATACTCACCCTGACGGTCACGATTGCGCTGTGGTCGCTCATTCGCGCGCTGGAGAATGACGAACCGCATCCGGCCCGCTGGGCATACGCCATGTGGGCGAGCATCGGGATCGGCTTGCTGCTCAAAGGACTAATCGCCGCTGTATTTCCCATCGCCGCCGGCGTGCTCTACCTGTTCTTCTCCAAGCGCGACTGGCGCGGGTTGCGGCCAGTCTCCGGTCTCGCGCTGCTGCTGGCGATTGCCGCTCCCTGGCACATCCTGGCGACATTGCGCAATCCGCCCTACTTCAACTTCAGCATGCATAGTGAAGCGGGCTCCTATCACGGCTTCTTCTGGTTCTATTTCATCAACGAGCACATCCTGCGGTTCTTGAACCTGCGCTACCCGCGCGACTACAACACTGTGCCGCGCCTGTATTTCTGGGCGTTCCATCTGCTCTGGCTATTTCCCTGGAGCGCCTTCCTGGCGTCGGCGTTCCAAGGCGGATTCCGCCCCGTGGATCGCGCCTCGCGGGTGCGTCTGCTGGCGCTGTGCTGGATCGGCTTCATCCTCGCCTTCTTCACGTTTTCGACGACGCAGGAATATTATTCGATGCCATGCTACCCGGCTCTCGCGCTGCTAATTGGCGCGGGAATGGCGCGCGGGGGTAGAGGTGTCGTGTTCGGAATGCGCGTAGTGGCGGGCATTGCGACGCTGGCGCTGATCGTTATTGTGGGGATACTGATCGCGGTGCGCGGCGTCGCTGCGCCTGGCGATATTTCGGCCGCCTTGAATCAGAATCCGGACATCTA
>Ga0210405_10004860_pt1 | contig 12480 bp, 12 predicted proteins | sample IncBWH11MmetaG_FD_155492 | JGI IMG/M metagenome (GOLD analysis project Ga0210405, IMG submission 155492) | Forest soil microbial communities from Barre Woods Harvard Forest LTER site, Petersham, Massachusetts, United States - Inc-BW-H-11-M | ecosystem: Environmental > Terrestrial > Soil >... | reverse complement strand
AGAGAGTAGAATCCTGGCCGTTAGCTGCCTCAGATCGCGCGGTGGTGGCCACCGAAGCACCGCCCAATTCAAAACGACGTACAATCGCTTCTCCTATGCCCTTCGTGCCACCGGTCACGAGAACACGCTTGCCTTTGAACTCACCGCCAAAAACGGTAAATGGATAGCTGTCTGTCATGGTCCCTCCAAGAGAAATGATGATTGGAAAGATGTCTGAACCTGGGCGGCCAGGCTGGCCTCAGATGGGTAGATGGCTCGTACCTTTTATTTGTAGAGCCAAGGCTTATAGGCAATCTCGATGCTGTATCCGTCCGGATCGCCGATGTTTGCCGCGAAGTAGTCGGCACGCCATTCGGGCCGAAGGCTCGGTTCCTTGATTGAAGTAGCTCCCGCGTCTATCGCCGCTTTGTAGCTGGCTCTGACAGCGTCCGCGCTCTTTGCGGTGAATGCGACGTAAAGGTCTTTGGCGACTTCGCCATTCTTCAGCCAGAAACCCGGATTGCTATTGATCGCGAAACCGCGCTGGGGAACTTGATCGAACTTGTAGGGCATGTCGATGCCAAGCGGCTCAAGCAGCTTTTCGTAAAATTCGCTCGACCGTTCCAGGTCAGAGACGGGGAGATAAATATGGTCAATCATGGCTTTCCTCTTTTCGTTTGTTTTTGACAGCCCCGATCAGGGTTCTGCTGAATCCTGAACCGGGCCGGCCGTGCGTGATGGCATCATCGGGCATGGATTTCTTCTCCGTTAGCTAAGACCTTCAACAATGAGTCCGTGATAGGTCGCCCCGAGTTTGCGGTGCTTGGCGATGTCTTGGTAGGCCTCGCTGTTAATCCAATCCTTTGCGGCTTTTACGCTTGGGAATTTCACAATGACCATTCCCTCAATCGGATCGCCTTCAAGGACTTCGTGCTTTCCATCGGCTGCGAGCACTTCGATAGGATGACCCTTCATCGTTACTTTGATTCCAGCCCGATATTTGTCGAGCTCTTTTTGATCGATGGTTTTACTTCTCGTGAAGACAATGTATGCTGACATGATCGTTCTCCTTCTTTGTTAATCGATTACCGAAATTCCTATTGAAACCCTTGGGCCGTATCCCGCGTTGCTTACATGTTGCCGCCGTTCGCGTAGATGATTTCTCCCGTGAGCCAGCCCGCATCATCCGAGGCAAGAAATACGGCCACCCGCGCGATGTCCTCGGGTTGGCCGACGCGGCCAAGCGGCGTACTCGCGATTATCTGCTTCTTAGCCTCCGCTCCCATGACGCCCGCCGCGTGCGCACCCTCCGTTTCGGTTCCACCGGGACCGAGAGCGTTAACGCGGATTTTTCTGGGGCCTAACTCTTTTGAGAGTACGCGCGTCGAGCCATTGACCGCGCTCTTTGACGCCACGTAGATCGAAAGGGTCGGGTAGGCAGCAACACTGGCCGTCGATCCGATGTTGATAATGCTCCCACCTTCCGCCCCGAAGGCCGGCAAAGCGGCTTCGATCATCAGAAATGTGCCCAGCACATTCGTGTTGAACTGACGGTGAAATTCCTGCTCGCTGAACTGCTCGAAGGGTGCAAACGAGAAGACGCCCGCGTTGTTTACGAGCACATCCAGGCGGCCGAAGGTTTTTTTCGCCTCCGTGACAACGCGTTGCGCGTCGGACCTCTGCGCCACGTCGCCTTGTACGGCGATGGCTCGCCCGCCTTTGCCGGTGATCTCGCGCACCACGCGCTCCGCGCCCGCTTGATCGCGCGCGTAATTCACGATCACTGCCGCGCCTTCCGAGCCGAAAGTCTTTGCAATGCCCGCTCCGATTCCTTTTGAAGCGCCTGTCACTATCGCAACCTTATTGTCGAGTCGTTTCATGATGGGTTCCTTTCCTTAACGCCTGAGGTCGATGATGATCTTGCCCACATAGTGAGACACACGCCACGGCGCACTGTGACGGAATTACATCGCCAAATCTGTCGAGTGCCAGGAGCATTGGCGAGTGCACACGCGAATTGAACGCAAACGGAGATTTCGGTGCCCCAAAAAGCGATTCTCCCGATGCCTCCAATGCTGCGAGGGCACCGGGCGTCGCCACGACCTTGCCGCGATTGTCACCTTTGTCCTGTGATCCAGACTCAGCTCTTGAGCCTCAAATCGGGGTTCTCGACCAGCCGCCGCAGCATGGGCGCGAGGTCTGGCGGCTGATAGAACGGATGTCCGCGGAAGATCTCCGCGCATTCTCCGTCCAGAGCGTTGATAGTCTCATGCACCTTTGGTGCGGCTTGCCGTACCTCGCGGATTCGTTCGCGGGCGAAGAGGAGGTTCTCGGGATCGATGTAACCTGCCTGTATGAAGCCACGGGTCTTCTTGGCGCACCGGCAGGGGTTCGCCTGGTTCACCAGTCCGCACTTGTCGTTCATGAAGTTGCGCAGGTCCCTCCGCGCACGGGCCAGACGTTGGCGAAAGTTGTCGGGAGTGATCTCCAATACCTCAGCGGCAACGGTGTCGCTCACATCGAAGATTGCACCGAGGATGAAGGTCAAGCGCTGCTCGCGGTCAAGGCAGAGAAGCATTCCAGTAGTACAGGAGAGCATCGCCTCGCTCACCAGCAAGTCAGTGTCTGCCGATGTACCTTTGGGATCGGCCACCTCCAGGTCCGGCGTGGCGTCGAGCCCCGCGCCGTAGGAGGCGAAATCGATGGACGCTCGCTGCACCTCCACCCGCCCGCGCTTCATGTTGAGCACGTGGTTGACCACGATGCGGTAGAGCCAAGTGCGGAAGCTGCTCCGGCCCTCAAACGACGAGAGCCGGGTCAGCACTTTGATGAGGATCTCTTGCGTCGCGTCCTCGGCGTCCTGCGGATGGTAGAGCATGCGAACCGCGATGTTGTAGATCCACGCTTGATGCCGCTGGACTAGGTCTTCGAGCGCCTGGCGATCTCCCGAGCGAGCGCGTAGCACAAGGTCCTGATCTTCATGGTCCGGCGAGTTGTCAGATAGCGGATTATTGATCGTCATGGCTCATCTCCAGGCAGCCGCACAGCCTTCGCCGATGCTCAGAGACCCTGGGGCATCGCGGAGAAGTGGGCGCTCACAATCTTCCACTGCCCGCTTTGTTTGATGAAGACCAAAGAATTTCGGCGAATTGTTGTGTTGAGGCTTGGAGTTCCCTCACGCTCATGGTCGTGTCTCCTCTGATCTAGTTAGACACACGCCGCGGCACACTGTGACAGAACAATTCTCCTTCGCTATGCGCTACGCCTCTCTGGCCTGCGCTTGGGGTAGTTGTTAAATTAACTGGACGGTTGGAATAGGACTCAGGAGATTTCCAGCAGCACGAGGGAAACATCATCCACGGCTGGACCGTTGCGCCAGGCAGCGACTCGATTGAGAATTTGCGACTTCATTTCGTCCAAAGGCAATGTTGAAGCCTCGGCCACGATCTCTTGGAGGCCCTCCACTCCCAGCATTTCGCACTGACAATTGAAACTCTCCGTCAAGCCATCCGTGTAAACAATGATGCGGTCACCACTCTCGAGAGCCGTCTCTACAATCGATTCGGATTCACTGCCCACGGCGTTTTCGAAGAGGCCAAGGACCATGTTCGTCGATTCAAGCAACCGTGGGGACTGTCCGGGGCGAACAACGATTGCCGGCGGATGACCTGCTCCAGCAAACTGTAAGCGGCAGCGACTACGATAGACGCGCACCGCTGCCACAGTGAAATAAAAACTGGAACTCGCGAGGTTCTGAACTGCGAAGTGATTCAGGTGCCGGAGCATCGACGCGAGTTTCGCGCCTCGTTCAATCTGCGCCATCGTCTCGGAGTAGATGCGATTGGCAACCAGCGCTGAACTGATTCCGTGACCGGATACATCGCAGACGACAACGTCCAGATGATCTTCGCTTGGAATGACGAGGCCATAGTCTCCACCAATGGATGAGGCGGGCTGGTAGTGCGCTTCGACGGAAACTCTGCCCCAGATAAGACCCTTGGGCGCGAGACTCTGTTGTACGCGTTCCGCAAGTAACAGCTCTTGCTCCATCTGGAGCTGGCGCTCCAGCAGCAAAGCATTCTTGTAGCGTAATTCTTCTTGGGCGCGCTTCTGATCAGTGATGTCGGTAGCGGTAATGATTCCGTAAGGTCGGCCATCCCCGCCATGTACGAGCCGTGATGTGACGGCAACGGGCAGACGCCCACCATCGGTTTGAGGTATGTAGAATTCATACTGGGCGCGTCCCTGAGATTCACGTCGCTCGATGAACTCTTGCAGCCTCGCAACTTCGGCGGGCGGGTATATATCCATGACGGACTTGCCTACAACATTTCCGGCGGACATTTTGCCCATTTCCAAAAACATGGAATTCGCAAAGATGATGCGTCTCTGCTCGTCGCTGATTACGACGCCCTCATTCAGGGTTTCGAGAACGCTTCCCACTTGTTGCAGCCATTGCGCCTGAGTTGTCGACACAAAAACTCTCCGATTTGTGAATCCGGCGTTTTCTTTTTCGCCTTACCAATATTATGCGCTCGACAGTGACGAACGACCTTCCAAGACAGGGCATTCCTCATCGACGGCTTGATCGAGCGTTGGCTCTTCAACCGGCCGGAGGATCCCGTGCTTCTTCATCCGTGCGATTAACGTAGTGCGTTTCAATCCCAAACGGGCGGCTGCGCCATACGGTCCACCCACAATCCACCCTGTAGCTTCCAACGCTTCCAGAATGAGAGTGCGCTCGGAATCTCTCAGAGTTGTCCTCGGCGGGAAGGCCACGACCAACGTGGAACGGCTCGGACGCAAAGGATTAGTCAGCAAGCCATCGTTCGACAAGATCACCGCTCGTTCCATCACGTTTTGGAGCTCTCGAATGTTCCCCGGCCAAGAATAGGACTTTAAGGCGTTCATGAATTCGCCGGGAATGGTGTCGATACGCTTCCGCATTCGACACGAAAAGACTTCGACATAGTGCTCCACCAGGGGAGCGATATCTTCGGGTCGTTCACGCAGGGGCGGCAGCGTGATCGGAAATACATTCAGGCGATAGTAGAGATCGCTGCGAAATTGGTTACGCATGACCATTCGTTCGAGGTCCCGGTGAGTCGCGGCGACCAGCCGCACATCGACGCGATGCGTGCGACCGCTCCCGAGGCGTTCGAATTCCTGTTCTTGCAGGACCCGCAGAAGTTTGGGTTGCAACGGAAGGGGTATGTCGCCGACTTCGTCGAGAAAAAGTGTGCCTTTGTCGGCTAGTTCAAAACGGCCAATTTTTTGTGCGATAGCTCCCGTAAACGCACCCCGCTCATGGCCAAACAGCTCGCTTTCGAGCAAGTCGAACGGAATGGCGGCGCAGTTCAGCTTGATCAACGGGTGGCCGCTGCGAGGGCTGGCATTATGGATGGCATGCGCGATGAGTTCCTTGCCAGTCCCGGTCTCTCCCTGGATGAGCACGGTCGAATCGGCAGCCGCCACTCGCTCGACTTGTTCCAGAACGATTCTCAAACCCGGGCTATTGCCGACGATCTGCTCGAATCGGCGTGCCCGACGATCTTGGTCAGCTACTATCATCGGTTTGTGTCCCAAAGCCCAGGCACTTTCATGTAGTCCTCGACGGCTGCATGAACTGTTTCCAGTAAGACTGCATTGTCGAAGGGTTTCGTCAAGAATTCGACTGCCCCGTTACGCATAGCTTGGACCCGCATCTTGGCGTCGCCATGCGCTGTGATGAAGATGATCGGTATGCCGGATCGGTCCGCCTTTAGCTTGGCTTGCAGTTCAATGCCGGACATGCCTGGCATGCGAACGTCCGCGATCAGGCATGCAGCCTTGCGTTGAGCGCCGGAATCCAAGAATTGTTCCGCGGAGTCGAAGCAGAGCGTGGATAGTCCTTCCGATTCGATCAGATCTTGCAGGGCGGTTTGAACCGACTTATCGTCGTCGACGATGGCAATGAGTCTTGAGCTTTGCTCGCTACTCATGCGCGAAGCCTAACCTTATTCGAAACGCGTGTGCAATTGGCTCTTAGTGGCGTTTGTTACCACTTTGGTGGTAGTCGACCAGAAGCGAAGGCGGAGTAATAGCCGGGCGCGCTTTAGATCAGGACGGCCTATTTGCAAGGAGGGGATTTGAGCTTGTCGGCCATGCGCACCAAATCAACTACCGAGGCAGCCTGCATCTTGTGCATGGCGTTGCCTCGGTGGATTTTTACCGTGGCTTCGCTCGCTCCAATTTCAGAGGCAATCTGCTTATTGAGCATTCCGGAGACGACGAGAGCCATGACCTCCCGCTCCCGCGCAGTCAATGTGTGATAGCGCTCCCGCAGATCGTGGATCTCGGCCTGTTGTTCCTGCGCAGCGCGGTCATGCTGGAGAGCCTGCTGAATGGCGTCCAGCAGATCCTGATCCCTGAAAGGCTTGGTCAGAAATTCCACAGCACCCGACTTTAACGCTCGGACAGACATGGGAACGTCTCCGTGAGCCGTGATGAAAATGATGGGTATCTGCGTGCCGGTTTCGGTCAACCGCCGCTGGAAATCGAGTCCACTCATCTGGGGCAGTCTTACATCTAGAACTAAGCAGCTCGGACCACTAATATGTCTCCTGCTTAGAAACTCCTCGCCACTTGCAAAGGTCTCGGCCCGTAGGCCGACTGATTCGACGAGATCCTCGATTGCCTGACGCATGCCTTTGTCGTCATCGATGATGAAGACCGTGGGAAGGGCCGCGGATTTCATGCACGTGCCTCGGCTTTGGCGGGAAGAGTAAAATGAAAAGTTGCGCCTGCCCCCTGATTGGCTGTGGCCCACACGTGGCCACCGTGAGCCTCCACTATCGAGCGGGTAATGGCCAAACCCATGCCCGTGCCCTGTGGTTTCGTGGTATGGAATGCATCGAAAATCCGTTCAGCACTATCCGCTGGCAATCCCACGCCGGTATCGCTGATCGAAACGACGAGCTGACCTTCAGGATTCGGTCGCGACGTAATCGTCAACTCGCCTCCGCTGTCTTTCATGGCCTCGATCGCGTTCAGCATCAGGTTCATGAATACCTGCTGCAGTTGCACCCCGTCAGCGAGGACGTGCGGCCTCTCTTCATGCAGTTCGGAATGGATTCTTACGGAGTGACGAAGGGCTTCGGTCTTGAACAGAGCGGTCATTTCCCGAATAATTTCTTGGATGTCAACCGTCTCACGCTTCGGCGGCGTGCCCTTTTTGTAGAAGGACCGCAAACGACTAATCACATCGGCTGCGCGGTTTCCGTCTTGCTCAATTCTAGATGCTGCCGCACGCGCCCTTTCAAGGTCCGGTGGATCACGGGCTAGCCAGCGCAAACACGCGTTGGCGCTGGTGATTGAGGCGGCTATGGGTTGCCTGATTTCGTGCGCTAACGCGGCGGCGAGTTCTCCCATCATATTGACGCGATTGACGTGCGCGAGATCGGCCTCTAACTGCCGCAGCTTTTCGCGCTCCTCTTCGGCGCGCTTTCGTTCGGTTATATCCATTGTGATACCGATGTAGTAACCCATTTCTGCGGAAGGGTCGTGATGTCCTATAGTGCGCAGAAATCGTATGCTCCCGTCGGAAAGACAAACCCGGAACTCGCGGATGTCGTAATCCGTTCTTGCATGGATTGCATGCTCAAGAGTTGCCGTCACGGCTGGCCGATCTTCCGGGTGAATGGTGTCGAAGAAGCGTTCGAGTGGAATAGGGCTATCTTTGGGATCGAAGCCGTGCAGCCGAAAGGTTTCGTCCGACAAGTGAAACATTTGTCTCGTGTGGAAATTGGTTGCCCAGCTGCCGATATGAGTCAGGCTTTGCGCTTCCGCGAGGTATGCCTGCTCCCGTCGCAACTCCTGCGTTAGCATCTCCTGTTCGGTAACGTCCATGGTCGTACCAATAAAACCCTTGAAAACGTCTTGTTCAACGACGGGAACAGCCACGGCGCGAACGTAGCGTAATTGGCCGTCCGGACGAACGATCCGTTCTATTTGGTCGAAGCCAGAATGTTCTTCTTGCATGCGCTTGATGGTTTGAGCCATGGCGGGCCGGTCTTGTGGATGGATGAGGGCCAGATACTGTTCAACCGTTGGAGCCCCATCCTGCGGATCTAGACCGTAAATGTTGTACAACTCATCAGACCAATAGTGACCTGAATCGTTGAATGCCCAACTCCCCATATGAGCAAGGCGTTGTCCTTCGCTGAGATAAAACTGGCTTTGCTTCAGGGCTTCCTCGACGCGCTTGCGGTCAGTAATGTCCTGCACGGTGCCGAACAATTTGTAGGGCCGTCCCGATGCGTCTCTCTTCGCATCGCCTGGCATCGAGCTCCAGCGCTTGGGAGTTACGCTGTGGACTGTGCGCACTTCCCCATTGGGACGAACGATCCGAAATTCAGCGTCGGGGCGGACTCCGGCAAGAAGGTCCTCGTCTACTCCCTGATAGAGAGGCTCGCGATCTTCAGGGTGGACCATCGCGCGTACCGTCGCTAAATCCATAGGACGTTCCTGCGGAATTAGGCCAAAGATGCGGTAGGTTTCGTCCGACCAGACTACGACATCCGTCTCGAGATCCCATTCCCAGTGGCCGACGTGCGCGACGCGTTGGGCTTCTTCAAGCCTGGCTTTGCTCTCCTGTAAGTCTCGTGATAACTCTGCCAGCGTCTTTTGTACATCCTCATTCGTCATTGCGAGAACCTTACGCTACTTCTCTAAGTACGCTTCGAATAACTTATCCCGTCGGCTCTTTGCCTTCAAGGTCAAGCGTCCGCCTACTCCCCTCCAGGTTGCACCGCAACAGCCGTCTTTGGCTTTAGATGCAATCGGTCCTCCTGTTCATCCGTCGGTAAAGGCTCCGCAGCCAACATCAACACGGCAACGGGACGCCCCGAATCTAGGGCTTACGGAAATCCCCGTTCGCTGTCAATAGATGGACAGGGACGATTCCACGAGGCGCAACGAGTCTTTGGGAGCGCGAACCTTGAAGAAAACTTCGATGTCTTCCTTTGGCTCCTGGACCGGGATGGACTGGCACGATGTTTATCGAGGAATTGCGTCACGCGCGCAAGAGCCGCAGGGCTCTTTTACAGGATAGGAAATATTTCTGCCGCCGTCTGTAAGTGCAAGCTCTTGCTGGCTTCGACACACGAGCAATAAATCGAGATGTTTTTCGAGCCAGATCAGCGACCTGCTTATCGCCGAAACCGGGAGTTCGATATTGACGGTCGCGTCGCTGAACGTTTCCGCCTCCGCAGATTGGTCGTTCTCCCCATGCGTGGATACCAGACTCCACGAAGGGAGAGTTTACAAGAGAATTCTCTGGTCCTGATTGGTAATGACAATCGCCTCATTCAGAATTTCGAGAACGCCTCAATATGCGTAAGCCATTCGAGCTTTTCAGTTACGCGAGACGAGGATCGCTCTTTCATGAATGTCTGAGTCAGCGCATGAGCCACAGAACGTAGCGGATCGCCTGAAACATGATCCAATGATGATGTGCGCGCAAAATTCGATACCAATGGAGAGAAAACAGCGGTTTCGTCATCGCGCCTCCCTCGCAAGAGAGTATTTCTTGTGCTGCTCGCGCAGTGTGGCCCGTGCATGAAACACTCGCCCTTTCGTTGCTGCGATTGAAATCCCAAGTACCTTGGCGGTCTCATGGAAGGAGCATCCCCGCAACTGATACAGTTCGACAGCCTTCCGAAGTCTTGGTCGCAGCTGTGCGATAGCATCTCTTAGGATGGCCTGCTGCTCGCCTTTTGCACAAATCTCCTCTGGATTTGGCGAGGAGTCTTTCAGTCTATCTACGGGACGAAAATCCGATGGCTCTGCGGGCTCTTCTATTGGAACTTCGCGCGATAGGCGATTCTTGCGCACTTTCATCAGCGCGGCATTACAGGTGATGCGGGTCAGCCAGGTTGAAAATCGTGCCTTTTCCTCAAAGGTTTTCAGGTGGACGTAGGCATTAAGAAAACTCTCTTGAACCGCATCCTCAGCATCCTCACGATGTCGAGTGATTCGATGAGCAACCCGAAACATCATTGCGGCGTGACGTTTGTGAAGCTCGTCGAACGCTGTTCTATGGCCCATCTTGGCCACTGCGACGAGCCCCTCGTCACTAATCAATTGGGGAGCGTCAGATCCGATGCTCCGTCTGTTCCCCCGATGAGGCAAAATTGCTCGTGCGGCCAACTTCCACGCTCCTTTGCTCTCTTTTCCTTGGGTTCAAAATGCAAATGTAATTCCACGGAAAGCTGGGGCCACCTTTCACTGAATCGCTGACTAACAAGCACTTACGTGACGCTAGGCGGTTTTGTGCGCGACGTGGAATCGTCTGTGTCTATCCATTGACAGACATGTCTCAGGCCACTACCTGCTATCAATCAGTTGAAGCGAGATGAGAAGGAATTTATGCGGCGCCAAGTATCTGCAAGCCATCGTGTCCAATGTTTCCTGAATTGCGCGTCTGCAATGAATCGTCGTTTGAGTACCGCATGCGGTTTCGTGACTGCGTGGTGGTTCTTCTTCAGCCTACCAACCCGCTGTGCTGTCAACGGATCGACAGTGACGATTCCACGTCACGCACAAACAAATTCTCTCCCTCAATAAGCGCCAGCTATCCAGTAATTTTTCGCAGTGGCCGGATATTGCCCTGGAACTGCGCTTGCATTGATGACCATAGAGCTCGTTCACGCGTCGTCACTTCGTTTTGACCGAAATTCTCACATAAGGAGAAACCGCGATGAAAACAGTCATGAAGACCGACACGATTAAGACGATCACGACGCACTACATCGATGGAGCCTACGTTGAATCCCATGGCCGACAGGTCATGGACATCATCAAACCGACCAACGGGCAAGTGATCGCGCGGGTCACGCTGGGAGATGAGGAAGACACGCGGCGTGCCATCGCAGCAGCTAAGCGCGCATTGGCCAGTTTCGAACGGACAAGCAAGGAAGAACGCTTGCGTTACTTGCGCCAGCTCCGTAACGCTGTGTCCGACCACGTCGACGACCTAACCGCTGTCATGATCGAAGAGTACGGTGGAGTCGCCCAGTTCGCCCGGCTTATTGTGGAGTCGGGGGTCAACGCCTTCGCCGCGGCTGAGAAGGGGCTTCAAGAGCTGCCATTGACACAAAGCTGGGGCAAGACGACGGTGACGCTGGAGCCGGTCGGTGTTGCCGGCCTGATTACGGCGTGGAATGCGAATGCGCTATTCATTTGCCTGAAGCTGGCATCGGCGGTCGCGGCTGGTTGTACGGTCGTCATCAAGCCGAGCGAGATGAGCTCGCTGCAGACCCGGGTGATGGTTGAGGCTCTGAATGCTGCCGAGCTACCCAAGGGTGTGATCAACGTGGTGACGGGCCTCGGTACTGTCGTCGGCGCTGAGATGGTGTGCAATCCCGACGTCGCGAAGATATCGTTCACAGGTTCAGTTGCCGTCGGACAACAGGTCATGCGCGATGGCGCCGCGACGATGAAGCGTGTCACGCTCGAACTGGGCGGAAAGTCGCCAACAGTTCTGCTCGATGACGTTGCGCTCGACAAGGCCATCCCGTCGGCTCTCACTTTGGCCTTTATGAATAGTGGCCAAGCTTGCGCCGCCGGCACGCGGCTTCTTGTGCCTAAGAGCCGACTAGACGAAGTGAAGCGTGCGATACGGGATGCGATGCAGGCCTTCACGGTTGGCGATCCGGCCGACCCCAACGTCATGGTTGGGCCAATGGTGTCGCAAAAACAATATGACCGCGTGGAATCCTACATTCGGAAAGGCATTGAAGAAGGTGCGGAGGTACTCGTCGGCGGTGAGGGTCATCCGAAGGGGCTCGAAGCAGGTTACTTTGTGAAGCCCACGGTGTTCGTCAATGTAAAGAACGAAATGAGCATCGCCCAGGAAGAGGTTTTTGGACCGGTGCTCTGTGTGATCGCCTACGACTCCGAGGACGAAGCGATCCGCATTGCCAACGACTCTAAATTCGGTCTTCACTCGGCCGTCATTGGAACTGACCTCCAGCGCGCCCGCCGCGTAGCTTCTCAGCTACGGGCCGGCCGAGTCGTGATCAACAACATGACGGACGATCCTGATGCGCCTTGGGGCGGATTTAAATTCTCCGGCGTCGGCCGCGAATATGGCAAATACGGCATTGAGGCGTTTCTAGAGCCGAAGGCCATCCTTGAATGACCGTTCTTACCGAGAAAACTGAACGAGTGAGTCCATACATGTTTACAGCCAGCGAGAATTGGTCACGGAGAGGCGTTCAGCGAAGTCGCCTGAGTTCACGAATTCGCTACGTGCTTGCGTCCGCCGCGTGCCTGATGATTTTTCTCGCGTCACCGGGAGCAAGTTATGCACAGGTTCCGACCTACGAAGTAACGCCCGAGGAGAGCAGTATCAAGTTCGGTGTCGACTCTTCCGTTTCGATCAAAGGGAATTTTGAAAAATGGAACGCAAGCATAAAGTTCTCATCGAGAGATGTCCGGACCGCTGTCTTAGATATCGAG
>Ga0210405_10004859_pt1 | contig 12482 bp, 8 predicted proteins | sample IncBWH11MmetaG_FD_155492 | JGI IMG/M metagenome (GOLD analysis project Ga0210405, IMG submission 155492) | Forest soil microbial communities from Barre Woods Harvard Forest LTER site, Petersham, Massachusetts, United States - Inc-BW-H-11-M | ecosystem: Environmental > Terrestrial > Soil >... | reverse complement strand
CGACAGGATCTCGCGTCGTTTGGGTCGCCTATCCCCGGGAGCGTACATTTTGGATCCATCGGGCCAGCGGCCCGCAGCACCTGCAATTCCGCGAAGGACAGTACATCGAAGAGCCCGATTTATTGCCTGGATTCCGCGTCCTGGTAGACCGATTTTTCGACGGAATCTAGCGCTCTCTGCCTGCTATGACGGACCGGCAAAAACTACTTACCGAAGCTCTGGAATCGCGCATCCTGGTGATCGATGGCGCCATGGGTCAGATGCTGCAACTGAACATGACCGTCGCCGATTACGGCGGCGCGCATCTGGAGAATCTCACCGATTACATCGTGAAGACCCGGCCCGACGTCGTGGCCGGTATTCACAAAATGTACCTGGAAGCCGGCGCCGATATTATCGAAACCAACACGTTCAACGGGACGCACCTGGTCCTCTCCGACTTCCATGTGGGTGACGAAGCCTACGCTCTCAACAAGGCGGCGGCCGAGCTGGCGCGCCAGGCAGCCGCCGAATATTCCACTCCCGATAAGCCGCGCTTTGTCGCTGGCTCGATGGGTCCGACCACCCGAGCCATCAGCGTCACCGGCGGCGTCACCTTCGATGAGCTGCGGCAGAATTATTACGACCAGGCGCGTGCCCTTGTGGACGGCGGCGTAGATGTACTCTTGCTAGAGACCTGCAACGACACGCGCAGTGTCAAGGCGGGACTGCTCGGCATCGAGCGGCTCCGCCAGGAGCTGGGCCGCCGCATCCCCATCATGCTCTCCGCAACCATCGAGCCGATGGGCAGCATGCTCGCCGGACAAGGCGCCGACGCTTTCTGGACTTCAGTTTCGCACGCCGACCTTATCTCGGTCGGCCTGAACTGTGGCACAGGTCCCGAATTCATGACCGACCACCTGCGCACGCTGCACGAGCTGGCCACCACGCGCATCTCCTGCTATCCCAACGCCGGTCTTCCGAACGAAGAGTTGAAATATAACGAGACACCGGAGTCGGTAGCCGGTCACCTGGAGCGCTTCGTCAACAACGGCTGGCTCAACATCGTGGGCGGATGCTGCGGCACCACGCCGGCGCACATCAAAGCCATCGCGGAAATGGTAAAGGGAAAGCAGCCCAGACCCGTGAAAGCCAGCGCGCACCGCGTGTTCTTCTCGGGCAAGGAGTTGGTCGAAGCCGATGACAGCAACCGGCCGCTCATCGTCGGCGAGCGCACCAACGTGATCGGCTCGCGTCTATTCAAGAATCTGATCGCCGATGAGAAGTGGGAAGAAGCCACCGAAATCGCGCGCTGGCAAGTCAAGAACGGCGCGCACATCGTCGATGTCTGCCTGCAGAGCACGGACCGGGATGAGATAAACGATATCGATCCGTTCTACGGGAAGCTGATCAACAAGATCAAAGCGCCCATCATGATCGACACCACCGATCCAAAAGCGATCGAGCTGGCTCTGACTTACTGCCAGGGCAAGAGTCTCATTAATTCGATCAACCTGGAGGATGGCGAGGAAAAATTCGAGCGCACCTGTCCGCTCGCACGGAATTACGGCGCCGCACTGGTGGTGGGCTGCATCGACGAAGACAAGCTACAAGCGCAAGCCTTCACGCGCGAGCGGAAACTGGCCATCGCCCAGCGCTCCTATCGGCTGCTGACGGAGAAGTACAGCATTCCCCCGGAAGACATCGTCTTCGATCCGCTGGTGTTCCCCTGCGCCACCGGCGACACCAACTACATAGGCGGCGCCGTCGAGACCATCGAAGGAATCCGCCTCATCAAAGAGAATATTCCCTACGTGAAGACGGTCCTGGGGATTTCGAACATCTCGTTCGGACTCCCGCCTGCCGCGCGCGAAGTAGTCAACTCTGTTTTCCTGTACTACTGCACCAAAGCCGGACTCGACCTGGCCATCGTGAACGCGCAGAAGCTCGAGCGCTTTGCATCCTTGCCCCCCGAGGAGCGCCGCCTGGCCGAAAGCCTGTTGTTCAACACTCCACCCGCCGAAATTCCAGCGCCCGAAGATTGGCGGCAGCAGACGCCCGAGCAGAAAGCGGCCATCAACCAGTTCCACATCGCCGCCATCGCCGAGCACTTTCGCGGCGCCACCGGCAAGGTTAAACATAAGGCGGCCGACCTCCCGCTCGATCAGCGGCTAGCCAACTACATCATCGAAGGCACCAAGGACGGCCTCATTCCCGATCTCGACCGCAAGCGCGCCGATGGCGCCGCGCCCCTCGACATCATCAACGGCCCGCTCATGGCGGGGATGTCCGAAGTCGGACGCCTGTTCAACAACAACGAGCTGATCGTCGCCGAAGTGCTGCAATCGGCCGAAGCCATGAAGGCCTCCGTGAATTATCTCGAGCAATTCATGGAGAAGGCCGACACAGCCGCGCGCGGCAAGATCATCCTGGCCACCGTCAAAGGCGACGTACACGACATCGGCAAAAACCTCGTCGAGATCATTCTGGCGAACAATGGTTACACAGTGGTCAACCTGGGTATCAAGGTTCTGCCGGAGACCCTGATTCAGGAATTTCAAAAACACCATCCGGATGCGATCGGACTATCGGGTCTGCTCGTCAAGAGCGCCCAACAGATGGTGGTTACCGCCGAGGATCTGAAGACCGCTGGAATCGAAGCGCCCATCCTGGTAGGCGGCGCCGCGCTCTCGGAAAAATACACCCGCAACAAAATCGCCCCCAGCTATGGGCACGCAGTCTGTTACGCGAAAGACGCCATGACGGGCTTGCGGCTCATGAACCAGTTGATGGATCCTGCCGAGCGCGAGACCACACTGCGGGCGCACACTTACACCGTCGCCGACGAGACCGTTCCGGCGGCCATTGAGGCGCCTCCGCCGATGACCCAGATTCGCAGCGCCAAGGTACGCGTAGACCTGCCCATTCCGCCCGCGCCGTATCTCGATCGCAAGCTGCGCGATGTCCCGCAGCTCGCCGAAATCTGGAGCTACATCAATCCGTTCATGCTCTACGGCCGGCATCTTGGATACAAAGGCCGCTTCGAGCAGGATCTGGCCGGCCACAACCCAAAAGCCCTGGAGTTGTTCCAGAACATGGAAGCGCTCAAGGAAGAAGCCGCGAAGCTGATGAAGGTCAAAGCGGTCTGGCAGTTCTTCGAAGCCGAGCGCGACGGCAACGTAATCCACTTGTTCGCGCCGGCCGGAGCGAGCCCGATCCGCACATTTCAATTCGCCCGGCAGCGCCGGCAGGACGGCTTATGCCTCAGCGACTACATCCTCGACCCGGTAAATGGCCGGCGCGACCATCTCGCATTTTTCGTGGTGACCGCCGGCGCGGGCATTCGCGGTAAATCGGAGGAATGGAAGCAGGCCGGCGAATATTTCAAAGCGCACGCGCTGCAGGCGCTCGCCATCGAGTCCGCGGAAGGCTGCGCCGAATGGCTGCACCGCCGTATTCGCGAGGATTGGGGCTTTCCCGATCCGCCCACCACGACCATGCAGGATCGCTTCACTTCGCGCTATCGGGGCAAGCGCTACAGCTTCGGTTATCCGGCCTGCCCCAATCTCGACGATCAGGCCGGCCTATGGGAGTTGCTCCGTCCCGAAGACATCGGCGTCGAGCTCACCGAAGGCATGATGATGGAGCCCGAGGCCAGCGTCAGCGCCATGGTCTTCCAGCATCCCGACTGCGCCTATTTCACCGCCGGCGAAGAGGAAGTAGAACTCGTCGCTGAGGAAATCGAAGCCGGTATTCCCACTCGATAAGAAGGATAGCGCAGCGTAATCCCCAGCGCCCGACGAACAGCGGACCCATCCACGCGCCGCCCAGTGGAATATGCTTTAGCTTGTTCGTGCAAAGGCAGTGGCAAATCCAGCAGCCGGGCGCAGAACTCCGCAATCTCCCGCGAAGTGCAAGGCTCCTCATCGGCGACCGGATAAGCCCCGATCACGTCTGAGAGAAGCCCAGCCTCTACGTGCGCCGCAAGATCGTCCACATGAATCCGGCTGACGAAATTATCGTCCACTCTGCAAACGCCGCGCTTGAGCGACTCGTGCACGCCTCGCCCCGGACCGTAAATCGCCGCAGGCCGCAGAATCAGCGAAGACCAAGGCCCCGCCGCGACACGCCTTTCCTCTTCCAGCCGCAGCCGGTGCTGCTCATTCTCCGGAGCCACGCCAGTGGACTCGTCCACGAATCGCGCGGCTCCATACACTCCCGTCGTGGAAAGATAAACCACGCGAGCCGGAGCGTCTCCCAACTTTTCCACCAGTCCGCGCGAACCCTCCGGAGGAACAGAATGCAGGACCAGGCAGCCGCGTGCAACTTCGAACCGTTCGGTCTTGCTATCGGTCGCCGTCACGCTGGCGCCGCGCGCCAGAAATCGCCGCGCCACCCGCTCCCCCGTGTAGCCGCAGCCCAGAATCAGAACGTGCAATCGTTCACCACCTCACCTGTTTCCCCGGTTCGAGCGTCAGCACTTTCCAGCATCAAGCCCCATTCATAGATTGTCACAGGAATGGACCGAATTGATGTGGTAGGCTTTCCTGAGGAGGAGTACCATGCTTCATCACAACGCGATGCGATTGGCTGGCCTCTTTGCGTTGGCCATCGCCATTTCCGTTCCGGCTTCAGCTCAGAATTTGACTTACACGGCGAACCCGCCGCGAGTCCAGGTCACCGCCGACAGCGTCTCCCCGTTTGGGTTGCCGAAGTGTGGGACCACCGATCCCACCTCACCCACGCCGGGACTTTTGTATTGCTATACGCCCAGCTACATCTGGACCGCCTACAATGTCTTGCCCTTATTCCATGCTGGGAACTTTGGCCAGGGCCAGACAATCGTAATCATCGACGCCTTTGGCAGCCCCACCATTCAGCAGGACCTTGCCACGTTCCATCAGGCCTTCTTTGGAAGCTCGTTCCCTGCGCCTGACTTCCAGGTCGTGTGTCCGGCGGGATGTCCTACCTTCAATCCCCACAACAACCCGCAGGCCGAAGTCGGCTGGTCCTTCGAGACGTCGCTCGACGTCGAGTGGGCGCACGCCATCGCTCCGCTCGCCAAAATCAGGCTGGTAGTCGCGCCAGATCCCCACGGCGATTCCATCTATCTGGCGCTCCAGTATGCTGTGAAGAACTACCCCGGCAGCATCATCTCGCAGAGCTTCGGTACCCCGGAAGGCGCCTTGAAGGGAAACAACGCCCAAATCATGCAGGCGCACCAGTTGTATCAAGCGGCCGTCGCGCAGGGAATCACAGTGCTCGCTTCCTCAGGCGACCTCGGCGCTAACAACGGATCGTTCCCATTTGCTAACGCCGGCTTTCCAGCGTCGGATCCATTTGTCACCGCTGTCGGCGGCGCCCAGGGACTTCCGCTCGGAAACCTCGTGACCCTCTCCGGAACGTGCACGCCGGTTCCTGGTCCTCCTAACTGTACCCCCGTCGGCTACGGAGCTGAGGCTGTATGGAATGAAGCCTGGATCGGGGCGGCCGGCGGCGGCGCGGTAAGCGCGCTCTTCAACAAGCCGTCTTATCAAAGCGGTCTCAGCTTCGGCGGACGCGCCGTCCCCGATGTCGCCTATAACGCCGCTGTCGATGGCGGGGTCTTGGTGTTCTCTTCCGCGCTCGGTCCGGCGGCGACAGGATTCTACATCGTCGGAGGCACCAGCGCCGGCTCGCCCCAATGGGCCGGCATCTTCGCGCTCGCCAACACAGCCCGCGCCTCCCTCGCCAAGGGACCGGTCGGCTTCGCCAATCCGGGCATTTACGCGATCGCGCAGGGAGCCCACTATGCGGCCGATTTCCACGACATCACCTCCGGCAATAACGTGCTGGTGGGCACTGGTATCGGCTTCGCCAATCCGGGCATTTACGCGATCGCGCAGGGAGCCCACTATGCGGCCGATTTCCACGACATCACCTCCGGCAATAACGTGCTGGTGGGCACTGGTATCGGGTTCGCGGCAACGGCGGGTTTCGACCTCGCGACAGGCTGGGGCACACCCAATGTCGCCAACCTCGTCGCCGACCTGGCCGCTCAGTAAAAATCTGGGCCGTGCAGGCTAGCAGCCTCCGCGGCCCGTCCGCGACAACCCGCCAATGGTACTTTAAGTACGATCCGTTCATTGTCTCGGCGACTGACTTACTTCATACTCGTTCCAGGAGTGAATCAGCGAACGATCTAGTCAGCCTCCTTTGTCATGAGCAACCATTTATCAACTCCTGTCGTCTCCGCTGACCGTACTCGTTGTAACTTCTGCGAGAAGCGGCTTCCGATTATCATGAGGCTATTTGGTTCGGAGTTTTGCAGCCCTTCGCATCGGTCGGCCTATGCCAACCGGCAGCAAGAAATGTTTCTGGCCCGATTGCATATGCGCGATCAGTTTGTTTCCGATAGCCCGATCCCAAGCCTTCCACTCCGCAAGTTAGAGGTCGTAACCGCAACAATCGACCCAATTGATTTCTCATCCTTCATTAAGTGCTGACCGCGCCATTCTTCGCGTCCTGTCTCTAAACAATTTCCAATTTGAACTCGAGGTATCGCCCTAAATGGATACGCCGCTCGCGGCGTTCGCGCCGTACCGATGCTCCAGTACCCACTAGGTAAGTCACTTAGTATCGGGCTTACTATCGCTCCATTCTGTTTACCGGGTAAACCACCGCATACTGGAGGTGGAAAATAGAAATGCCAAGAGCAACTTCACCCGAAACCCCTACTTTCATCGGAGCCGTGCCGACTCGCGCCGGTATCCGCCAAATCAACATCGCAAGACAACAGAGGCGTTCTGGCCCCCGGGCCGTGCGTCCGAAACCGAACCCAACAACTTTCGAAGCTCTGCGGGAACACCGCCGATACGCGGTTGCGGAGACATTTCTTCGTGTCACCTGGCTCGATAACAATGGCGACCTGAAGACAGACAGCGCGCGGCCAATCGACGTGTCGGAAACGGGCATGGCCGTGCAACTCCCGGAGAGAGCCCTGCTGTTATCTCGAGTTCGGCTGGAATCCAATAAAGGAGAATTGCTCGGACACGGTAAGGTACGGTCCTGCAAGTCCGAGGGTACAAATTATATCGTCGGGATTGAATTCACCGATGCGCTGCGCTGGAATGCGCCGGAAGGTCCCATTACTGAACCCATACCGCTCACAGCGCCGATCGTTGAAGAGGAATTGCCCCCGCAAAGCGCGCTAGCCGGCTTGCCCGTCGAAACCGAGCTCGCGGAGAAACTGTTATGGAGCGAGCCGTGGGAGCCCGCCCCGCCCGCCGTCGCCCCTATAGCGCCGGTCCGGGAACCGAACCTATCGCTGGATCCGCGCGCGAACCAAGGATTTTTCGCCCGGCTGCCGATGCCGGTGAAAGCCGGCGCGCCGCTCTTGGTGGCCCTGGCGCTGGCCTCCGTGTTTTTAGGCCATGACCGCACAATTTCGGCTTCGAGCGCCGGCCTGACCGCGCCGACTGTCGGAGAACAAGGCTGGGTTACCGAATGGGCCTCCGACGTAGTGGGTTCGCGGCGCGGCCGCCAGCTCACCCTCTACAGGCCCTCGGCAAGCCTGTCCGATTACCACATGCAGTTCGCCGGGCAGATCGAGAGCAAGGCGCTCGGCTGGGTGTTCCGCGTCTCCGATACGAACAACTATTACGGCATGAAGATCGAGAATGACAAGCCCGGCTCCGTTCTCTATTCGCGTTTCGCCGTGGTACACGGGCGGCAAGGGGAAGTGACCCAAAAGACCCTGCCGATTCAAGCGCGGGCGGATACCATTTATAACGTCCGATTGGAAGCCAGTGGTCCCCGTTTTTCAGTTTATATTCAGGGCGAGCCGGTGGATCTTTGGACCGACAGCAGTCTGAAAGCCGGCGCGCTGGGATTCATGAATGAGACGGCGGAGAGTGGCCGGACCAATTCGGTTCGATTCTCCTTCTAGGCCGACGTGGCGTACGCACTCCTGCGTGCAGCGCCGACACTCGTGTCGTCGCACGTCGAGTCAGAGCCGCGCGCGTCAGCAAGCGGTTTAGTGGTGCGTCACCGACCTTAAAGCGCGCATTTAGATTCGGTCGCTCGAAAGGTAAGGATGCGCCAGCTCCAGGTGAGACAGTGGATACAGTGTCTCACCGTCGCTGCGCAGTCGGGTAAAAAGTTGAATGCCGTTTACAACACAGTCGGGTTTACGCGCCTATTGTGGGATACAACAGGGGAAACCATCGCTCGACTGCCTCCGTAGGAAGTCCAAGGCGAAGCGGCGCTCGCGAACTCTCCGAAATCAGAAGCTTCTTGCCGATCAATTCGGCCGTCACATTACGCGCCGCCCTTTCTCCCAAATGGAGCAGCGCAGGGACGGCTCCGCGCTCAACGCTGCCTTGCAGCGCCGCCTCACGAAGGATAGGGTAAGAACCTTTGGGTAGACGGCCAGCTTCAAGCTCGTCGCGGCTGTATAGTTCCATTCGACGAAGCAAGTTCCCAGGGTCAAGAAGCGACTGCATGAATCGAACTTGATCGATGCTGGTACGGAGAAAGAACCGGCAAAAGTCGAAGAGAGCGCGTTCGGACAAGTTGCCGCGTCCATCGTAATCATTCTCTCGCGGACGGTCGGCCGCCATCAGGAGCGCCTTATATTCGGCTGCATTTCTGGCCAACCCGCGGGAAATCGACCACAGACTGCTGCCGATTCCCAGCCGCCGAAACATCGCATGCGCCATAAGCCGGGCCACCCGGCCATTTCCATCCAGGAAGGGATGAATCCAAAGGAGACGGTGATGCGCAGCGGCGACTGCGACAACTTTGCGGGATTTGCTCAAGGGAGCGGTGTACGCCTCCTCAATCCGTTTTAAGCACGCCGCCAATTCTTCTCCGCATGGAGGGACGTGTTGGCCGACCTTAACCGTTCGCGTTCGGATCTCACCAGGCACTACGCGCACGCGTTCGCCCGTATCGGGATTTTCAACCCAAAGGAGCTCGTCGGGTAGCCGGGAGCAGAACTCCCGATGGAGCCAACAAATGTAGGCCGCCGAGACCGGCTCAGCGAGTTCATCGGCCTCAGAATCGATTTTCTGTTGAACTTCGATATGCGCCACTGCCTCCATCTGTAGGTTTCGCTTTTTCGGCTCCGATGAATAATCGTTTGCCAGGGCTCGCTCGATATCGCGCGGCATCGTATTGTGCCCTTCGATGAGATTGGAGTAGTAGCAGTTCATCGACCGCACCACATCGCCAATCGCGACCCGAACGGTGGGGTGAAGTTGGCCCGCCAGCGAACTGGAGGAAGATACCAGATCGAAGGCGAGTTCTTCCAAACTGTGATCCCGGTCCTCGGGAAGGAGCGGTTCGATTTCGCTGCAATAAGCCATTTGAGTGCCGGTTCTGATGCCGTACGTTATACTAGTATAAAGCGATGATAACAAGAAGTAAACTACAAGTATATGATGCCACTTCTGCCGTGTAATATGCCGATTAGAATGCCGCATTCGACAGCATTGGATGAGTGGAAATTCACACGGATTTCGTGTACACTGGAGTCGTATGAAAAATGTAACCCTGAGCGCCGATGACGACCTCATCGAGCAGGCGCGCCTGGTGGCCCGATCTCAGCACACGACCCTTAACGCTGCCTTTCGCGAATGGCTACAGCACTACACCGCGCAAGCGGGCGGGCCCCAGGAGTTCAATGCCCTGATGCGGCGACTGGCCCACGTGCGGCCCGGCCGTCATTTTTCGCGCAAGCAGATGAATGAAAGGTAGGTTCTTCCTCGATACCAACCTCTTCGTCTACTCGTTCGACCGCAACGCTCCCGACAAAGCAAGGCGCGCCGGCGATTTGATCGCGGACGCTGTGACAAGCCGCAAGGGTATAGTCAGTTACCAGGTCGTCCAGGAGTTTTTGAACGTCGCGCTGAAGCGATTTGAGCGGCCCATGAAACCCCCGGAAGCCGAGCAGTATCTCACTACCGTGTTTCGACCGCTCCTGAGCGTCTACGCATCCCAAGGTCTGTTTCTGGAAGCTCTGCGGCTGTGCGGCCGATACCGCCTTGGTTGGTATGACTCGCTGATCGTGGCGGCAGCCATCGAGGGACAATGCTCCGTGCTTTATAGCGAAGATCTCCAGCACGAGATGCGATTCGGTGAACTTGTAGTTACCAATCCGTTCCTGTAAGGAACACCGCTCTCTGTGTTATGCCGGCCGCCGAATCGGAACAAAGCGGATCTCGACTCGCTGATTCAACGCGCCCGCGATCCTCCGCAGCATTGCCAGGGAGTGGCCTTCGTAATCGGCATCCTCAAGGCGGCAGATGACCGATGCAGTGGTGCCGATGAGCTTGCCAAGTTGAGTTTGGGTGAGGCCCGCCCCTGCCCTCAACTCGCGTATCTTGCCGGCGATCTCCTCATTCGCTCGCGACTCTTAAACTCTTCAGACGGGCTGGCTTGCCCTCATAGAACCGGCGATGAAGAATCTCCACCGCATCGATTGCGGGTTTCGTTCTCTTGACCATGTCAAGCCTCCTCGTAAGTGTGCCTCGACGGATTCGCCTCAAAGAGCTTCTTTCGCTCTATCGCGCGATCAATCTCCTTAGGCGGTACCACTCGCTCTTTCACTAGGCCATGCGAGACTACTGCCGCGATCGCCCGTGGAAGAAGTACAGGACTCGGTATTGAACGCCGCGAAGACGCTTTGTCTTGTACTTTCCCTGGCAATTCGTCGAACCACTCGACAAACGGGCATAAGCGCTTGCGGCCAGAGCTCGTGGGCAAGGGCGCGTCCCCTTGCTCGACACTACAAACAAATGAAACCTCCAGGATGAACCAAGGAAATGTTCTGGCGACGCCTTATCCGCGAACTTGCTCTGCTTGGGATGCTCAGCGAACATTGATCGTCACGGTGTTGGCAGTCAGCCCATCCACGGTCAAAACAACATCAATGTTGCCGCGGCCGGCTAGGCTCCGCGGCAGCGGGACGTTCACCTGGTCGAGTCCCGCGAACCCGTTCTGAGGACCGGCGTAGGCGACTGAACTGTTGGCTCCTCCAATCGTGACTCCCACTCCGCCCAGCGAGCTGCGCCCGCGGATTCCTGTGCCATAGAGAACCACCGTGAGCTGATCGGTGTCCGGGCCGAGGTCAATCGGGTCGCTGCCGACCGGCTCGTAGCTTTGCGAGCCATCCGCCTTGACGCGCACAACTTGGGCGAACGCCAAGCCGCTGCCGCTGGCGTCGGCCGAGAACAGGCTCGGGGCAGCGGTGAACACAGGCGCGGAGCCGAGCGAGATGGTTCCGTCGCTACCGGCGACGGTGATCAGGGCGACGCCCAGGGCCGTGCCTGGCGGAATCAGGAAGGCTAACAGAGTCGGTGACACGTAGAACAGCGGCGCGACGTGGTCCACGTTGGCGCCGTCGGTGATGGTGACCGTGGTGCCAGCCAGCGAGGTGGGCAGAGTAGCGGAGCTTGCAGCAGCCGCGCTGGCAGTGAGCTTGGGGCCGAAGGCGACGGCGATGGATTCGGGCGCCAGCGCCGAGTTGTAGCTGGCAGCCGAGACGCTGGCGGCGATGGGTTGTTGGCCTCCGGCCTTCCACGGCGGCAGATGATGGTCGTAAGCGCCGATGTCCGGCGCTGGTCCCGTGAAGCCGTCGGTGTAAGGGGGGATGGCCACACCGGCTCCAATGGCCGGCGAGGTGGGCCTCAACTGGAAATTGCCGTGCGTGGGATCAACGAACTGCGGGTCGATCCCCGCGAGAATGTTGTTCTGCAAGACCGCGCCGGCAGTCACCTGAATGGCGGCGGTGAAGATGTTATTCTTCAGCTCCGTCCCAGGCAGCAGAAGTGTTTGGGGTGGCGTGAGGAGGGGGGTCAAACCGAATTCAGTGCCGGCGAAGGTGTTGTTATACACGTTGTTGTTGGTGCTTCCAGCGGTAAGGTTCAGGGAGCGAGGGACGTTCCAGACTACATTGTGATGAACGATGAAGTTGCTGACCGCGCTGTCAAAGCTGAATCCATACGCAAGATGCGCTGAGCTGTCGTGACACCAATTGTAGGCAAGTTCGCTACCCTTTACGCCGGTTCGATACGTATACGTACAACCCAGGTCACTCACCTGGAGGCCGTAATTGTAAATGTCGTTGTGCAGAATTCTCCCGTCGGCGGGGTCGGGGCCAAAGTGGCCATCCCAGATGCCTTGCGATCCTGAATTATAGATCGTGTTCCAGGCAATGAGGAAGCGGCTCAGAGGGTTATAGAAGGCCACCGCGACCGGCGATGCGTCGTTCGCCGTGTAATCGGCGTCGTGAATCACGTTGTTGAAAACCCGCTGGCCGTCGCCGATGACTGTCACTCCGTTGCCTGCGCTGAAGGCGATGCTGCTATTACGGACGACATTGTTGTTGCCGTCCAGGATTATGCCGGAGCCGCTCTCGATGCCTGCGAGATACTGATCTGCTCCGGGAAGCAAGGAATAGTGCGATAGGTACTCGGCATTCAACCCGTCCAGCACCAGATATTGGCTTGGGGGCTTGCAGG
>Ga0210405_10004857_pt1 | contig 12483 bp, 12 predicted proteins | sample IncBWH11MmetaG_FD_155492 | JGI IMG/M metagenome (GOLD analysis project Ga0210405, IMG submission 155492) | Forest soil microbial communities from Barre Woods Harvard Forest LTER site, Petersham, Massachusetts, United States - Inc-BW-H-11-M | ecosystem: Environmental > Terrestrial > Soil >... | reverse complement strand
CACTGGCAGATGAGCGTGCGGCATGGCTCCGCGATGGGAGCCGTATGAGTTGAGAGACTCACGTACGGTTCTACGAGAGCCTCGGGGTGAGACTCCCCGGGGCTACTCACCCCTCCAGTTGGCCTGAGGCGGTTCAGCTCTAGTCGTCTGGCGGGCCCGGAATGTCCGGCATCTGGTCTGGTTTCTTAGCGCCGAAATGGTCGGCAAGTTCCTCGCCATCGAAGCTGTGCGTGAAACTCTCTTTGATCTCCGGCAGCATGGAAGCGTCCCAGTCATTCCACTCCTGGGCAAGCCGATGGTAAATGCTCTTTTGGCGCTCCTTTAGGTTGGCGCGCTCCAGTGGGTCTTCCACAACATTGAAGAGGAACGTGTTGTTGAGAATTTTGAGGAATTTGTAATCGCCATCGCGGACCGCCCGCTGCGCGTTGGCCTTGTAGCGCCAGAACAGCTTGCGAGGAACCGGTGCAGCATTCTGAGTTAGTATCGGCAAGAGATTCATTCCGTCGACGGGGTAGGACGAATCGGGTGCAGTGCTGGCGGCGGCGAGCAGTGTGGGCATCCAGTCCATGCTGATGGCGACCTGGTCGGTTGTGCGGCTCTGTCGGATGCGAGCAGGCCATGAGATCAACGTCGGAACGCGCAACCCGCCTTCCAGCAACTCCTTCTTCTTGCCCGTAAACGGCCAGGTGTCGGCAAAGCGTTCTCCCCCATTGTCGCTCGTAAAAATGATGATCGTGTTCTCCGTCAAACTATTCGCGTCCAACGCCTGGAGAACACGACCAATCTGTCGGTCCATTTCTTCGATCATTCTCTGGTAGGTCTTTTGCGATCCGCCGTCGAAGTCCATCAGACCTCCGCTACCGGGCTGCCGCAACCGCGCCGACTCCGCCTCATCGCCGACAGCCTCCCACGGCCAGTGTGGCGCGTTGAAGTGCAGGCTGACCAGGAAAGGCTGCCCGGATTTTGCGTAGTTGTTCACCACATCAACCGCACGACTGCCTAGCAAGTCCGTCAGGTAGCCCACTTGATGGATCGAAACATCGTCGTCCCAAAGATCTTCCTTGCCTTGTCCGGCCAGATGCGAAAAGTAATCCACCGCACCGCCGCGAAATCCGTAGAAATGATCGTAGCCGCTCTTCAGGGGACCAAACTTTGGTGGAACGCCAAGATGCCATTTGCCCACGAGCGTCGAGCTATAGCCGGCTTTCTTCAATAGTGAAGGCAGCGTCGGATGTTCGGGAGGCAGGCCCACATTGACGTTACCGGCGAGTGGCTCCTCCAGACCGAGCCGCAAGCGATATTGGTAGCGGCCAGTAATCAGCGCCGTGCGTGTCGCTGAACACACGGCCGAGTTCGCATAGCCCTGTAAAAATCGCAATCCCCGCGCTGCGATCCGATCAATGTTGGGCGTGCTCAGATCCGGTCGTCCGTAGCAAGATACGTCGGCGTAGCCCAAATCGTCGGCCAGAATAAAAATAATATTGGGCGGCTTTGCGGATGGTTGCGCGCCGAGGATGTTAGCTCCCATAGCCAACGAGATCATCCCGGTTGCCGCACCATGGATCAGGTCGCGGCGTGTGATTGAATGTCTATCTGCGAGCGGCATATCCCCTCACTTTTGTTTGTCCATCGCGAGCGACGCTGGTGGCCTAGGATTGACAGGCGTTGCAAACGTAACGTCACCATAACACGATCGACCAACCGCGGTGACCGACCCGTAAAACGCATTTATCCAAAAGTGGATTCGCCTAGCCAGATGTCCGGTCACCAGGAGTCAGCTAAGTAGCGGGTCTAAACGGGGTTGTAAATCCTAGTGGTCCGCGTAGGATGACATTAGATGAAGACCACCTATTCTGCGCTGCGGCTGGTCGCCTTGCTTTGCGTGGCGATGGTTTCGCTTGCCTCTCTGGCTCAGCCCACACTTGGTCTCCTCTTTCTCTTCTTAATCCCGTTTTGGTTCTTTCTCGCTGTTGTTGTCAGCGCTCCCTTCCCGTCGTTACGGATGTATGCCTTCCTCTTCCTTTTCCATCCCTGCCTGTTTTCTCGCCTCGCCCGCCCCCCCGTTAGATACCCCTCGCGTACATAACAGCCTTCTCTAAAGTACGTGGAACGCGTCTGCGCGCTTCGCTCGCGGCATCCGCCGCACTCGGCAATGCCTGCCACTGAAAACTCCGTGTCATTTAGGAGCTACATGTCGCTGCGCAACTTGTTACGCAAAGTGTTCTTATCCATTGCGCTTGGGGGACACTCGGTTCTCGGCGTTGGAATGAGCCAAGAGAAAATTGAGGAACTCCTGCATGCAATGAATCAAACGAGGGTCGAGGTGACAATTGACGACGAGGAAGCGAACGACTCACAGACATCTCCTGAGCATCCGGAGGGTATCCACCTGCCGGATTAACGCTAGTCGCTTTATCGAAAGCGCGCCAGAGCGTCGTGCTCCCGTTATCCCCTTCGGAGAAAGCGCGCTTCCGATAAAGCACTAGGACTTCTGGATAACGATGCCAACTCCAGAGCAAAACTGAGTTCGGCGCCCCCCATGTACCGACCGATCGAAGCCAACGCACGCGACGGTTATTTGCGAGTTCCGAGCCACAGAATTGCATCTTCGAATAGTTTATTCTGCTCGCTGCTAGCGAAAATTTTGTCGCCATGGCCCATGTTCATGTAGATCATCCGGTAGCACGTATTCGTCCACACTACGGGAAGATCCCCGCCGATGAGGGTGTCTTTAAGCCCTATCGGATAGTTTTTTGGATCGAGCGTGAGCAGCACTTTCACGTGCTTATTTAGGCGTGGGCTGGGCTTCCAGATGTACCACTCGTTTGCTGGCGACGTGAACGTGCCGGGTAGGTGATGTGTCACCGGGTGGGAGCGGTCGTCTACGATGAGCTTCGCGGGAAGTGGAGGCCAATTGTTGCCGTAAAAGACGCCACCACCGAGAAAGTCAACGAACCAGGGCCACCGTGTGCTCTCATCGTTGTAAGCAGACACATGAAAGCCAAGCCACGCGCCGCCGTGTTTCATATAGTCTTGGAACGCCGTGCGCTGCTCTGCTTTCGTCGGAAAATCATTGATCCACAGAACCAGCTGGAAGTCCTTTAACTTTTCGGCATTCAAGTCTTCCCATCGCGTTGTCGATTCAAAGTGAAAATTGTTTCTCTTGGCGAGTTCCGCGAAGAAGGGCAGGGCTTGCTCCGCAAATGCGATATGGTCCGGCTCGCCCTTCGCGGTGTAGAACGCCAGGACGCGAAAGGAGGCCCGCTGTGCGAGAGACACAGAAGGCAAAAGAACTGACGCCGCACCGAGGAGAAGAGTAAGAAGAGAACGAATCATGGATTGGCTACCCAAAAGATGGAATTGCGAAAGAGTGTTGTGAAAGCCTGATTTTGAAAATGTTCGGCGCGATGCCCCATGAAGATGTAGACGTTTCTGGCCTTGACATGCTCATTGCTCCAGACAACAGGATGGTCACCCATTTTCAGCGGGCTGTCGGGCACGTAGGTTTTTTCGTCCACGCTGGCCAAAACATGCACGTTTGGCCGCGGTGATTTGTCGTAGGTGTACCACTCTTCTCGTTCGATTTCGAAGGAACCGCCGAGGCCCCGCATCACAGGGTGCTTTTGATCTTCTGCGTTGACCTTTGCTGTCACGAACGAAGCGATGTAGTTCTTGTAGCGAATGCTCCCCATGAAATCGGAGAACCATTTCCACATCGGGTAACCATCAAACTCCCCCAGCAGCGTCGCATGATGAAATCCGATCCATCCTCCTATGCCTTCCTCGATGTACTTCTGAAATGCAGATACTGCGGTCGGTGTCCATGCGTAGGGCGGATAGTCCAGTTGAATGAAGAGCTGGTACCGAGAAAGAAATGCATCGTCGATCTTTTCTGTGTTGTGGATGTAGTCCATCGAAAAGTTGCCGGCAATCGCTTCTTTCTCAAGCCAGACTTTGGCTGCATCTACAAAAGGCATGTGAATGCTGTTCTCTTCAGCGAGGGCGATGACTCTAAACTTGGGCTGCTGACCTTGAGCCAGCACCGCGCTTCCGCAGACCAGCAACAAAATCACGAGAGCGCCGCGACGGCAAATCCATCCATGAGGAAGACTTTCGCAGCATGACAATGGCATCATTCTCCTCTTCCGACGAGACTCAACAGGGATAGAAAATGCGTGCATGCTTCTTAAGTTGGTCCTCCCAGAGATTTGTCTCCTCATGTTTCCAGGTCTTCTTCGCGAAAAATAATGCCATCGCGAGGGGGTGCTTGACAAACGATCGTCGTATAGTGCTTCTGGAGGTTCCCACACACCGTGGATAGGACAGACCGAAACTGCTTCCGTGCCTCTCTTTTTTCTCCTTGGTTCTCGCGATGCCCAAGACGCGTGCCTGCAGGATCCATTGGCGTGATCCTAGCGCTTTTCGCTTGCGTTGCTGTTACGACCCTGGCGCTCCCGCAGACAGAAGAGCCCTCGACCGCGCTGATCAGCAGCAGAGCTGTTGCACTGAATCCAGAAACGGGAAAAGTCTATGCCGTCGAAACAAGCCGCAACGTTGTGTCGGTCTTTGATCCGCAAACAGAATCCATGTCGAGCGTACGCGTGGGGGCGGGGCCGATCGCAATCGCCGTGAATGCGGTAACGGACAGAATTTATGTTGCCAAATCCGAAGGTGGCTCAGTAAGTGTGATCGATGGGAAGAACGATTCGGTGCTTGCGACTGTGAGTGTGGGACCGCGCCCTTATGTTGTAGCGGTCAATTCGACCACAAACAGGATCTATGTATCGAATACATTCAGCAACCTAATCACGGTGATCGACGGCGCGACAAATTCTACAAGCACAGTGAAGGCCGGCCCCGCGGATGCAATCGCTGTGGATTCAAGGTTGGACAAGGTATACCTGCTAGGCTACGAGGACATGAATCTGATGGTGCTGAACAGGATAACTTCCGTTGTCGGCAAGATTCCAGTGGGCATGCATGTTTGGGGTATGGCATTGAGTGAGACGACCGGCACACTTTACGTGACGCGAACCGGAAGCTCGGAGCTGGTCATGGTGGATGAGGTTTCTGGCCTTGCTATGACAGTTCCGACGGGTGCGATCCCTTGTGCGGTTGCCATCAATCCTGTGACCAACACGGCATACGTCGCGAATCACGGCGATGACACCGTAACTGTGATTGACGGTGCAAGACGCGCAGTGATCGCGACGGTGAAGGTGGGACAGCGTCCCCAGGCGGTCGCAGTGGACCCGAAAACAAATCGGGTGTATGTCGCCAACACGCATAGCGATGACGTTACGGTGATCGACGGTGCCCGAAACAGTGTTCTAAAGACGCTCAATGCCGGAAGGAATCCTTACGCCCTTGCGGTAGACCCGAATAGCGGGCAGCTCTATGTGGCGTCGTATGGAGAACCGGCGCTCGCGGTTGTTGACCCAAGATGATCAGATGGGCTGGTCTCGGCGGAGAACTCGTTAATGGCGGACATTCGTACGAAGAGGATAAATCCACGGCAGTTCCCCCAAGCGGACTCCTGGGGCGGGCTCGCCAGAATCACTTCCGTGGATGGTGGCTAGAGGTGCGCGAAACAGTTCTGCCAATAAGCAACAAACTGACCGACAGCCCTGGACCGTGGGGTTAGTCGAGGCATTCGATGCAATCGATGTCATCGAGCGGCAGAACCTAGACACAAAGAATCGATTCGCTCTGATCCTACTCGATAGCAACTTTGAGATTGCGCTGAAAGAATTCATAGTCAATCGGCCGCAACTCTTCCCACCTCACGAATTCACCAATACAAAAATCAGTGCCCTTTCCAAGAGGAGAACGGATGTAATTAAACTGGTCAGGACAAAAGTCGCGATTCCGGACGAACTGATAAACAAAGCGAACTACTACTACAACGTGAGAAACAGTCTGACCCGCCAAAGAGCTACCGTGAACCCTACTGACGCAGACATACCCGGCTATCGAGGCGTGGTTCAACAGTTGTTGGGAATTTGTTCGATCTTCCATTCGAAGCGTGAGGCAAGTGCGCTCTCTTTCTCTGGCGCACAACGAAACGAGTGCTTGACCTTGCTCGCTGACGAAAAGTAAGCGATAATCAAGGCGTAAGGAAGTGCCGGAAGGGTAAGGATCGCAGATGACGCATTCCACGATAACAAGCAAGGGACAAACGACGATTCCGAGGAAGATTCGCAAGGCGTTGCGAATCAAGCCGGGCGACAGGTTAGAGTACGTAGTGGAAGGGGACCACGCCACCATACGCGTGCATCTGGGCACGCGATCACTCAAGGGTGTACTAGCCAGCAAGAAGGGAAAGGGAATGTCCTTCGCGCAAATCCGCGAGGCCGCGGCGAAGGCAGCCCGTGGTCGTGAGGCCACTCGGTGAGCAAACGAAGGCTTGTCGACACCAATCTGATCGTTCGCTATCTAGTGCAGGACCATGAAAAGCATGCCAAGGCCGCCGGAAGGCTGTTCGATGCCTGCGACCGCGGCGACGTGGTGATTGTGGTCTTGCCAGCTGTTCTGGCCGAGTGTGTGTTTGTACTGGAGTCTTTCTACGAGCATCCACGTGGGGATATCGCGGCGGCGCTGGGTAGACTCATTTCCAGCCCGGGTGTTGAAATTGATGGTGCGGCGATTCACCTGGACGCTTTGGATCGCTATCGAAAAACAAAGGTCCATTTCGTGGATTGCCTGATCGCCGCGACTGCGGCCACCGAAAATATGCCCGTTGCCTCGTTCGATCAGGACTTCCGAAAGTTCACGGACGTTCGCGTGGAAATCCAATAACTTCGTGCCTCATTCGCCCCGTCCCCGTGTACCCCGCGCGTGTACCTCAGTTGGGCGATTCCAGTGTATTTGGCGTTTTTCGCGTTTAGGCGAATCAACAACTTACACGTCTTCAATGCCGCTTTTAGTCCGATCCCACCGCCCCTACCAACATCTCCTTCACAACCAGTGCTTTGAGACTTTTCGAGAGGCCACAAGGGGCGAATAACGCTAAGGGACTTGCGCGGCCAGCACCAAGCGAACGACTTTGCTGTTCGCCCATCGAGTGATAGGACGCAGTTCACCTGTGTGGCGGCTCCACAGTCACGGAAATGGACAACTTTCACGGAATTTTCGTCCGCAATCTATATGTTAAGGAGAATAGTTTTGCGAGCCGGTTCTGTCGCCGACGTTTTTCCTGGCTGTACCGGGACCAGGTATCTGCAATCTGCCGCCTTCGCAAGTCGATGGCAGATAGACCGGGTGTAGAATGTCAGCGTCCCCAGCTCCAGGAGGGTAATTGAGATGACGCTCCGGAGAGTTGCTCGCATTAGTTTCGGCGCAATCGTGGCTGTGGCTTTGGCCATAGGCGTCTACACTTTTGGCCAAACCAAACCTAGCGAAGCCACATCGGGTCCGGTAGACCCGGGCGTGCGCGGCGGCCCGGCTGGTGGAGGCACTCCGCTCAAGGGTCTTACAGCGGACGAAACTGCGTTCTTCCAGGATGGGCAGGCGAGGTTCGCTGATATCGAGGTTGTGACCGGCGGCACAAACAATGGCCTCGGTCCGCGCTTCAACTCCAACCAATGTTTGTCTTGCCACTCGCAGCCGGCCGGAGGCGGAACGAGCCCGGCGCAAAATCCCTTAATCACGGTTGCTACCTTGAACGGGGCCAAGAACACTGTGCCATGGTTCATCACACAAAATGGCCCGGTCCGCGAAGCGCGGTTTAAGAAAAGCAACGGAGTCAGCGACGGCTCAGTGCACGACCTCTTCGTGATCACCGGGCGAACCGACGCCCCCGGTTGCAACATCGCCCAACTCGACTTCCTGCCCGCGGGAGCTCCGCTCACGGGCCAAGGTGGGAATCCAAACATTATTTTCCGAATTCCGACTCCCGTGTTTGGCGCAGGACTCATCGAATCGATTCCAGACTCTACCATCCTTGCGAACATGCACTCCAACGCCTCGGAGAAGTCGACATTGGGTATTTCCGGACACGCGAACGCTCTGCTAGGCGGAAACGTAAACCGCAGTGCAAACGATGGGACCATTACGCGTTTCGGGTGGAAGGCGCAGAACAAATCCTTGCTCCTGTTCGCCAGCGAAGCCTACAACGTCGAGATGGGAGTCACGAACCAGCTTTTCCCGCAGGAGCGCGACGAAACGCCTGGCTGCCTCTTTAACGCAACTCCGGAGGACACGGTCAACTTCACGCCGACTCCCGCGGCCGGCAGCAATCCCAACACCGCGGTCCTCTCGGACATTGAAGCCTTTGCCGACTTCATGCGTATGCTGGCTCCGCCCACGCCCGCTCCCGCGACACCGTCCAGCGAGAAAGGACGCGCCACTTTTGCAAAGATAGGTTGTGTCCATTGCCATACACCCTCGTTGACCACGGGGGCAAAGATTGCTAGTGGCTCTTCGACCAGCCCGAGCGTCGCGCTTTCCAATCAGACAGCGAATCTTTACTCTGACCTTATCGTCCACCACATGGGCAAAGGCCTCGCCGACGGCATCACGCAAGGCGGCGCCGGCCCGGACGAGTTCCGAACCGCTCCTCTCTGGGGCGTCGGACAACGCGTCTTCTTCCTCCATGACGGACGGACGACCGACCTGGTGAAAGCTATCCGAGATCACCAGAGCCTTGGTAGCGAGGCAAATAAGGTCATCGAACATTTCAATAAATTGAGTATTCAGGACCGACAGGAAATCATCGATTTCCTGCGTTCGCTCTAGCCGAGAAGAGCACTCTCAACCTCATGCGTCCTCAAACCCCGGCCCTCGTGCGCCTACCGAAACTTGCCAATCCATTCGATTTCGCTTTTTCGCATCGTATTTACTTGCATTAATAACTTATCTTAAGTATGGTTAATTATTGAAACGGCCTGAATGAGCGGAACTTGCCTTACAACCATGCTGCGCTCAACTCTTTCGATATTTATTGTTGGCGGGTTATTTCAATTTCTCGTACCCGCAGCAACTTTCTCCCAGGGCGAAACCACCAGCGCAATCGTCGGCCAAGTGAGCGATGCAAGCGGCGCGGCGGTGCCTAGTGCCACGGTGACGGCCACGAATAAAGAGACTGGACTGAGGCGAAGCGCGAGTACCGATGACTCGGGGCGGTTCAACTTTCCACAGCTGAAGCCCGGTGCGTACTCGGTCAAGGTGGAAGCAGAAGGCTTCGAACCACAGCAGAATAACGCCGTATCCTCTGCTCTGGGCCAGAAGCAAACTGTCGATTTCAGACTCAGGATTGCCCAGGCAAAGGAGAGCATTGAAATAAGCAGCGAAGCTGCGATTCTCAACCCGGAGAATGCGAACACATCCACGACTCTTAACGCGCGCGCACTTGAAGACCTCCCGAATCCGGGCGGCGACTTAACCTATCCCCTTCAGTTCGCTGCGGGCGCACTCGTCAATACGGCAGGAAGTAGCAATGATTTCGTTGGCGGCACGAATGGGTTCGGAAACGTCGAGTTCAATGGACTGCCCGCACTCTCAAACGGCTATATCGTCGATGGACTGGAGACAAACGACCCGCTGACCAATTTGAATAGCGGACTCTCGACGAACCTTGTCCTCGGACTGAATTCCATATCGGAGATGACCGTCAATACGCTTTCCTACGCGGTCGATCAGGGGCGGTATGGAGCGTCCCAGGTCAACTACGTTACAAAGTCTGGTTCGAACCAGTTTCACGGGAACCTATATGAGCTCTGGAACGGGTCGAAGTTCAATGCAGCCGACTATTTCACGAATGCCACTCCGGGAAATCACAAGCCGCGCTCTACCGTGAACCACTTCGGGGGCAGTGTGGGCGGGCCGATTGTCCACGACAAGCTGTTTTTCTTCTTCGATAGCGAGTGGGTTCGGATTGCACTGCCCATCGTCACGGCGACCACTGTTCCAACTCCGGCATTTCAAAATTACGTCTTGCAGCAACTCCCCTTGGGTGGGACCGATTCCCTCACTGGCTCGGTGTATCAGCCATCACCACAGTCGGTGCCGTTCTATCAGAAGATGTTTTCCCTCTACGGAAATACCAGTGGAACACCTCTCACAGTCCTTGGCTGTCCGTTCGATGTGGGCGGAGGTAAGCCCGGCATTGTGAATGATGGGAACGGTTGTGCCAATCGTCAGAGTGTCTCGCATTCGAGCGATGATCACGAACAGGTCCAGACGGTTCGCATCGATGACAACATCAACAATAAGAACACTACTTGGTTTCGCTTTCAGACGGATACCGGAGTCCAAGCCGCTTTTACGGATCCTATTAACCCCTTGTTTGACGCTGTCTCTCCGCAACCGCTGTACTCTTTCGCAGCGGGATATACCCACGTGTTTTCGCAGAATCTGGTGAATTACTTCAACCCGGCATTTTCGTGGTACGAAAGCCTATTCGGGCCCGTCGATTTTCAGAAGACTCTTTCGGCATTCCCGCTCGTTTTGCAAGGTAGCGGCGCAAATGCACCTTTTACCCGTGTCGGAGGACTTGACAACACGTGGGTTCAGGGACGGCGCGCCTCCCGTTTCTTTATCAACGACAACCTCGCCTGGAGCCTCGGGGCCCATGAGTTGCGTTTTGGAACCAATACTCGGATTCTTCGGCTGAATGACTATGACTTCGGACAGGGAACGGTCCCGACCGTGACTTACAGCACCCTGCCGCAATACATCTATGGAGTTGCATCTGCGTCGACAAAGACTTTCCCGACCTCGGCGAACGAACCCTTCAACTTCCTCAATCTCGATCTCTACGCACAGGACACTTGGAAGGTGACCAAGAAGCTGACGTGGACCTTCGGGATACGAGATACATTGAATTCCAATCCTTTGAATCCGCATCAGCACATTGCTCGCCTGAACGGATCTTTCAATTCCATCTCGCATGATGTGAATCAGCCTTTGAACGCCGCCATTCAAACCGGTCTCGGCAACGTGTTTTCCTCGACGCCCCTCGCGATCTTGCAACCTAGAACAGCCATCGCCTGGCAGTTTGAACGCAAGACCGTGTTGCGTGCCGGCTTCGGGATTTTCAGCGACATATTGCCGGGGACCGTCGCCGATATCATTGGCTTCAATCCGCCCTACAATAAAACTTTCCAGGGCGGACTTCTTGGAACCGTTGGTGGGACGGCTATTGCGCCGGGAGTTCCCAACAGTGCCGTCGGCGCAACCGTGGCCGCCAATCAGTCGTTTAGTTCGGGGTTTACACAGGGCCAGCTTTCCTGCGCGTCTCCACAAGCAAATCCTTCCAATTGTCTGCCTCCGGTCGCCATCACAGCGGTGCCCGATGGAAGACTTCATGCGCCATACTTCATGGAGTGGAGTCTTGGCCTGGAACATCAGTTGGGAACTACGGGAAGTCTCCGCGCACAATACGTTGGAACTCGCGCAGTGAACCAGCCATACCTGACTCAGGTGAACGGCTACCAGAGGGTCTGTGCGGGATGCTTTGCGCCGTTTCTTTATGCGCAATCTACCGATCCACGATTCGGGGCAGTAACGCAATTTTCCACCGGCGCGAACAGTCACTACAACGGGTTGCAAATGACCGCAATGAAGCGTTTTGGAAACGGCTTCATGGGACAACTGAATTACACCTGGAGCCGTTGCATGGACACCGTCTCAAACGGCGGATTCCTGCAGTTCTCGGCGGGAGCAATCCTCTCCCCTCTCCCAGGAGATTTGGCACGCGACTACGGTCCTTGTGACTACGACATCCGTCACAATCTCAATGCGCAATATGTCTATGAACTGCCGCTGAAGGTCCGAAACCGCTCTCTTGGCTATGCGCTGAATGGCTGGCAGGTGTCGGGAACTGTGTTTTGGCATAGTGGGATTCCATTCTCTGTCCTGAGCACGCCCTATTCAGCAAATGGAAATGGCATCGTGAACGGCAGTGGGCCGCAATTCGCCAGCGTTGTTCCTGGCGTGCCGCTCTACGAACACAATCCAATTCCAGGGGTCACACAGCCGGGCACGGTTCAATGGCTCAATCCCGATGCTTTTGTCTCGACCGTGGATCCGAGTACCGGGGCGTGCTACGGCGGCGACAGCCCCAAGAACTGTCAATTCGGGAACCTCGGCCGCAACGCGCTGCGCGGTCCCAATTTCACTTGGAGTGACTTCTACCTCACGAAGTGGTTTCCGTTGACCGAGCGCGTGAAGATGCGTTTCGACGTCCAATTCTTCAATGTATTCAACCATCCGAATTTCGCACTTCCGAGCATCGTCCTTGCTGGGATTCCCGGCAAGCCTGCTACTCAGACTGGGTTTGGAGCGCTTACTTCCACAACTTCTCCGCCGACCGGCCTGCTCGGCGTCGGTTTGGGCGGTGATAGCACCCCGCGCATGATCGCGTTGCAATTGCGCCTGGAGTTTTAGTCTCGCTATCGTTCACGCCATTTCTCCCGCGTCGCTCCGTGTACCCGGCGTGTACCTCGCTTGGGCGAATTTGCTGTTTTTCTCGTTTTTCGCGTT
>Ga0210405_10004856_pt1 | contig 12490 bp, 10 predicted proteins | sample IncBWH11MmetaG_FD_155492 | JGI IMG/M metagenome (GOLD analysis project Ga0210405, IMG submission 155492) | Forest soil microbial communities from Barre Woods Harvard Forest LTER site, Petersham, Massachusetts, United States - Inc-BW-H-11-M | ecosystem: Environmental > Terrestrial > Soil >... | reverse complement strand
CCTCCAGCGGCCAAGGTGATCGCCATTCAAATCGAACTCCACCCATTCTCGTTGGTTTCCCACGTTTCCTGAGTCGGCCTCGATGCCGACGTGGTCGCTGGTAATCGTGATCCGGCGCTCTTGCCAACGCTGCTCCGCGGGCGATAGTCCGGGCGGAAACAAGGACCGGGGCAGATAAACGCCAATCTCTTTTCCGTCCATCGAATACTTCCTCACGGCCTGATAATCTTTCGCAGGAGAGCCCCATTCCCTATCAGCATCCCGTTCCCAACCAAAAGCCCACAGCGAATGATCGCCAAACGAAAGATGCATCGGTAGGTATCTTCCGGTGTCAATCGAACGGACTAGCTTCCCAGCCGAATCTCGAATGTCAATTCCGGCGCTGGGCCGGTCCACCCAGGCAACGGCCAATGTACCATCCGAATCTATGGCGACGGACTCCACATGGACCGCGCCGTTACCCCGACCTTGGATCGGGAGAGTCAAGGCCGAGCGGCCATCGGGAGCAAACAGTGTCACGATATCCCGTGGATAGCCCGAGAAGAGGTAACCGTTGTAAAAGGCCGGCAGCGCACCGTCAACAATCGCTGGAGCCGACGCCTCCAAAACCGGTCCGTTCGCAGACCAAACGGGAAGGCTCAAAATTCCGAGGAACGCAATAGCTCGAACCATGACTTGCCTCCTTTTACACATTCTATGACACACATACCTAAGACGGGGAGTTGCGCGGAAACGTGCAAACTACCGCGACTTCCTCCTGCGCGGTTTTCACCAGCTTGCGCGCCTCCAGGCCGTGTAGGACCGGTAGACGCTGCCATTACCAATCGCCCGGACGATTTCGTGGCCTTACGCTTCTGCCCATTTTAGAAGTCCGGCATCGAGACGAACACCTGGAAACCCGCCAAGCATGGGCCGCGTCTTTCTCAAGATGGCGTCTCTTCTGGTCGCTTCGAAGTATAAATCGTCCACAGGGAGCGGATGACTACATCACGGATCGCCGTTTGGTTAAGTCGAACAGCGAACGACGTGCGGCGATGCACGTTGCGCCCAATGCTTCCGTGCCTGGTGCCGGCGCTTTGGATGATGTTTATTCCAGGATTGGCATCCGCCCAATCTGCAGAGGCCCAAGGAAGCACGCCCGGCGCCATCCAGGGCACCGTGAAGGACGGCTCCGGCTCGGCAGTAACGGGCGCCGTTGTCACCTTGGAAGCTGCCGCCTCCACAGGTCAGCGTACAGCGATCACAGACCAAGCTGGGTCTTTCAGCTTTCCCGCCGTCGAGCCGGGTAATTACAAGATCACGATCGCCGCCCCTGGATTCGCCAATTGGACAATGCCGAACGTGGCCGTCGCTCCGGGCGATCAACCACTGTTGCTATCCTCCGTGCTCCAGTTGGCCGTCGCGTCCTCTTCGGTGAATGTTACTCTTCCGCCGCACGAACTGGCCGCGGAGCAATTGAAATCCGAGGAGAAGCAGCGCCTGTTAGGCGTGCTTCCCGATTTCTTCGTCAGCTATGCGCCGAACGCGGCCCCTCTGACCGCGGCGCAGAAATTTCAGCTTGGCTGGAAAACGATCATCGATCCGGTTTCGCTCCTTGACACCAGCATTTCCGCGGGAATCGACGAGGCACGGAACAACCATCCTGAATTCGGCCAGGGGACGGAGGGCTACGCGAAGCGTTTCGGGGCTCAATACGCCAACCGGGTAAGTCGCGTCATCATTGGACGCGTGGTCATGCAGTCGATCTTTCACCAGGATCCCCGCTACTTCTATAAGGGCACCGGTAGCATCCGCTCGCGAGCGCTCTACGCCATAGGAACCGCATTCCTAGCCAAGGGCGATAACGGGAATTGGCAATTCGATTATTCCGACGTTTTGGGAGGTATGGCGTCCCACGAGCTTTCTACGCTGTATTATCCATCCACCTCGCGGCCCGTGCGGCGGCTTGCCGATGAGGTCCTGCTCGGATTTGCTGGCAGGGCGGAAAATAATCTGCTCCATGAGTTCATTCTGCGCCACTTCACCACACACGTGCCCAAAATCGCAGCGCGGTTCACTCAGCGGATTCTCCCCGAAGGAACGCCGGTGTCTCTGATTTCGGTGGAAGACTGGACTTCAAAGACAGCGGAAAACGGCGGACCGGTCGCCTTCATGCTGGCCAAGGATATTCAAGTGGACGGCGTCATCGTAGCCCCCATCGGCTCCAAAGCGTGGGGCCACGCGAACTTCGCCGGCGGCGATGATAAAACGATGCAGGTGGGACTCGACAAGATACGCCTAAAAATTGGGGATATGGCTGTGCCGCTCAGAAGCACCCCGCTAAAAGATGGTGGCGCCGCACTGGAATATCATCGCCTCGAAAACTCCGGCAGGATCGCCATCGTACTGTACGTGGCCGGGAATGTCACGCTTCCGCCGGCACGGTAAGCGACGTTTCATTTATTTATTTAAGGCGCGAATCCATCGGTGCTCAGTTGGAACCTCTGGTCGGCGCTTGTGGCGGTTCCTAGCTTCGCCATGAAGCGCATTGCGCTTCCGGTGTTGCGCTTCCCCACTTCAAACGTGAGCACGAGCTTGGAGTTTTCTTTCTATCGCGATGAAGGCCCAAGCGTCGCCGACGTAGTGAAAGTTCTTGTCGCTTATCCTCGGTTACATTTTCTTTTTTCGAGTGATTCCATGGATTGTGAGAGGGTTCAAATAACAACACAACCGCAGGACACTACCCACAACTTCTACTGATGCGAACCGGCGCTACCCCTGGATTCAGCATGGCGTTCCGCGACCGGTAATTTACGACGTAACGGAGGCTCACGAGGTCAAGGCGTACCGGCATTCGGCAACGTTTTCGATTCTGGGAATGGGATTGTTGCCGAATCCCCCGCTTGCATACGCCATAGGAAAAGCGCTAAGCTTGCCGCAAATCACCTGGAGGTCATCAGCAAATGAATCGATGCCTTAGCGTGTGCCTGTTGGCAGGTGCCCTGATCGCGCTGTCTTCCGTTCTCCAAGCACAGACAGTTAACGCCACCATCAGTGGCTCCACTACCGATCCCTCGGGCGCTGTCGTGCCGGAGGCCAGAATAACCGCTACTAATGTTCTGACCGGCCTCAAGGCGGAAACCCTGTCGGGCGGTGACGGGCATTATATCCTCCCCCTTCTTCCAGCCGGACGATATACCCTTGCCATCCAGAAAACGGGTTTCCAGAATCAGAACATTGAAGAGTTTGTTCTCGAGCTAGGCGAGCGCCGGGAGATGAACATGCACCTCACGCTCGGAACACAAGCGGAGAGCGTCACCGTCACCACCGACCCGGCGTTAGTGCAGATGAAGACGGAATCGGGCGAGCGTTCCGACGTGATCACCCATCGCCAGGTCAATGATATCGCTCTGAACGGACGCAACACGTTCGATCTGTTGAAGCTGATTCCCGGAATCAACAGCACCGTAAATGGCCAGATAGCAAATGACTCAGCCGCCGCCTGGAACGTCAATGGTACCCGCGTCACCGACAAGCAAATGACCGTCGACGGAGTCTCCAACGTAATCGAAGGAGCGCAGAACCGCGTGCAGGTTACACTCAATCCGGACGCCGTTTCCGAGGTGCAAGTATTGACCTCGAACTTTCAGGCCGAATATGGCAAGGCCGGCGGCGCGGTCATTCAGCTAACAACCAGGGCGGGCACCAAGGACTACCATGCCGATGCACGATTCTTCCATCGCCATGACGATCTCAATGCCAATAATTTCTTCAACAACACTACTGGGCTTCAACGCCCCTTGTACCGCTACAATTACTTCGGCTACGATATCGGGGGGCCGATCGCGCTGCCGTTGACCCACTACAACCGGTCGCGGGATAAGCTGTTTTTCTTCTTCAATCAGGAGTTTTTCAAGCAGCTCATTCCCAGGACTGCAACCTACATTCAAGTCCCGACCGCCGCCGAGCGCGCCGGCAATTTCGCCGCCAGCGTGGACGGCAACGGAAACGCCATTTTGATCGTGGATCCCCTCTCCACCGGAAACTGCTCCGGGACTACGCACGCTTGCTTCCCCGGAAACGTTATTCCCGCGAACCGGCTGAGCCCCCTCGGTCAATCGTTATTGAAGATTATCCCCCTTCCGAATGGCGTCTCCGGCGGGAACCACTATAACTATGGATTCCAACAGTCCGGCAATGACGACCGCCGCGAGGACGTGCTCCGCATCGATTGGAATGCCAGCGACAAGATTCGCGTCTCCGGCCACTATATCGACACGCATGACGACAGCGTGAGTCCCTATCCCATTTCGACCTCTTCGCCGGCCAACATTCTGTATAACTGGCCGCTCACCACTGTCACGACACAGTATCGTCCTAAGAACGTCAGTCTCAATGTTGTCTCGTCCATCAGCCCGTCTCTGCTTAACGAGACTACGTTTGGATACAGCACCGCCTGGACAAACGTAACCTCGCCGGGAGCCACGGTGGCACGAAGCACTTACGGTGTGACTCTTCCGCTGATTTTTCCCAACACGGACCAGAGCAGCTCGATTCCGGGTATAACCTTTGGCAGCCTTCCCAATCAAACTCTTCCATCGTTCTCGGGATTGACAGCTCTGCCGAACCTGATTCCGAATCCCGTCTACACGCTGTCTACCGCATTCTCGAAAAACTATCGAGGCCACAACCTGAAGGCGGGTCTGTCTTATTTGCACAGCCAGTTTGACTCACCCGCGCTGGCTACGAATACGAACGGCACCGCCGGCTTCGCCAATGACGCGCAGAATGCCCTCAATACTGGCGATCCTTTTGCGACAGCGCTGCTCGGCTATTATGATACTTTCAGCCAGAACAACCGCGCGGTCTTTACCTCTGGAGCATTCAACAACATTGAGTTCTACGTACAGGACAACTGGAAAGTAACCAAGCATCTGACTCTCGATTACGGTATGCGGATGAGCGTTATTCCTCCGCAGCATGACCTCCTAAAACAAGAGGCTGCTTTCGACCCGGCAAAATTCAATTTCTCCCAAGCCGTGCGTCTCTACGCCCCCGTGCTCGTGGCTGGGCAGCGGAGAGCCGTCGACCCGGCGAATGTGCCAGCTCAACTTACGGCCACCGATACGTTCCCTACTAGCTACATAGGTCTGATCGTTCCAGGCTCCGGAGACCCGAACAATGGCATCGTTACTATCAAGGATGGCTTGCCGCCCGGCGCTATCGATAGCAGAGGCGTTCAGTGGGGACCGCGCTTCGGCTTCGCTTACGCTCCAGGCTCCAGTTCGAAGACAGTTATACGCGGAGGATTCGGCATCAGCTACGACCGGCTTCAATTTAACGTCCTCAACCGCTATACGCAGGGTTATCCGAATACAACTCCTTCCACGTTGTATTATGGCAACCTGTCGGAAATAGGTTCGCAGTCAGGCGTAGTCGGTCCACCGGCCGTCCAGGCGTCCGCGCGGGACGGCCATGTTCCCAATATTTACAGCGACAGCCTGGGCATTCAACGAAAGCTTGGATGGGGCACGGTTCTGGATGTCGCCTACGTTGGTACGCTGGGACGTCACCTTGCGCAAGCGTACAACATGAACACAGTGCCTTATCTGACGACGTTTTCGCGCGGCGCCCAGGACGCCAGCCTCTACGCGGGCGGCGTGATTCCGGCCGTGGAAGCAAACCTGCCCTCTGTCTACAGTAAAGCCGGGCTTGCCTTCAGTGGAGCCAACGCGCTCCCGGCGAACTTTCTCCGGCCTTATCCCGGATATGGCGCCATCACCTACACGGAGTTTACCGGCGCGTCAAACTACCATTCCTTGCAAGTGAATCTCAAGAGGCAGACTTATCGCGGACTCACGTTCGGCGGCGCCTACACCTATTCGAAGTGCCTTGGTACCGCTAGCGCTGACTTCGGCGCTACCAACCCCTATAACACCCGAGCCTATAACTATGGTCCTTGCAGTTGGGATGCAACCAACACCCTGGCCATCTATTACGTCTACGATCTTCCCCGCGCCAGCCGCTTCCTCGGCGGAGCCAGGCTGGCGCGAGCGGTTGTCGACGGCTGGCAGATCTCCGGCGTCAGTCAATACTACTCCGGCATTCCCTATGGGCTCGCCCTGTCTATTAACGGAGTGAATACGGGCCAAAGGATCACGGGCTCGTACGACCTCACGCCCGGTTTGTACCGCGTCGGCGGAGCGTCGATGGGTACACCTACGTCTCAATTGAATCCAGCGGCTTTCTATCCGCAGACGGTCGCCGATACGGGCCCGACGCCGAACGGTTATTTGCGCCTGCCCGGATACGTGAATCACGATCTGGCAGTTTTCAAGAATGTTCCGATCTGGGGCGAGCGACACTTGCAATTCCGCCTGGAGATGTTCAACTTTCTGAATGCCACCGAATTCAGCGGCGTTAACAGCGGAACGCAGCTAGTCAACAGCTCGGGCCAGATCGGCAACGCGATCTTTAACTCTTATCCAAACGTAGCCGTCACTAACAACCTTAGGCCGGCGGGCTCGGTTGCGCCGCTGGGATCTTATTTCGGCGAGTACAATGCGGCGCGCGATCCGCGTATCGTTCAATTAGGTGTCAAACTATACTTCTGAACATGAAACCTATCCCACCAAACCAGCAGCAAGCGCTTGTCGATCGCCTTATGACGGCGTGCGGCGGCGCCTACAGTCCACAGACGCGGCGGAAGTATTTCATCTCCGGTCCGCAATGGGCGGCGGCCTATCAGGGACAAGCGCTCTTTCATGCGCCCACGCGCGAGGCGATTGGCTTTGAACGCGTGATCGAGGAGTACGCCAGGATCGGGATCGGTTATTGGACCACGCACGATACCGATGTCATCCCCACCGCGGCGCTCGGCAAAGAGGAGCAAGCGGCGATAGTGAGCCGCATTCAAAGCTCGCTGAAGAAGAACGGGCTCGCCTGCTCCATGGTGACGGCCGAAACGTTCTACCACGCCGTTTGGGCCGCCAGCCCGGCCGCCGAGGCACCCGAGGTACGGGACTACGCGGCGTTTCGCGTCGAAAATACCGTGCGAATCGGCCATGAGCTGGGCGCCGAGTTCGCCGTGTATTGGCCGGGCTCGCTCGGATATTACGTGCAGGGCGCGATCGATGAAACCGAAACGCTGCGCTGGTACGCTGGTGCTCTGAACGCCGCCTGCGAGGCCGATATCAAGATCGCGAAGGAAAAGAATCGCCCGACGCTGAAGCACTGCCTGGAAGCCAAGCCGTTCGAGCCTCAAGCGGAAATTCTGCTCCCCACCAGCGACGCCATGCTGGGATTTATCGGCTCCGGCCTGCTCACGCACCCGGAGATGGTCGGGCTCAACCCGGAGTACCTGCATGAGCTGATGTGGGGGGCCGCTCCGCGCGCCGCTCTGGCTCGCGCGCTGCTGGCGGGCAAGCTGTGGCATTTCGATATCAATGACGGCTACCGGCTGAAGCATGACGTGGATATCGCGGTGGGCCTGGTCAATCCGCTCGACTGGCTGAACGTGCTGGTGCTGTTGCGCAGCCATGGTTACAACGGCCCCTTCAATCTCGATTACAAGCCGCCGCGCACCACCAGCACTCACGGCGTATTTGCCGTCAGCTTCCCGACGGCTGTGGACCGGTTCATTACCCTTTGGGAGATGGCTGGCGAGGTGATGTCCGATGCCATCATCAAAGAGGCTACCGACGCACTGAAAGCCGGAGGCGGCGCCAATACCCGCGACCCCGAAGTCATTGCGGCGGCGAATCGTGAACTACTTACACTGCACGAATTGATCGCACACAGGCTAGTCCAGATTTTGCTCGGGGTTCATCGCGGCCGCACCTATTCGCTATAAGTATGAGTTTTGGACGCATACTAATTGTCCTAGGCATAGTTCTCGTCGTCCTCGGCATTCTATCCACACTGGGAGTGCGAATCGGCCGGTTGCCAGGCGACATAGAAATCCGCAGCAAGAATTCGGTGTTTTACTTCCCGGTAGTAACGTGCATCGTTGTAAGCGTCGTGCTGTCGTTACTTATGTGGTTCTTGCGGCGATGAGCGCCGGAATGGTTACCGGCGCTCCGTCGTGAAAATTACTGATCACGCTTCTCTTCAGTCTTTTCACTCTTGATGATCACTGAATCCGGATGGCCATGCCGCCAGCGCCAGTACTCCCGCTGCTCGGTAGTTTTTACCTTGGGGAACTCCACATAATCCGTGTGTTTCTCCTGCAGGTAAACGCGGTACGCCCGGTCCTCCTGGTCATTCCACATGTGGTAATCCTTCTCCACCGGATCGTAGTATCGCTTTGTTTCTGTGGTAGTTGTTGTGGTGGTCGTCTTTCTTGACTCGTCCTGCGCCCTCAACGCCACCGGGGCGATCAAAGCGGCCCCTAACGCTAACGTGCTCAGAATACGTGAACCTTGCATGTCTTACCTCCCGGCATATATTAGGCAAGTGAATTGCCATTCTTGCGCCGCAGCAGGCCGAGGCCGATGAGGGCCGAGCCGAGCAATCCCCAAGTAGCCGGCTCCGGGGCCTGGGCGTCGCTGCTGACAGCACTGGAGATACTAACGTCGTCGAGAACGACATCTTGTTGCCGATCGAAAGCGCCGAACGACAGATCGCTGGAAGTCCCTGTTGCCTGAAGCGTGACGGTCCCCAGTTTGTAGAAGCCGCTGCCTTGAGTTATAGCGCCGTTATCGCTCGCAAAAAACTTGGCGTCGCTAAAAACGACACTGCCATTCCACTGCACGCTCAGGGCATTGTCCTGAAAGTATGGGTTACTCGGATCGGTCGTGTTGACGTTCTCGGGAAGCAAATAGCCGGGATCGTTGGTATTGTATTCGCCGTACGCAAATGAAAGTGTGTAGCTTGAGCCTGGCGTAGTAGCAATTGTCTGAGTAAGGTATCCGTAGCCGCTGTCACCGTAGGCGCCAATGTGCGCTTCGTTCTGGCCTGAATGCGGGAAGACACTCTGTACATTCGTATAGGTAGAATCGCCGGACATGGTCCAGTCCGATAGTGACCCAGTCTCGAAGCCGCCATTGGATACGATCGAAGCAGCCGAACAGATGCCCGAAAGGGCAAGGAAGGTAAGTGCGGGAAACACGTTATTCAAGATGCGCATTAGTAGTTATTTCTCCTCATTCAGATTGACCTAATGCGGAGTTCCAGTCGATACCTCTAGTACCCCTCCCAAAGTACTGCTTGACAATAGTCAGTCACAGGTGTCACAGTAGCCATGTGACACTATTCCGGTTCTCGCTGCGGCCGGGGCAATCCATTTTCGACCAGGTGGTATTCGCGGCGACGAAGGCTTTCCTCAGCGGGGAATTCCGGCCTGGACAGGCGTTCCCTTCGGTGCGAACGCTGGCGGCGGAATTCAAGATTCATCCCAACACGGCGCACAAGGTGGTTCAGCACCTAATTCAGGAACGCTGGCTGGAGGTGCGGCCGGGGATCGGAACGGTGGTCGCCGAAATTCCCGAGGCGCGGGCGGGCGACCGAAAACGCCTGCTGCGGCAGGAAGTGGAGCAACTGGTGGTGGAAGCCATGCGGGTGGGAGTGGAATTGGCGGAGGTCCTGGACGCGGTGGAAACGCAATGGGCAAGGATCGAGAAGCCCTGGGAGGTGAATCGCAAATGATTCGTGTAGATAACTTATGGAAGAAATTCGGCCGTCACGATGCTCTGCGCGGACTGAGTTTCTCGGTTCCCGAAGGGAGCGCGTTTGCCTTGATCGGCGCCAACGGCGCCGGCAAGACCACCACCATCAAGGTTCTGATGAATATCATCGAGCCTTCGCGCGGCTCGGCATCCATGCTGGGCGTGGATTCGCGTAAGATCTCGCCTAGCGAGCTGAGCCAGATCGGCTATGTGTCGGAGAACCAGGACATGCCCGAGCGATTGACGGTCGCGCAATATCTCGACTATCTGCGGCCGTTCTATCCGCGCTGGGACACGGAGCTCGAGGCATCCATCCTGGGCCAACTGCGGCTGCCGCCCAAGCGCAGGATTGGCGACCTATCGCATGGCATGCGCATGAAGATGTCGCTGGCTTGCGCGCTGCCGTTCCGGCCGAGGCTGTTGATCCTCGACGAGCCTTTCAGCGGCCTGGACCCTTTGGTGCGCGATGAATTCATGGAAGGGCTGCTGCAGCAGGCGGGCGAGATGACGGTGCTGATCTCGTCGCACGAGCTGGGCGAGATCGACGGGGTCGCTACGCATGTGGCTTTTCTGGACGAGGGAAAGCTGCTGTTCGAGGAATCCATGAGCGACCTTAGCGGACGTTTCCGGGAGGTGCATGTGACAGTGGGGCGAGAGGCGTCGGCGCCGGCGCCGCTGCCCAAGAACTGGCTGCACGTGCGAGCGGCGGGAAGCGTGCTCCTGTTCGTCGATACGCAATTTTCGGAAGACGGTCTGGGTGAGCGAATACGGTCGGTGGTCGGCGATGTGCGTGGAATCGATGCGCAGCCAATGGGGCTGCGGTCTATCTTTACGACGCTGGCGCGCGCGGCGCGGGATGGAGCGAAATTATGATCTGGCACATATTCAAGAAGGATTGGAGATTGTTGTGGCGGCTGGTGGTGGGCGTAGGGTTGGTTCACCTCGCCTTGGCGGCGGCGCTATTCAAGGACGGACGCTTCGGCGGGAACCGTACGCTGGAATCGACGCTCAACATGCTTCTTCTCATCGGGATGTTGGGCACTGGTTTCCTGATCGCAGCGGTGGTTCACCAGGATGCGATTCCCGGGGTTCGTCAGGACTGGCTGGTGCGTCCAGTGAAGCGCAGGGATTTGCTGCTGGCCAAGATACTATCTGTCCTAATCATGGTGCAAGCTCCGATACTCGCGGCGGACTTCCTGCAGGCGCTGGCGAACGGTTTCCCTCTTGGCGAATCTCTCGTCACTGCCGTTTCGCGGTCCGGATATATATTTCTCGGCTTCACTTTGCCCCTGGTGGGGTTGGCGTCACTGACGAAGAACTTCATGGAGGCGATCGTAGGAGGTGTAGCAGCTTTCACTGGGTTCTGGACTTTCATAATGTTGACCCAACGCGGCCGGCCCATCTTTGTGACACTCGGAACCGGGATACATTGGGTACCGGAGTCGACGTGGCTTGCGCTCACGTTGGTTGGGGTGACTGCTGTACTGACGCTCCAGTATTTCCGGCGCAAGACGATGCCCGGGCGCTGGTTGATGGGAGCTGTCGCCTTGCTTTGCTTGTGCACAGCATTCATTCCCTGGCAGGCCGCCTTTGCGGTCCAACAGGAGCGGGCGCCAAGGCCCGGTTCCAGCAGTGCTGTGGTCATGGTCTTCGAGTCTGGCCAGGGGAAGTTGCGTACTACTGCGGGAATCAACTCAGACGCCCTGAATTCACGCAGCCGCATCCGGGAAGGTGACGTGCTCGCCTATCTCCCATTGCGTATTGCCGGCCTCCCTGACGATACGGTGTTGAGGGCCGACCACGCGGAGGTGCGGTTGATCGTGCCGCGCGGCAGAACAAAGGGCGTCGAACCCGTCGGTAATTTGGAAGTTCGGAAAGAGGGACATGGCGAAAGCGAAAGGCGGATTCGCCAGGGGTTTCTCGTTCCAAGCGACATCTATGCCCTTATCAACGACCAACCCGTTGGCCTGGAGATCGATTACTCTCTGACCCTATTCAGCCTGGCTGCATCGCATGCGCTTCCGGCGTTGAATGGCGACCAACGGATGCCGGATATGGGATGGTGTGCTACGAAAGTGAATGGCGCAGGAACCAGTGTCCAGCTTCGCTGTCTGCAAGCGGGGAAGCTGCCACCCTGTAGCACCCTGTTCCTGGAGCACACTCTGAGCGGACGCCGGAACCCAGCGATATCTTCTTGCTCTCCAGACTACTCGCCATACCTGAGGCGGTCTCTGCCATACGCGATGGGCCACTTTGGGCGGAATTTGCCATTTCGCGATCCGACCGGGTTGGCGCATTATCCAGTTGATGGGTCACAGCTCGCGGAGTCGCAGGTGGTGGTGCGAACCTACCAGCCGGTGGATCATTTCACCCGGCGGCTGGTGATTTCAGATATCCGGCTGAAGGATTGGGAATCAGGATTGGGGTTCTGAATAAAAGCAGCCCCCGCGCTGACGCTTGGGCTGTGCTGATTTCCGCAACTGCTTCTGGATGACCGAGACAATGCGGCGCAGGCCGCGGTTCCAATCGGGAAATAGATCGATATAGTGAGTCTCGCGGCGGATCCTCGAAGGCATGGGGCAATCGTCCAGGCGCACCGGGATCAGGAAGATTTCATCGAGAGGAACGTGGCGGGCGCAGTCGAGCGCGTAGCGGATCTCCGCTTGGAAGGAGCCTTTCTTTCGCACGGAGAGGCGCGAGAAGCAGGGCATGAAGAAATCCGACGTCTCGATCGCCTCCTCAATAGCGCGCGGCCAGTTTTGGCCAGGCAACATCTTCCGCCGGTCCAGCCAGGGCGCGAAACCCAGGTTCTCTAAGTCCTCAAACAGACGCTCGGCCAGAATGAT
>Ga0210405_10004855_pt1 | contig 12490 bp, 11 predicted proteins | sample IncBWH11MmetaG_FD_155492 | JGI IMG/M metagenome (GOLD analysis project Ga0210405, IMG submission 155492) | Forest soil microbial communities from Barre Woods Harvard Forest LTER site, Petersham, Massachusetts, United States - Inc-BW-H-11-M | ecosystem: Environmental > Terrestrial > Soil >... | reverse complement strand
AAGCCTTGGAGTTCTTTCCCGCGCCGGAACGATTGGTCGTTGCCCCTGTGGACCTGCGCGGACCTTTCAGACCTGCTGAACCAAGCACCATTGCTTTCAAACTGCGTTGGATTCTCGCGCACTGTTCCGGTGGGAGCAAGCGAAAAGTGCGCGAAGGGGTTCAACGAAGTTCACATGCCATGCACAACTTTTCCACAAGCACAGGAATAGTGCAAGTGCTAAGAAAATCGCAAATTTTGCCTGAGAAAATCACAGTTTACGCGCAGTGGAAAGTGCGATTGCCCTGTTTCGGTGCAAAGCGACCTGAGGAAAACGCGGTGAATTTTGCTCATGGTTTTCGGTCGGGCCGGGCAAATTCGTACACCCCGAGCGGATCGGCGCCGATGAGCAGGCGATCCTCCTCGACGAGGAGCACGTTGGCCTCGATGCGCGCGCCGTCCTTGGTGTAGATCTGGTACTCGGAACGCCGGTTTCCCTCCTTGTCGAAATGCAGAAGCGTGTTGTGCAGGGCGATCCATACGTCGCCGTTTACGGGATCCACACCGAACGCGGTGAGAATAGGTTGGAGGGATGGAGGTTCGGTGCGTTTTTCCTGGCGTTCAATTTCCCTACGGCGGGCGCGAGCCTCGGAAAACGCATCGATACTCGTAAATTGAAAATCCTGCTTTGCGAAACCGAACCGGTCGTATTGGCGGACCAACGACTCGGGCAGGTAGTTGTATCCGTAGTAGATGTGGCCCTCGGGATCGGAAGCAAGGCGGCCTATGCTCACGTAGCGGTTGAGGTCATTGCGCTCGGAGAGTTGTTCCGGATCGCCAAATTCGCGGACCACGCGGCCGGTGGGGCCAAAGACGGTGACGAGGTGAAGGCCGCGCGGGGCGGTCACCGCCACCTCCCCCTCGGGGAGCGCCGCCAACGAGGTCGGAGAGTTAAATTGCATCGAGCGGAGCAAGGCGCCGGCAGGTGAGAAAACGTTGACGAGATTGTAGCCACGATCCGCGACGTAGAGATTGCCCTGGGCATCAACGTCGCAATCCTCACCAAAGGAAATCGGCGGATGCGCGGCTTTGTCGGAGGCAGGGGAAGCCGGAGGGGCGCCGATAACGGTCAATTGTTTTTCCTTGGGGTCGAACACCGCGATCCCTACGCTTGGAGAGGCGAGAAGATAGTATTTGCCGTCCCGCCCATGCCGAAGGGCGCGAAGCCCCGGGCCGATGGACGGGAAGACCCTGCGGCGCGCCATGAGTTGATCGTCTACTTCAGATGCTGCGGAGGCCAACGCGAGAGCAAGGACACAAGTAGCCGCCGCGGCGGCGAGGAAATTTCCACTTTTCCGATGCATTGTCTTTCAGATTACCGCAGGCGCTCCGCGGTTGCCTCTCCGTTTGACTAGTTGCCGAGAAGTTGCAGAAAAGCCAAGGTGTTCAATCGATGCGCAAGCGGAGGCGCTCGATGGATTTGGCGGTGAAGCGACCGGCTTCGTTGCGCGGAGCGGCTTCGTCGGTTTCGATCAGCACCGCGTTCATCTGAATATCCCCGGTAGCCACTTCGAAGCGCGCGGGAAGCCCGTCCAGGAATTTCTTGATGATGCCCATGCGGTCCATGCCGATCACGCCATCGTGCGGTCCGGTCATGCCTACGTCCGTGATGTAAGCGGTGCCTTTGGGAAGCACATGCTCGTCCGCGGTGGCCACGTGGGTGTGGGTACCGACAAGGGCGGTGACGCGGCCGTCGAGATACCAGCCCATGGCGATTTTTTCGCTGGTGGTCTCCGCGTGCATATCTACCAGGACGAAGGCGACGTCCAATGGGAGCTTAGCCAATTCCTCGTCCGCTTTCCTGAACGGGTCATCGTTGGCCGCAAGAAAGACGCGGCCCTGCAGGTTGAGAACGGCGAATTTCACGCCCTTCTTGGACTCGCCCACAAATAATCCACCACCGGGATTGATGGCCGCAAAATTCGCCGGGCGCAGCAGCCGGGGTTGATGGGGCATATATTCGAGAATCTCTTTGCGGTCCCAACTGTGGTTTCCGCCGGTGAGCACCTCGATGCCGAGGCCCAGCAACTCTTCGGCGATTTTAGGAGTGATGCCGAAGCCGGAAGCGGAATTTTCGCCATTGGCGATCACCAGATCAATATGCTGGTGCTCGACAAGGTCGGCTAGGCGCTCCTGAACGATGAGGCGTCCGGGAGAGCCGACGATGTCGCCGATGAAGAGGGTGCGCATGGTTGAAGAACGCGAACAGTAATCAGCGATCCGCTAGCAGAAAGCAAAAGCCGCACACCGGATAACCTGCAGGTAGAAGGCAGTAGATCGCTGTAAACAGCAAAATGGAGCGGACTGCTTGGCCGTGGGCTACTAGGCCGTGAACCTCTGAAATAGGTGGGTACCACGAGCCGGCCATTAGGCTTTCCTGCCCCGGCCGCGGGTTTCGCTCTGCTCGAAACTCGCCGACGGGACAGGCCGTGCACACAAGCCGACTATCCGCAGCACCCCAGAGATTCGTTACGGTTCAAACGGCGTTCGCAACCACACCTGCTTCGAAGTACCGCTCCGGGAACTATTATCCTCTCCCAGAGAAGTTCCGTCCAATCGGGGGCAAGAAACACGGATGCTCCCCCGGCCGCGCAGACTAGCCGAAGTGGCGATAGTCGCTCCAGAACTCACTCCAGGGTTTCTTCAGGCCACGGCAGACGTAAATATCCGGATGATCGACAGTTTCCTCGTTTTCCACGCCGAACCGGTTCCAGGAATGGGCCGCGACTCTGCAGGAAGCAAAATTCCTGACCAGGTAACCGGCGGAGTGTCCCAGAACAATCAGAGTATCCGGCGGCGGATCGCCGTAACCTCGGACCCAGAATGAGTTGACACCGCTGATGACGGTAGGGAGCCCGTACTTGGGGCCGAAAAGATTGATCGCACCCGCTTCGCCATAATTGCCAGCGAGGATTCCAAGATTTGCGCGTTGATCAGGGGGAAGCATGTCGCGGACCTGAGCGACGGTTTCGACCAACTCTGGCCAGCCGATCTCTTCTACGAAATCGCCCTGAACTTTGCTGGAGACGTCCCACCATTTCGAATGGACAGGCGCGAGAGGAAGGGCCAGAGCAGCGGCGATGGCGATGTCCACCGCCAAGACCAGCAATGCAACGGCGCGGAGCGCGGCGGCCCAGCCGCGGTTCAGCGAAGCGAGCCAGCTTTCTCCCCACACGCTCCCCGCGGCGTAAACCATCGGATAAGCCGCGGCGAAATAATAGACGCGGCCTTTCAGAATCACAAAGAGCGCCAGTGGAACGACAAACATCCAGCCAATGGCCCGGAGGCGTTTTCCGGCCGGCGAGAGGAAGGAATAGTAGAGGCCCACAAGGCAGAGCGGGAAGGCGAACAGGGTCATCTTTAACTGGTCGGGGAGAAAATTCTTGGTCCTTCCCTGGCGGACGTCGCGCTCGTGGATGTGTTTCAGAAAGTCCACCGAGATGAAATGGTTGTGGGCTTGCCAGAGCAGGTTAGGCAGAAAAATCAGAATGGATAGCGCGACGCCGTACCAGAGCCATTTGCTGCGCAGGTAGCGCCGGGCGTCGGTGAAGAGGACTCCCGCGACAATACCTACGGCGAAGACGCCCATAGTGTATTTCGAAAGCATGCCGAAGCCGATAGAGGCTCCAATGGCGAGCCACCAACGCGGGTCACCAGACACAAGCAATCGCACCATGAAGTAAGCGGCGAGCACCCAGCAGAGATAGTCGAAGGAAACGTATTGCATCAGGGCGCCGCCGCCGAGGCAGACCGGGACTGCGGCGAACGCGGCGACGAGTTGCGCGCCACGGCCGCCGCCCATCTGCTTCGCCATGAGTCCCGTGAGCACGAGGGCGACAGCTTGCGCGAGGGCCGCGAACAGCCGGAATCCGGGGAGCGTGGGCCCGAAGAGAATCAGCGACAACCGGCCGAAAAACGGGGTGGCCGGCGGGTAGGCGACGTAGCCCCAGGCCAGGTGGCGCGCGTCGTCGAGGGTGGCGAGTTCGTCGCGATGGATGCCATAACGCTGGCCGACAAGCATGTGGACGATCACGGTGACGAGCGCGAGATAGATCAGCAGCGCGGTGTCACCAAGCCACGGCGAATGCTGCGCGGCCATTGTTGAATTCGTGGATTGTTGTTCAGGAGAAATATTCGAGGCCAAGACGGAAGTCTCCGGGTAGATATATTCGGGTCGATCTGATTGAACAAATCATAGCAGCAGAGAGATGCGCCTCGGAGACGAATCAAAAAGCGACTGCCGCATCCCATGACGAGATGCGGCAGCCGGAATTTCAGTTCAAATGCGGATCAAGGCTTGGATTGAGGCGCAGGCGGAGCTTGCTCCTTCGGAGCAGCCTTTGGCTGTTCCTTTGGCGCGTCCTTAGGAGCTTCCTTCGGTTGATCCTTGGGGGTGGCCTTTGGCTCGATCGAAACGAGTTCGACATCGAAGATCAGCGTGGAGTTCGGGCCGATGGGAGAGCCGGGAGCGCCGCGCTCGCCGTAAGCGAGGTCCGAGGGAATAAAAAGTTGCCACTTGGAGCCGACGGGCATGAGCTGAATGGCTTCCGTCCAGCCCTTGATTACTCCGCCGACGGGAATCTTCAGAGGTTCGCCGCGCTTGTAGGAACTGTCGAACTCGGTACTGTCCACCAGCGTGCCGCGATAGTGGCAGAGCACGGTGTCTTCCGCCGTCGGCTTGGGGCCGGCGCCTTCTTTGATGATTTTGTACTGCAGGCCGCTGGGGAGGGTGACCACACCTTCCTTGGTTTTGTTGGCGGCGAGGAAAGCTTCACCAGTTTTCTTATTTTCGACGGCGGCGGCTTTGGTTTTTGCTTCTTCCTTGGCGCGGACTTCTGTTTGCAATACGGTGAGTGCGGTTTTAGCTTCCTCGTCGGTAAGGAGAAGCTTGTTGCCTGCGAAAGCATCTTTCAGGCCGCGGTACAACACCGCAGGATCGACCTCGACGGAATCGCGCTTCAGGTTTTTGCCGATGTTCATGCCGATGGCATAGCTGGCCTTCTCTTTCTGCGTTTTCAAAGTGAACGGCGCCACGGTTTTCGCGCTGGCTGCTGCGCCGGTCTTTGTCGCGGGCGCCTGAGCGGGTTTGGCCGCAGTGGCGGGTTGCGCCGCTGCAGGCGGGGTTGAAGGTGGATTCGCGGCTGGAGTCTGCTGTGCCGGAGTGCTGGTGGCCAGGAAAAGTCCCGCGACGGCGATAGAGGTAGCGATAAATGTTGTTTTAGACATAGGCAAGTATTGTGGCATCCCTCACGCCCGGCGACAAATTGAAAGCGTCGCCTTGTGTGACTCGCGCGCAACTGGAGGCTTCGCTACAATGGCTGCGCAAGCGAGGAGACGAACGAGATGAATTACCGGCGGTTTGGGCGAACGGGATGGAATGTTAGCGAGATTGGCTACGGCATGTGGGGGCTTGCGGGCTGGACGGGCTCGGACGATGCGGAGTCCCTGGCGTCGCTGCGCCGTGCCATCGAACTTGGCTGCAATTTTTTTGATACGGCCTGGGCTTATGGGGACGGAAAGAGCGAGCAGATCCTGGGGAAAATTGTCCGTGAGTTCAAGGGCAACAGTTCGGTCGGCGGCCCGGACAAGCATCTGTACGTTGCCACGAAAATTCCGCCGAAGAATCGCCGCTGGCCCAGCCGCCGCGACTTCACGCTGGATGATTGCTACCCGCCGGAATACATCGAGGAGTACATCGAGAAGAGCTTGAAGAACCTGGGCCTCGAGACGATTGACCTGATGCAACTTCACACCTGGGAAGACCGCTGGCTGAATGACGAACGGCTGCCGCGAGCGATTGAGGACATGAAGAAGAGCGGAAAGGTGCGCGCGTTTGGGCCGAGCATGAATCGTTGGGAGCCGTCGAATGGGATCCGTGCGGTGCTGGAAGGGCATGCGGAGGCGGTGCAGGTGATTTACAACATTTTTGACCAGAATCCGGACGATGCGCTGTTTCCGATCTGCCGGATGAAGGGGACTGCGGTGATCGCGCGCGTGCCATTTGATGAGGGCACGCTGACGGGCACCTTGACTGTGGATTCGAAGTGGCCCACTGGCGACTGGAGAAACACTTATTTTGTGCCGGAGAATTTGAGGGCCAGCGTCGAGCACGCGGAGGCCCTGCGGCCTCTGGTGCCGGCGGGCAGCACGATGGCGGAAATGGCTCTGCGATTTATTCTGAATAATCCTGATGTGAGTACAATCATTCCGGGAATGCGGAAACTGAAGAACGTAGAAGCGAACATTGCGGCGGGAAAAGCGGGCGGACTACCGACGGAGCTGCACAAGAAATTGCGCACGCACCGGTGGGACCGCAATCCGACGACTTGGTCGCAGTAATTGAGGGCCAGTTCGCAAGGGATAGTAGAAGAGGAAACAATGAGTGCCAGCATAAAAGTGGAAATCTTTCACCAGATGTATCCGATTCAGGGCGAACTGGACGAGGCGTACATCCGGCGGATTGCGGGATATGTCGACGCGAAAATGCGGGCAATCTCGGAGATGTCGTCGACGATTGATACACAGAAGGTGGCCGTGCTGACGGCGTTGGCGATTGCGGACGAGTTGCACCGGCTGCGGGAAGAGCGCGGGGAACGCGAGGAGATTTTGAAAGAACAGGCGGAACGCTGCCTGACGCTGGTGGAGCGGGCGTTGCGGAAGACAGAGTGAGAATTCGGAATTAACGCAGAGTTCGCCGAGAGCGCAGAGTACGCATAGAAGAGTCCAGACCCTTACAAAAACAAAATCAGCTGGCGCGGAGAGCGGCGCCGAGGTTTTTCTCCAGGGCGGCAATGATGCTGGCGGAAAACGCGTTGATTTGCGGTTCGGTCAGTGTGGCTTCGCGGCTTTGAAACACGACGCGCGCGAGCAGCGAGAATTTTCCGGCCGGGACATTTTTCCCGCGGAAGAGGTCGGCGGCTTCGATGGAAACGATTTCCGGTATGCCAAGCGACTGAATGGTTTGCTGCACCTGAGCGAAAGTGACGCCATCCGCCAGAAAGAGTGAAAAATCGCGTTCGACCGCGGGAAACCGCGGCAGGGGTTCGTATCGCCTGTTATTTTTTACGCCGTAATACATGCAGTAGAGCGGCCCGAGATTGATCTCCGCCAGAAAAACATCCTGACGAAACTTGAATTTTTCGGCGACGCGCTTGGCGAGCTGCCCCGCCGCGCCGAGCGCAGGTCCCGATTCCTTGCCGAGAGAAATTGCGCCTCGCCGCGAGGGATTCAACCAGTCAGGGCCGCCATGCTCCCAGCGGAGACCGCCGGAGAGCGCGCCGATGGCGTCGAGATCGCCCTTAAGATCGGCAAACGTGTAGTCGCGCGGCGAATCGTAGAGAGCCTGGGGGCGCGCGGTGCCAGTCGCGCCGATGGAGAGGACTCGCGTCTCGATGGGCTTGCCGTCCACGAAGCCATAGTGACTGCCAATTTCGAAGAGGCGCGCGTTGCGCTGGCCGTGATTCAAATTCCACTCGATCGCGGAGGCCATAGTCACCGCGCCCGTGGATCTTAGGACGCCTGCTTCTTCGGAGAGCGGGTTGGCGAGCTTCGCTGGAGTAGCGTCTGGCGGGCGGAAAAGTTCGTTGCGCTCTTCGGCGACGTGCGGAATGGTCAGGACTTCGTGGTAGCCGAGGCCGATCAATCGTTCGCGAAGGCGCGTTTCCGCTTCATAGTGCGGCAACCGCGCTGCACCTGCGCGAGATGCCGGGAGCCGCGGCGGAAACTTGTCGAGGCCGTAGACGCGGGCCACTTCTTCGATGAGGTCGATTTCGCGCTCGACGTCGGAGCGCCACGAGGGTTGCGTGCATTCCCAGGCGGAGAGCAGCGAGTTCGCCGCGCCACGGGTCTGGTCCACGCGCACTGGAGCGAATCCAAGCGCGGATAGTATCGTCTCGAGATCTTTGTCCGGCACATCGGCGCCCATGATGCGGAGAAGTTCGGCGCGCGTGATGGTGATTTTCTTTGCCGCGCGTTTGCCCGGATAGACGTCAACCACGCCGGAGAGAAGTTCCCCGCCGGCAAGTTGCAAAATAAGTTCCGCCGCACGGCGAGAGGCGAATTCGGCCATTTCGGGATCGGCGCCCCGGCCGAAGCGCGTGCTGGCTTCGGTGTGCAGACGCAAAGAGCGAGCCGCGCGGCGAATCGAGATGGGATCGAACCAGGCGCACTCGATCAAGACATTTTTTGTGGAGAAGGAAATTTCGGTTTCCGCGCCGCCCATGATGCCGCCGATGCCGACCGGGCGGGAACCATCGCCATCGCAAACCATGCAGATAGTGGGGTCGAAAGTGCGTTCGACGCCGTCGAGCGTTTTCATTTTTTCGCCGGGCTTGGCGCGGCGCACGGCGATGCTGTGATCGCGCACGAGATCGTAGTCGAAGGTGTGAAGCGGGTGTCCCAGCTCCAGCATTACGTAGTTGGAAATATCCACGACGTTGTTGATGCTGGCAGTGCCGGCGGATTCCAGCCGGTCTTTCAGCCATTTTGGCGACGGCTGAATCTTTACGCCGCGAATCACCCGCGCGGTAAAGCGCCCGCAGAGTTCCGGCGCATCGATTTTGACCTTGATGGCTTCACTGGCCCTGGCAGCTTTGGATTCGGTCGGCTTCGGGGAGTTCGTTTTCAAAGGCAGGCGGTAGATTGCCCCGATTTCACGAGCAATGCCGAGCATTCCCAAACAATCGGGACGATTCGAAGTGATTTCCGCGTCGAGCACCGCGCCGCGCGCACCGGTTTCGATGGACGCGATATTCGTGCCGGAAAGGGCGAGCCGCGAGGCCACTTCTTCGGGAGAGGCAGCGACATCCACAAATTCCTTCAGCCAGTTGTAGGAAACCTTCATGCGCTTGTCCTGTCGTAATCCAGTTTGCCCGCGTAAACACGCGTGCGGTACTCCATGCGGACCACACCGCGCCGTTGATGTGCGTCGTAGAGTTGACGAAGCTCCTTCATCATCGGCTCGAATTGCGGATGTCCCGGCGGCGGCGCATAGGAACTGCTGCGCAGGCGGCCGCTCAGCCCATCAAAATCGAATTCCTGAAAATTGGGCAGCGAGTGCGACGTAAAGTCAGTTGCGCCGAAAAATTCGAGCATCTGCTCGGCGCGCGGGTAGCTTTCGCTGACGCGCGCGTAATCCGTGCCGAAGCGATTTAGCAGGGCTTCGTACTCCCGCAGGAATGCCGTCTCATTGAGGAGGCGCTCGTTCCAAATGACCAGGACGCGACCCCCGGATTTCAAAATGCGATGAAACTCATTGCGCGTTGCCGGCATTTGAAACCAGTGGAAGGCCTGGCCGGCGGCCACGAAGTCAATGGAATCGGACGGCAGCGTCGTGGCTTCGGCGGAACCCGCGACGCTCGTAAAATTAGGGTACCGGCTCAGGAATTCTTCCCCTGCCGCGCGCATTTCGGCATTTGGCTCGACGCCCAGGACGCGATTGCCGAAATCGAGGAATAACTTGCTGAGCAGGCCGGTGCCGGAGCCGATGTCGGCGACAGTGTGCTCAACGCGAAAGTTGGTCCAGGTTTTCAGCAACGGCAGAATCTCCTCTGGATAGCCGGGACGGTAGCGAACGTAGTCCGCCACGCGGTTGGAGAAGCGTTGCTTGGCGTCGGAGAAGCTCATGGAAACTGTTTCAAGAAGCGCACATCGTTTTGAAAAAAGACCTGGATGTCGTCGATGCCGTACTTGAGCATGGCCAGGCGATCCATGCCCATGCCGAAGGCGAAACCGCTGACCTTTTTGGCGTCGTAGTTCACGAAGCCATAAACTGCCGGATCGACCATGCCCGCACCGAAGAGTTCGATCCAGCCGGAGCCTTTGCACTTGCCGCAGGTTGCGCCGGAGGCTCCTGTGCCGCTGCCCCCACAGAAAATGCAAGAGACGTCGAATTCCACGGAGGGTTCCGTGAAGGGAAAATAGCTGGGGCGGAAACGCGTTTTCACGCTTTCACCGAAGAACTGCTTCACGAAGTATTCGATGGTGCCGGTGAAATCACAGAAGGTGATGTCCGTGTCGACGGCGAGACCTTCGATCTGGTGGAACACGAAGGAGTGGGTGGCGTCGGGATTGTCGCGGCGGTAGACCTTGCCGGGTACGATGACACGCACGGGAGGCTTGCGCTTTTCCATGGTCCGAATCTGCACAGGCGAAGTGTGCGTGCGAAGAAGCAGCGGGCCGGGCGCACCCTTAGGCAGGTCCAGATAAAACGTGTCCATGTCGTCGCGGACCGGATGATGCTCTGGGATATTGAGCGCTTCGAAGTTGTAGTAAGGCGTCTCGATTTCCGGGCCTTCGACGACGGAGAAGCCGATCGAGAAAAAGATGTCTTCGATTTCCTGCATCACGGTGCGGACCAGGTGGTGCGAGCCGATCGGGCGAATGACGCCGGGAAGCGAAAGGTCGATGCGATCTTTCGCAGCGACGGCCTCGCCCAATGATTTGTCGGCCGTAGTTCGGTAAGTTTCCAAAGCGGTTTCAATGTGCCGCTTCAGTTTGTTGAGCTCCTGGCCTACTGTTGGCTTCAGTGATGGAGGAGAAGGCTTCAGCCAATTCTCACTGATCAGCGTGAGAACACCGGACTTCCTGCCCAACCACGCATTCTTCATCAAATTGTAGTTCGTCTCGTCAGGGACCTTCGCAGCAAGTTGCTTGTCGAAGCGTGTTTTTTCGCTGGCGAACAATTCCTCGATCGCCAGGGGATCGTTCGCGCCAATTATCGCCAGAGTTTTTTCAGTAGGATTGTCGACAGTAGGCATGGTCGCTAGATAGATTACACCGTAGGGGCACGATATATCGTGCCCCTGCGGAAGAAAAGAACGGGCAAGGATGTTGCCTTAGGCCTTCTTGGCTGCGGGCTTGGCAGTTCGCTTGGGCGCGAAGGCCTTGGCTTTTTCGGCGAGCTGCGCGAAGCCGGCAGCGTCCTTCACGGCCATGTTCGCCAGGACTTTGCGGTCGAGGGAAATTCCCGCGGCCTTCAAGCCATGGATCAATTGGCCATAGGTAATGCCGTTCTGGCGAGCAGCGGCGCCGATGCGCTGAATCCACAAACGGCGATACTGCCGTTTCTTTACGCGGCGATCGCGAAACGCGTAGCGATCCGCGCGATTGGCCGCTTCCTGCGCGGACTGGTAGAGCTTGCTCTTGGTGAGGAAAAAGCCCTTGGTCCGCTTGAGATACTTCTTCCGGCGGGCCCGGCGTTTTGTGCCGCGTTTTACGCGTGGCATGGGTTTGCTCCTTTTTCTTGCTGTGCGTCAGGCCTGAAGGCCTGAGCTACAGATTTTCAGGGAAACGAAACGGGTTGCGGAGAGACGCGGAAATGCGCCGCTCGCAACGGGTTTGTTTCCGAGGTGTTTGTAGTTGCCTTGCGGCTTGGCCACCTGAAGGTGGCCACTACATGGCCGGGCTTACGCCCGACGCTTATGCGCTCTCCGAAGAGAGCGGAACGGCCGGCAGGCACCCGTGTAGCACTGCCTGGCACGTTGTTGCGAAACCGGAGTTTCGCAGTCATTGCGAGGGTGGGGCAAGCCCCACCCCTACAAAATCAAAAACTTAGATGCCGTACGGAAGCATCTGCCTGGTCTTGGCCAGGTCGGCTTTGTTGACCAGCGTCAACTTCTTGAGCTTGCGCATGCGCTTGGGAGCTTTCGTGCCCAGCAGGTGGCGCTTGCCGGAATGCATTCGAAGGATCTTGCCGGTGGCCGTAATCTTAAACCGCTTTTTTGCGCCGCGGTGCGTCTTGAGCTTCAACTTGGGTTTCGTGGAATTGCGTGGCATTGCTTTGAATCCTCTCCGTGCGTTGTTGCGGGCTGAATGCATCAGCCACTTTGTGAAAATTTTCGGCGATAAAACTGCCGGGGTGAAAATAGCTACGAATTTCAGCTAAGCGTTCGTTTGCGCCTGGGCGCTGCTGCGAGGAGCGACACCGGCGCCCTTTTTCGGGGCCAGGAGTGCAACGAGAACGTTTCCTTCCATGCGCGGCATCGTTTCGATCTGGCAGTGCTCGCCGATTTCGCCCAGAAGGCGCGTCATCTTGGCGCGGCCCACTTCCTGGTGCGCCATTTCGCGGCCGCGATGAAAAATCATGGCGCGAACTTTGTGTCCCTCGCCGAGGAACCGGATGATCTGGTTCTTGCGAACCTGAAAATCATGCTCCGCGGTGGCGGGACGAAACTTCACTTCCTTGAGCTGCGAACCACGGCTGCTCTTGCGCTGTTCGTGGGCTTTCTTGTTCTGCTGGTATTGGAATTTGCCGTAATCGGTAATCTTGCAAACGGGAGGATCCGCCGTGGGCGAAATCTCCACCAAATCCAAACCCTTTTCACGCGCCAGACGCATTGCTTCGAATGGCTGCATGACGCCCAACTGCCCACCATCTTCGTCAATCACCCGGACTTCGCGAGCTCGAATCCGTTCGTTGATGCGGATACGGTCCGCTTGCCGGAAATTCCTCT
>Ga0210405_10004854_pt1 | contig 12491 bp, 7 predicted proteins | sample IncBWH11MmetaG_FD_155492 | JGI IMG/M metagenome (GOLD analysis project Ga0210405, IMG submission 155492) | Forest soil microbial communities from Barre Woods Harvard Forest LTER site, Petersham, Massachusetts, United States - Inc-BW-H-11-M | ecosystem: Environmental > Terrestrial > Soil >... | reverse complement strand
CATCCCATTGCGACAACTCTTATCGTCGTCGCACTCGTCGGGTTCTCCGTGTTCCTGCTCTTTCATCTCTTTCGGTTTACTCGCCGCGCGCTGCAACGCTTGTTTGCGGTTTGAAGCGCCGGCTATTTCAAATACCCAGCCAGCCAATCCAGAAACGTCTTATACCAAAACCGGCTGTTCTGTGGCTTCAGAATCCAGTGGCCTTCGTCTGGAAAAACGACCAGCTTTGACGGCACGCCTTGTCTTTGCAAAGTGTTGAAGAACTCCAGCGACTGCGTGTACGGCACTCGATAATCCCGTTCGCCGGCAATCACCAGCGTTGGCGTTTTGAATTTTGCCAGGTCGCTTGCGTACGTCATCGGCGCCCATTTGCGGTAATTCTCCGGGCTCGTCCACGGCATGCCCTGCATGTCGTGCTCTTCAAACCACAGCTCTTCCGTGGCGTACATTGCGTTTTTGTCGTAAATGCCGGCGTGGCTGATGATCGCCTTGAACCGCCCCGAATGCGTCGCGATCCAGTTCGCCATGTACCCGCCGTACGATCCTCCCACGGCCGCCATGCGCGATCCGTCCGTGTAGGAGTATTTTTTCAAGACGAAGTCGACGCCGTTCATCACGTCGACGTACGCTTTGCCGCCCCAGTCGTTCGTGATCTCGTCCGTGAATTTCTGCCCGTAACCTGTCGAGCCGCGCCGGTTGATCATCAGCGATACATAACCAACAGCGGAAAATACTTGCGCGTTCCACCGGTAGCCCCACGCGTTCGAGAACATCGTCTGCGGCCCGCCGTGCAACACCACGACCAGCGGATATTTTTTCGTCGCGTCGAAATCCGGCGGCCGGATCATCATGGCTTGCACTTTGGTTCCGCCCGCGCCCTCGAACCAAAACGTTTCTGGCTCGTTCATTTTGAGCGACGCAAGAATCGAGTCGTTGTGATGCGTTAGCTGCCGCACACCGCTTCCATCGCTCGAGGCCGCGAAAATCTCCGCCGGCATCGTCAGGTTGGTGCGCTCGAACACCAAAGTTCGGCCGTCGCCGCTCCACGACGTTCCCAGGTTGTAGCTGCCGGCAATCAGCTTCTTTGGCTCGGCTCCCGCGCGCGGCGCCATCGCATAGATCGGCTGCAGGGTTTCGTCTTCTGCCGTGAAATAAATCGTTTTGCTGTCCGGTGACCAGGCCAGCTCGTTTGCGCTGCGATCAAATCCTTCGGAGATGTTCTCGATTTTGTGGGTCGCGCGGTCGTAGAGCATCACTCGCCAGCGATCAGACTCGTACTCTGGTGTCAATTGCGCGTGGTACGCGATGTATTTTCCATCCGGCGAATAAGCCGGGCCGCCGTCAAATCCCGGCTGCGTCGTGATTCGTTTCGTTTCGCCGCCGGCAACCGGCGCCACAAACAAATCTCCGTTCGTACTGATCGCTTCGACGGGATCGGTCACTGCCGTAAAACAAATTTCCTTTGAGTCCGGCGAAAAATTCAGATCGCCCGGTCCGCCGCGTTCATCGGGAGGCACATCGTAGTTCGCTCCCGCCGTTAGATCGCGTGTATCCGCGCTGCCATCAACCGGCACAACAAACAAGTGGCCACGTTTGCCGTCGTTCCAGTGCGTCCAGTGCCGGTACAGAAGATGCTCCGCGACGTGCGCCTTCACTTTGTTCTTTTCTTTTTCTGCGTTCCGCGCGCTATTGCAAGCATCGTCTTTGCAGTCCGGATAAACTCCCGACGTAAACGCAATCGTCTTCCCGTCCGGCGACCATTTCACGATGTCCGCGCCGGTCGAAAGGTGCGTCAATGGTTTCGCTTCGCCTCCATCCATTGAGAGCAGGTAAACTTGCGAATCCCCGCTGCGCGACGACAAAAAGGCAATCGTTTTTCCGTCCGGCGCCCACACTGGCGACGAATCGTGCCCGCTCTGCGTCAGTTGCAACGATGCTCCGCCGTTCGTTGGCACAATCCAGATATTGCTTACCCCGCGATTTGCATCGAGATCCGGTGTCGTCACCGTATACGCCACCCATTTGCCATCCGGCGAAACTTGCGCCTCTCCCACGCGACGCATGTGGATCATGTCGTCAAAGGTGATGGCATGCTTCGCGGCCTCCTGCGCCATGACGCGGAGCTGGACGGCGAACAGCACGACAATGAATAAACTGCACAACGGAATGGCCCGTTTCATCGCGTTTTCCTCCTGCATTTCCTTCGAGTGATGTGCGGTGGGTAGCAATTTTTCTTCGCGGAGCTTTGCATGATGTCACGATTCCACCGCGATTCCAAGCGCACGGCCGCGTGCCCCGAATCACTCTTTCGGCGCGGCAACGGGGGCCGCCTTCATTTTCGCAATTTCGCCCAGCAGGTCGGGCTTCCCGCTGACTCGTTCCAAGTGTGGATATCGCTCGCCGTTGTGATAGTCGATCTGGTAAGTTCGAAAAAAATCTTCATTCTCGATGAGCAACTCAATCGGCTCATGGCCAGTCTTTGCTTGCCGGATCGCGGCATGCAGATCGTCCGGATTCCACCTCCGCCCATTCACCGCAACTAGTTTCATTCCCGGGGCGATTCCCGCGTGCGCCGCTGGCGACTCTGGAATCACGTCGACGACTTCGTCCCCGTTCTCGCCTCCGGAATCGCGCACTACGAACCCCAGCGAAAATTGCACATCCGTCAAATGCAACGCAGCTTCACCCGCTGCCCGGCTGTCGTTCGGCGTTTCGCTGTAGACAAGTTTCCATCCGCTATTCTCCAGGCCATTCAGCGGAGCTCCTGGTCCATGCGACTTCACGCGCTGCGTGAAAAACTCTCGCCAATCGTGCGGCGCGATTTCCTGCATCGCTAGAATGACATCATCAAATGTATACGGCACGATTTTCGGCCCCGTATTTTCTCCGCCTTCAAACTTCCGGCAAAAATCATCCAGCGATTTTTTTCCTTTCGTTTGCTGCCGGATAATTGTGTCGGCCTCCAGCCAAATCAGCGTGCCCTCATCGTAATAGTCCGTATCTCTCCGCCACGTCCGGTATTCTTCCGGCGATCCGTAGAGCAATTGCGCCGCGACCGCGGTATCTTCCAGGTCGCGCCACGCGCGCCCGCGCCGCTGGTCCAAATACGCGGCGACCCACGCGAGATTCTCGCGCAATCGCTCCGGCGTCCAGCTACCGATACGTGCGGAGAGCATTGTTCCGTAATACTGCGTCATGCCTTCATAGACCCACAGCAACCCACCCTTCATCGGCTCTTGATAGTTCGGAGTGGCCAGCCCCGCCGGCCGCCGATATTTTCCGTTCCACGAATGCGTGAATTCGTGCGGCAAAAGATCGGTGATCGCATCGGAAATGTTTGGATCCTGAAAAGTCCGTCCCGGCACGCGGTTGTCGCTTGATTCGTGATGCTCGACGCCATCCGTTTCCACGTTGTCGCTTTCCGCAAGCAAGAAATCGTAGTGTCGGTAATGGCGCGCTCCAAAGAGCGCTCCGGTTTCCGCCACCAATTGCCGCCACTGCTGCACCGTTTCCGGCGTGATCTCCAGACCAGATTCGGTTTCTGCGGCGATATGAATGTGGTGTTCTGGTTTCTGTCCCGGAGACAAATCAATCACGCGCAGGTGCGCGCCGGTCAATACCGGCGAATCGACAAGTGTCGTCAAGCTTGCCGGTTGAAACTCGATTGCTCCGCCGGTTTCGCTGGCAACCGGCAGCGCGGTTCCGTATTTCCACCCAGCCGGCACCTGTAAACTGACCGCGTAAGGCAGATCGTCGCTCTTCGCTCCTTGCGGATAGAGGAGCACGGTGTACCAGTTCAGAATTGCCAGTTGAGCTGTGGCCGAGGGATTTTCGCGTCCCGGGCTGGGCCCCGAGGGAGAGACATAATCGAGCGAAACTTCGAGCTCGTTCACGCCCGGAGGAACTTGGCAGTGAAAAGCGAACATGTCCACGTCGTCGCGCCGCCATTCGATTTCTTTGCCGCCCGCCCGAAAAATCAGGCCTGTTAAGTTGACGATCGGTCCGATGGGAGAGTGTTCTCCGGGAATCCATTTTGGATATACGAGCGTGAGCGGGCCTGCCGTCACTGGGAACGAAAGCTTCGAGTGGAAAACGTGTTTCGTGGCGTCACGCAAATCCACGCTGAGGCGCACCGGTTTTGGCGCGTCTTGTGCATTCACAAAACCGGCGAAAAAGTGGAACGACACAATTGCCAGTGGAATCCAAAACAAAATGCGCTTGAACATGAGCGGGTTCTCCCAAAATACGCGCCAGCCTAGCCTAATTGTGGCACACGAATTCGACATCAGAAACGAGTTGCGCAAATTCAGCCGGGTTTAGCCGCTCGCGGGTGGAATGCACGAGTCTGTTACAATCGCTCACTGAGCAAGCATGTCAAACGACGACGCTGTCTTTCCGCGCAATTTCAACAAAGAGTTGCCGGTCGCTATTCGCGGCGAAGGCTGCTGGATTTTTTCCGCGGATGGGCGCAAATTTCTCGATGGGGCGGGCCAAGCCGCGGTCGTCAATATCGGCCACGGCGTCCCCGAAATCGGGCGCGCAATGGCCGAGCAATCTTCGCAACTCGCCTTCGCGCACACTTCGCAATTTAATTCTTTGCAGGCAGAAAAACTCGCCGCTCGCCTGCTTTCGCTGGCTCCGGAAAATTTTCGAAAGGGTGGCCGCGTTTACTTTACGTCCGGTGGCTCCGAAGCGACGGAAACGGCCATCAAGCTCGTCCGCCAATATCATTCGGAAAAAGGGCAGCCTGGGCGTTACCGCGTTCTTTCGCGCAGACAGAGCTATCACGGCAGCACGCTCGGCGCGATGACCGTCAGCGGAAATCTCGCTCGCCGCGCGCCCTATCAGCCTTTGCTCGCGGAGTGGGGCCACATCGCTCCTTGTTTTTGCTATCACTGTCCATACGAAAAGACATTTCCTCAGTGCCATCTTGCCTGTGCCGACGATTTGGACTCTTTTCTTTCCGGAAACGACGCGGACTCCGCCGCCGCTTTCATTTTCGAGCCTGTTGTGGGCGCAACTCTCGGCGCTGCCGTGCCGCCGGATGGCTACTGCGCTCGCATCGACGAAATTTGCCGCAAGCGTGGCATCCTGCTTATCGCCGATGAAGTTATGAGTGGCATGGGCCGCAGCGGAAAACCATTCGCCGTGCAGCACTGGGGCGTTGAGCCGGACATTATTCTCACAGGGAAGGGAATTGCCAGCGGCTACGCTCCGCTTGGAGCTGTTCTGGTCGCACCAAATGTCGTCGAAGCTTTTGAAGACGGCACCGGAGCTTTTAAACATGGATTTACATACCAAGCGCATCCCATCGCGACCGCTGCGGGCAACGCCGTTCTCGACTACATCGAAACGCACAATCTCTTCGCTCACGTTGCTCCTGCTGCACAGGCGCTGCGCGCCGCTCTCGTCCCGCTTCAATCTCACCGTCACGTAGGAGAGATCCGCGGGCTTGGTCTCTTACTCGGCATCGAATTCGTGCGCGATAAGGCAACGCGTGCGCCATTCGATCCGTCTCAGGCTATTGCCGAGAAAATTCGTTCGGCCGCGATGGAAGAAGGCGTCCTCACCTATCCGGCACAAGGTTGTGTTGACGGAACGCGAGGTGATCACATTCTTCTCGCTCCGCCGTTCCTAATCACACCCGAGGAATCCGTGCTGATCGCCAAGGCGCTCACGTCAGCACTCGCGAAAGTGTTTGCCGATTAGCGTATCGCTGTTTTTCTTGTTTCTAGGGTAGTCTGTTCGTTCATGCCTCAGAGGAGATCTTCCGACAATGCGTCATTTGTCTTTGAAGCTGGCATTTCTGCTTTGCGCAAGCATCCTGAGCACATTTTGGCTTCCGGCGCAGGAAAAACCCGCAGCCAAACCTCGCGCACGCGATCTCGGCGTTCCTTTCGACGGCACTCCCGGGCCGCTCAATGCCATCACCGACGTTTCCGGCGTCACCGTCGGCCACACCACACTCATTTCCGGCGAAGGGAAACTCCAGATTGGCAAAGGTCCCGTGCGCACTGGAGTTACCGCAATTCTTCCACGCGGAAAAGGGACGATGTCGAATCCCGTTTTCGCGGGATGGTGGTCACTGAACGGAAACGGAGAAATGACGGGTACGACGTGGGTCGAGGAATCCGGCTTTCTGGAAGGCCCTGTAATGATCACCAACACGCACAGCGTGGGTGTGGTGCGCGACGCCGTGATTCAATGGCGAGTCAATCATGGCCAGCCCGATCCCGCGGGCTACTGGTGGTCGCTTCCGGTGGTCGCGGAAACGTGGGACGGCTGGCTCAACGACATCAATGGCTTTCACGTTAAACCTGAAGACGCATTCCACGCTATCGACTCGGCGCACGGCGGCCCGGTCGAAGAAGGCAGCATCGGTGGCGGCACGGGAATGATTTGCAATGAATTCAAAGGCGGCATCGGAACTTCTTCGCGTAGGTTCGAGATCAAAGGTGCGAGCTACACCGTCGGTGTCCTGGTGCAATGCAATTACGGCGTGCGGCCGAATCTGCGTATCGCGGGCGTTCCCGTGGGCAGAGAAATCCCCGAGAGTGCTGCGTATAGCACGGCTTCCTTTGATGAAGTGGATCGCGGTTCGATTATTGTCGTCGTCGCTACCGACGCGCCGCTGGTTTCACATCAACTCAAGCGTTTGGCGCGACGTGTTTCGCTGGGCCTTGGCCGCAACGGCAGTATCTCTGGCAACGGCTCCGGCGATATTTTCATTGCCTTCTCGACGGCCAACCCCGGCGCAGCGGCAGCCGATCACGTCGTCGACCTCAAAATGCTTCCCAACGATCTGATCGAACCGGTGTTTGCCTCGACTGTTCAAGCAACCGAAGAAGCCGTGATCAATGCGATGGTCGCCGCCGAAACCATGACCGGGATTGAAAATCACAAAGTCATTGCTCTTCCGCACGACCGCTTGCGCGAAGTTCTCAAAAAATACAATCGCCTCGCACAATGAGTCACTGCCGCCATCTCCCACGAATAGACAGAGAAACGAGATCGGAGTGGGCGCGTTTGGTTCGCCGCATTTCGAGGTGGGCGTTTCCAGCATCTGGCGCGATCCTTCTACTTTGCTCATGCTCCTCGCATCCGCCACCATCTCTCGCCATCGCTCATGTCACACTCATCGATGCTACCGGCGCAGCTCCACAGACGGACATGACGGTTTTCCTCGCCGATGAACAAATCGCGGCCATCGGGCCATCCAAATCCCTCTCGATTCCGCGCGGCACAAAGACACTCGACGCTACCGGAAAATTCCTAATTCCCGGACTCGTCGACATGCACGTTCACCTCACCGGCGCCGGAGAGCCGACCGGCAGCCGCGAATTCATCCTCCCGCTGCTTCTCGCCAACGGGATCACCACCGCTCGGGACATGGGCGGCAATCTCGAATCGCTCATTACACTTCGCCATGAAATCGAGGGCGGCAAGCTGCAGGCTCCGCGAATTTTCTTTGCCGGGCCTTATCTCGATGGTCAACCGCCTTTTTTTCAGCCGTCATTGGTGGTCACCAATTCCACGGAAGCCGCCGAAGATGTTCACTCTTTAACTTCCCGCGGCGTCGATTTCATCAAAGTGCAATCGAATCTCAGCCGCGACGCCTATTTCGCCATCGCGGACGTCTGCCGCCGCGAGCACATCACATTTGTTGGGCACGTTCCCGATCACGTCACTGCCGCTGAAGCTTCCGATGCCGGCCAAGAAAGCATCGAGCATCTCACCGGCGTTCTCCGAGCTTGTTCGAGCGATGAGCCGCTTCTCATCCGCAAACAGTTTGCCGTGGGTCCCAAGAAGGGAACGACTGGGCAATCCCTCACGCGCGAACTGGGTTGGCAGCGCGAGTTGCTGCAAAGCTATTCGGACCAGCAAGCCACAGCGCTAATTGCAAGATTCATCCGCAACCAAACCTGGCAGGTTCCGACCTTGATCCTGCTACGCAACGATGCTTTTCCTACGCCCGAAACAGACCCCTCGCGTGATCCTCGCCGAAAGTACATCCCGCTTCAGGTCCTCGCGAATTGGCAGAAGGGTGCGACGGACCGCGACAAGGGCGCCACGCCGCAGGAATTTTCTTTGCGCTCCAGCCTCATGCAAGCATCGCTTCGCATCGTCGGGAAAATGAACGCGGCGGGCGTTCCCATCATGGCCGGCACGGACACCACAGCCCCATTTATCTTCCCCGGTTCCAGCCTGCATGAGGAACTTGCGCTTCTGGTTCAGGCGGGTCTCACACCCATGCAGGCGCTGCAGGCCGCGACAAGACTGCCCGCGGAGTTCTTAGGCAAACAGCAAATGCAGGGCACCATCGCACAAGGCAAGATCGCTGATCTACTGTTACTCGACGCGGACCCGCTCGCCGACATTCACAACACACAGAAAGTTCGGGCCGTAATTCTTCGCGGTAAACTCTTCGACAGGAGCTTTCTGGATGAACTTTTACTGAGGGAAGAGAACTTCGCTAAGGCGCACTGAGCGGAGGGTTTCGGAGGACAACGTAACGCTTCGCTCTTTCCTGGAGCCGTCTTGCTGACACCAACCTACATTTCCAAATTTGCGAAAATTGCCTAAATCACTGGCACCGCCGTTTTCCTTGCTGGATTGAAGAAGGGTAGCGCCACGACTTTTGCAGAAACAGTATGCCGCACGGCCTCGACGGTCATCTCGATGTTTACCGTCGCACTCACTGAGGACTGATCGCGATTCACGCAGGCAAGTGCGATCATTTTCTTCAAAGTCGGCGACCACGTCGTCGACGTGGCTTTTCCAACTTGTTTGCCAGAACGATAAACTGGCACCGCGACGCGCGAGGCCACACTGGGGACTTGCGGCGCCATGCCTATTTTGTCGTACAGCGCCTCCACTTCGTTCCAATTGATCTCCAGTCCCACGAGCGCCCGCTCCGCGCCGCCATTTTTTTTCTCCCGCGCAAGTGCATCTCGTCCGACGAAAGTGTCTTTCTTCAAATCCACCAGTTTTCCGAGTCCTATCTCCGCCGGCGAGAATTTCTGCGATGCGATCAGGGCTTTCTTGCTCGAAGTGTAGTCAACCTCGATTAAAATCAGGCCGGCTTCAATTCTCGCAATATCGAGCGCGATCATTCCCGCGGGATGAATGTCGAATGCTTTTCCTTTTTTAATGAGCTCGTCCCAAACTTTTCCGGCGTTCTTCCAGGGCATCCAAATTTCGAAACCCAGATCTCCGGTGTATCCCGTGCGCGAAATGTCCACGGGCACGCCTGCAATCAGCCCGCGCGTCACGCGGAAATATTTCAGATTGTCCACGCTGGCATCCGTTACCGCTTGCAGCAGCTTTCCCGAAGTCGGTCCTTGCAGCGCCAGCGCAGCTACCTGTTCAGAAATGTCCTCGATGTTCACGTCCAGCGCGAGGGCGTTTTGCTGAAACCAACGCAGGCTGGGGTCGGCGGCGGTCCAGCGGTACTCGTTCTCGGCGAGACGTGTGATCGTGCCATCGTCGATCACTTTACCTTCGGGATCGCACCAGCAGCAGTAAATGACCTGATCGATGGCCACTTTGTTAATGTCGCGCGAAATCACGCGATTCACGAAGCGCGTCGCGTCGGTTCCCGTGATGCGGTATTTGAAGAGGGGCGAAATATCGATAAGCGCGGCGGAATTGCGGATGGCGTTGTATTCGTGCTCGTGGTGCATCTCGTAGACGCTGACGGTGTAATAGCCGGACCATTCGCGGTAATTCAGGCTCTCGCACAGCGCGAGTGTCTTCTCATGAAATGCGGTTCCGACGGGCACGATTCCTCCGTGTTCCTTCCGCGGCGTGAGCGGGAAGAACGAAACGGATTATAGGTGTGAAGTTTGCACCCTAGCAAGCGATTGCGCATGAAGAGTTGCAATCTAGCGATGGCGTTCAATGGCGCAGATTGGCGTTGTGACTACCCTGGGCAGCGCACCTCAATCTTTCGCCGTATCGCCCTAGCGCGTGCGAAACGACCCAGTTAGAATGAGGAATTGAAACGCAGACAAAGGCGGAATTCCAATGTCCGGGAACGGATCACCTCAGGCAAGAGTTCTCAGGCTCGATGCGAAGGACAACGTGCTTGTCGCGCTCGCCGATTTGCGGAAAGGCGAAGTCGTAAGTTACTTGGGCGAGGACTACTCTTTGTTGTCCGATGTGCCCGCGAAACACAAATTTCTGACGCAGGACGTGAACGCCAGCGGCGACATTATTATGTATGGCGTTTTGGTTGGCCGTACCGTTGAGAATCTTCGGCGCGGGGAATTGCTTTCCACTCGCAATATTCGTCACGCTGCCGCGTCTTTTCACGAAACGGAAAGCGTCGAGCCTCACTGGACGCCGCCGGATGTCTCGCGATGGGCTAACAAAACGTTTCTTGGGTATCGCAGAGACGACGGGCAGGTTGGTTCGCGGAATTACTGGCTTGTTCTCCCGCTCGTCTTTTGCGAAAACCGGAATCTTGCGGTCTTGAAGCAGGCCTTTGAAGAAGAGTTGGGATTTGCAGCTCCGCAGGTTTACCGGCGGCAGGTTGCGGAGCTGGCCCGTCTGTACCTCGAAGGAAAATCTGACGAGCTAAAGAAATTAGCTTTCGGCGACATTCAGCGTGGGAGCGCTTCTCCCAGAGTTTTTCAAAACATCGATGGCATCAAGTTTTTATTGCACGAGGCCGGCTGCGGCTGCACACATGAGGATGCCAGGAACCTCTGCGGACTGCTCGCTGGCTACATTCACCACCCGAATGTTGCCGGTGCCACGGTCCTGAGCCTCGGCTGCCAGCACGCGCAAGTTCCGATGCTGCTAGAGGAAATCAAACGGCGCAACCCGAGTTTCAAAAAGACGGTCCTGATTTATGAGCAGCAGAAAAGCCCGTCGGAAAGCGCGATGATGAGCAAGGCCATCCGCGAAACTTTTTTGGGGATGGTGGAGGCGGACAAAATCACGCGGCAACCAGCGCCGTTATCAAAACTCACGCTCGGCCTGCAATGCGGCGGGTCGGACGGTTTTTCCGGGCTTTCTGCGAACCCCGCCATTGGGCAGGTCTCCGACATTGTTGCGGCGCTTGGAGGCATCGGCATCCTTTCGGAATTTCCTGAACTCTGTGGCGTCGAGCAGCAGCTCATCGACCGTTGCGTGCGCAAGGAAGTTGCGGAGCGTTTTGTGCAGCTCATGAGGGACTATGCAGCCCGGGCCAAGGCCGTGGGTGCGGGATTCGAAATGAATCCCTCGCCCGGCAATATCCGCGACGGGTTGTTGACGGATGCCATGAAGTCGGCGGGAGCGGCGAAGAAGGGAGGAACATCGCCTGTCACCGCTGCTGTGGACTATCCGGAATACTGCACCGAGCCGGGATTGAACCTGCAATGCACGCCGGGGAGCGACGTGGAATCCGTCTCAGCGCAGGTGGGAGCCGGCGCAAATATGATTCTCTTCACGACGGGACTGGGGACGCCAACGGGAAATCCGATTGCACCCGTACTAAAAATATCGACCAATTCGAGTCTCGCGCAGCGCATGGCAGACATCATCGATATCGACACGGGCGGCATCATCTACGGGGAAACAACCATCGAAAAAATGGGGGAAGAGATCCTGGAGCGCGTCATTCAGGTTGCCAGCGGAGAAGTCCGCACAAAAGCCGAGGTGCTCGGTCAAGACGACTTTATTCCGTGGAAAAGAGGGGTCTCGCTTTGAAGATGGGGCAACGGTAGTCATGAGAGCGCTTTTGCTTTCGGAATACAAACATCTGGAAATTGCAGATCTCCCGGACCCGTCCCCGGGCGGAGGCGAAGTTCTGGTGAGCGTGGCCGCTTGCGGAATCTGCGGGAGCGACGTTCACGGATACGACGGCTCGTCAGGCCGGCGCATTCCGCCGATTGTTATGGGCCACGAGGCTGCCGGAACAATCGCTGCGCTGGGCGCAGGCGTAAGCGGATTCGCACAAGGCGACAGAGTCACATTCGATTCGACCATTTTTTGCGGCTTTTGCAATAATTGCCGCCGCGGCGACGTGAATCTCTGCGACCAGCGCGAAGTACTGGGAGTTTCCTGCGTGGAGTTTCGGCGCGCGGGAGCTTTTGCCGAATATGTCGCGGTTCCTTCGCGCATTGTGTATCGGTTGCCGGAGAATCTTTCGTTTACGGAAGCAGCGATGCTCGAGGCGGTGTCCGTCGCGCTTCATGGTGTTTCCCTGGCGCAAGTCTCCGTCGGCAGCACTGCTCTGGTGCTCGGAGCGGGCATGATAGGGTTGCTCACGCTCCAGGCGTTACGCACCGCAGGATGCGCGCGAATTTTTGTGGCCGATATAGACCCGACGCGTCTCAAACTCGCTAAAGATGTGGGAGCAACGGCTGTCCTATCTTCGAAGGAAGATGTTGCCGGGCAAGTGATGCAGTTCACCGATGGAACCGGCGTCGATCTGGCGATCGAAGCTGTCGGCAGAAACGAAACCGTGAAGGCGACCATCGAGAGCGTTCGAAAGGGAGGCA
>Ga0210405_10004851_pt1 | contig 12493 bp, 7 predicted proteins | sample IncBWH11MmetaG_FD_155492 | JGI IMG/M metagenome (GOLD analysis project Ga0210405, IMG submission 155492) | Forest soil microbial communities from Barre Woods Harvard Forest LTER site, Petersham, Massachusetts, United States - Inc-BW-H-11-M | ecosystem: Environmental > Terrestrial > Soil >... | reverse complement strand
GGCGTGCGTCTGTCCAGCTCGGGCTCAGTTTGGCTGCAGCCAACCAGACGCTGAGGCCACCATCACCACGCTGGTCGGCCGCGTGGACGTGATGCGCGATGCCACTCCCTGGGCGCTGAATATTGGCGATTGCGTCAAGCCTGGCCAGATGATCGTCACCGGACCGGCCAGCGGCGCTTTTTTCCAGCTCGCCGATGGCAGCACCTTTGAAGTCTACGCCAATTCTCACGTGCAGTTTCGCGCCAGCCAGGGCAACTGGAAAGATCTGCTCGACGTCTGGCTGGGTTATGTCCGCGTTCACATTCAGAAACTGGGTGGACAACCCAATAACAATCGCGTACACACGCCGACCGCTCTCATCTCAGTGCGCGGCACTATCTTCGACGTGAAGGTAGAAGACAATGGCGACACCACTGAGGTGGGCGTGGAAGAAGGGCTGGTAGATGTGGAGAACTTCCCGGTGCGGGGCAAAGTCGTTTCCCTGACACCGGGCAAATCCATTCGCGTTTACAGAAACGAGCCGCTGGCCAATCGCCAGATAATCGATAAGGGCTCGGTGGCCCGATCCGTGGTCCGGGGACTGTCGCAAGCCGCCGAAGTTCTGCTCAACCGGCAGCGGACCCCGGGCGGCACGTCGGTTCCAGCTTCAACGGGCGGCACTGGCGTCGGCGATACGCGCGCTCCGAATCCGCCGCCACCTCCGCCTCCTCCACCACCCCCGCCCCCGCAGTAGCATAGGCGTTCTTGCCTGTGTTCTTCCTTTAGAAGCATGCTTAGGCATCAGAGCCGCCATGCGTAGCATGCGAACCCTCCAAATCGAAGACCGCTTGCTGACGCGCGCGGCTGATGCCTAAGCGTTCTGTGCGGTGTTACAGTGGAAGGTGATGTTCCTCAGGAACACTGTTCGAATTCTCGCGATGGCTTCTATCGCGCCGCTTTGCGCTCGGGCGCAACAGGCCGGCGTACCTACCGATTGGGATATCCAGAAGCTCGTCACCGCAATCGCCGAACAATCCGCGCGGATTCAACCCCTGGTGGAACAGATTCGTCCCAAGGAATGGGTAGCCAAAGGGGCCTCGGACACCTATGTCCAACAGTGGGATTCCGCGCATGCCCAGGCCCAGACCGTGAAGCTCTCAGCGGATAATCTGGTTCGCGAACCCCAGCGGCTTAGCGCCGCCCTGGATACATACTTCCGGCTGCAGAATCTGGAAGTGGTGTTGACTTCTCTAATCGATGGCGTTCGCAAATACCAGAATCCGGCTCTGGCGGACCTGCTTCGCAGCATCCTGTCGGACAACAGCGCCAGCCGCCAGCAGCTCCGCCAGTATCTGGTGGATCTGGCGGCCATCAAGGAACAGGAATTCAAGGTGATGGATGAGGAAGCGCAGCGCTGCCGTGAATCCGTCTCCAAACTGCCATCGGCGGCGCCGCCGAAAAAAAAATCGGGGAAGCAATAAAGATCATGCCTTTTACCTGTAGCATCTGCGAAGAGGAATCCACTCGAATCTGCGTGGCTTGCACCAAGGACAGTTGCGATAATCACCTCTGCGAAAAATGCTCTCGATGCAGCGACTGTTGCGGGTGCGAAGTGACCTTGAACTCCGAGGAGCAAAGCCATACGGCGTCAGTTAGCGGAGCGGAGCCCTTCCTGGCTCCCGAGCCCCTGGCTGAGCCAGCCGGGATACCACCGGAAGACATTTCCGTTGAGGCTGCCAATATAGATCTCGCCGGTTGAGTTGACGTTCAACCAATGGCCGGGACTCTCCAGGGCGCCGAGAAGCTTTCGTCTTTAGGAGGGAAATGGAACCGTCAATCGATGCGGCTTTGGAAGAGTGGAGCAGGATCCTGCCGCCGGCCGCAGTTTTGACCGGGACCTCGCTGGCTCATTATCGCGAGAACTGCCTCGGTCTGGCGCGCAACATACCCGCGGCTTTGCAGCCTCGCTCGGAAGCCGATGTCGCCGCAATTGTCCGGATTGCAAACCATTGTCAAGTTCCGCTGTATACAATCAGCACCGGTCACAACTGGGGTTACGGGAGCGCGCTTCCGGTACGCGATGGCTGCGTCATTTTGGACCTTTCGCGAATGGATCGGATTCTGGACATGGATGCGGAATTGGGTCTGGTCACGCTCGAGCCCGGAGTCACCCAGAAACAACTCTTCGATTATCTGAGCTCCCGCAATCTGAACTTTTTCGTTCCAACGACCGGCGCCGGACCCACGGCCAGTCTGGTCGGCAATGCTCTCGAGCGCGGCTTCGGCATGACGCCCGAGGAAGACCATTTCAGAGCCATCACTTCAATCCGCGCCGTTTTACCGAATGGCGCTATCTATCAATCCTACATGCAGGAAATTGGCGCGGAGGCGTGCGGCGTTTGGAAGTGGGGAATCGGTCCTTATTTGGATGGCTTATTCTCTCAGAGCAATCTGGGCATTGTTACTTCAATGCAGATCTCGCTGGTCCAGAGGCCCGAGCATATCGAGGTATACCTCTTCACACTGAAAGCGGCCTCGGAATTCCCTAAATTGGCTCGTAGCTGCCGGAATCTGCTTACGAACCTCAGAGGCCACGTCGGCGCCATCAAGCTCATCAATCAAAGGCAGGTCGAGTTGACGATCGGTACGCGGGATATCGGTATGAGCCTGGCGGCCGATTTCGCGTGGATGGGTTTTGGAGTGATCCGCTGCCCGCGATCGATGATTCGTTCCATCCGGCGGGAAGTCCGCAAGGGCCTGCCGGACGTCTCCCGGCTGGTCTTCGTCAACGAGGGTCGCGTGAAGCGGATGCGAAAGCTTCAAAGGGTCGTACCTGGGGCCAAGGGCAAACTTCTGAAGGCGCAGCTTGACCGGATGGATCACCTGCTCGACATCGTCAACGGAATTCCGCGCGGTCTCGAGCTCAATCTTGTGTACCGGCACGTCTCTCCGGGCGCAATGCCCCTCGATCCGGTGCGGGATGGAGTCGGCATTATCTGGTACGCCCCGGTTTTCCCGTTGAAAATCGACCTGCTCATGCGGATGATCGACATGATCAAAGAGACGCTGCGGAAACACGGATTCGACGAAGCCGTATCCCTTACTACGATCAACGAAAAGTGCGCGATCGGTGTGATCCCAATCATTTATCGGCCTCCGGAAGAAACATCCAAGGCTCACGAATGTTTCCACGAGCTCTGGCAGCGGGGAAAGAAGTTGGGTTGTCATCCTTACCGCATAAACATTGCAGCCATGCCCGAGATGGCCGAAGCGCCGAACTCCACCTTCTGGGATCTGGCGCACGGGATCAAGGCGGCGATAGACCCCAACGAGATTCTCTCTCCCGGCAGATATAGCTCGTTTGCACTGGCATCGGAGATAAAAAGCAGTTCCGATTGAGTCTATAGTCTCAAATTGCGCTTGCCAGCGCTCACCCAACGAGTCCCCGGTGCGTCCCTAGCCTCCAATACAAAAGTGCGGGATTTTTGGCGAATTACAAGGAAAACGATCCGTGGCGACGGGTCTATCCCCGAGTAGGGTGTCGAACCCCGCCTGGGGATCGATCATGAGGCCGGATTGTCTCGTAACACTATTATTTTCTTGCGTTTGAATTGGCGGCATGGGCCTAAATCAACACCGGAAGAGAAGCCGCTGCAAGCTCTTATGCGCTTTGAAAAGGGCATTGAATCCGTGGCATCCCAACTGCTTATTTGGATTCCGCGAGGATTGCCAGCTACTCAAAATCTTCGGAGGGACAAACACGAGAATGAAACTTTCTGACACATCGCCAAAGAGGTTCCAAATGACTTTTCGGGATTTGCGGCTTTATTTGGCCCCGGTTGCAGTTCTGACCGGTGGCTTACTTTTGGTTTCGAATGCTTCGGCAAGCGTTATCAACACGTTGCTCTCAGGCTCCACTGGAAATGTTACGGTGTCGCTTAACAGCGTGATTTTCAATAACGATCCTGCGGCTCTCCCCTCGGGCACGTGTACCACGTCGCTCGCGAGAGGATGCAATTCGGACGTCGCGTCGGGAACCAATTTGGCCTTTACAGGGGGTCCACTGGCTACCGGGGAAGGGATATACGTGAACAACAACGACCTGACGTTATCCGCACCTTCGGCGGCGGATTCCAATAGCTTCCTGACCTTCGCGTCGCATCCTAATTTGGTTTTCAGCGTCGTTTGGCCGCCCGGACCAGGTTCTGCAAACACAAATTGCGCGACAGCAAATTCCAATGGGTTATCCTGTTCGGTGTTCGCGGGCTCACCCATCATTCTGACTTACGCGAACGGTGACACTTTCGTGGGCTTGGGGGTTCATGGCAGTGCGAGTGATACCGGCACGGGCGGACTTGCGACCGGTTCGTCTTACACTGGAGGCTTTTCCGAATTTTTCACGTCGCTCCTCCCCAATGGCACGACACCGACACCCCAGAATATCCAACTGTACTTCTGCCCGACTGGTGTTTGCCAGCCAGCCGACTTCACCGCGGGAAGAAGCATCACGAGTTCGCAGTCCGGTACTTTCACGGCTTCGAATGTTCCAGAGCCGTCGCCTCTGTTTTTGAGTTCCATTGGCATCCTACTGTTGCTGGTGGGTACTAGGATTCGTAAGTCTCAACGAAATCGCGTTTAAAAAGGTTTCCTCTTGGTGCGGTGAGTCCCTTCCGGTCGCCATATGGCCGGAAGGGATTTTTTTGCGTTGGGGCGCCGGGTCTCGAGCAACGGTCGCCATCGATCCGCAATTGCCCCGCCTGCCCCACAGAGCAGCAAGCCGCAAAAGGTCCATGAAACTGTGGAAGTGTAATACCGGGCCAACAGTTTCGCACCCGAACGCCGGCCCAAGCCGGCGAGGCAGGTCGGGAACCTGCCCCACCGCCGGATTATAATCATATCCGGATGCGTAAATACTGTTTTGCTCTGCTGCTGCTCGGGAGCCTCGCCTGGCCCGCCGAGAAAGTCTTCCCTCACCGCTGGGTCTACATTTCACGCAGGCTCCGTTCGGACCAGGATGTCGAGGATATCCGCCAGTTAGCCCGCACGGCGTCGGAAAACGGCCTCAACGGCGTCCTGTTCGCGGCCAGCCTCGACTCGATCGATCTCCAGCCGCCCGAATACCTGGTGCGGCTGGAAAAAGTGAAGGAGATTTTCCATGAGTACCACCTGGAGATGATCCCCAACGTGTTCTCGGCCGGTTACGGCGGCGGCATCCTATCGCATGACAAGAATCTGGCCGAAGGACTGCCGGTAAAGGACGCACTATACGTCGTCAAGAGCGGCGAGGGTCATATTGAACCCGAGGTTCCCGTTGCCGATGGCGGCGCCGCCGTCGAAGGCGCCTGGACGCGCGAAGTGGCTGTTCGCCCTTACCGCTGCTATCGCGTTACTTTCCGCGCCAAAACAGACGGACTGCCCACCACGCGCGCCTTCAGTTCGGGCGCTTTCCGCCTCGACGTGCGCACTGAAGACAAGCGCAATCTTACGCCGTGGAACGCGCGCGTACCCGGTACTACGGATTGGCGAGAAGTCGGCTGGGGCTTCAACAGTCTGTGGTACGACAAGGTCAAGATCTCTATCGGCGCGCCCAATGCGCGCACTGGTAAAGCGTGGGTCGATAGCGTGCGCGTCGAGGAGGTCGGACTCCTGAACGTCCTGCGCCGTCCTGGGACTCCCATCACTGTCCGCAGCGACTCCGGCAAGACCGTGTACGAAGAAGGCCGAGACTACGACCGCATTTTGGATTCGCAGTTGAATTTCCGCTTCGACCACGACGGCCCGCCCATCCGCGTGCCGGCCGGCAGCCGCATCAAAGACGGCGACCGGCTTCGGGTCAGCTACTACCACGGCTTTTCCATCAACGACGGCCAGACTACCGTCTGCATGGGTGAGCCCAAAACCTACGAGATCTGGCGCGACATGGCTCGCCGCATGCATGCCGCCGTCGCTCCGCCGCGCTACGTACTCAGCATGGATGAGATTCGCGAGGGTGGCACCTGCGAGGCTTGCCGCGGCCGCAACATGGGTGAACTGCTGGGCGAGTGCTTGACCAAACAGTTCCAGATGCTGCGCGAGGTCAACCCCAAGGTGGACGTCTGGGTATGGTCCGATATGCTGGACCCGAATCACAACGCGCATGGAAATTACTATCTGGTCCAAGGCGATTACACGGGCTCCTGGAAGCATGTCCCGAAGGAGATGGGGATTATGACCTGGTATTACGAGCGGCGCGCTCTGAGCCTGCCCTTCTTTTCGAATCTCGGCTTCCGCACGCTGGCAGGCGCTTATTATGACGGTGACACGATCGACAACCCGCGCGGCTGGCTTGAAGAGCTCGCGAAGACCGCAAACGCGCAGGGCATTTGTTACACCACTTGGCTGAACAAGTACAAGCTACTGGCAGACTTTGGCCAGTTGGTTTCCAAATAAGGATGAGCCCGGTCGCCCGATTTGGGTACAAGAGTACCTTTTTTTGAGGTGTAAGTTCTTTGTTTTCTGGAACAGTTACGGTACTGGAGTACCCGTTGGAGCCAGAAGCAATCGAGGAGTTGGAATCTAGCGATTCTCTCGAAACGGAGTATTGGCTTCGTAAAGCGCAATCATGGCGTTTAGACCCTCGGCAAGCTGCCGATTGTTTTGCTGCGTGGCGAGATCGAGAGCCTGGCGAGCGGTTTGGATGGCTTTGGGGAACTGACCTGCTTCCGCATAGGAAGCCGCCAGCGTCGCGATGATTCTCGGTTGCCGTCCAGCCGACACCCGAACCGCGCGCTCCGCAAGTTCGACTGCCTCAGCACCGTTCCGGAAGGATGCCTCGGAGTTAGTCGCCAGCACCCATGCCGCCTGATTCAGGACGCGTAGGTCGTTGGGCTCGGCGGCGAGCACTTTGCGCCAGTGCGCGAGAGCTTCCGCGATTCTTCCTTTCAGGTAAAAAGCGTTGCCAAGGTAGAATCGGGCCTCGGCGGAATCGGGCGCGAGCGCCAAGACCTTTTCGAAATGCGGGATCGCTTCGTCGAACCTGGCCTTCTGGACCAAGGCAGCGCCGAGATTGACCTGGAGTTCCACGGAATCAGGATTGAGCAGCAGTGCTTTTTCGAGATGTGGGATGGCCTCATCCAATTTCCCTTCTTGCAGCAGCGCAATTCCGAGGTTGATCTGAGCGTCCAGAGAATCGGGGTTGACCGTGAGAGCCTTGTCGAAATGTGCGATCGCCTCATCCAATTTTCCCTGGCGGATCAACGCAACGCCAAGGTTGGTGTGGGCCTCGGCGAACTTCGGGCTGACGTCCAGCGCCGTCTCGAAGTGGGCGATCGCTTCATCCACGCGCCCCTTACGGAACAGGGCAACGCCGAGATCGGCTTGAGCCTCGGGGTATTTCGGATCGACCTCCAGGGCCTTTTGATAATGTACAATCGCTTCGTCCAGCCTGTCCTTCTGAGCCAGAGCGGCTCCGAGGTTGGTTCGAGCCTCGAGATATTTGGGATTGCCCTCCAAGGCTTTTTGATAACGCACGATCGCTTCGTCGAGCCTTCCCTTTTGGCTGAGGGCATTTCCAAGATTCGTATTGCCCCTGACATCGTCGGGGCTAAGTTCCAGCGCCGTATTGAAGGCCGCGATTGCCGCGTCGTACTGGCCTTTATCCGCCAACTCCTTCGCCACATCGAACAGCCGGTAGAACTCGGTGGCCGGTGTATCTATCTTCAACATGCCATCCGGCGGGATGTTGACGAACTCGGGAATATTGACGGCGCGGTTGGCGGCTGTCGAGTTCTCAATCAGGATAGCGGGGCTGTCCTGGCCGTTTTCATCGATGTGAGTCAGAAACATCTGCGTGTAGGGCGATCGGCTCTTTGACGAGAAAACCATCCAGCGCCCATTGGGCGAGAAGCTATGCCAGGAATTCATCAGCGGCGTATTGCACTGCATCCGCCGCGCCTGGCCGCCTTCAACAGAGACAATGTAAAGCTTTCCGTCGGGACGCATCAACTGGCCGTTGCGAGCCTGCACGAACACGAGCCAGCGGCCATCGGGCGAAATCTTCGGAAAGCTGTTGCTCATGCCGTTACGCGAAGCCCCGGCGATCGGTTCCGGCCGCCCGCCTTTGCCGCCGTTGAAAGGAATGCGGTACAGGTCATACTGTATCGGCGTCTCATTCGGATCATTCGAGTATTCAGCCAGCTTGGCGCCTTCGGGATAGGCGGCCTTCGCGACCGCCCTGGAAAACACCAGGTACTGGCCATCGGGACTCCAGACAGCATTCGATTGCACGTAATGCGGATCGTCGGCCCCTGGCAGCGGCTGTACCTGGCCGGTGGCGCGGTTGTACCAGACGAGAATTCCGCGTGTCGGATAGAACACCTGGAGAAAACGGTAATCCGTGAAATTTGCGACGTAGTAGAACTGTTGGGCTTCGGTTCCGGGCGGTTTGATGGTGGTGACGACATACAGTCCGTCCGGCGAAACCTGAGACATGAAGCCCTCTCTGACCTGGCTCCCGAGCTTGCCGCTGAAAGAGCTCCAGGCGATCGTGTCCTGGTTGCGAATGGCCATTTGCGGCCGGATGGACACGAGAGCATACAAGCCCTTGTCATTCTGCGGGCCGTCGACATCGATTCCCAAGGTCTTGCCGTCGCGAGAGAACGAATGGCAATTCGCGCACGTGTGCAAGCCCTCCATCAGCACGCGGCTGCGCGGTTCGGAGATGTTGCGCAGACGCCAGGCAATCAGCGGCACTGCTTTTGGGGCCAGCGGCTTTATCACTCCCTTTGCTACTTCCGAAGGCATCAGCGGGACATCCCGGTAGAAGATCGGAGCGCCCACTGGATCTTTCGAAACTTGAATCGTGACCTGGCCGCGGGATACGGCTCCGGCGATTGTCACGGTTGACATCCGCCCTCTCGACCGTCGCTGGATAGCTGCCCAGGTCTGAGCATCCGGCGTCCATGTGTGCGCCGCGGCCTGCTGTAGCGTCAGCTTGGGCGGCTCGTTGGTCGGCGACACGCAGCGGGGATCGATCTCGCCGATGCGCATCTTCTCACCGGGCGAGTTCACGCGGATACCGGCCGAGCCGTCGCCGAAGTCGACGTCAATCCGCCAGACAGAGGCGCTCGGATCCGGATCGCGCCAGAGAAAGGTAGGGGCTATTATGTCAGGCGGGAAGATCGACCCTTCAGCAGGATAATCGATCGTGATCGCGGCCGGCTGCTGCGCGCTAAGGACGGCCGCGACGCCAAGCAAGAGCAGGCTGAATCTATGCTTCTGGTGGGGCGGACCCCCTGGTCCGCAGCCGGCCCCCCGGCCGGCTTCTTGGGGCTTTGTTATCCGGCGGGAAGAGGCCGACGAGGGCGTCGGCCGCGGACCAGGGGGTCCGCCCCACGGGGCTCTGAGCTTATTCGGCATCGTGGCCCGGATCGGTGTGGAACGCAGCAATTGCTTCGATCTCGATCAGCAATTCCGGACGGCAGAGAATCGCCTGAACACCCGTCGAAGCCGGCAGCGGATCGAGAAGTTGAGCCTTGTAGAAAGAGGTGCGCTCCTCATTGAAGGCGTCATAATCGCGCGCGATATCGCGAAAGTAGCATGTCGTGCGGATGATGTCTTTCCACGTCGCGCCCTCGGCCTCGAGCAGGCCGGCGATGTTCAGAAAGGTGCGGCGCGTCTGGGCCCGGAAGTCGCCTACGTGAACGCTTCTACCTTGCTCATCGATGCTGGCCGTTCCCGAAATCACCAGAATCGCGAGCCCGTTCAAGTCAATTCGCAGGCCGCGAGAAAAGGAGCTTGGCTTCGGGTAATTGTACGCTTCGCTCAGGACGTTCGGATTGCTTATGGGCCGTTTTTGAATCGGACCCAGGGGGCGTCCCGCGCCGATTCCCTTGAGTAGGTCCCCTGCGAGAGTCATAACTTATTTTGACCATCTTAGCAGCCCCTCCCGGCATCCGCTCGCTGACGCGCGCGGCTCTGTCAGTGGTCTTTCGGCGGATTCAATTCGCGAAACCTTTTGAGATGTTGTTCCGCTTCCGCGGGCTTGCCTAGCTTCCGGCAGATCTGCGACAACTGCAAGTGAGCCGAGGCCGCCAGCTCGTCCTTGTCATCGATAGCGATGATCCGGCGGTAGGTGTTCTCCGCTTGCGCAAGCTGGTTCGCCGCTGCGTAGGCTTTCCCGAGATCGAGGAGCGTCTCCAGCATGTCGGGCTTCAACTTGTCGGACTGCTGAAGTTCGATCAAGGCTTCCTTCCCCTGCCCCTTCTTCAGGAGCACGGAACCCAGCCGCCAGACGGCCTCGGCATCCGCGGGGCGAAGCCGCACCTCGGCGCGAAATTCTCTCTCCGCCGCATCCAGATCGCCGCGCTCCTCCAGGGCAATCCTGCCTAGAGCCAGATGGACTCCTGCCAGGTTCGGATTCAACTGAAGCGCCTTTCGAAACTCCGGCTCCGCAAGGGCGCCGCGGCCCTGGCCCAGCCAGGTTTGCGCCTGCAGCTCATGGGCGCGCGCAGAATCGGGATGCGATGTCATGAGGCGATTGAAAGCCTGTTGCATGACCTTTCGCGACCCTTCCCCGAGCTGAAACAATACCTCCGGGTCATCGGGATGCTCGTCGAATTGGGCCAACGCCTTTTCGAGCGCTTTCACCTCCGCACGATCGGTCCGTTCCTGGAGCGGTGCACTCCGACCCCGCAACTCTTGCGCGCGCGCCGAATCCTTATGCAGTCTCAAGAGGCGATTGAACGCCTGCTGCATGAGCTTTCCGCAGCTTTCTCCAAGATGAAACAACACATCGGGATCGTCCGGACGCTCGCCATACAATGCCAGCAGTTTGTGGATAGCCGCAGGCAGGCGGTTGGCCTCGATGAGCGCCATGGCTTGCCCAAACTCGCCCGTCTCCTGAGCGACGCCGATCTGCAGCGCCAGACAAATCCCCGCCACCAACCTCATCATGGTTCTTTCACAGTGAGAATCCGATCGGCCGCAACCTTCTCCAACGTCTGCCGCTTACCGCTCGGCCAGCGGATCTCGATCTTCGCCTCGCGCGCCGCACCCAAACCAAAATGCAGCCTCTTATCGTGCGCCGAAAGATAACTGCCGGTGGAAGTGCAGTAGCCGTATTGCCCGTTGACCTTGACCCTGGCGCCGAACCCATCGCGATTGCTCTGTGTCCCAACAAGGTAAAGCATCAGCCAGTGATTTCCGTTGTCTCCGCCGCTGCGAAACACCGATGGCCGCCCATTCAGAACACCCACTACGGCGTCCATGCGTCCATTATTACCCAGGCAGCCAAACGCCACTCCGCGGCCCGCCACTGCCTCAGCGTCCTGGAGTTCCATCTGCTGCAGCTTACCGCCGGAATTCTTAGCGAGGAAGGGCGTCTCTTTATAAGGGACTCCCGGACGCTCGCGCTCGATGGTATCGAGCACGTGACCTCGCGCTGCGAACAGATCCTTCCATCCATCATTGTCGAAATCTCGCCAGCCGACGCCCCAACCGGAACTCCTGGAGCAGAGCGCCGCCAACCCGCTCGATGAGCTGGCGTAACGGAATGTGCCATCTCCCTCGTTGTGATAGAGCGGCCAGATCTCCACTGCCAGGTCGGTCAGCACAATATCCGGACGGCCGTCATTATCGTAGTCGGAGAAGTCGACACCCATACCCGAGACGGCCTGCCCATCCTCCGACAGCGCCACACCGGCGTCCAGCGCACGGTCGGTGAATGTGCCGTCGCCGTTGTTGTGGAGCAGCCAGTGCTCCATTCTGTCGTTGGCCACAAACACATCCGGGAATCCGTCGTCGTCGTAGTCCCCGAACGCCAGTCCCATTCCCGCGCCTTTTAATTTTGCAATGCCGGCTTCTTTGCTCACGTCGCGGAAGGTGCCGTCGCCATTATTGTGATAGAGCACGTTCGAAGTCTTGGGAAACGACGTCGGCGGGCAATAGGTTCGAAACGCGCTGCCGCATTGAACCGGATGAGCGAGGTCATAATCCAGGTAGCGCGTGACGAAGAGATCGAGTTTGCCGTCACTGTCGTAATCGAAGAAGCCGGCCGAAACCGACCACCCGCCGGCGGCCACGCCCGCTTTGGCGGTCACATCCGTGAAGGTTCCGTCGCCGTTGTTGTGATACAGCGTATTGCGGCCGTAATTGGTGACGTAGAGGTCGGTGAACCCGTCGTTATCGTAATCGCCCGTGGCCACGCCCATGCCGTAATTCATGTCGGACTCGCGGTGCAAACCGGCACGCTCGGTCACGTCGGTAAAGCTGCCGCCCTTGTTCTGTCGATAGAGCCGGTTCCAGTAGAGTGGATCGCGGCGCCCAAACCGCGCCGGCAATTTCGCGGGATCATCGAGGCGGCCACCGTTGACGAAGAAGATGTCCAGCAGGCCGTCGTTGTTGTAGTCGAGGAGCGCAACCCCGCCGCACATCGTCTCAACCAGGTACTTTTGCGAGGTGGGCGAATTCCGGTGGATGAAGTCGAGTCCGGGTAGCTGGACTGCGCGAAGCTCCGGGCCGCCACTGGATAAGCCGG
>Ga0210405_10004848_pt1 | contig 12495 bp, 4 predicted proteins | sample IncBWH11MmetaG_FD_155492 | JGI IMG/M metagenome (GOLD analysis project Ga0210405, IMG submission 155492) | Forest soil microbial communities from Barre Woods Harvard Forest LTER site, Petersham, Massachusetts, United States - Inc-BW-H-11-M | ecosystem: Environmental > Terrestrial > Soil >... | reverse complement strand
ATCCTTAACCTAACGGCAACGGGACAGGTCAGCTTTTACTGGGGCGGTGAGGCGGTGCAAGGCACTGTTACGATGCGCTGCCACGGTATCAATCGGTTCCGCCTGGACGCCACACTCCCTGACGGGGCCCATTCATGGATCGCAACTGTGGGCGCCGCACTAGAAAAGCATCCCGACGGCACAATTACTCCAATGCCCTTTCAAAACACACTCAAACCAGCGTGCGTTGCTTTTCCTTTCATACCGTTGGTGGCGGCCCTGGGAGACCCGACGACAAGCATTTCCTATGTGGGTTTAGTGACTCATGACGGACAGCAGGCTCATGACATTCGCGTGCAACGGAATTTTCAAGCAAATAGCGACCCATTCGGAGCCCAGAGTGCGTTGACAAGAATGGATTTTTTTATTGATCCAAATACACTTTTGATTCTAAGCCTACAAGATATGGCTTACCGCAAGGATAACGAGCCGGGAGAGAGCCCCCGCGAATTGCAATTTTCAGGCTATCAATCAGCAAGCGGGATTGCTGTACCTTTTTCTATCAAAGAACTGATCGGTGCGCAGCAAACGGTCACGATTCAATTGAGCCAGTTCACTTTCAATTCAGGGTTGACGGATGCCGATTTCACACTGTAGGGCCTTGCCCGGTTGGCCTCGAACGAAACTGAATTTTCTTCCGGACTTAGAAGGAGAAAGGCCGATGAGGAACGTGAGGGGATTAGGCGTATTCAAACCGCGTTGGTTTACCAAGCGGGACATTCTGGCGCGTCAATGTCGGTTTATCTTTCCGATCCTGGTCATGCTGTGCGCGGCGAACTTGGGAGGTGGCGTGGCCGAAGCTCAAAACTACCTCACAGCAGGTGGCGCGCCAACCTTCTCGGCTCCTGCGCCTGTTGAGCTGGGCTTTACCGATACCGCCAACGGAAACTTGCATCTGGAAATCTCGGCAGGGTCACTGCCTCAAAGGGGCAGCAACCAGCCGCTCACTGTGAAATTTTTGCATGACAGCAACACAATGTGGACCATTTCATGCGGTCTCAGTTGTTCGTGGCAGCCTTCCTCGTTCACAAACGCTTGGACATGGCGCGTCGTAGTTTCAGGAGGACTCTCGGCATTCGGAGGTCCCAGCAATTGCGAGGCAATTTGGACAGACGCAGCGGGAACTGCGCGATACTTTACGTTCACTGGAACCGACCCCGTGACTGGACAGAACTGCACTGGCAGTGGCTGGGCAACGGATTCATCCGGCTACAAACTTCTTTACAACATTGGTGCCGTGTACGCACCGGATGGAACTATGGCGGGCCATTACGGTGTGTCCCAGAGCGTTCCTTACAATACGAATGCGAATGCGGAAGATGCCAACGGGAATTATTTGACCGGCGCTCCGCAGTATTCCAATCAAACGACCGATACGTTGGGTCGGGCACTGCCAAACTCGGGGAGCTGCACTCTAGGGACTTGTCAGTTTGCCGTACCAAATTCACAGGGAGGGACATCGACGTATACGGTAACGCCCGCGACTATAAACGTGAAGACGAATTTTGGACAGCCGGGCGTGACCGAGTACTCCGGCTCGATGGGAGTGGCGCAGAGCATCACGTTGCCCGACGGGACCAGCTACAGCTTCAAATACGACTGCGATTCGAGCACGGGAGCCGCGTGTGGATCACCGTCAGGTCAAAGCGCGTACTATGGTCTTCTCGTGAGCTTGACTCTGCCAACGGGCGGAACAATCAACTATACCTACGAAAACTTCAAAGATTCATACGGAAACTTCACACGCTGGTTGAATGGGAAGTGGATCTCTGGAGCCGGCTCATGGTCCTTCTTTCCGCAAGTGCTCTCAACGTGCAGCAGCGGACAAGTCGGTTGCCAACAGCAAGTCACTCTGACAAAACCCAACAATGCGTACACCGTCACAACCTTCACTCTCAATAACGGCGCTTGGCCTATAAAGGTCCAATCTTATGACAGTTCGGGCAACTTACTCTCGACCGTTACAAATACATTTGACTTTTCAAATTCCTGCCCGCTGCCAAACTGTCACGGTGCGTCCTATATTCGCTTACTCACGGCACAGACCACACTCTCAGTGCCCGGTTCGCCCGGTAGTGTCGCGAAGCAGACTCAGTACACGTACGATAGCCCTCAGACTGGAAATATCACTGCCGTCAAGGAGTGGAAATACCAACCAGGTAGCTCGCCCACGTTTTCTGCAACTGCCGACCGGGCGACTTACACTTCGTATTTCACGACGGGAACAAACAATATCAATCGCCCGCTCAGCGTAACGGTCTGCAACAATTCCGGTTCCGATTCCGCTTGTCCCGGTGGCGGAAGCAGGATCACGCAGATGCTCTATACCTACGATTCGTATTCCTCATGTGCGTCCGGCTTCGTGTCGGTTACCGGTGTGTCTCACCATGACGACACGAATTTTGGTTCTGGCAATACCCAGCGCGGCAACCCCACGCAGATTCAGAGTTGGGTCAGCGGGTCTACTTACCTGGCCACCCAGCTCTGCTACGACACTACGGGCCAAGTTCTTAAGGCTGTCGATCCTGCTGGAAACCCTACGTCCTACAGCTATGCGGACAATTTCTTTAATGAGACCGGCGCGAGTTCAATGTCATCTTATACCGCTCCTTCCCCAACCAATGCCTACCCGACGATTGTCACGCGGGGCGGAATAACCTGGACAATGGGCTACTACTATGGCAGTGGGAGGCCGTCAATCTCAACTGACCCCAACAATGTCAGCACCTATCAATATTATTTTGATCCCTTTGATCGGCAAACCCAGACCAATTTCCCGATTGGGTGGACTTTGACGAACTACAATTCCGCATCGCAGGCGGACACTTACACTCCAGTAGGAGATGTATCCGCCTCTTCGAGCTGTACCAGCTGCCAGCACAACCAAGTCAACCTTGACGCCTTGGGCCGCAAGGTGAATCAAAAACTGGTGAATGCTCCGGGCGGCGCGATAAACGTAGACACCACTTACGACTCCACAGGCCGAATTCAGAGCGTGAGCCATGCCTATGTGAATGTATCCGATCCAAGCCATGTGTTCGAAACTTTTGCTTACGACGGGGTTAACCGCAGTACTTCAGTCACCCATCCCGACGGCCAATCGTTCAATGCCTTTTATGGACCTTTGGTTACGGGATTTGGTGCTGGCGGGCTTAGTTCTCAACAAGGTTCGCCGGCTACATACGGTTATGGCTTTCCCACACTTTCGATTGACGAGGTTGGCAGGCAAAAACAGGAATGGATTGACGGGTTCGGTAGGATCATCGAAGTCGACGAGCCAGTGACCGCGCAGACGCCTGGTATCGGAAGCGTCTCGATTTCCGGAAGCGAACGCAGCAAACAAATCCATTGCCCGCTGCGTTGTATTACGCTTTATGACTCCGGAACCCTATACATAACGGTCAACGGTCACTCTGACTCCGCAAGTTATGGGGATGGCGATGATTCCGCGTCAGTCGCCTCCTACTTGGTTAGCGCGATCAACGGAGATTCTGGTGCGCCGGTCAGTGCTACTTTGAATGGAACTACCATTGACTTGACCAGCAAAACGACTGGCTCCTCGACGAATTATTCGCTCTCAACTTCCTACCAGAATACCTCCGGCGGCCTATTTACAGGAACATCGTTCACCCCGACTCCCTCGGGCGGCTCCCTTACTGGCGGCTCGAACAGCGGGAGCTCTCTTGCCACACCAACAGTCACTCTCTATGTGTACGATGCGGGAGACCGACTGACGCAAGTTGTACAGGGACTGCAGACTCGCGCGTTCACTTACGATGGTCTTGGAAGACGTACTTCCATGACCACACCGGAAGCGGGAACCGACAACTTCTACTTCACGAAATCCGATAATGTGTCCTTGTGCGCAGGATCAACTAGCGCCGTGTGCCGGGCGACCGACGCGCGAGGCATCACCACGACGTATACCTTCGATTCACTCAGCCGACTGACCGGAAAAACGTACTCCAATGGGCAGGGAGCCGTAACTTACCAGTACGACCAAGGCGGCGCGGGGGCTTTTGCGCTGGGGCGTTTGACGAACATCGGCGATCCCTCGGGGTCAGAAGGTTTCATCTATGATGCAGCGGGACGAGTCACTCAGAAACTCAAGGCTATCGGCAATACTACGTATCCGACCTTGTATCAGTACAACGCTGGCGGGCAACTGACGCAGATTACGTACCCCTCGGGACGTGTGGTTCTGCAAAACGTTGACAACATTGGTCTGCTAAACGCAATCGTCAGCGGTACCACAACTTACGCGTCGGTCCCCGAACCTCCAACGGGCTACAACGCCGCCGGGCAGCTTCTCACGTTCACTTACGGTAATGGAGTTGCTGCGAATTTCAGTTATTCTGCTGCCAGGCAGCAGATGACGAGCCTAAGCTATGCGAACAGCTCGCAAACACTGTTCAGTCTGAATTACGGGTACATGAACGGCCAGGCCAATTGCGGCACTAGCACAACAACTGGCAACGACGGACTCATCCAGTGTATCCAAGACACAACGGACACAGCGGGCAGCGGACGGTCAGTTATTTACGGGTATGATGCCTTGAATCGACTAATCTCGGCGGTGACCGCAGGCTCGACCACTTATGCCATTTGGGGGTTGTCGGAGAGTTTTGACCGCTACGGCAACCGCTTAAGCCAGACTGTGACTGCGGGAACTGCGCCTTCCAATTCCCTTTCGTTCGCAACCGCGCCCGCGCCGCCTGCCAATCCCCCTGGCGGAGCCTATACAAACCGCCCGGATGGGTATTCATTCGACGCAAGCGGAAACATGCTCAACGATGGCAGCAACACTTTGTCCTACGATGCCGAGAACTGTTTGACGACCGTTGTGAACTCAAGTACGGGAACCAGCGCCTATAACTGCGATGCACACGGCGTACGCGTGAAGAAAGCCTTACAGGGCAGCACAACCACGGCATATGTCTTTTCAGGAGGGAAGGATATCGCCGAATATGACAACGGGGCTGCCGTTAACTCTCCCACACGCGAATACATCTATTTGGGTGGGCAGCTGATCGCGACGATTCAGGGTACCTCAACGATTTACCATCATTCGGACCATCTCTCTGTCAGAGTGACTACTGACGCCAACGGCAACAAAATTGGAGAGCAGGGCCACTATCCTTACGGAGAGACGTGGTACGCCTCCAACACGACCACGAAGTTTATTTTCACCAGCTACGAGCGAGATTCTGACTCCGGCAACGATTATGCCATAGCGCGATTCTACATTAATCGCTTTGGCCGCTTCTCGTGCGTCGATCCGTTGTTGGGCCAGCCCGGTGATCCCCAAACATGGAATCGTTACGCCTATGTGCGCAACAATCCAATAAACAACGTCGACCCAAGCGGGATGGGCTTCCTCAGTTTTCTGGCGAATTTCTTCAAGGCGTTGCTTACCATCTTCACTGGCGGAAATTTCAGCTGGGATCTGCCTACGCCAGGAACGCCGCCCATATTCTCTGACCCCTTGGGTAACACCCAGGCCACTCTGAACAGCATCTACCACCCGATTGACCCGTCTCGCTTTGGGATTCTTGATTGGAGCCCGGCTGCGCACGATCAGATGATGCAGAATGCGCTAGGACCCTGCGGAGTATCACAGGACTGGATTGGGAAGATTCAGGCAGCCAGTAGGGCGTTTGACGAAAGAAGTCAGGACCCGTCTATGTCATATGCCCACCGGATGTCTAACGGAAAACAGGTCAACCCGGATGGAACAGTCGGGCAGTCTGCCGAGGAAGCCCTGAACCAGAGCAATCAATTCATAGTGGACCATATGGTTATGGCGCAAAACGCATGGCGCAAAGGGCAAACGAACAATGCGCTAGCAGATTTTGGTGAAGCTATGCATCCCGTCATGGACTCTACGAGTCCCTGGCACACATCCCAAGGGAATCCGATTCCGTGGTGTGGACTTGGAGGTTGTAAAGATGCACCTAAGAATGTTCGCGGACATATTGAAGGCTTCACCGGCGAATGGGGAGAGTCGACTGGGTATCTTAGTGCCCATCCGGAGATTCAAAAGGATGCAAATAGCTTAATTCGCAACGCATTCGAGATTATGACCGGAATCCACCTCAACTGCAGTGATTAGCCTTGAAAGACGCGGCACAAGTTTGATCGTGGAGTTGCTATGAGCCTTCATATTTCCGATTCTAAGCTAGCGTGTTTCGCTGCGACCTCTCTGACTGGTCTCGCAGTGCTTGTGGTTTTCGGGTTTAACCCCGGAGGATTTGAGACGCAAGGTGCTTGGTTTCTTGTCCTACTGCCAGCGGTGCTTGCGGTCTATCCACTTTTGGATCTCATTGACAAAGTGGCGCCGCATGCAGAGCGAGTTGTGTTTTGGACTTCGATAGTTAGCTTCAATTTTTTTTGGTATTGGATCGTTAGTTATGGCGTGATTAGACTACTTCGCGCTATTGACTAGGCCTAACTGCCGACCTAATTCCGTGGCGCGGGCATTCTATGCGTCTCCTTGGCTCAATTCCCGTCAACAGCACGCTGGCTCTCATCTCTCTCCTGTTACTTTTTCCGTGGCGCAGTGATGCGCACACTAGGGACACTAGGAGTGCCTCCGGGCGTATCACTGAGACCGTGAATGACCAGGATCTTGTATCATTGCCGCCAAACGTTTACCCCCTCGCTCGCCACGAATTCGACCAGGGTGCTGTAGAGGACGCCCGGACGCTGAGGAGAATGCTCCTTCTCTTGCAGCGCAGTACCGGGCAAGAGACAGCGTTGCAGAAGTTTCTCGACGAACAACAGGATAAATCCTCGCCGAACTACCACGCTTGGCTGACTCCGGAACAATTCGGCACTCAGTTTGGTCCCACTGACGCCGATATTCAAACGGTGACGGCTTGGCTGACCTCGCACGGATTCACGGATATCAAGGTCGGGGCCGGGCGAACTGTGGTTGAATTCTCAGGGAACGCTGCAAGCGTGCGCAATGCATTTCACACAGAGATTCATCGCTATTTGGTCAGCGGCGAGGAACACATCGCAAACGCGAGCGATCCGCAGATTCCGGCGGCTCTCAAGCTAGCAATAGACGGGATTGTCAGTCTGCACAACTTTCGTAAGAAGCCGCTCTATCATCTGGTAAGCATGTCCAGGATGTCAAAGTCGTCGCACGCGGCTGACGCAGCTGGCCCAGAGAACACTTTCAGCTGTGAGGACTTTTTGACTAGCGTGTTCGGCGCATTTCCGGGGCAGTCAACCTCATGCCATGCGCTGGGACCGTACGACTTTGCGACAATCTATAACGTTCTGCCGCTGTGGAACGCGACTTCTCCAGTCGACGGCACGGGGCAAACGATCGCGATTGTGGCCCGCACGAACATCAATGCACAGGACATCGCCGATTTTCGAAACCTGTTTGGCCTTCCGGCAAATCCACCGCAAATCATCCTTGATGGTCCTGACCCCGGCTTGGTCCGCGGCGACGAGACTGAGGCAGACCTGGATGTGGAATGGTCCGGAGCAGTAGCGAAGGGAGCGACAATCAAGCTGGTCGTTTCCGAATCAACCGAAACCACCGATGGCGTGGACCTGTCGGCTCTCTATATCGTCGACCACAACCTCGCTTCCGTTATGAGCGTGAGTTACGGACAGTGCGAACTCAATCTAGGCACCGCAGGAAATCTGTTTTACAACAACTTGTGGCAACAGGCGGCCGCCCAGGGCATCACCGTTTTTGTTTCCTCAGGCGATAACGGTTCTGCTGGCTGCGATTTCGAGTTGTACCAAGGACTACTAGCGCCGCAACCAGCACAATTTGGTTTACAGGTCAACGGACTTGCCTCGACTCCCTATAACATCGCTGTGGGTGGTACGGACTTCAACGATTACTTCAACGCGGCGACTTACTGGAACGCGACAAGCAATCCCGTAACACTGCAATCTGTTAAGAGCTATATCCCCGAAACCACCTGGAACGACTCCTGCACCAACGCTTTCCTGGAAAATCCGGCCTTTCCTCTGAACACCAACCCCGAAGCCAACTGCAACAATCCCAACGCAGAGACCTTCTTTGCCATCGCCATCGGAGGGAGCGGCGGCAAGAGCAATTGCACGGCGCCTACAGGCACAACCGTATCGAGTTGCAGCGGAGGTTATTCCAAGCCTGCATGGCAAGTCGCTCCCGGCGTTCCCAATGATGGAAAACGCGACCTGCCGGATGTATCGCTCTTCGCCAGCAACGGTTTCGTGGATAGCTTTTATATGATGTGCGAGACTCCCATCGCCGCTCCGGATCCGTGTATTACTGGCGGATTCCAAGGTGTCGGCGGGACCTCCGTATCTTCGCCAGCCTTTGCCGGGTTACTCGCTCTTGTGAATCAGAAAACCGGCTCGCGCCAAGGCAACGTCAACCACGTCCTTTATAGCCTGGCCGCGAAACAGACTTCATCGAATTGCAATTCAAGTACAGGCCCTGCGTTCACTTGCATCTTCAACGACATCACCTCGGGAACCATTGCGACACCATGCGTCACGGGCAGCCTGAATTGCTTGACCTCAACGTCCGGCGACCAAATCGGGATTCTCTCAGGCTATCAGGCGGGAACTGGCTACGACTTGGCCACTGGCCTTGGCTCAGTGAACGCAGCGAACTTGATAAACAATTGGAATTCTATGAGCGGCACCGCGTCGACAACGGCCCTCACTTTGAATGGCGCAAATGCTATCAACATCACCCATGGTACGCCAGTCAGCGTTGCAATTTCGGTGTCTCCGACATCCCCTCAGCCAACCGGCCTGGCATCTCTCATCGCTACGCAAGGGAGCGGCAGCTTCGGCTTCGACACTCTAACCGTGAGCAATGGAACTGCATCTGGCACAACAAATATGCTGCCTGGGGGAGCGTCATACAATGTGCAGGCGCACTACGCGGGCGATGCAAATTACGCGGGAAGCGACTCCAACGCCGTGAGCGTCACGATAACTCCCGAACCCAGCGCGACGAATGTTCGCGTCGCAACGGTCGATCTCTCCACTGGCCAAGTCAGCAACCCCAACGCAACGTCAATCCCCTACGGGTCGGTCTATCTGTTGCGGTCCGACGTGACGAATACATTCGGCTCTACGTGCTTCAACTCGACCAGCGCATCTTTGGCCTATGCTTGTCCCACTGGGAGTGTGTCCTTTGGACTTGACGGGACTGTCTTAGGAACTGGAGCGGCCCCCTTGAACAGTGAAGGTTACACGGAGAACAAGACAGTTCAGCTTACCACCGGACCGCACAGCTTCCAGGGAAGCTACAGCGGCGACAACAGCTACTCGGCAAGCTCCGGGACGGACTCTGTCACCGTGACGCCCGCCCCCACAATATCGTACACGCACAACCTCTATCCGATGCCCATAGGAGTTCCCGTTGGCTTTGCCGTGGGGGCACGCACCAATAACATTGGTGTGTTCGCGATGCCGATGAGCGGAACATGTACCATCTTCGATGGAAGCACTCAAGTCCCGCTCTCCGAGTACACTTTGACAGGAGTCATATATCCTAGCCCTAATTCGCCTTATGTCTGGGAAACTCTCGACTGCGAGACTACCGCCACTTTTTCCGGGCCTTCCGGAACCCATGTCCTCACAGTGAATTATTCTGGTGACACGAATTACGCGCCTTCCAGTACAGGCCCGTTTTCCGTGGACGAGGTCTACCCCACGCAAACTACACTCACCCCCTCGGCTTCCACAATTTTGGATGGTCAACCTCTCACGTTAACTGCGCAGATTCTGCCCAGTCACAGCGCTAATTCTCCTCCCACCGGCAACGTAACCTTCAGCGTCTATAACTCCCCTGTCGGAACCCTTGCCGTAAGCAACAATCAGGCGCAATTCACCATTCCCTCTCTGGGTGTCGGCATCATACCGATCGGCGCAAGCTACAGTGGAGACACAAACTACGCCACTTCCTCCGCAACACTCCAGGAAACGGTGAATCCTGTTAGCACTAGCGCTTCCGTGACATCTTCGAGCCCTACTGTCGTGCAAGGTGCTTCAGTGACCTTTACCGCTCGGATCACCCCGGCGCAAATGGGCGCTGCGCCCGTAAGCGGCACCGTATATCTCACCGCCAACGGGATAGAGATCGGAAATCTCACTGTCTCGAATAACCAAGCGCAAGCCGCGACAAGTTTTCCGACACCGGGATCGGTGCAGATACAAGCCAATTATAGTGGCGACGCAAACTACACAGCTTCTTCCGCAACCTTCACCGAAATCGTGACTGCGCCCCCGGCCTTCTCCGTCACTTCTGCGGGGACGACTACGCAAACTGTCAACGCAGGCCAGACGGCCACGTTCACAAATGCCATTACAGTTTCCGCTCTCAACGGTTTCTCGGCTAAGGTCACTTTGTCTTGTTCTCTTCCCACTGCGGCAGCCAATACAACCTGTTCAGCCAATCCGAGCACTTTCGCAACCGGCAGCGGCACCGCCACCGTCACTGTCACCACGATGGCTCGCGGGGTCGCGTTGCCAAGCCTTCCCACACGCCGGTTCTACTTGCGGCCACAATGGCTCCCGCTTTTCCTCCTCATACTGTTCTTGGCTATCCTTGTCCTGCTCTCCACTCGCACACGCCGTCAGCGCTTTGCAGGAGCACTCCCACTGTCAGTTCTCGCTCTAATCCTTATGCTGCAGACCATAGGCTGCGGCGGTGGTGGCAGTTCCAGCGCACCGCCTCCGCCACCCACGGGAACTCCTGTCGGCACCTACGCCGTAACCGTGACCGGTACCTCCGGCAACACTGCGCATGCCGCCACGCTCACCATAGTTGTCAACTGAGGCTCAATTTGTCCACAGATTGTTTGCATTTTGAAGTGATCCCAGGAGAGACATCCAAAGGCCATGAATACTCGCTAAGGTCCGGCGGCTGCCCGAGGGCGGAGAAGTCCCAAGCCTGTCATGGCCGAGCCGGATCAGTCCCGCAGCGAAGCCGCGGTCAAGGGCGACCATAAGGAGTCGCGTAGCGGTCGTACCTTTGACTGCGGCGAGGGCGGGGGAAACGTCTCTATCTGCTAATGCTGTGGCCTTCTGTCTGCGTGTGCTCATGCACCTGGCTTCGTGTGGTTGAGGGCTCAATCTCGTGCGCCGAGGATACGGATTCACGGCTCGCTTCGATTGCGGATCGGTGCGACACGTCGCGCCCGAGTTGCTCGGCAAGCTGACCTTTGTCGTTTGTGTAAACCTGGGCATCGTAGCGCCCCCGCGACACGGCCACATACGCCAACCGGCGATTCACCAGTTTTTCGCCAGCCTGCTCTGTGTCTACGTGAACGAGTACGCGGTCGGCGGTTTGTCCCTGGCTGCTGTGGCTCGTCACAGCATAGCCGTAGTCGAGATGCCGATTCTCTTTGATGTTGAATGCGACGGACCGGCCTGAGTCGAGGCGCAGTTGCAGGTTGCCGCTATCGTCGATCTTCTCGATGGTGCCTAGCTCGCGGTTCGCAATGTGCCTCTCTCGATTTGGTGCGGTGAACTGCACGCGGTCGCCTTCGCTGAATGCGCGTTCTGTCTCTCGGTAGAGCGTAACGCCATGCAACCGGCGCGGATCGTAACTCACTTGCTGACCGTTCTCCCGTTTCACGGTTACCAGATTCCCTTTCTCGTTCGTGTGCTCGACGCGGGCATACTCTCCAGCCTTGATGCCGTGCGTCTTGCTGGCTCTCGTGTAGCGCACCACGTCGCACGGTTCATATTGCGCCGCCCACTGTCGATCTGCCCCAGTAATTTCCTGCCGGGCGACGAACACTGTCATCTCGTGCTCGCGATACGGCATTTTCCCCGCATCCTGCATTGCGTAGTGAATCGTTTGATTGATTTCCATCCGCGACCGATTGTCTGGGGATACCACGAGCGTACCTTCGGGCTGCTTCACATACTCGTGCGCGATGGCGGCCATCCGCTCGTCGCGGTCGAAAATTTCATGCACGCGGCCTTCCGCATCGAGCTTCTCCATCGCCTCTTTGACCTGGCCTCGCGACAGTTTTTCCACCACGTCCTTGAGCGCTGGGGCTTTCTGCCGCACGATCTCGTCGAGGCGCGCCGTCGCGATTCCTGCTTCCTGGAGCTGGTGATACGGTCGGCCTGCTTCGACGGCTTCATGTTGGCGTGTGTCGCCTACTAGAAGGACGCGGTCGCTTTCCTTTAGCCGATGCAGGAACTCGTTCATTTGCTTCGTGCTCGTTAGGCTCGATTCGTCGAGAACGTAAAGTCGGTTCTGTCCGTCGTACGGCTCTCGGCTCCGCGCTAGGTGCCGCTGCAACGTGCTCGATTCGATTCCGGCCTCTCCGAGTTTTTGCGCCGCACGTGACGTTGGCGCGAAGCCTTCCACCTTGTAGCCATCGCGTTCGGCGGCTTCACGAATCGCGGTCAAAGAAGTAGTTTTCCCCGCGCCGGCGACGCCTTCAAGCGCCGTCACCTGATCGCGGC
>Ga0210405_10004846_pt1 | contig 12496 bp, 8 predicted proteins | sample IncBWH11MmetaG_FD_155492 | JGI IMG/M metagenome (GOLD analysis project Ga0210405, IMG submission 155492) | Forest soil microbial communities from Barre Woods Harvard Forest LTER site, Petersham, Massachusetts, United States - Inc-BW-H-11-M | ecosystem: Environmental > Terrestrial > Soil >... | reverse complement strand
GAAGCCACCCGGCGTCACCATGTGGCGAAAGGGAGCTTCTGCGGTCACCTCGTGGAACGCGTTCAGAAGCGCGGTTTCATCCTGCAACGCGAAACCATGTAAGACGAACGCGCCCGGGCACAACTCCTCCTTACGAGGTTCAGCGCTCTCGCTGCTCGTACGATCGAACAGACTCATCGTCATCGCATTCCTATTTTGCGTCATGAAAGATGATCCCCAGCGTATGACGATGGCCAGAGCGCAAACGGCTTACACCGTGCCGCAAGTTAACGCGATAGCTGCCGCGTTTGCCCTGCACAGGACGGTGATGTACCGCGAAAGCTACAGCATCACCTTGACGAAGCGGAACAACCTCTGGCCGCGACTGCATGCGCGGACGCTGTTCAGTAAGTATAAATTCTCCGCCCGTAAAGTCGCTCTCCGGCTCAGACAGCAGGATCGTCAACTGAATGGGAAAAACATGCTCACCGTAAAGGTCCTGATGAAGACAGTTGTAGTCGCCCTCGCCATACTGCAGCAGCAAAGGGGTTGGCCGCAGTTGTCCGGCATCGTGGCATCGCTTGAGGAACTCAGAGTGTGTCTCCGGATAGTGAACTTCGAGGCCCATCAGCGCGTTCCAGCGATTGGCAATCTGTGCCAGCCGCGGATAGATGGCTGTTCGAAGCTCCGCAATGATCTCGGGCAGCGGATTGTTGAAGTACTTATATTCGCCGCGTCCGAAGCCGTGTCGCGACATGACGACGCGGCTTCGAAAGAGGCTGTCGTGTGGGTAGAGCGCGGCCACAGCTTGGCACTCATTCACCGATAAAATATGCTCGAGGATGACGTTCCCCTGGTCGTCGAGCTCCCGCGAGATACGTTCCCAGTCGAGCGTTTGAATACGGCTGAGAGCGGCGGCCGTCGAAATTGCTCCGTTTGCTGTAGCTGTTGCGTTCATGAAGCTCACCTTTTCGCGTATATGGGCAGCCTAACCTTTGTCGCCGGACCGCGACACTCCGATCCTTGCTTTCAAACTCAAGGGGGAGCCGAAATGGCAGGGACCGATACGTCAGGGGATGGCGCGACAGCGCGCATCGGAAGCGGGAGCGAATCAGAGTCGCGTCTCGGACCAGATCCGCTCCCTTGCCCTCTCTAGTTGCTCATCACGTACAAAAGAAAGTACGGATGGCTTCCGCCGTAGCCGGACGGAATTGAACTACCAACTGTGAGTCGGGTTTGGTCGCCGCTCGAATACCAACCGCTAAGGCTGGTAATCGGATATTGCGCGTTGGCGGCGCCAAGCGTCGCGTTGTTGTTGCTGGTCGACAAAAACATCACGAAGTAGTAGTCCGACAGGGTCGAAAGGTTGAGCGTCATCGGATCCAGGCGTACGACACAGGGATTGGTGACGCTTATGGGCTGGTTAGGGCAGACCTTTTTATTGGTCAGCGTAATAATCGGGTCGGAGACGCCCTTTAACTTTACCGGGGTAACTGCCGTGATCTTGGAGCTTCCCCGCTTGGTAGTGTAAAGGACCATGTTGCCGATGTCGGCTTCGGTTCCTGCGGTGAAGCCGATGTACAAGACTGTAGTTTTCACGGTAGCCACAGCCGGGAAGATGAAGGCTCCGGCAATGAGGTTGAGCGCGGAATAGTCTGACCATTGGTCGGAGCTCGATACGGGCCCACCGACCCCGGCTACCAGGTTGATGGGAGCGGTCGCAGGAAGTTGTTGTGCAACTACGGTACTGGCAAGACAGGCTATTGCAATCACGAACATCAGCAGAGTTGGCTTTTTTGGCTTCAGGTTTCTCATGGATTTCCCTCGGTGTGGAACTAGGACGCTTTGGCCCCTGATTACAGAAGCGCAAAATTTCGGGAAATTGGCTCATGAGATCAGGGTTATTTCAGAACTTTCTAAGGACGGTATCAACGGCGAGTATTAGGAGAGAGTGAAGCAGCTTTCAACATCAACCTGGCTGCTAGGTCATCGGTTAGTTTCGCTGAATCAGGGTTCGGCGCAAACCATCCTCGTACGAAACGTGCTCGGCGTAACCTAGTTCCGCCCGAATACGGCTCGTGTCGTAAGCGATGTCTTGTGCCAGGTTGAATTGTGTGCCTTCGTCCGTCGGAATGCTCGAAGGCGGTAAGCCAGCGAGGCGTTCACCCACGGTCGGAGTCGAAGCTTCACCGACGTTGTAGATACGTCCTGATGCGGCAGGATGGCCCGCTGCCAGCACAATGGCGGCGGCCACATTTTCGACATAGCCGTGTGTCCAACGCCACTGCGGCTGGTGACGGAAACTATAGACTGTCGCCAGGTCTGCGTTGTTACCTGGCCCGTACACCTTAGGCAGCCGCAGAATCACACCCGGCAGATCAAGACTGCCGAGAATCTCACGCTCCACCAGAATCTTCTCGTAGTCATAGACCCAATCTGCGGCCGATTTTGCCTTCTTCCGATAGGGATACAAAACCCTCCTGAGAGGCGAATCCTCGTAGAGCAATCCTGCTTCGATAGGGCCGGGCTCGGTGCGTGTGAGCCGCCCGTAAGCGCGATAAACGTCGCCGCTGCTCAATGCCACAATCCGGGAAGCGCGATCGCGAAACGCTTTCATGGCGGCTCGCGAATCAGCTTCGCCCATGGGAATCATATGCACAATTGTGTCAAGCCATTCTGTCAGCAGTTCATGAGGAAAGCGCAGTACCGGCCTGGCGGCCAGCGGGCTGCGAACATGCTGGATGCTTTTGGGTAGGTCGGCCTCAGTTTGTCCACGATGGTAGAGAAGAACCTCATGGCCTTGGTTCACAAACTGCCGCGCAACGTGTGGCCCGATGAACTTGGTGCCGCCGATTATTAGAACGCGCATGCAGTCTTAACCAGGCAGGAGGAACTTGAGGATTGGTGGCGGCGCGTGGACTCGAACCACGGACCTACGGATTATGAGACGGCTCAAGCTCGGTGCGAGTTGTATCCTTTCGATGTGAAACCAATAGGTTGGATTCGTTTCGATTCGTTTGGAAACAGCTAAATTCGTTCTACAAACGGCCTCCGTTCCCCAGTTGGTTCCCCGGCGTACCGGTCCAGAAAGCGTCGAGAGTTATTGGATCGGCGGAAAGCCAAATCTCTGGGATGCAATAATCGCGTGCGTTTGTACGAGCGTCCGCGTAACCGTTCCTAGCAAAAACGCTCCCAATTGTTATCCGTGTCACATCAACTTACAATCGTGTGCTGCTGTTGATGCACCGCTTTCAGGCAGGAATGGCAATCGATGGACGAGAACGTGTTCCGATCTTTGCTTGTAGACCACATGATGCCCATGTTGGCCGGTATCGAGCTAGGAGATACGAGAAAGTGCTCAGTCTGAAAAAGTTCCCCTGCCGCCTTTGATGTGGCTACCTGCCATGCCGTGCAACAAATCAGCGGCTCAAAGAAGGATCGCGGCTGCGCGACGATGAGACATTCACCTTCGACCGGAAGCAAAGCTCAATCTGGATTGGGGAAGCCGAGTTGCCGCTGGAGAGCCTGAAACCGGGCGTCCCCGCGGAGAGCATCAAGCTCCGGATCGACCTTCAGAAAGACCAGGCCGTTCGAATGGTCCGAAAACGATCTCTCAAGCCACTCCATCGCCCGGTCCTTGTTTCCGAGCCCGGCATACACCACCGCGACATAGTATGGAGACACGTACTGGTGTTCGGAGTCAGCCAATAACTGGGCAAGCAACTTCTCCGCCTCCACCTTTCTGCCACTGATCGCATAAGCATTCGCCAGGGCGGAGATCATCAGCGGGGTGTTGTGAGCTAGAGCCGCAGCCTTTTGGAGTTCCGGAATCGCGTGATCGAAATCTTGCCTTTGCGCGTACACCTGACCTAATACAAGGTGAGGCAGCTCATACGAAGGGTCCATCTCCAGCGTATTGTTGAGCTGCTCAACGGCCTTGTTGTACTGGCGGGCCAGGTAGTAACGCCAGCCCAAGCTGAAGTTAATGCTGATCGAGAGTGGATCCAGCGTCCGAGCCCGATTGATCTGCTCAAAACTCTCCCGAGTCTGCCCCATCGCCATCAAGTACAGAGAGTAGCGCTGATACGCCGTCGCGTAGTTTGGATTGAGCTCGATCGCGCGCTTAAATCCGCTGGCAGCGGCCGGCCAATCCCAGTCGTAGTTAAACCGAATCGTCGCCAGGGAGGTGTGCGCCTCGGCGAGGGTGGTATCCAATTGGAGAGCCTGCAGTGCCGCTGCCTTTGCTTTCGGAGCGGCAGCACTTGCTGGCATAGTACCGAAGATCTTAGCCCCGATGATTGCGTAGGCATCAGCAAGTCCCGCGTAGGCGAGGGCGTATTGCGGATCCTCACGCGTGGCCTCCTCGAAGTAGGAAATAGCTTTAGTCAGGCCCTCGTCCGATCGCTTGTTCCAATAGTAGCGGCCCTTCAGATAGTTTTCGTAAGCTTGGGGACTGACAGCCGGATTCTTGGCAAGGCGCTCCTTTTCTTCCGGCGTCAGGTTGATGCGAATCTCGTCCACGATCGCCGAGGACACGCGATTCTGAAGCGCCAATACATCCCCGATCTGACTCTCATAGGTATCGGCCCATAGGTGCCGATCGGTCGAGACCTGGACCAGCTCTGCGGTGATGCGCACCCGGTCCCCGGAACGCAAAACCGTGCCTTCGACGACCGCGTCGACATTGAGTTCGCGGGCAATCTCGGAGAGCGGCTTGCGCGCCCCCTTGTATGCCATGGCGGTCGAGCGGGAAATCACGCGCAAGGAGCGAATCTTCGCCAGGTTCGCGATCAGGTCGTCGGTCATTCCGTCCGCAAAAAAATCCTGCTCCTTGTCGCCGGACAGGTTTTCGAGAGGAAGAACGACCAGAGAAGTTGGGGTCTTCGCCTTGTCCTTGCTAGCAATCACTCCGTTGCGGTAGTGGGCAGTGATGCCGGTGAGCACGATAACTCCCAACAGCAGAGCCAGGGAGAGAATCAAGATCCGGGGCAAAGCCAGCCAATAATTGCCCGAAACGCCACCCGGAGACGTTAATCGCGGAGGAACAATTTCCTCTGGGGGGCGAGCGGTTTTTGCGGGATGACCGTTGCTCACCTCGCGCTCGTGCGCCTCACGAGCAGCCGCGCCCAGTTCCTCCACCGGAGCGATGAAGCGATATCCCCGCCTTGGCAAGGTCTCGATGAAACATGGGCTATCCGAAGAGTCTCGCAGAACCTCCCGGAGACGCATCACCGCATTGTTCAGCCCGTGATCAAAATCGCCAAAGGTGTCGCGGGGCCAAAGACGGTTTCTGAGTTGTTCGCGCGAAACCACGTCACCCGGCTTTTCCAGCAGCACGGCGAGGACCTGGAAGGGTTGTTCGGAAAGCTTGAGTCGCAGCCCGTTCTTGCGCAACTCGCATGTCATCAGGTCTGCTTCAAACGCTCCGAAGCGAACCTTAGGACGCGAAAGTGTCTGTTCCATAGACGACCGAACCCTCGGAAGTATAGCCCCACCTCCCTTTCCCGTCAAAGGAGAACTGGTGAGTGACGGGGTTAACTCTTTCGTTTTCAGAAGCATGATTTGTGACCCAGAAAAGACTTGGATGGGATGGATCTAGGATTGTGCTGGTGAGTCCCGCGCCTGCAAAATCGGGCAATTGACGAAGCAATTCGATTTGCGCTTTCAAACGGGGTAGTTCAGGAGGACACTTTAATGATCGCCTCTGAGGGTACTCGGAAGATACCACTGGACCCGACTTTTCGCAAGAGATCTGCTGGAGGGCGATGGAATTGGGAAACTTCGGTCGCTGTCCAGTTCTGCCGAGAACGGACACGATTCACCGTGCCGCATCGTGGCTTCGGAAAACTTGCCCAGGCGGCCCTGCAGGCGGCCCTGGGGATCGCGATCTTAGCCTTCGCCCATCCGTTGCTCGGCCAAGTGGCAGGTGGAACGATTCAGGGGACCGTCACTGACTCATCTGGCCGGGTTATCACCGAGGCCAAGGTTTCAATCAAGAATCTGGCCACTGGCTTGGTCACCGCGGCCGAGAACAATGATCAGGGTCTGTACACTGTCCCGAACCTTGTGCCGGGTTCCTATGACGTGAGTTGCGCGGCTACGGGTTTTGCCACATCGGTCTACGGCGGCGTGGCACTTAACGTTGGTGCTCAGCAACGCGTAGATTTTGTTCTGAAGCCCGGGGCGGTCAAGGAAGTAGTCGTTGTGCAAGACCTCCCTCCCTCGATCGATTTTGCGTCTTCGACGTTAAGCAACGTCGTCGACCAGACGACGGTACGGGAACTGCCGCTGAACGGACGCGACTGGACGCAGCTTGCGACATTGGAAACGGGCGTGGCTGCGGTGCATACTCAGGTCAACCTTACAACCGGTCCTGACCGTGGCAACCGTGGTTTTGGTCAGCAACTCACTATCTCGGGCGGCCGACCCGCGCAAAACAACTACCGCCTTGACGGAGTCAGCATCAACGACTACTCGAATGGCGCTCCCGGCAGCGTTTTAGGATCAAACCTCGGAGTGGACGCCGTGGAAGAGTTCTCCGTATTGACGAGCAACTATTCGGCAGAGTATGGACGCACCTCCGGCGGCGTTATCAACGCGGTCACGAAATCCGGCACCGGGACTTTTCACGGGACAGCCTACGAATTTCTTCGAAACAGCGCTCTAGACGCGAAGAACTACTTTGATCCACCCAAGAAGCCGCCCTTCAAGCGCAATCAGTTTGGCGCTTCCGCCGGCGGTCCGCTCATCAAGAACCGGACTTTCCTATTCGGCGACTATGAGGGCGATCGCCAGTCCACCGGTATCAGTTCGCCTATTGCGGCGCCGACCAACAACGCCTGGAATGGCCTCATCGATGGTGCGGTTGATCCGCGCGTCCTTCAATTCCGGGGCCTCTATCCAGTTGTGGATGATCACTGCGTTCCAGCATCGCCGCCTCAGCCGCCGGGTTGTCCAGACACAGGAACGTTTCTTTCCGTGGCGAGCCAAGTCATCAATGAAAACTACTTTACAATCCGCGGCGACCACAAGCTTTCCAGCAAAGCCAACCTGGTCGGTACGTATGTATTTGACAAGGCTGTGCAGACTCAACCTGATCCTCTGCTGGTGCTGCTCACCGGAAACAGTACCAAGCGCCAGATTGCCACTGGGGAATACACGCGGAGCATCCAGCCCACGTTCGTCAACTCGGTCCGATTTGGATTCAACCGAGTGGCTGCGTTTGCCGGACAAAATGCCTCGGCGATCAATCCTCTTGCCAAAGACACCACCCTGGGTGTGTTCACCAATCAACCTACAGTAGCCCAGCGCCCAGCGCCGGGGGTGGTCGTCACGGACGGCAGCATTGCGGCCCTGCCGGGAGGATTAGGAGCGAGCCCCAACTATAGGTTTCATTGGAACTCGTTTCAGCTGTATGACGACGCATTCATCACCAAGGGCATCCACTTTCTAAGGTTTGGATTTGCTACCGAATACATCCAAGACAATATCCTTGCGAGTTCCGATGCTAACGGTGTGGTCCGATTCAACACGCTTCCGGATTTCTTCCACAACAGCCCGCATGAGGCCGACTTTGCGGTGCCGGGCGCGATTCGGGAGCGCCAGATCCGGCAGCACCTCTATGCCGGTTACATCCAGGACGATATTCGAGCACTGACGAATCTCACGCTGAACGCAGGGTTACGATACGAGATGACCACCGTGCCGACCGAAACCCACGGGCTGATCTCTACACTCATCAACCCCACCACCGACACACAGGCCCACACCGGAAATCCGTTCTTCCTCAACCCGACCTATCGGAATTTCGAACCGCGCGTGGGATTTGCTTGGGACCCTCTCAAGAATGGGCAAACCGCGGTTCGCGGCGGCTTCGGCATATTCGACGTGCTTCCGCTCCCCTACCTCTACGAACTGCTGGTGCCCCTCGCTGCCCCGTTCTATCAACTGCAGACCGGGAGCGCCGGTTCGGGGCCGAACGACCTTCATCCGGGAGACTTCCCGGGCAACATTTCTGCCCGGATCAATTCTCCCGGGCAGGTTCGGCAGTCATATGTGCAGCATGATCCGAAGCGGAACTACGTGATGCAATGGAATCTGAACATCCAGCGCGAGATCACGAAAGGTTTTACAGGCATGGTGGCATACGTGGGTTCTCGCGCGGTACATCAAGCCTTCCGCGCAGACGACATTAACACCGCGCTGCCCCTTACTCCTCCGCTTTCCCCTATCGCTATTTTTCCGGGGACCGACAGCCTCGGGAATCCGCTGGCTGGACTGATGAATCCTAACGTGGGTCAGATTACGACCGTGACGTGGGGCGGTGACGCGAACTACAACGCGCTGCAAGCCAAACTCACAGCGCACGTTACGTCCCGATTCCAAGCACAAGCCTCGTACACATGGGGAAAAGCTATCGATACTGGTTCGGCGACTGTGGGAGGCGACACTTTCTCCAATTCGATTTCAAGCTTGCCGATCTTCAATCCAGCTCTGCGCCGGGGGCTTGCGGATTTCAATATCACGCAGAATCTCGTCATCAGCTACAACTGGATGCTTCCCCGCGCCTCACATTTTGGCCCCGTCAACTGGCTTCTCAGTGACTGGCAACTCGGTGGCGTTGCACAGCTGAGCACTGGGGTGCCTTTCACACCGATCGTGGGAGTGGATGCGCTTGGCCTCGGAAGCACCGATCCTTGGGACTTCCCCGACCGCAAGCCCGGCTGTAATTCCCTGGTCAATCCTGGCAATGTCAATGCCTATATCAATGTGAATTGTCTGGCGGTGCCCTCAGTACCGGCGTCGTTCGCTGCGTTGTGCTTGCCTTCGCCCGCTGTGCCTTCGAGCATCCCCGGTGAGATCCAGTGTTCCAACAAGCGCGGAGACATCGGACGAAATTCGCTGATCGGCCCGCCGCTTCGGAGTTTCGATTTCTCCCTGTTCAAAAACTTTCCGGTGAGTAGCATTTCCGAAGCATTCCGCATTCAGTTTCGTATTGAGATGTTCAACATCTTTAATCATCCGAATTTTGCTCCTCCGTTGGACCACTTGTCGGTGGTTGGCCCGGATCCGAATTCATCGGACGCGCGGATCTTGGCGGTCTCGGACGTATCGCAAAACAACTATCGGACCAATCCGGGGCCCGGCACGATTGACTCCACCGTAACGAGCTCGCGTCAAATTCAGTTTGGCCTCAAAGTCATCTGGTGATTGGGGCCCTTCTAAACAGCAACATCTACCGGTTTTTGAGGAGCAGAAATGCGAAGATTGTCATGCATGTTCCTTGTCGGTCTCGCCTTCATTCTTGGCAGCTTGAGGTCTCCGGCGCAGATGCAATCCACTACTCATGAAAAGGCATCGTCACCGCTGCGGCTTGTACAGACCGTTCCGCTCCCTGGCATCAGCGGCGATTTCGATCACTTTGCCGTCGATCTGAAAGGCAAACGCCTCTTCCTCGCAGGTGAAGACCACAAAACTGTGGAGGTGATCGACATAGAAAAGGGCCAAAGGCTCCGCAGCCTGACTGGATTCGGAACGCCGCACAGCATTCTGTACTTACCCGACAAGGATCAAATCTACGTGACCGACGGAGCCGACGGGACCGTCAAGATCCTGCGCGGCAGCGACTACCAACCGGTTGGCAGCATTAAGCTTGTCGAAGGTGCCGACTCGATCGGCTACGATCAAGGAGCGGGTCGCCTGTTTGTGGTCACCGGGGGCAAAGATGTTCCGCTGGATCACTCTTTCCTCTCCCAAGTCGATCTCTCCACGAACCATCCGGTCTCCGAAATGCGTTTTGAGAGTAACCACGTCGAGGCGATGGCGCTCGACCGGGCTGGCCGTCGTTTGTTCATCAACCTCACCGACAAGAACGAAGTCGCAGTGATCGACCGGGAACTCATGAAGGTAAGTGCTCGCTGGAAGGTCGGGGTCGCGAGTGAAAACTCCCCCATCGCATTCGACGAGTCCGCAAAAAGGCTCATCATCGTGTGCCGGAAGCCGGCAATGCTGGTGGTGATGAACTCCGAAGACGGCTCCGTCATTGCGAACTATCCGGCCGCGGCCCGTGCCGATGATGTTGTTTACGATCGTCTGAACCACAGGGTCTACGTACCTGGCGGTGAGGGATACATTTCGGTGTTTTCCCAGCGGGACCCCGACCACTACGAGTTGATCGCCAAGGTGCCGAGCGCTCCCGGCGCCAAGACGGCTTTGCTGGTGCCGGACCTGAATAAGCTCTTTGTCGCGGTTTCCCCCGGAGACACCAAGGCGGAGGCCAGGGTGCTCGTCTTTGACGTGGAGCACTAATGCCGAGATAGCGACCGAACGGCGCGGCTGCTCTTAAGAGTGGTGCGCGATTAATTGGGTGCGTGCTCCCCCTCTTTTCCGGTCGGCGAGGAATGGTTTCACCGGTGCAACCGCTTGACAGCATTTGGAATTAAGCCATGAAGAACACGACGGATGGTTTAGGAAATTTGGGGCATTCCGAAGAAGCGGTCTCCCCGGCGGCGGTTTTGCTTGGGAAAAGGCGCTCGCTGCTGAGCAAGGTTGCCGAGTTCTTCGTTTTCCTGTTTGAAAGAGTCATGCCCGACCCATTCGTGTTCGCCGTCATTCTCACGATCCTGACTGCGATTCTTGCGTACACCCTGGTAAAGACATCCACCCTCGGAGCGATTGCCCAAGCTTGGTACAACGGTATCTTTACCATCTTCACTTTCGGTTTCCAGATGGTGTTGATCGTTGTGACGGGGTACGCGATGGCCAGTTCGCCGCTGGTTCATTCTAGACTCGAACGAATTGCATCTTGGCCGAAGACACCACGGTCCGCGATCTCTCTAACCATTGTCGTGGGCATGATCGCGTCGTGGTTGAACTGGGGTTTTGGCCTGGTAGCCGCCGCTTTGCTCGCTCGTGAGATTGCCAAACGCGTACGCGTGGATTTCGGTTGGCTGGTGGCCGCCGCTTATACAGGATTCGTCATCTCTCCGGAAGGCATCTCGGGCTCGATTGTGTTATCGCAAGCGACACCCGGTTCAGCTCTGAACCTGGTCGAGAAGACGGCGGGTGTCGTACTCCCCCTCAAGCAGACGATTTTCAGCGAATTCACCGTGGCGCCAGTTGTATTCCTGCTGGTCGTTTTGCCATGGATCTATCGCACCCTTGAACCGACGCAAGAGCAAAGTGATTTCGCGGATGTTCAAAAGCTTCACGCTGAGGATCAAGGCCGTCAGACAACCCGCAGATCCAAAACGCTTGGCGCAGCGCTCGACAATGCATGGATTCTGAATTTGTCACTTGCGGCCCTGGGAATCGGTGCTCTGGTACGGCAGTGGTCCGCGAAGGGCCCGGTCTTTGATCTGAATTCTGTGATCATCATTTGCCTGCTCCTGGGCCTGGTGTTTCACTGGCGTCCGGTTGCGTATGTGGACGCGGTGCGGAATGCAGCGCGCGTGACTGGTCCCATGATCCTTCAGTATCCGCTCTATGGCGGGATCATGGGCATGATGACCGCCACGGGTTTGGCGGGAGTTATCTCCAAGACCTTCCTGGCGTTTTCGACAAGCCACACATTGCCATTCTGGACTTACATCTCGTCCCTGTTGATCACGCTCTTTATTCCCAGCGGCGGCGGACACTGGGCCGTGCAAGGACCTTTCGTCTTGCCGGCAGCCAAAGAATTGCACGCGTCGTTGGCTGGTACGACCATGGCAGTGGCCATGGGCGAATCTGTCGCCAATATGATTCAGCCGTTTTTTGCTCTGCCTCTCCTGGCGATCGCCGGCATCCCAATGCGCCGCATGATGGGATTCATGGTCATCACCTTCCTGGTATCCCTAGTCGCCTTCGGTCTCTCACTGCTCGTACTGTTGTCGCCAACGTAAGTATCGGCTGTCAATGCCTGGCGAACGTTAGCCGCCAACCGGACAACTGCCTCCTGACTCCCCAGAAGTCTTAGTGCTGTATCGTCGCCAGCCGCGACGAAGTTAAGTCCGACGTTCAACACGTTGGCAATGTCGTTCGGATTGGAATCAAGGGCTTTTTGCCAATATTCAGCACCAAGTTTCGCCCAATTGCCACTGTGGTCTTTGTCGTGGAGGGATCGCATGAAATACGTTGTGGCAATCATTTGATAGACGAAAGCGTCATCTGGACTGCCATTCGTAGCGTGTAGACCAACGTTGATCGCGTCCTCAAACTGACCTTTGTCCCTCAGTTCAAACATTCTGGTGACTGCGGCCGTGCTCCGACCCGGCGAGATTAGGCTCCATGGCATGTCCCTGTTATCACGGAATCTTTTTACCGCAAACCCCACCAAGATCGCCACCGCGATGATGCAAGCTGCCGTGAAGGAGCGTCTTCGCTTAGTTTCAGGCATAGACTCATTGGAACTCAGCGAACTGAGGCTGGCACGTTACGCACGTAACTGTCGAAAATAGGCCATTACACTCAAAATGCCCTGCTCCGTCACTCGCCCTAGCGATCGTGCCGCGTTTGGCCTGACAAGAAAATCGGGCCG
>Ga0210405_10004842_pt1 | contig 12502 bp, 11 predicted proteins | sample IncBWH11MmetaG_FD_155492 | JGI IMG/M metagenome (GOLD analysis project Ga0210405, IMG submission 155492) | Forest soil microbial communities from Barre Woods Harvard Forest LTER site, Petersham, Massachusetts, United States - Inc-BW-H-11-M | ecosystem: Environmental > Terrestrial > Soil >... | reverse complement strand
CTCTCCCCGCGCCCCCCCGCCGCCACTCCAGCGCCGGATCTACGTCGCCGGCGCCGACCCCTACGAAACCTTCACCGATCCGCTGCTGCGCAGCCGGGGCGCGTGGTTCGTCCGGCCCGGGTTCTACTATCAGGCGCCGGGGGACGGCAACCTGCGCGGGTTCGACGCAGCGCTGGGTGGGCGGTGGGCCCTCACGGCGAACATCGAGGTCACCCGCAGCGTGGTGACCCGGCGCCGCGGGGTGCTGCGCAACGCGTCGCTGGAGGCGTTCTTCGACGGCGGTCTGGTGGACACCGCGGCGGTTCCGACGCCCAGCCGGACCCTGGGAGGCACCCGGCTGTGGGACAGCGGCCTGGGTCTGGTACTGAACACCGTGATCCGGGACCTGGCGTGGACCACGCGGTTCGAGGTGCCGTTCCTGGTGAACCGGTACGACCACGCCGCCGATCTCCGGCCGCTCGCGACGGGAAACGCGGCCTTCCGCTGGTCGGTCAGCCTGGCGCCGAGCTTCTAGCCTGGATCATTCCGAGCGGCGGGCCTTCTTCAGGGAGTCCCTCAGGAAGCTGGCCCGCGAGGTTACCGCGCGAACTGAGCGGCGGGTCGCCACGACCCGCTATTTTCGTCCACCGGGTGCGGGACCCGAGCTGGCCTTCCTTGCGGCCTGCACGCGGTGCGGCGCATGCATCGACATCTGTCCCGTTCACGCCATTATACGTCTGCCCGCGGGTGAGGGGCTGGCGGCCGGCAGTCCGGCGCTGGAACCGTCCCGGCGGGCGTGCGTCGCCTGCGCGGACATGCCCTGCGCGGTGTCCTGCCCCACCAGCGCCCTGCAGGTGCCCGCGGACGGATGGGCGGGCATCCACCTCGGCCGCCTGGCGCTCGATCCCGAGCGGTGCATCACGTTCCACGGCAGCGCGTGCGGCGTGTGCGCGCGGGCCTGTCCGGTGGGGGAACGGGCGCTGGCGATGGACGCGGCCGGGCATCCGGTGCTGAAGCCCGAAGGCTGCGTGGGGTGCGGGCTCTGCGTCACCGCCTGCGTGACGTATCCTTCTTCCCTCGCCCTGAGTCTGACCGAGGAGCGCGTGTGAGCGAAGTGCCGTACCGGGTGGAGAAGCCCTGGGGCCACGAGCTGATCTGGGCCCGCACCGACCGCTACGTGGGCAAGGTCCTCCACATCGAGGCGGGCCACGTGCTGAGCCTCCAGTACCATAAGAAGAAAGACGAGACCATCCACGTGCTCACCGGGGAAATCATCCTCCGCACCAGGCCGGGAGACACGCTGGTGGAGCGGCGGATGAAGCCGGGGGAGTCATTCCACATCGCGCCCCCCCTGGTCCATCAGTTCGAAGCCGTGGTGCCCACCGATCTGCTCGAGGTCTCCACGCCGGAGATCGACGACGTGGTCCGTCTGCAAGACCGCTACGGAAGGGCGTGATGAAGGTCATCGTCCCGCTGGCCGGCAAGGGCACGCGCCTTCTGCCGCTCACCAAGATCGTGCCCAAGCCCCTCGTGGAGGTCGCGGGCCGGCCGGTAATGGACTATGTGATGGATCTGATCAAGGGCGCCGGCCTGGATGTTGACGAGCTGATCGTCATCACCGGACATCTGAAGGACGCGGTGGAGCGGTACATCGTGTCCCATTACGGTGTGGCGGCCAGGTTCGTGGAGCAGAAGACCCTCGACGGGACCGCGGGCGCGATCAACCTGGCGCGTCCGTACGTCGACGGTCCCGTGCTGATCATCTTCGTGGACACGCTGTTCGACGCCGACCTGTCCCTCATCAAGCGCGTGGACGCCGACGGGATCATCTGGGCCAAGGAAGTGGAGGACTACCAGCGCTTCGGCGTCGTGGTCCACGACGCGCAAGGCTACATGACGAAGATCGTCGAAAAGCCGGATACGCCGGTGTCGAAGCTCGCGAACATCGGTCTCTATTACGTCCGTGACTGGAGGACCCTGTTCGACGGCATCACCAAGGTGCTCGACAGTCCCCCGAACAAGGGTGAGTTCTTCCTCACCGACGCCTTTCAGTACATGGTGGACCAGGGAAAGAAGATTCTGACGGCCGAGGTGAAGGGCTGGTACGACTGCGGAAAGGTGGAGACGCTGCTCGACACCAACCGCCACGTGCTGGAGACCGGCCGGGCCCGGAAGCCGGCCATTCCCGCGGGCGTGACCATCGTGGAGCCCGTGTACATCGAGGACGGCGTGACCCTGCTCGAGTCGACCATCGGGCCCAACGTGTCGCTCGGCGCGGGGAGCGTGATCGAAGGTTCGAAATTGTCCAACAGCATCCTGGGCCGCCGCGTGAAGGTGGCCGACTGCACGGTGTCGGGCTCGGTGGTGGGAAACGATCAGGTGCTGCGGCACTCACAGGTGATCGGGATGGTGGCCTCCGGCGGGGAGGTGGCGCCGGCCCGCTGAATCAGCTCTTCTGGAACTTCCCCACCGCTTTTCTCAGGTCCCCGATCTCGAACGGCTTTTGCAGGAATCCGTCCGCCCGATTCTCGATTCCCTTGACCACGTCGTGGTCCGGTGAGTAGCCCGAGGACACCAGAACTTTGAGACCGGGCTGCGTGGCCTTGAGAAGCTCGAGGATCCCGGCCCCACCCCCCGGCAGCACCAGATCGAGGATGACCAGATCCACGGGAGGCCGGGCGGACTGGAGTGCCGTGAGGGCGGAGGGGCCGTCCTGCGCCTCGAGGACCCGATGGCCATAGCGGGTCAGGGCGCGCTTCAGGCTGGACCGCACGATGGCTTCGTCGTCCACCACGAGGATCACCATGCCCGTGGCGGGCGCGGGGGGCGGGGCCGGCTCGGAGGGTTTGGGGGCCGGCTCCGCTTCGGCAGTGCGCGGGATCAGCAGGTCGACGGTGGTCCCGCGTCCCAGGGCGCTCCCGATCCGCACCGACCCTCCGTGGTCCCGGACCACGCCGTACACCGCGGCGAGCCCCAGCCCGGGGGCCTGGTGCATGGGCTTGGTGCTGAAGAACGGCTCGAGCACCCGTTCCACGGTGGTCGCGTCCATTCCCACACCCGTGTCGGTCACCGAGATCCGCACGTAGGCCCCGGGTGACGCGTCGGGCCAGCGGGGGTCCCGCTCCACCGTTTCCCGCCCCGCCGCGATGGTCACCTTGCCCGACGCCTGGTCGCGCATGGCGTCTCGCGCATTGAGGACGAGCTGGTAGATGGCGTGGGAGAGCTGATCGGGGTCGGCCAGCATGGAAGGAAGTCCGGGATCCGCCTCCACGGCGATCTGCATCTGCGCCGGAAGGGCAGCGCGCGCCAGCAGGGACACGCGGTCCAGGACCTCCTGCGTGCGCGTGGGTCGGAGCGACAGCTCTCCGGACTTGGTGAAGCGCAGCAGCTCCTTGGTGAGGTCGCGGCCGCGGCGGGCCGCCCCCAGGATCTCGTCGACCGCCGGCACGCCGGCGTCGGTGGCCTCGGTGCGGAGCAGGGACGCGTGGGTGAGAATGCCGCCGAGGAGGTTGTTGAACTGGTGGGCGATGCCGCCGGCGAAGCGGGCGAGGCCGTCGAGCCGCTCGTTCTGTACCTGCCGCCGCTCCAGCGCCCGCCGTTCCGTCCGGTCGTGCAGGATGGCCTGCACCAGCGGACCGGCCGGCGTTTCCACCCGCGCCAGGGTGACCTCGAGCTCGATCACCGCGCCATCGGCCCGCCGGACCTGCTCGACGTGGCTCACGGCACCCGTGGTCGCCGCTTCGAGCGGGGCGAGCAGCCACCCATCACCCCGGCCCGGCGCCAGGAGGTGCGCGAGGAACTTCCCACGCACGTCGTCGAGGCTGCGACCCAGGAGCGTCAACAGGCGGGGATTGGCGTCGCGCACCCGGCCATCCGGGTCGAGGGCGGCGATGGGATCCCCCGCGCCGACGAACAACGCCCGGAACCGCGCCTCCGACTCGGCGATCCGGCGGCGCTCGTCCCCGGCGATCCGCGCCCCGATCACGCTCCCGAGGCCGGACATGAAGAGCAGCGCCAGCGCGCCCTCTGACATGAAGGGCACGGGCAGGGCGTTTTCTGGAATCAGCGAGAAGGTCGCCACCTCGGCCACGAGGGCGAGACCGGCGAGAGCGGCCTGCCATTGCCAGGGCCACGGGATGAACAGGGCGGTGCCGAGGACCAGGGCGGGCAGGAGGCCGGCGATTTCCCACACCCGGGAGGGGAGAATCAGACCGCTTCCGCATCCGGCCAGGACCAGCGTCAGGATCAGGGCCAGCGCCAGGGAGCGCAGGGTGCGGATGGACCGCGTGGGGGAGGCCAGGGCCGCCACCAGGAGGGCCGCGGCCAGGGCTCCCATTCGAACCATCAACAGGTGGCCGGCAGCCGGGGGAGCCACGGAGAGGGACAGGTACTGCCGTAGTGCCACCGCGACGAAAACCACGGCGGCCACGGCTCGGATGGGACGGGAATAGGCTTGGGCGGGGCTAGTCACGAGCCCCATAGTAGGGCGGTTTGTGAGGAAGTGCCAGACGCCCTTGTCCTGGAGGGGGAACTGAGATTAGTTACTCACCGTTCAGTAACTAATGACCGGAGCCAAATTGTCCCGACCGAAGCCCCGCTGGCAGCGACGCAAGGAAGCCCGCCCCGAAGAAATCGTGGTTGCCGCGCTCGAGACGTTCGCCGAGCAGGGCTACGCCGCGGCGCGCCTCGATGAAGTGGCGCGGCGCGCGGGCGTCACCAAGGGAACGATCTACCTCTACTTCAAGAACAAGGAAGATCTGTTCCAGGCCGTGGTGCGCCAGACCGTGGTCACCAAGCTGGCCAAGGCCGAGCAGGAAGTGCGCGAGTATCGGGGCAGCACGCCCGATCTGTTGCGGATGCTGATCCGGGGCTGGTGGGAGGCGGTGGGCAACACGCCCCTCGCGGGAGTGGCGAAGCTGGTCGTCGCCGAGGCGACGAACTTTCCCGAGGTAACGCGGTTTTACCACAGAGAAGTGATCCGCCGCGGGCAGACGCTTTTCGCGCAGGTCGTCCAGCGCGGTGTGGACTCCGGGGAATTCCGTCCCGTGGACGTCCCGCTCACCGTCCGGTTGATCATCGCGCCCATGCTCATGGCGGTGGTGCACAGTCAATCTCTGTATCGGTGCATCCGGGAGCCGTTCGACGGCGAGCGATACGTGGAAGCGCACCTCGACATGCTGCTGCGGGGCCTGGCCCCCGCGCCCATTGGGGAATTGAACCATGTCTAAGAGCTGGACTCTCCTGCTGCTCGCCTGTGCCGCGCTCACCCGGCCCGCCGTGGCCCAGACCCCACTCAAGCTGGGGTTCGGGGATGCGGTGCGGATGGCCACCGGGCAGGCTCCCTCCGTGGCGCTCTCTGCACTGGCGAATGACGAAGCGCGCGCGCGGGTCCGGCAGACCCGCTCATCCCTGCTACCCGACCTCACGGCCGGCGCCAACTGGATCGAGAGGACATTCAACACTCAGGCCCTGGGGATTCCGTTTCCCAAGAGCAATCTCTTTGTGCTCCCGACCATCGTGCCGGCATTCGACGACTACGACGCCCGACTGACGCTCAACCAGACCCTGTTCGATTTCTCGAGTATCCGGCGCGTGCGCGCGAGTGAGGCGCAGGTGCAGAGCAGCCTCGCCGCGGGAGATGCCACCACGGAAACCGCGGCGCAGGTCGCGGCCCTGGCCTATCTCCGGGCCGCGCGGGCGCAGGCGTCGGTGTTGGCCCGTCAAGCCGATTCGGCCATTGCGGCCGAGGTGCTGACCCTGGCCCAGGCGCAGCTCCAGGCCGGCGTGTCCGGAACCATTGACGTCACGCGGGCCAGGACGCAGGTGGCGGTGGCGGCGGGCGGTCTGGTAGTGGCGCGGAATCAGTACGACCAGGCCCGGATCGCCCTCGCGCGGGCCCTCGGTATCGACCCCACCACCGAGATCACGCTCACCGACACCCTCACTTCAGGCCTGGGCGTCGCCCAGGTGCCCGGGGACCGGGACTCGGCAGTGACGCAGGCGTTGGGTGCCCGGCCTGAGCTCAAGGCGGAGCTGGCGCGGGGGGACGCGGCGCGGCTCAGCAAGTCGGCGATCAACAGCGAGCTGTTGCCCCGGGTTGGTCTGGAGGCGGACTATGGCATCAATGGAGCGACGTGGTCGAATTCATTCGCGACCCGGCAGATCGCGGTGGGGGTGAGTATCCCGCTCCTCGACGGGTTCCGCCGCGAGGGCCGCGCCGCCGAGCAGGACGCGGTGATTCAGGAATCGCAGGTGCGCCAGCACGACCTCCGGCAGCAGATCGCCGCGGACGTCGCCGGCGCGCTCCTCGATCTTCATTCGGCCGAAGCGCAGGAGGGCATCGCGTCGCAGCAGTTGACGCTGGCGGCCGACGAGCTGTCGCAGGCGGAGAAGCGGTTCAAGGCAGGGGTAGCAGGGAGCATCGAGGTCATCGACGCCCAGGCGTCGATGATCAGGGCGCGGGACGCGGTGATCGATTCGCGCTTCGGCGCGGCGGCGGCGCGGGTAGCGCTGGCCCGGGCGGCGGGCGCGGCACGGACGCTTCACTAAAAGGGAAACGACGAATGGCATCGACCGTAGAGCGGAACTCGACTTCCATGACCGAAAACGGCGCCTCGCTGGGCGGCGCTTCGATCACGCCCGCGCCGGAGAAGCCCGCCGGAGGCCGGAAGCGCATCATCCTCATCGTCGTCGGGCTGGGCCTGGCGTTCATGCTCTTCACGGGGGCGCGGCGCTTCATCTTCAATCTGAGCCACGTCACCAGCGACAACGCCCAGGTGGACGGACACGTCGTGCCGATCCTGCCCAAGGTGGGCGGCTTCGTCGCCTCGGTCCGGGTCGCGGAGAACACCCAGGTGAAGGCCGGAGACGTGCTGGTCTCGCTCGACGACCGGGACTACCGGGCCCGGCTCCAGCAGAATGAAGCCGATCTGGCCGTGGCGCTCGCGAGCGTTTCGTCGCCCGCGCGGGTGGGACAGGCCGAAGCCCAGGTGAACCAGGCGCAGGCCAACGCCCAGAAGGCGCACAGCGATCTGGACCGCATCCGGCCCCTGGCGGCGCAGGGCATCGTGTCGTCCCAGCAGCTCGACGGCGCGGAAGCTTCGGCCCGGGCGGCCGATGCGACGCTGGCGGCGGCGCAGGCGGCCCTGGGTGGCGCGGATGCCCGCGTGGCCGCGGCCCGCGCGTCGCGCGATCAAGCGACGCTGCAGCTCTCCTATGCCCAGGTCGTCGCCCCGATCTCCGGGATCGTGAGCAAGAAGAACGTCGAGGTGGGCCAGCTGGTGCAGGCGGGGGAGCCTCTGATGAGCGTCGTGCCGATGGACGACATCTGGGTCACGGCCAACCTGAAGGAGACCGAGGTGACCGATGTGAAGCCGGGTGACGCGGTGGACATCACCGTCGACGCCTACCCCGGCAAGCATTTCACCGGGACGGTGCAGAGCTTGCCCCCCGCGACGGGCGCGCGGTTCTCGCTCCTGCCCCCGGACAACGCGACCGGGAACTTCACCAAGGTGGTGCAGCGGCTCCCGGTCCGGATCGCGGTGCCGCAGAGCACGGATCCCGCGACGCTCCTGCGGCCCGGGATGAGCGTGGTCGTGGTCATCAAGACGAAGTAAGGGGCGCCTCGTGGCTACCGCAGTCGCGGCAATTCCGGGCGGGCTCTCGGCGTACGAGGCCCGGCGCTACCGCTTCCGCTACCTCATCGCGGTGACGGTCTCGATGGCCACGGTGCTGGAGCTGCTCGACACCAGCATCGTGAACGTCGCCATCCCGCACATGATGGGGAACCTGGGCGCGACGCTGGACGAAATCGCCTGGGTTTCGACCGGGTACATCGTCGCCAACGTCATCGTCCTCCCCATCACGGGGTGGCTCTCGGCGTACTTCGGCCGGCGGCGGTACTTCGCCGGGTCGATCGCCCTCTTCACCGTCGCTTCGTTTCTCTGCGGAAATTCGGGGTCGCTCACCGCGCTGATCTTCTGGCGGATTGTCCAGGGACTGGGCGGGGGCGCACTCCTGTCGACTTCACAGGCCATCCTGTACGAGGAGTTCCCCAAGTCCGAGTACGGCACCGCGATGGCCATCTTCGGCATCGGGGTGATGGTGGGGCCCGCGCTGGGCCCCACGCTGGGCGGCTACATCGTGGACGCCTACGGATGGCCCTGGATCTTCTACATCAACATCCCCATCGGCTTGCTCGCGTTCTTCATGACGCTGTCGTTGATCCGGGATTCCGAGCACGCGGTGAAGGTCACGAAGATCGACTATTGGGGATTGATTCTGCTGGCGCTGGGGATCGGCACGCTCCAGACCATGCTCGAGAAGGGTGAGCGGCAGGACTGGTTCCAGTCGCGGACGATCATCGGACTGGCGGCGATCAGCGTCGTCTCGCTGATCGCCTTCGTCTGGCACGAGCTGACCACGGAAGACCCGGTGGTGGACCTGCGCATCGCCAAGAGCAAACAGCTGGCGGCCGGAGTCCTCTTCGGGATGGGACTCGGGATCTGTCTCTACGCCACGGTATTCGTCATCCCCGTGTACATGCAGAACCTGCTGGGGATGACGGCCGAGGAGACGGGGTGGGTGCTCTTGCCGAGCGCCATCGCGTCGGGTGTCACGATGGGCATTTTCGGGCGGTCCAAGCTCAACCCGCGCCTGTCGATCATCATGGGCACGGCGCTCTTCGGGTGGGTGATGTGGAAGCACGCGCACTTCACCATTCAGAGCGGGACGTCGGACTTCTTCTGGCCGTTCATTTTCCGCGGGATGGGGCTGGGCCTGATCTTCGTGCCCCTGACCAACCTCGCGATGGCCGAGCTGCCGATGAGCAAGATCGCGCAGGGGACGGGGTTGTTTAACCTCATGCGCCAGCTGGGCGGGTCGGTGGGCATCGCCCTGTCCGCCACGCTGCTGCAGCGCTTTACGGCTCAGAACCGCGCCGCCCTCGCGGCGGACGTCAACATCTACAACCCTCTCTTTCAGCAGCGGCTGCACGCCCTCGCGGCCCACATGGTGGCGACCGGTACACCGCCCGCGCTCGCGCAGACGCAGGCCCTGGCGGTGATCAACGGGCAGGTGACCGCGCAGGCGATGATGCTCTCGTTCGAGCACATGTTCCTGCTCTTCGGGGCGACGATGGTGTGTCTCCTGCCGCTCTTGTTGTTCATGAATTCGAAGAGCAAGACGCAGGGCGGAGGGGTGGGGCACTAGCTCTACAGGACAGCCTCGAGCGGGCAGCTGAAGCCCGGGAGAACATCCTCCCCGTCGAGCGTCCCTGCGGCTTCCACCGTGGCCAGGGTGCCGTCCTGGCGATACACGCGGGCCTGCCGGCGCGAAGGGTCGATGACCCACACCAGCCGCGTGCCCGCGTTCAGCCAGTCGGCCACTTTGGCGAGAGTTTCCCCGGAGCGATCGGAGGGTGAAAGGATCTCGACCGCCAGGTCAGGAGCGAGCTCGGCAAATGCGGAGGGGAGCGGCCTGGGCACGCGGCCGCGCCGGACGAACGCGACGTCAGGCCCGCGCACAGTGTCCGGACCCCGCGCCAGCGTGAACCCCACGTCGCCGGCCACGACCTGTCCCAGATCGCGCGGCACGACGTGGTTCATCAACGCCGTCGTGAGCTGGGCGGTGACCGCGCCATGGCGGTATCCCGGCGGCTCACGCACGATCAATTCGCCGCGCACGAGCTCGACGCGCTTGTCGGGGAAACTCGAGCGGAAGAGATCCTCGGCGGTCATCAAATCGCCGGACATGACGGGAACGTAGGCGGGCTTAGTGAGCATCGCAATGACAACGGTAGGCTGGCACTTTCAACAGACGATCAATGCGAGAGTTGACCTACCCCACTCCCGCCACCGCCGCCGTCACCAAGAGGGCCCGCACGATTCCAAGCGGGCCCTGGGTGTTTTCATACCACTCGGACGTCCGATGTGTGTCGCCGGCATTCCCGCCCGCGCCCAGCGCAATCGCGGGAATGCCGAGTGACATCGGCAAGTTCGCGTCCGTGGACGACGCCGCCAGCTCGTGCGCCAGGCCCAATGCCCGGTTGGCCTCGAGTGCGGCCTGCACCAGGGGATGCGCGCGCGGCGTGAGGCCCGACGGGCGACGCCCGAGAGGCTCGAGCTCGACCTTCAACAGGGGTGTCCCCGGCGTCCGCCGCCCGTTCTCCGCGTCCCGCGCTCGCTCTAGCGCCGCCACCACCTGACCCTCGAGCTTCGCGAGCGCCTCGGCGCTCTCGCTCCGGATGTCGAGATCGAGCCAGGCTTCCTGGGGGATGGAATTGAGACCCGTGCCCCCGCCCAGGCGCACGACGGAGAGGGAAGAGGGAGGCTCGCGCGGGATGGGTAGGTCCGCGACCGCCGCCGCCGCCCGACCAACGGCGCTCGCGGCGTTCGCCACACCGAAGGCGGCCCAGGAATGCCCCCCCGGCCCCCGGAAGCGGGCCCGCATCCGCACCGAACCCACGCCCCGGTGAATGATCCGCTCCACCCCGGCGCCGTCGACCGCGATCATGGCGTGGGGCGTGAAATCCTTGACCCCGAAGAGATGGCGCACGCCGCGGAGATCCCCGGAGCCTTCTTCGCCCACCGTTCCGGCGAAGAGCACGGGGCGTGATAAGGGCACGGAAGCCCTGGAAAGCGCCCGGGCCAGGGCCACCAGGGCAGCCAGCCCGCGCGCGTTATCCGAGATGCCCGGTCCCTCGAGCCGGACGCCGTCGCGCTCGCGGCGTACGGTGACGTCCACCTCCGACCCGAACACGGTGTCCAGGTGGGCCGCGAGCACCACCGCGGGACCGCGGGACCGTTCGCCCAGCCAGCCGTGGACGTTGCCGGCATCGTCGAGCCTCACGCCCGCGAGTCCGGCATCCCGGAACCGGTCCGCCAGCCAGGCCGCGCGACGGCTCTCGAGCCCGGTGGGAGACGCGATGGCCGATACCGCGGACTGCAGCGCGAGCGTCTCCGCGTCGGAGGTCTCTATCGCGGCGCGCGCGTCGGCGATACGCGGATGTTCGAGGAGTGCGGTGATCGGGTCGGACACGACACCACTCTAACTGCCTTGACGATAACGAGGGAGTGGGTACACTAATCCATGGACGAGCGCGAGCTGATCTACGACTGGAATGCCCAGGGGACAGCCTTCGACTGGTCACGCGCCCGGTTCGAGCTGAACGACGAGACCCTCCGGGACGGGCTCCAGTCCCCCTCGGTCACCGACCCGTCCCTGGACGTCAAGCGCCGCCTCCTTCATCTGATGGCGGATCTGGGAATCGCCGCCGCCGATATCGGGCTCCCCGGGGCGGGCCCCCGGGTGGTGGAGCAGGTCCGCATCCTGGCCCGGGAAATCCGGGACCACCGGCTCCCGATTTTCCCCAACTGCGCCGCCCGCACGGTCATCGCCGACATCGAGCCGATCGCCAAGATCTCCCAGGAGATCGGCATTCCCATCGAGGCCGCCACCTTCATCGGATCCTCGCCCATCCGCCAGTACGCCGAGGACTGGACGGTGGACCGGATCCTCAAGTCCACTGAAGAAGCCGTCTCATTCGCGGTCAAACGGGGTCTCCCCGTGATGTACGTGACCGAAGACACGACCCGGGCCCGGCCGGAAACCCTCAAGCAGCTCTACGGGACGGCGATCGACTGCGGGGCGACGCGAATCTGTCTGGCGGACACCGTTGGACATGCGACGCCTGACGGAGTGAAGGCACTGATCGACTTCGTCAAGAAACAAATCGTCAAGCAACAGGACGTAAAAATCGACTGGCATGGCCACCGCGACCGCGGGATGGGGCTGGCCAACTGCCTCGCCGCCATCGAAGCGGGGGCCGACCGCATACACGGCACGGCGCTGGGCGTCGGGGAGCGGGTGGGCAATGCCGAAATGGACCTCCTCATCGTCAACCTGAAGCTGCTCGGTGCGTATGCCGGTGACCTGAGCAAGCTTTCGGAGTACTGCCGGACCGTGGCCGACGCCGTCGGCATCCCCATTCCCATCAACTATCCGGTGATGGGCACCGATGCGTTCCGCACCGGCACCGGGGTCCACGCCGCCGCCATCATCAAGGCCAAGAAGAAAGGCCACAACTGGCTCGCCGACCGGGTCTACAGCTCGGTCCCGGCGACCGAGCTGGGCCTCGAGCAGCGCATCGACATTTCGCCGGTGTCCGGGCTCTCGAACGTGAAGTACTGGCTGTCCACGCACGGCTTCGATCCCGACAATGAGGCCGCCTGTCAGATCCTGTTCGAAGCCGCGAAGCGCACCGATCGGGTGTTGTCCGACGAAGAGTGCCGACGCCTGCTCGAGCAGGTCCAATGGCGATAGGCCGGCTCGGCGATCTCGCGCAGTCGTACTTCGACCTCCGGTGGCACCTGGATCCGGTGGGCGCGAGCCAGGCCGGGATCACATCGCACGACGGCCGGCTGGGACGCTACGGCAAAGCGACGCTCGCCCCCCACCTTGCCGCGCTGCGGGCGCTCTCCGCCGCGCTGGAAGAGGCCACCACCGACAGCCTGGACGAGGAGAT
>Ga0210405_10004840_pt1 | contig 12506 bp, 14 predicted proteins | sample IncBWH11MmetaG_FD_155492 | JGI IMG/M metagenome (GOLD analysis project Ga0210405, IMG submission 155492) | Forest soil microbial communities from Barre Woods Harvard Forest LTER site, Petersham, Massachusetts, United States - Inc-BW-H-11-M | ecosystem: Environmental > Terrestrial > Soil >... | reverse complement strand
GAACAACAAGACGCCCGGGTTGTCCCGATGCTTGACCCCACGGAAATGAATCATCATTTCAGCCGTCAATTCGGCCTGTTTGGTAGAACCGCATGATAGGCAGTACATCAGGCACCCCCAGGATTTTTTGGACCCCTGCGAGCTGAGGCTACTAGGTATAAGCGAACAAAGAGCGCCTAGGGTGTTCAAAACTGCACACACCTGCAAAATGACTCGTGCGTGGCCGCCGGGGACGAGAAACAACGAATCGTGGCTGGCATGCTGACTCTGACTGAACTACTCATGCAGGACTACACCGAAAAGCGAGTTATGTACCCGTAAACCACCGTTGTAGTCGATGAAGCCAAGCTTTCTGAATCGGTTCATGAAAAAATTCACTCGGGAGCGGATTGTACCGATCATTTCCGCCAAGGTCGCCTGACTCACGCCCGGGGTCACTTCTTCCGACCTGTTTTTTTCCCGAAGTGGGCTAGTAACAAAAGCGCTCGCGCCAGCCTCTTTTCGCTGGAGTTGAAGAGTTGATCGACTAGGTCTGCCTGAGTGCGGTTGTGCCGTTCAACCATATAAGCAACGAACATGTCAGAGAAAAGTTGTTCCGCATGGAGCGCGCGCAGCATCTCTTTCTTATGAATTCTTAGGGGGGTGAAGTTCGTAATCGCAGTAGCGGTTGCCAAACGGATGGGTTGATCCGAGGCGATACAACCCTCACCCAGGAAATCGCCAGGGCCGAGCAGCGCGATAGTTGCTTCTTTGCCCTGTTTGGAGAGCACGCTGAGCCGTACCTTCCCTTCCTGAATGTAATACACAGCATCGGCAAATTGTCCCTGCGAGAAGATAGCTTGCTTCGCGCGATACTCGTGAATGGTTCTGCCGATGCCAGCATTCGCCAAAAATTCCTAGGGTCAAAAGCCTTGATTGATCTAGAACCACGAGATCGTTGCGTCGGCGGCTGGCGATAAGACGACATGGGAAAACTCCAATAGATATGTCCAGCTTCGAAAATAATCGTGATACACACCCCGCGGCAATTCAAGTGCGAAAATTTACGCGCCGATCAACGCTTAACTGCACTTAACCCAAGATGGACGTCCTCCCAGATAATTGTTGCGAACAGGGATTATCACTCCCCATCTCACCTTGAGATACGTGGTGGGAACTTTCACGCTCACAAGTGGCGGTCAAGCATCGGCCTTCAGGCTCGCAAGAACTTGCATCGGGACAAGAAAGTTGCTGGCGAGAAGGTAGGCAAACAGGTGGCCGAGAGGTGGCGCGCGGCGCAGCTGAGTGGCAGAAACCAGACCATTCGTCTCACTCCATTCCCAACCAGCAGCGGAAATACCCTTCAGCCTTTCGCGCAACTCCGTAGCGGCCATTGGATAGGCGTAAATGCGGACGTTGTCTGCGAAAAGACGCGCAAGGGCCTCCAAGAGTCTCCCTTCGAGATTGCCGTAAACGTCTTCAAACGCTCGAATGATCAGGGAAAGGCCTGCGACGAAACGCACATGCGCCTGCGTATAGCGGTGCACGAGAGTTGTCATGTGGTAGAGCTGGGCTTGGCGAAAAAGCAGCACATCGCCCCCAGCTGCGAGAAGAGCATCGATACGAAGAAGCAAATCGGGAATCTCCGGCACCGGTTCGTCGGGCGTGAGCGGAGCAGCGGTGAGGCAAAAAAAGGCAGCGGGCGCCGACGCCGTTTGGCCCAGCTCCGTCCGAAGCTCTTGAATAGCCGAATCCAACAATCGCATGTGAGCTTGCGAGTGAGATGGATCCACGTGGCCAAAGAATCCCGGCGCAAGCACTACGGCTTTCTTGTAAAGGGCTTCGGTAGGAGGAACGGCGGGTCCCTTGGTGGGGAAAAACACAGCCTCGGCGAACTCCGCTTTCACTAAATGGGCTAATTAATTTAATAAGGTGCGGCGATCCCAACGCTCGAATGCCGGCCCGTGAACATCCATGTAGTCGATCTCGATTCGCTCCTTGACGACATCTTGTGCCAAGCCAGCCAGAAATGATTCCACGGTTCGCAATTCGTATAGCGCGGCGTAAATGAGATTGACACCCAAAATACCGATGGCTTCCTGCTGCAGGACATTCGCTGGATCGCGCATATTGATGTGCAGCAGGACGTCGTTAGGAGGGCCTCCAGGCTGCAATTGAAACCGGAGGCCGACCCAGCCGTGCGGGTCGTTCGTCCCGGCGAAGTTGCGCGCGGAGACGGTATCAACAAAGGAGAAGAAGCGCGTTTGGGGCCCACGGGTTTTGCCTAACTGCTCGAGAAGCTGTGCCCATTCCTTATCCAGCATTGCCTCGAGTCGCTGCCTGGATACGTAACGCGATCCGGAGCCGTAGAGATCGTCGCTGACTTCCTTGTCGTAAGCAGAAATCGTTTTGGCGACTGTGCCGGACGTGCCTCCTACTAGAAGAAACCAGTGGGCGACTTCCTGTCCGGCACCGATTTCGGCGAAGGAGCCGAAGGCAGATGCGTCGAGATTCAGGGTGAGCGCTTTATGGTGAGTGTCGAGTTTTTGAGCGGAGGGCATAGCCGAGCTCCAATCGAGCCGCCTACTTTGCGTGCATCTTACGCCATCATCATCATAAGTGTCGATAACAGGAATTATCACTACTTTCAGCTTGGTCCCACTTACGGACTCAAGTTCTAACAGTTATTGCAGCTTCGCGTATTCCGCTTTGACTTCCTTGAGGATAGGGACGTGTCTTTTAATTCTTAGACGTAGCCCTTTCCCAAGCACCTAGGGAAATCCCTAGTTCCAATGAACTCGGGACGGAGTAACTCTTGCGGCGTAGAACTCCCCTGTTGCGGTTGGGTGTCGCGCGGGATGCAGTGCCCAGGGCTGGGAACGCTGCATCGCGCGTGCCGCCCGCACAGGCAATGCATTTGCGATTGGCGGCATCTTCGGAGAAATCCCGAGGAGAAGTCATAAAGAGAACACTGATTGCCCTAGGGTAGTTGTCTTACTCGCTTTGCTGGTGGCCGCTCAAAACAGAGAGCAAGAGCGCGTTGAAAATAGTGGGAAAGTGATGAAGGAAATTCTCGATGCTCCCAATAGCATCCGGCAGAGCGTACCTGATAAAGCCGGCTGGGTGGTCTGCGACAATCGGACCCTTCACCCAGGTGGCACTCAAGGCGAATGTCACCTTTGAACCGGTTAAGCACAGCCGAATGCTTTCGACTGGGGGAGGCCCCATGCCGCGCCACAATTCATTTTTTGCTCTCCTGATTGTCGCCCTCCTATCGACACTTGTGATCGGATGCGGTGGCGGAGGCAAGAATGAACTTCGCATCTCGGGAACTCTGCCCTCTTCAGGGACGGTGAATGTCTCCTACGGCTCGGCTACCCTGAATGCCAGCGGCGGCAGCGGGGGGTACACATGGACAACGAGCGGCTTGCCCAATGGCGTTACGGTGCAAGGAGATCTTAAAGCAAAGTCGATTACGGTCAGGGGCAAACCCACGACGGCGGGGGCCTTCATGGCATCCGCAGCGGTGACTGACTCGGACGGCAATACGGCGACTTACACTGTGACGATCACGATCGCCCCAGCGAATTCGGGACCGACTGTCACGACTGCGTCGTTGCCTTCGGGAACCGTTGGCAGCGCTTATTCAGCAACCCTAGCTGCAACGGGTGGCTCGGCACCTTTCACCTGGGCGCAAACGTCGGGAGGTTCGTTGCCGGATGGTTTGATGCTTACTCAGGGTACAGGAGTCATCGCGGGCACGCCAACCACAGCGGGGACGTTCGGACCCTATGTATTCACGGTAACCGACGCAAAAAATGGGATGGCAGTTTCTCCCAGCCTGACAATCGTAATCGCCGCGCCTGTCCCCGTGATTCAGAACATCAATAGCTCCACCTCGCCTTCGAGTTCAGTAAATCTACCTATTGAGATCAATGGCACCGGTTTCCAGAGCGGCCCAGGAAAAGTGATGTTCGTGCAGGGCAACGTCTCGGCGACGGTCGTTCCAAGCACGGGGGGCTGGTCGGACACAGGCATCGTCGCCGTGGTTCCCTCCAGTCTGTTCACGGTGCCGGGAAGCGTGACCGTCACCGTTGTGACATCGGGAGGGACAAGTAATGCCGTGAACTTGAACCTTGTTCAGACGCCTCCATTTCACGTAAACAATGTAACCTGGACAACCACAACCCCTCTTCCCAACCCGATGACGGGATTGGGGGCAGTCGCTGTTCCGGGCAGCAACAGCACGAGCGCGTTTGTCGTGGTTGTTGGCGGCTCCGACTTGCACACCAACTCAACGACCGTGCTTTCCAACACGCTCAATGGGGACGGTACCGTGGGGGCCAACTGGACATCGATCGCCACCAATCCGCTACCCTCCGCCCGAGCTCACTTCGGAATCGCAGAGGCTGACGACGGAAATTCTCTGGTTCCGGCTGGCAAGCGATTTGTCTACGTCATCGGCGGACAACAGAACGCAACGGACGCACCGGGGGGAACGAACACAGTTTTTATGGCAAGCGTGGATGTTGCTACCGGCGCAGTTGGAACGTGGACGCAGCTTTCGAACAACGTCCCGGCGTCACTCGTGGGGCCGGCCGCAACACTGTTTAATGGACATATTTATGTTGTGGGGGGATTGCAAACCGACGGCACGCCCTCGAACACGGTGTACTCCGCCGCGGTCCAGAACGACGGGACTCTCAGTACCTGGTCCACATCCCCAAATCCCTATCCGACATCCGTTTCGTTCGCCACTATGTTTGGATTTGCCGGGAACATCTACGTCGTCGATGGCGACGATATGAACTCAATCGATCCAAACGAGCAAAGGGCTGATGGAATGAGCACCGTGGATTTTGCTCCCGCGCACAACGGGGTGGTGGGTCCGTGGACTTCTACTCAAACGACCAGCAAGGGCCGGGAAAAGCACGTTACTTGGCTCGCTTTTGGGCAGATCATCAACGGCGAGGGCATCTATAACGGCAGCCCGGGATCGAGCGAGCTCGAAAACAGTATGGTGAACCCCGACAGCACCCTGGCCTCTTGGAATGGAATGACGGGTGTCAACGCCCCCAGCGTGAATGTTTACAACGCGGCGGCGATCGTCAGTCCGCTGTTGTCATCGACGAACGGTCCGCGCTTTCTGTTGCTAGGTGGTCAGACATTTGCCACAACGCCACCGGGAGCACTCAGCAGCACCGTTCATGTGAACAATGCACCGTAGGAGTGACTGCGCGGAGCTATGGCAAAATCCCGCTCGCGTGCGCTTCCGTAACTCGAAGACGGTGACCTACTCGCCTTCAATCGCGCGGACTTGTAAACCGCACCATCCCGCCAGCGCCCAGCTTCTCCAAAATGCGGTAGTGGGAAATCGTGCGGCCGACAATGGGTTAGGAATCATCCACTTTCCGCGCATCTTACGCCCGTCCCTCGATAACTGTCGAGAACTGGGATCATCACTAGCTATCTCAGTTTGAGATAGGTGGCCCAACATCTATCCGGGCGAGCTGCCCGTCCGATGCGCAAAACCTAGTTTCCGATTACGCGGGTGGTCTCAATGGGTCGATGCAACACCGGCCCGAAGTCCAATCTGCAGGTGTTTCAACCTCTAAATTCGTTCGAGAGCACTGATTCAAAGCAAACACTGCCCTGTCTAGGTTTAATTGAGTACAGCCCAAGGATCAGGTCTCTTTGAAAAACACAATCGGATCAACAGATTAGAAGAGTGTTGCATCGACCGGTTGAGCCGGCACGACTTATCGAGCACCGGCGAAAAAACGCCTTCCGAAGAGGATTATTGGGGGAACTTTTCCCGCCTTTCCGGGAAACCTCTACCGAAGGGGCGATTCTCGACAGATCGACATTTCCCGTGCAGGGTTCCGGGACATAAGTCGGGAGTCTTATGAGACGCTACATGCAAAATGGCCACGTGCAGATTAGCAGGGAGGGGTGGAGCTACTGGCAAGAGGATTTCGCAACACCTATCCGGACCGAGGACGTCCGAACCGTCCGCCAAACGTGATTTCATCTCCTGCGATGTTGCTCGTCTGAAGACTTCACGCTCCTGCCGCCTTGGCTTGTTCCGTTTGTACCCCAGCCTGCAAAGGAACGTGAACGGTTATCTCAGTGCCAGACAGCGGTCTCGACGATATCGAAATTGTGCCCTTCACAAGCCTAACTCGCTCTTGCATGCTGACGAGTCCCAGCCCTGGAGTATCCTTTGCCAATTCGGGATCAAATCCCTTTCCTAAGTCCCGAACGGTAAGACGAATTTCCGTAGGCGATCCGAGAAGCCTTACGTCGAAGAGCTTCACACCGCTATGCTTCAGAGCGTTGTGCAATGCTTCCTGCATAACTCGAAACAAACAGAGTGAAATATCTGGGGGCACAATAGGTGGAATGCCTTCGCTAGCAAAAGCGACCTCGACTTTGTGGCTTTCGCCGAACTCTTTGCAGAAGCCTTTCATCGCCAAGACCAGACCAAGATATTCCAACTTCGACGAGTGTAACTCATGCGACAAGGATTGGACCACAGCCGATATCTCCGAGGTCCGTTTCCCGAGTTCATCCATTCGACTCCGAAGCTCTCCGTTCGTAACGGGGGAGACTTCCTTCATTCCATCAATCTCGACCGACAATAGTGAGAGCCGTTGATTGATGTCGTCGTGAAGTTCCCTGCCGATCCGAACACGTTCCTGTTCTTGTGCTTCAAGCAGCTTGCGACTCATATCGGCGAGCGCCTCTTCTGCCAGTTTGCGCTCGGTGATGTCGTCCGCAAGCCGCTTGTTGGCAATAATGAGTTTGGTCTCCCCCGCTCTTCGCCTGATCCGCTGCCAGAGCAATCCGGAAATCAGCAGCGCTTCCACCAAGATCAGCGTCATGCCGCCGATGACGTACCATCTGAAGGATTGCCATAAAGATGGCTGCCGATTGAGAACTGTGCTGCCGGGCGGCACATCGGCTTCCTTCAAGCCCCATCGCTTCAGGGCACGCAAGTCGAAAATATAGGCATTCGCCCCTCTAACTATAGGGATGTCTTTCGCTTTGTCGCCATTAAGAATCCTGTCCGCGTCTTCAGCGACAATCTCGCCCTCTTTGGTGAAACTTGTCACGTAACCGCCGATTGCTCCATGATCAACATCCACGTCAGCCATGTCACCCGCGGGGAAGACTGGTGCGTTCGCAGCTTGGGCGACCATGGGATTCGACTGGGTGGCAACGATGTATCGAGTTCCCGCGGCGTCTTCCGAGATTCCAGCCTGCAGGATGATAGAATTCTCCGGCAATCGCATCAGGCGCTCAAGGAGCGTTGGCATATCTAGGTCGGTAAGGTAAGTTACATCAAACCGTGTTTCGTAGCGGCGGAGGCCGTCCTTGATAATCGCCTCATTGGCCCTGTCATAGGGCGAGACTCCCCCCAACGACGACTATATGCCTCGTGCTGGGTAGTAGTTTCAGAGCGACCTCTAACGTCTTGGTGAAATCGGGCATCTCCCATACGCCGGTAAAGGAAGAGTCAACCGTGGGATTTCCCACCATTTCCGGCGTCGTGACACAGAACACAACTGGGATATCTGCGAAGAACTTCTCGTGCGATTGGACCAGGAGATGTACCGGGGTCGGCCCGACTGCGATGATCACGTCCGGTTTGTGATCTCGATATTTGCGAATATAGGAATCGAAAAATTCCTTCTGAATAGCCTGATCAGGAAACAGGGTTGTTTCCAGGCTCTCAGTGTAAAGTTCAATCTGGTAAGGCGATCTCTCGAGCCTGGTGCGAATCTCTCCGTCGATCAGGTTGATTGCGGGTGAGGCGGGACCCAGCTCATTGAGAATGAGAACGCGCCGGGTCTCCTTAACTTGAGCTTTCGCAGTCGGCTGCAGTGGGCTGATGATGACTAGCGCAATGATGAACGTCCGCAGCGCCCACGGTAGGCACAGCTTTCCAACACGGTGTCCGGTGTACTGTTGGCTGGCGAAATGACTAGCGGACGTGAGTCGGAGACTGCCTCTTGGCAACCCCAAGGAGATAAGTTGCGGGCCAGCACCGAATAATTGAAACCACATTCGGAAACCTCCCGACTCTGGGTCACTCCGGGAAAGCTCCGCTGGGAGCGAGAACATCCGAAATCTAATATAATATCGTACAATAGTAAACGCTTCTGACAATTCGGCGAGTAGCTGCTCCAACACCCCTGGATAGGTGTCGATAACCGGGATTATCACTACCTATCTCATTTCGAGATTGGTGGTCTACCGGCCAAACATGGATAAGCTGACGTGACTCTCTGCGTTCTGGTCGACCTTTTTTGGGTCTTCTTCACTTGGTTGGGGAGCACTCTGTAGAGGGATCGACGGCTCTTTAACAGACGACTTTTCAGTAGGCGTCGAAACTCCTAAGTGGACCACTAGTTTTTCAAGGGAATCAGCGATCCGCGATAGCTGATTAGCTAGTTGGTCTGTGCCACTGCTCTTGTGCAGGACGACAAATCGCGCGCCCAGCCAACGCTGCAAAAACATACTCAACAGGACTACCAGCATCGCTGCGATGCCTATGCCGAGGTAGTATTCGGGGGGCATAGCGTCACCTCAAGATGGATTGCAATCAGATCATATGCAATGAAAAGAGAAAGCGCAAATCCTGTGCCACATTAATTTTTCAAGACTGTGCTAAATGGGACTGCCTTGCTCCATGCCAAGTCCCAGCATAAGTGTGTAAACAATACGGATTCCAGAATATCGGCCAATTTGAGTCGATGAAAAGGAAAAATGATGGCTAGACGAAAGCCAAAGGTTTTATTTCTCTCGACTGGCAACGCCACGCGCAGCTTGATCGCCGAGGTTTTCTGCGCAATTTCACGGGCGACCAATTTGATGTAGCGAGTTCGGCGGCCGAACGCGGCGCCCTGATATCCCCTCGCGAATGAAGTTATGAAGGAAGCAGGCATCGACATCTCGGCCCACGAGCCGAAGACCATCGCGCAATCAGTGAAAGAAAGTGGAATAAAACTCCCGCACGATCTCGCCTTGGTGTTCGAGGATTTTCTCTTCCAGCTCGCCCGTGTCGCTATCCAACATCCCGATCGTCTGTTGTCGAGCGTGTAGATCGCAACCTATAATTCGCATCTCGGCCTCCTTCAGTCCGAGCTCTGTTAGGTTTGGACACCGCACAGTTTACTCGGCTCGTCGTGAGGCCGACTTCGTTATGCCATCATCTATCCGAACTCGATTCGGGAAAATACCGGGCGGCTTTGCCTTAGCGGATCAAGTCTTCATCCGACATCTTGCGAAGGCGGGCATGTTCCTTCTCTTAGTCGAATTCACGGAAGCGAAATGATATTCTAAGCGCAATCATCCAGCTGGTCGATGAACTGCTGTCTTGTTGAATCCCAGATTCGGTAATCGTCAGTTCCGTCTGATGCAAGGCTGACTAGCCGCTTCTTTGCTGTGACGATATCCTCAACAGCTTCCATCCACCCACAGAAGTTATTTGTTTTTTTTTGATGATGTTGTATTTCGGAATCATGAACACCTCCAACCGAAAAAGAATTATACGGACGACGCTACGGTACTTCCATGCGTGAGGCTAGTTTAACGGCGATCTGCCGGGTAACTAAGATTGGGAAGAGGGGACGACCCGCCAGCCGTGCCCAAGCCGTCCCCCTGCCTTGCGGTGGGAGCTAACTTCCTCGATGACAATAGCGCTCTAATGACTCCCCGTGGAACTAGGGAAAGTTACTAAGGTGAACCATATAGAGGCGACCAACAGATTAAACGCTATCGGCACTATCGAGGCGTTCGACAGAGTGACGTACCCTATCGAATCACTAGATAGGGAAGGGGAACGACTCGTCTGAGGAGTCCGAACCGTCCCCCCTCTCTTGCACCGGGGAGATGCAGACCAAACTCGGTCACAGTAGCGCGGAGTCAGCGCTTGCGAAACTAGGGAAAGTCCTAGTGCACCAAGCGCGTTCGGTGACTCTGATTTAGCGGAGTATAAGAGCCACTGCGAGCCTCAGACTCCAGCGAGTAAACTGCGCGCAAGTGTTGCGCCGACCCTTTGAACCCGCACAACTAATCAGGAATTAGTGCAAGTCCTCCTATTCTCGAACGGCTTTAGTCCAAACTTGCGAGACGGGTGAAAGCCTGGGCGTCACCGGGAGCAGCAGTTTCGCGGGGTCAAAATCAACTAGCTCGGGACCGACGGAACCATCAATTTTTAGCACTTGTTACACCCCATCGAATACTTTTAAGCTCTCCTCGCAATAAGAAGAGATGATCGTGGACATCACCTAAGAGCCTCAATAGATCGGCGCAAAGAAAATTCTGATGGGCAAGCACGTAAATCGGCGCCTTCTTGTGATCGCATCGATCATTATGATGGCGGCACTCACAGCAGTTGGGATTTGGCTGACGTTCTCACTGCTTCGCCCGACACCGCCGCGTTCGGTGGCGATGGCCATTGATCCGGAAGGCAGCTACAGTGCCGAAGCGGGAAAGCGATACCGCGAGCTTCTTGCACGAGACGGGATCGATCTCAGATTGGTGCCAACGGCAGGAGCCGTCGAAAGCATGGCTCGCCTGCGGGACCCAAAGTCGGGCATTAGCATCGCCATTATTCCGGGCGGTGTCAGCAACCAGCAGGCGTCGCCCGGTCTGGTCTCTCTCGGCACGCTGTTCTACGAACCACTTTGGCCTTTCTACCGCGGCCATGTCCTGGAAAAGCACGAGCAGCTTCGCGCCCTCCGCATCTCGATCGGCCCAGAGGGCAGCGCCAGCCATGCGCTTTCGCTCAAGTTTTTCGCGCGCGTTGGAGTGATCGACCAGGAGACTGCAACATTACTTCCGCTCACCCCGCAGGAGTCCGCTGCGAAGCTACTTAACGGAGACATTGATGTCGCAATTCTGATGGACGCTTGGGAAACCCCTGCCGTACAGCAGCTTCTGACAGCGAAAGAAATAAACCTGTTGAGTATTCGCAGGGTCGATGCCTTCGTCGCTTTGTACGGGTACTTGAACAAGCTGGTGCTACCCGCCGGGGTGGTTGATATGGCTGGAAACCGGCCCCCAACGGATGTGTTACTGATCGCGCCTAAGGCTAGCCTGGTCGTGCGCAGCGACCTTCATCCAGCCATCCAGTACCTGCTGCTTGAAGCGGCATCAGAGATCCACTCTGAACCCGGCGTATTCCGCAAGGCGGGCCAGTTCCCGGCTCCTGAATCCATCGACCTCCCGCTTAGCCGTCAGGCGCGTCAGTTCTACAAGGCGGGATCGCCGTTCCTCCAGCGTCATCTGCCTTTCTGGCTGGCAGTGCTGGTCCAAGAATTCCTGGTGCTGCTGATTCCTGTAGTGGGGGTGCTGTACCCCGTGGTACGAATCTCACCAAGGATATTTGTGTGGATTGAAAGCCGCCGGGTCTACAGGTTCTACTCTGAACTGAGACTCCTCGAAGCTGAGTTGGCCTCTGCCAGCTCCCGCAAGGCCGACGAGGACTTCATGGAGCGATTGGACCGATTGGAAGACCGGGTCAGCCGTTTGTGGGTGCCACTATCCCTCAGACCGCAGCTCTATCATCTGCGGTCGCATATCAGAATGGTTCGCGGGGAGTCTCGGAAGTGAGCAACGCCGAAACGCCGATTCTGGCGATCCGATGAGTATCGCCGTCTCGGATGAGCCCACCCCGTATTGTCGGACGAAGAGTGATACTCCCAAAGCCAACCCCTGATTAACGCTCTGCGCGGCCAAAAGTAACGGCGATGTCAAGGTCTAAGCGCAATCGTCCAATACGTCCACAAACCGCTGCTCCGTTGAATCCCAAACGCGGTACTCATCAGCTGACCCCAGGCTAATCAATCGCTTCTTCACTGCAACAATATCTTCGACGGCTTCTACCCAAACGACGGAGTCATTTGTCTTTCTGAAGATGTCGTACTTTGCAACCATAGACACCTCCAAGCGGAGAGAATCTGCGGAGCGCCGCTTCGCACTCACTTCTGCTACCTGACGCAACTCAGTCGCTTCAAGCGTAAAATTTGTAAAGCCGCAACCTAAACAAACCACGAGTTTCGGGAACACCAACACGGGGGGCTCGTCCAGACCCTCCTGGGCGGGAAAATGGATGTTAATCTCCGCGCCAAACTCTGTCACGTTTTCCGACTGACACAATCTACAAACCATGAGTGATTTTCCTCCTCGCCTGACGCGCTAATTTCTAATGTGCTGTCGGCAAGCTTCGCCAACACAGCGTTTCACGATTGGATCTGACTGACAAATCGGCTCTTGGACCAAGTGCCGGAGAGCGTCCTGGGCTGGGGCCATTGCTCCACAATCAGGTTCAATTCGGCTCTACTTTCGATGTTTATTAGGGTCCGTTCGTCGGTCTGTACGTCCATGTCATCTTCCTTCCGGGAGCGAGATCAATCCCTGCTTCAAGGCAAATAAGACCAGGGCAGCATTGCTCTCAAGGTTGAAAGCCTTCATGATGTGGTGTTTGTGGAACTCCACGGTGTTCTCGCTTAAGTCCA
>Ga0210405_10004839_pt1 | contig 12508 bp, 8 predicted proteins | sample IncBWH11MmetaG_FD_155492 | JGI IMG/M metagenome (GOLD analysis project Ga0210405, IMG submission 155492) | Forest soil microbial communities from Barre Woods Harvard Forest LTER site, Petersham, Massachusetts, United States - Inc-BW-H-11-M | ecosystem: Environmental > Terrestrial > Soil >... | reverse complement strand
CCCACAGGCAATGTAGGGGCATTTCACAGATTCCTGTTGTCCACTTCGTTTGAGCTCGCGCCTCGCCCAACCGGGAAGCAGGCGTTCGTGCGAACTGCTCGCTAATGTTCTCACCGTCAGCATCACGATCGATACTTCACTAACCCGCATTATTCGTGAAGACATCGCGAGCTCCGAGTCATTAGTGTGAAGTGGGTTGTAAATCCCAATAGTTGGGGCTGGTCGAGCAAAGGAGCATAGGAATCGAAGAGTTCCAAGATCGGGATGCTCAAGTTGCCGGATGGAGAGACAGGGGCGCCGTGACCGTCGTCGATGCGGAATTCGGTGGAGGTGGTAAAGCGGAAAAGGGATTTAGCCGGTTGCGGCACCGAGCGCCAGAGCGACTCGACGAAAGGTAGGTAGAAACGGGAACGAAGCGGGGAGATGGACGACGACGCGTCGTACCGAGACCAAGACCCGAACGCCTAGCTTCAGCAGTCGTTCGCGCAACATGTCAACTTGAGCGCGGGCACAAGCGGTACCGGCAGCCCGCAAGCGCAACTCCTGCATCAGGACGTACGCCGCGGTGGTGAGCAGAACGCGAAACTGGTTGGCCCAGAAGCTGGTGCAACTGGTGCGGTCGATCTCGAGCTTGTGCAGTTCCTTTATACGATTCTCTATGTCACCGCGCTGGCAATAGACCCGTTCGTAAATCCACTGTGGACTTTGTTTCATGTTGGTGATGACAAACCGGGGATTGTCTTTGGGGTCCTTATCGGCAGCGCGGACGACCTCGGCTTTGATGATGACACGGCGTAGATCTGGCCACTTCCCGGCCTTGTAGCGGGTTTCCCCGTAAATATGTTCGGTCTTTCCACTGCGCCGCGACAGTTTACGCGCTCGTCGCATTCCAGTTTCGGCGACCCGCTTCAACACCGCATTCTTGGCCATCGCGACCACATATTCCAGTCTCGGCTGGGCGTCCAGAAACTCGAGCACTGCAGGATGCGCGAAACCGCCATCCAGGCGTACCCGAATCTGTACTGCCGGAAGATGGTGACGAATCATCCTCACCAAACGCCGCAGGATGGCAACTGCTCCCGCCGCTGCTCCCACGTTGCCGGGCCGTAACACGGCGGTGCAGAGATACTGTTCGGCTTCGTCGTTGAAGCTGACAAAACCCATCACCGGCAGGTAGCACCAGGTGTCATAGTGTCCGTTGAAGAACGACAACTGCTGTGCGCCGTGCGTGGGATCGTCGGTCGGATCCAGATCGATGGTGATCCGATAGGTGCGATGACGCAGCCGCTTAGCGTGACGCCGGATCACGCTCTCCGCCAGGAACTCGCCCCCACGATAGAGTTCCTTGACCCCAACTCCGTTCTCAAAACGCGACAACGTCGGCTGCGAAGCCAGCTCGCGACCTTCGATCGGATCGCGGTCCAGAAGCAGTTTGTGAATCGGATCCCCGGACAGGCGGGCTGAATCGTTGGCGTCCGGGTAGCCGCAGGCAATCGAGAACACTCGCTGCCCCACCAACTCGCGCAACGAATGATCCACCTTGCCCGATTGCCGATCATCTCGAAGGCAGGAACTCAGTCCAGCCACCAAATCATAGTGCCGATCAGCGGCCTTCAGCAGCAGAGCTCCGCCGTCGGAACTGCCCTCGCGCTGATCAAACTGGGCAACGATTGGCTTACGGAAAATTCCTGGAAACAACAGACACTCTGTTGTGCTATCTTCAGACATCAAGGAAGCCTCTTTTGTTGCGCAAACACTGTCTAGACAACATGTTTGTAACAGAGGAGGCTTCTTTTGTCTTCACATCTCTTCTCATTCACGAATAATGCGGGTTAGAACCTCTACCGACCAGGTCGTAAGCACCTAAACGCGGATGATTAGTGTTTTGGGGGGTACGCCAGCTAAAGATGGGTAGTCCTTGGAGGAGAGGGTCATTTCGGCAGCCGTGAGTGACACCAGTCCTAGCGAAACGATGTTTTCCATGGTATAAGCCTGCGTCATGCCGAGCATCCGTCAAGGTTCTTTCCAGTTATTTCGTTTAGCCGGAATTGATGTCTTTGTGCACTGGTCTTGGTTTGTTGTGGCCGCGTTTGAAATCAGTGCGCGCGGACGGCGCTACCCGTCTATCGTTTGGAACGTGGCCGAGTATCTGACGCTGTTCCTCGTCGTCACACTTCATGAGTTCGGGCACGCGCTTGCCTGCCGTCAGGTTGGCGGAACAGCCAACAAGATAGTGTTGTGGCCCCTTGGAGGCGTGGCATACGTAGAGCCGCCTCCCCGTCCAGCGGCCACACTGTGGAGCATAGCCGCAGGCCCACTCGTTAACGTCGTCCTGCTTGGCCTTTCCTATGCGCTGACATTCTGGTCTGGGCACAACGGATGGAGGCTGAGTGCGCCTCACGTTTATAGGTTTCTGTGGGCTTTGGTGGCAATGAACCTCGTCCTGCTGGCTTTCAATCTGCTGCCGATTTATCCCTTGGACGGCGGGCAGATTCTTCGTTCACTGCTATGGTTTGTGCTCGGGCGTGCTCGTAGCTTGAAGGTCGTGGCGGTGATCGGTTTGTTGGGCGCAGTTGCACTGATTGGCGTCGCGTTTTTCCTCCATTCATTCTGGATTGGACTCATTTCCTTCTACATGGTAGTGAACTGCTGGACGGGCCTACAGCAAGCGCAAATACTATCGCGGTTGGAGTCTTCGCCGCCTGCCTTACGTGGCAGGCTAGGCGAGGAATACAGCGAGATTACAGATCCCGACGTTCAATCAAGGGTTCGCACTCTCCACGCATCGAAAATAGAGTCCCTGCAAGCTTTGGGCTTTCAGCATTTCGCGTTTTGTCTAGAGTTGCTCCCACCATACTCCGCAATCTTGAAGTTCCCACTCGTTCTGATGATGTTTCGTAAAGAAGTGCTGGTCTTTCCCAAACCTGCGCGTTTCGGAGTTGCCAATATTCTGCTGACCAATTCCAACCCAAGTTCAATTGCATCAATTACCGCGTTGGGGATCAAATTCTACTCAGTCTTCTTGGATGGAACTTTGCTGGTTTCTTCCAACTACCGTAGCCCCCTCGTTCCCAGCCCTCACTCTCGAATCATCAAGAACCCTGACTGCCCAACCACAGAGCAGGCGTGGCTCGCGCACACGCAAAGGACGGCAGAACTAGGAGCGCAGGGATTAACCTTGCGTAATCTCTCTTCGTTCGCGGATTACGTCGAAATCGAGAAGATGAAGCTGGGAATGGTGATACAGGCATAGGTGTTTGCGCTCATCGAGGGGTTTTGAGCGGAATGGCGATTTTATGTCAACTATCATTTAACGTTTAGAATCCCCACATGGGTACGTGCAGCAATACTAGTCCAGTCGACAAGGTCCTAGCATTCATCGCGCACGGTGTGGATGCATTGCAGGACGGAAACTTTACGATGGCCGAGGGCGCCTTTCGCGTCGCTCTCGCCGGAGCGAAAGCGTTACCTCCCGAGCAGGGACGCGACCTAATGCCACTAACACTTTTGAATATGAGTAGGCTCCGCAAAGGGCAGAATCGTGAGGATGATGCTCGGCAATTGCGGGAACAGGCCATCGCGCAACTCGAAGAGATCCCACCAAACTTACCGAATGCCTTCTTTCATTTTTCAATGGCGAACGTGCTGATGGAGTTTGGCGAGTATCGACGAGCGATCCCGTTCTGGGAGCAGGCGATTCAATCAGACGAAGGTAAGGACCCAATGGACGTGGCGCACATGCTGTCGAGGGTCGGGGAATGCTATAGCCGAACCGGCCTCAAAGACCACGCTACAATTCCGTTGCGGGCCGCCCTGAAGACCCTTCGCAAATTTCCCGAGGATCCGCGCCTACCCGCCATCCTGGTAACTCTAGGGAATGCCTTACGGAAGAGCGCTCCTGCCGAGGCCGAATCATGCTACCGAGAGGCAGCCGATTGGCATGTCGCGAAGGGTCAGTTCTTGTCTGCAACCCCCGCCTGGGGAAATATCGGAATTCTCTGCTCCGAGCAAGGTCGCTTCGTTGAAGCGCTGGAGCACTTTGAAAAAGTCCAGAGAATACGGGAACAGTCTTCCGGCGTTCCCGTTACTGCGATTGCGGTTCCGCTGAATAACATCGCTAGCTGCTATCGCCGAATGCGGAAGTTCGCGGAAGCGTTCACGGCTGTGACTCGGGCAATCGACCTTCTGCAGGACAAAGGAGGAGCGGAACTGGCGTCAGCCTATGGAACGCGCGGCTTGATTTTTCTGGACCAGGGACGCGATTCGGAAGCAGTTGAATGGCTTAGAAGGGCTTATGAGCATCACCAGACGTTGCCAAGCCCGAACCTCGATACCATCGCAGAAGACCTAAACCGGGAGATTGCTGCGCTTCAACGGCTCGGCAGAGCGGACGAATTGAAGGAAGCTGAGGCAAAGTTGGCCTCGGTGCATACCGCCATAAGAGCTATTCCCCAGGTCAATCGTGACTTGAGCGCTCTCGACGGACCAGCGCAATGCGCGGTCTTTGTCGAACTCAACGTTGCCATTCCGAAACGCGGTCTTGATGGGAAGCGCGAAGACCTGAAATTGGAGCGGCGGTTAACGGAAGTTCTCAAAGCCAAGAATGTAGGTTGGTACGCTGGTCACTTGACCATACCCGAAAGCACCACGATGATCTTCTACGCCTCTGACGCAGAGATACTATTCCAAGCGATCGAGCCGACTTTAAGAAGCGAACCAATCTGTGCGGGCGCAAGAATTACAATCCGCCAACGTGATGGGCAAAGAGAGATGATTATTCCCAGTCGCTTGACGTAATCCAGTCCGGCAATCCCTATGATTTTGGCCCGCGATCCTTCGATTGTTGTAAGCAGCGTTTGCACTCTCGACTTCTTTCGCCTGAGTCCATATCTTTTCGTTTTACCAAGAGAGTCGTCGAGCATCCCTCGCGCACGCTCGCGCGAACGCACAAGTGCGCCCTGCCCCACGCGCGGGCGGGCCCCGGCCCCCAGTCAAAACCTGTTCCGTGGCGGAAGGTCGGGGTGTAGGAATTTTCACGCCCTGTATATCTCTCCCCGTCAAACCGTTGAGGGGAGAAGGGAAAGACATGGTCTCAGAGCGCCCCCCTTGTGAAATCGGATTTGGACTGGGAGTGGGATGGCATTCGTGGGAATCACTTACACGGCCGTACAGGAGGAAATGGATATCTATCCGAAAGCTAACACGAATGTTCGTCCCGAATTCCTTCTCAGAGCGGGATTCACAAACTCATTTCACCGGTCCTTGATACCGGTCCAGCCAATCAAGGATTTCCTTCACCATCTGGTCATAGGGAGGAATGTGTCCTCCTTCCAAGACCGCGTGACGCTTGTCTTTCTCGGGTGTGCCCAGGAAACGAAACATCACATTCTGTGTTTCCAACGGATAGAACTCGTCATATCGACCATCGACTAATAACGTCGGCACTCTGACTCTTGGTGCAAAGTTTAACTCCTCTACTTCTGGCATCTTCTTGGCAAATACGAACCCTCCCCCCAAAAGTACAGCCACTTTGATTCGGCTCTCTACTGCGGGAAAAATATTCCCAAGATAGGCTCCCGTGCTTAGACCGTAGTACGCCAGCTTTTCGAGGTTCAAGTCCTTCCGGGTCTCCAGGTAGTCAATTGTTCTCCCCAAATCTTTTCTCCAGTAAATCACGTGGTCTCGGTAACGTGCGGTTTCATCGGGATCATCGTAGGCCAGATCATCGGCGCGCTCATAATGACTCTTGTAAATCGGAAATACGAGGGCACGTCCACTTTTAATGACGAAGTCACAGGCGAACGACTCCAGATCTTTACTCGAGCGGGCCACGACGGCATAAGAGCCAGGAAAGAAAACAACGGTTTGGAACGGCGGCTTGGAATTTCGCGGCAAGTAGACATACGCACTCATCCGCTCGTTTCCGTAAGCTGCATTGAATGTTATTTTCTGTCGGGTCCAGTGTTCACTGCTTTCATCTACCGGATCTGCGATAGGATCCAGCGGCCCAGTATCGTAGCGGTACAGATTCTTCAGTGCCGCAAACACTTGATCGGTAACTGGCTTTTCTCTTGCGAAGTCGCGGAACGTAAAGGAAATAGGTTCTAGTGCGCTTTTCGGCAGGGACGTGCCTGGAATTGCTTTTACACAACGAAATCCATAGGTAGGCAGGCGCCGGAAGGGAGACTGCGCATCCCGATCCAAGAACATATAGAGTGGCTCATCCCATGCCCCGCCTAGAATGAAGCGCTTGTTCTCCGTGGCATTCCAACACCATTCCTTCGCGTTTCCAGCCATGTCATACGTGCCGTACGGGCTCATGCCCTGATGGCTAGCGACGGGTGCGAGCCCTCTGCCCTCGAAATTGCTGATAGGCGCAATGAGAGAAGCAATGCCGAGCCACGGCCACGCGGCATGCTGCCATTGGTGCACTGTCGGCAAACTCTTCCCCGCAAATTCCGCGTAGGCGGCTGCTTCGTACCAACTGACTCCTGTAACCGGATAGTTGCCTTGCCGCTCGGGATAGTTCCCGAGTTCCCAAGTTGCCGGTCCTGGCCTGCCTGCCTTGTCCCGAAATCGTGACATGGCTTCCTCCCAAGAAAGTATTTTCCCGCTATCCATGAATGGCTGCTTCCAATACTCTGGTTTGCGGTAGCCTCCGGCATCCACGAACTTTTTGAACTGGTTGTTCGTCACCTCGTAGCGGTCCATCCAATAGTCTGGAAGATTGACATTTGCTGCGTTGGCTGCCGGGAGTTGAAGGGAGAGCTCTCCTCCCGGAACGCGGACCATTCCTTCTGGAACCGTCTCGGAGACTGTAAGAGACAGGTTCACAGTGGCTCCTCCAAGAAAGTCCTGTAGTCCGCCCTTATGCAAAGAGGAGGAGAGTACTTCTGCGGTTTGAAATCCTTGTTTCTCCGCGCGCCATCGCAATAACCCGAACGGCACTCGCACGTGTGAGATGGGCGACCGCCCCATGTGCTCCCACGCGGTATCGGCCGCGCGATATGGCTTCATGTACACCTCCGCTCCTTGCGGTTCCGAGTGCACAGAAATTTCCAGTGATACTTCCGGCCATAATTTTTGCAGCGCTTGGTCGCCTGGGACCATCGCCTCGACTTTCTTAGCTAAAGCGAACGCCGCACCGTCTTCTCCCTTCTCAGAGAGACGCGCGATTTCCGGGATCGCGGTATCGTGTGCCCAGCGTATCTGTCCACTTCGCCGAACGTACCACCCCACAAGCATTCCCAAAGCGGCAAGCAGAGCCAGTGCCGGAATCGCGACCCTCGGCTTGCGAACTATACGGGCGAGTGGAATCGCCCCATTTGCGTCCTGTCGCAGCGTTTTCAACGCGGCGAGCGGCTCGTTTATGCTCTGATAGCGCCTGTCTCGATTTTTCTCGAGCGCGCGAAAAATAATTCGATTCAGTTCCGGAGGCAGCGCTGGATTTCTGCTTGTTATATGTACAGGGTCACTGTGCAGGATCGCGTCGAACGTTGATGCTGCTGTACGGCCGCGGAAGGGCTGTTCCCCCGTGGCCATTTCGTATAGCACAACACCGAATGAAAAAATGTCTGTGCGAGCGTCCAACTCTGCGCCCCGTACCTGTTCCGGGGACATGTAACCGACCGTGCCCATCACGACGCCAGGCTTGGTTCCCAATGTTGCAGTGGCAAGACCGCTGTCCAACAACCAGTGGCGGTGAGTGAACTTCGCTAGTCCAAAATCGAGAATCTTGACTCGTCCATCGTTCGTAACGAAGATGTTTTCAGGTTTCAGATCCCGATGCACAACTCCCTTTTCATGCGCTGCAGCCAGCCCGCGCGCGATCTGCTCGGAGTAGTCAATCGCCTTGCAAACCGGGATGGGACCGCGTAAGAGTTCTTCGCGCAAGGTTCCGCCGTCCAACAACTCGGAAACCAAGTAAGGCACACCTTCATACGTTCCCATCTGAAAAATGGCAAGGATATTGGGATGGTTCTGTGCCGCTGCCGCCCGCGCTTCCCGCTCGAACCGCCGAAATCGGTCGGGATCATTCGATACGGGCGAGCGCAAAACTTTGATGGCTACATCGCGGCCGAGCCGAGGATCGCACGCCCGGTACACTTCCCCCATTCCGCCCATACCGAGCAGTGACTGCACCTCATAGTCACCGAGCTTGGTTCCCGGCGGCAGGGTAACGCGGTTTGTTGATGATTCGACGAAATCCCTTAAAAGTCTCTCATCGTCCAGTGTAAGGAATGACTCCACTTCCTTGCGTAAATCTGGGTTATCCGAACATGCCTCGGCTAGGAATGCGGATCGCTCTTGAGCCGGCAGTTCCAACGCGTCCTGCAGCAAGACCTTGATTTGTTGCCAACGCGCTGGAGTCATCGTCACGACTGCGATCTCCGAGCGAGTTGCTTTTGCAGCCACAGCCGCGCCGTCATCCACTCGCGCTTTACGGTCGCCGGAGAGATGTCGAGAACCAGAGCGGTTTCCTCCACCGACAACCCACCCAAGAAACGCAACTCCATGATTTGGGCTTGGCGTGCATCCAAACGCGAAAGTTTGCGTACTGCTTCGTCCAGAACGATCACGCTAATCTCTGGCACCGGATTCGCTAGCATCGCATCGTCCAAAGCCACCTTGATTCTCGCATCCCGTTTGGCCGCATTCCGGCCGCGCGCATGATCAATCAATATCTGCCGCATGATTCTCGTCAGTACCGCCAGGAAATGGGCGCGGTTTTCAAAGTGCATTTTTTCGCGCTCGGCCAGACGAAGGTAGGCCTCATGGACCAAGGCTGTGGGCTGCAGGGTGTGATCGCTGGGCTGACCAGCTAGGCATTTGCGAGCCAGGCGGCGCAACTCCTGATAGACGAGTGGAACCAGAGCGTCTCTCGCCGCCGCGTCTCCCTCGCGCCAGCGTGTCAGCAGTTCCGTAACGCTGTAGGTGGACGAACGCCCCACAAGAATCGCTGGCCGGAAGCCCAGCCCTCCGATTGCATGGCATGGTATCCCAGCTTCCGCTGAGGGTCAAAGACAACAAGTGATTGGAAACAAGGCTTCTTTTCAGCTTTCTCGGCGGCCTTTTCCGGGCTCGAGACTTTTATTCCGATCCCGTTGAGCCCTTTTCACCGGATTTCTCGTTAATGGAATTGAGCGCAATGTTTGAGGCCGCCAAAATTCAGCGGCCCAGGCGTTGCCACTAACTCCCAACAGTTCTTGGAGGTATGTGCCATGACAAACCCAGTTACAAAACGCTCGTTGTACGCACTCGCGCTTTTTGGGGTCCTATTCAGTTCCAGTCTTTTCTATGCGCAGGAGTCCGGGTTCAACCTTGTTTTCTACAGCACGCGCGACGGTGCGGCTAACTCGCAGATTTACACCATGAACTCGGACGGTAGTCGTCAGATGCGCCTTACAAACGACACTGCCAACGACACCGACCCGGACATCTCCCCGACTGGCAACCAGATCGTCTTCACCGTGAGACCGACGCCGACGATCAACACCAATATCTTCCTGCGCGACCAGCATGGCGCGGTTCGAAATCTGACAAATAGCACCTCAAATAACGGATGGGCGAGGTGGTCTCCCGACGGTCGGCACATTGCCTTCGAGAGTGATCGCGATGGTGGTGTTTACGAGATCTATGTAATGGATCTCAAGTACCCGCAGGGTTTGCCCCGGCAAGTCACTTATCCGCCCACGCCTAGCAGGTTTCCGAGTTGGTCACCCGACGGCAGATACATCGTTTTGCGCCATGGAATTGACGTCGCCGTGGTAAATGCCGAAGGTGGCACTCCAATACCACGAACCCAGGAAGCCTCAACCAGCTTTGCCCAGATGGCATCCTGGTCCCCAAATGGCAATTACATCGCGTTCATGAGCTTCCGTAACGGTTACTGTTCAGTTTTTCGGATGGACGCGGACGGCAACAACCAGATCGAGCTCACGCCGAATCCTGACCCGGCTCACCAAACTTGGTGCAGTCGCGCCCCGGCGTGGTCAAGTGAGGGAGAACGCATTTTGTTCATGTCTGTTCGGCCAAGCACTTTAGGTCAAAACCAGATTTTTGTTATGAGGCCTGACGGCAGCCACCTTCATCAACTCACAACCGATGGCGCGAACGGCAGCCCACGGGCGCGTCTGGACGAGTGACTGTGGTCGATGATGCTTCACGCGACAGTCTATCTTCTCGCGACTTGTCGTAACGCCTTGAACGCAGCAGTCACGCTTGGCGGCCCACATTGTACCAGGCGTGACGGTGCGTTTTAACGTTTGAGGAAAACGACGCAATACATCGGGTGAGCCGCATCCCGCTGCGGGCATCATGGACAGATCGACTCCGCCTGCCCACCGCGCTCGCAATGGCCGCCACCGTTGTTGGCACCTTCTTCCCGACATCAAAGTGAGCCAACTTCCGAGCAGCACACTCGCCATGCAGATTGAGTTTTTCCTCAATGTTCGAGATTGCGCCTCGTAGAATGTGCGAGCTTGAAGTATGTACTAACAGGACATGGGTCGTGGACGAAGTCCTTGCGAGTATCTCCCGCGAAAAGTGGGTATGGCGGTTGCAACGTGAGATTAAGGAACTCGAATCAGCCCGGAATATCGGAACCGACAATCCCGAAAAAGTCGCGGCCCCAAGCCCAGAGTGCGACCTTCTGAAGTTCTTGGGCGAGCTCAGAACTTCGAAGGAATTCTTAGCCAGGTGTGGGATCGACTGTGGCCGCTGCTGTTAAAGGCTCGGACTGAAGACGACGTGACAAAGGCTTTTAAGGAAGGCGCACGTCCTTACGATCAGAACCTCGTCCCTGGTCTGTCGCAACTCGTGCTCGGAGTCTTAAAGGAAACAACATTTCCCCACCGACCAAAATCAATGCAGCGTTTCATCGCAGACTCGGCTGCTGCCCTTGGAAACGTGACCGCCCGTCGATCACGCGACATATGTGCGCAAGAAAGGCTAGCGAGGAAACGCGCTCATCGCATTCTTCGATACGAGTTCTTCATTGAGTGTTCCTGCGGCTACCAAGGACATTCAAGAAATCACTGTTGCCCCGATTGCGGAACAAAGATTGTATTTCCTGTGACTTTAGGTAGCAGTTTTGTCTAAGCGGATCTCCCGGTTGTTACGAGCAATCGAGAGATCCTAGCCCGCATAATTCGTGAATGTGGAGAGATCTGAAGACAAAAGAAGCCTCCTCTGTTACAAACATGTTGACAAGACAATGTTTGAGCAACAAAAGAGGCTTCCTTATGTCAGACGATAGCACAACACAGTGTGTGTTGTTCCCAGGAATTTTTCGCAAGCCTGTCGTAGCCCAGTTCGATCAGCGCGAAGGGAGTTCCGACGGTGGGGCTCTGCTGTTGAAGGCTGCTGATCGACACTATGGGTTGGTGACGGGACTGAGTTCCTGCCTGCGAGATGATCGGCAAGCGAGCAAGGTCGATCATTCGTTGCTTGAGTTGGTAGGGCAGCGAGTGTTCTCGATTGCGTGCGGCTACCCGGATGCCAACGACTCGGCCCGCTTGTCCGAGGATCCGATTCACAAACTACTTCTGGATCGCGATCCGATCGAGGGTCGCGACCTGGCCTCTCAGCCGACATTGTCGCGTTTCGAGAACGGAGTTGGGGTAAAGGAACTCTATCGGCTGGGTGAGTTCCTGGCCGACAGCGTAATTCGGCGTCACGCCAAGCGCTTGCGCCATCGCGCCTATCGCGTCACCATCGATCTGGACCCGACCGACGATCCCACGCACGGCGCGCAGCAGTTGTCGTTCTTTAACGGACATTACGATACCTGGTGCTACCTTCCGGTGATGGGTTTTGTCAGTTTCAACGACGAAGCCGAGCAGTATCTCTGCGCCGCGGTGTTACGGCCCGGCAACGTGGGAGCCGCGGTGGGAGCGGTGGCCCTGCTGCGGCGTTTGGTGAGGATGATTCGTCACCATCTTCCTGGAGTACAGATTCGTATACGTTTGGATGGCGGTTTCGCGCATCCTGCGGTGCTGGAGTTTTTGGACGCCCAGCCCAAACTGGAGTATGTGGTGGCGATGGCTAAGAATGCCGTGTTGAAGCGTGCCGCCGAAACCGGAATGCGCCGAGCGCGCCAGCTCTCGCGGCGCAGCGGAAAGACCGAACATATTTACGGGGAAGTCCGCTACAAGGCCGGGAAGTGGCCAGGCTATCGCCGCGTCATCATCAAAGCCGAGGTCGTCCGCGCGGCCGATAAGGACCCCAAAGACAATCCCCGGTTTGTCATCACCAACATGAAACAGAGCCCGCAATGGATTTACGAACGGGTCTACTGCCAGCGCGGGGACATCGAGAATCGCCTAAAAGAATTGCACGAGCTCGAGATCGACCGCACCAGTTGCACCAGCTTCTGGGCCAACCAGTTTCGCGTCTTGCTCACAGCCGCTGCCTATGTCTTGATGCAGGAGTTGCGTTTGCGGGCTGCCGGCACCACTTGCGCCCGTGCTCAAGTTGGTATGCTGCGCGAACGACTGCTGAAGCTAGG
>Ga0210405_10004828_pt1 | contig 12529 bp, 8 predicted proteins | sample IncBWH11MmetaG_FD_155492 | JGI IMG/M metagenome (GOLD analysis project Ga0210405, IMG submission 155492) | Forest soil microbial communities from Barre Woods Harvard Forest LTER site, Petersham, Massachusetts, United States - Inc-BW-H-11-M | ecosystem: Environmental > Terrestrial > Soil >... | reverse complement strand
ATCGCGCAAGCGCGCGGCGCCTCTGCCCAGGGCCTCCTAAGCGGGACATCTGGGACAATAAGGAGATCTATCCTGTCAGGTCTCGCGACTATTCCGGAGGGTGACCAAACAGGCCATCCCGCGTCTGCGCAAGCGCAACGATCGTTCCAGCTGGTATAGGTGCGCCCGCGCGACCCAGCGGTTCGTGGCCTTTCAGCACTCCTCTCCAGGCGCACAAAGCGGCGGTCCCCCAAGGCTCACGAACGGCCTATGCGGAGGAGTGGATGAGATATCGTAGGCTTGGTTGGGAAAGGCGGTCATGCTCCCACGGCTCGAATCCCCTACGCCTGGATGGTGGCTGCTACACGTTGGGTCGCAGGCGCGCCGCACTGCAAAATGTGTTCTGGCAGACTGACCGCCTCCAGCCCATCGATGGGCGGGGTGAGGGGCGGTCTGGGGACCTGTGCCAGTTCGGACACGTCGAAAAAACCATTACGGCTCAACAGCGCTTAGAGCGACCTTTTGTCCGAATGCGCCTTGAAAGAATTCAGCCACCGAAATCCTTACAATCTGAGTAAACGGTTCGTTTTCGATCTGCTGCTTCAGGCTTTCCTGAGGCGTCACATTTCGTACCGTTTGGCCTCAAAAGTGTCATGCGCTCCATTCCGACAAAGGAAAATCGTATTGAGGGTTCAATGCAGGTTGGACGGCACATTTGTCGGAATGGGCGTTGATTTTACAGCAAGATCACAAGACTCTTAATCAGCGGGTCCCAGGTTCGAGCCCTGGTGCGCCCACCAAATAAATCAATAGCTTAATGCGTCCTCCCGCCCGCCGTTCCGACAGTTGGTCAGCGGCTATTGAACGAACCCGCTCCGCGGGAGGGCGTGGCGAGGCTGCTTATCTGAGAGGCATCTGTTTGAGAGGATGGGACTGCAAGTCTGTTCCTCTTGATACAGGAGTGCCTCATGGCCACGATGAATTCGAGCCCGCTGCGCCGCCGCAGGATATGACGCTGCGCAACTTGTCACCGTCGACGCAGCAATCCTATGTCTACGCGGTTGCGAACTTTAGCCGACATTTCGGTCGATCACCTGACAAGCTCGGCCTTGAGCAGGTGCGCGCGTACCAACTGCACCTGATTGGGTTGAAGCGGTCGTGGAATCACAGCAACCAAGTGACGTGCGCGTTGCGCTTTTTTATATGCGGTGACGCTCGGGCGCAGGGAGGTGATTGAGAAGATTATTTCGGCCCGCGAGCCGATCAAGCAACCGCTGGTGCTGAGTGCGGAGGAAGTCGCCCGTTTCCTGGAGGCTGTACCGGCCCCGCGCGACCGCGTTGCGCTGGTGACGGCCTATGCTGCCGGGCTGCGGGTCGGCGAAATCAGCCGCCTGAAGTCCAGCAGGGCGCCTCTAATTTGTGCCGCCCTGTAAAATGGCCAACGTTCGCTTTTTTCCGGGAAGTCAATATAAAAAGAAATCTTGACGGGGATTGCCAGTCCGCTGGTGGCGGCACTATGGTCGGGGCGCTTTATTTCATTGTTTTGCTGGAGCAATCTATGTCGCGTCTCGTATTTGCGTTTCTGTCCCTGACACTCTTTGTTGGATTGGCCTGCGAATTCGTGTCCGAGGCTCGAGCGGCGGCCGCTTTTTGTGACGTCGGTGCGTGCACAAGCAAGCGGTGCAAGAATGCACACGGAAAAGGCATTCAGCGCTGCACTTCAAATTGTCTGATCGATATAGAGGAGAGTAAGAAGAAAGGGCTATGCAAGTAAGTCGACGCTCGGCTTAACTATGCTGCTCTGCTCAGCGCGGATGGCCGCGCGGCCACTCCTATTGCCGACTGTCGTGGTCCTGATTGATCGCGCGCGTCTTAGAGACCGTTGCTTCCCTTAGCAGCGTTTAACGGCAGCTCATTTGTCGCCGACGAGCGATGAATAAGCGCAGAGCCACTTCCGGACATGGCCCAGGGCTGCCGAAATGTGCAGCCGCAGCAAGTAGGCAGCTATCTGGGGTACACACCGGCTGCGGCGCTACTGGCAGATGGATGCGATCCTGTTTTGGGATCGTTTCGCTGGCTGCGTGGCACGGAGTTTCATTTTCCCGAGCGGCCCGAGAATCTGCCGTCGCTGAAGCCGCTCGAGAACTGGCCGAAATTCAATCCACGCAACTTGCGATAACCGCCGCTGCAGAGTGTCAACATGCGTCGAATTTTTACCGGACTGGTGCTTCTTTTGCTGTCAAGCGCGGCCCTGGCGGATGATTTTGTCGGACATCAGCACTTGGCACGTGCGGCTGTCGCCGCACTGGGCTCTCGTGAACCGAGCCGCGACAGGCGCGTCTCGGCCTGCGGCGTCGATCTCTCGCGCTGCTAGGATGTGTCCTTCGCTGGAGGCTCTCGGTCCCGGGTCCCGTCGCGTCGAGCGCCGGCCGCGATGCTGACCCTCCTGCGGCTGCCGCATTTTTGATGTTGGCGGTCGAGCGATGGCTGTCTCACGCATGCGATCGATCTCATATCCTTTGATCAATCTGAAGGGGCGCTGCGCCTCGCGCGCGCCAGGGTGAAGCGCCGGCCGAGGCCGGCGCCGACCGGGCGGTCTCCCCGGTCTTCCGCGCTTTTCTTCGATCCTCTTCTCCGATGGTTGGCACACGCTTGTGCAGACCCGCACGTCGTGCGGCGGCCCTGAAAGGGCGGGGGCCGATCCCTCCGCCCGGTCGCCCTGGCGCTTGCTACCCCCGATCTCGCCGACGGGCAGGGGCGCAGGCGCGAGGTGTGCTTTGCGCCCTTAAGGCAAAAGGAGATCAATCATGTCGGCCAAATCAGTTGCGGCAATTCCGGAGAACGGGACCGAGCTGTTCATTCCGCTCAACAAGCTGAAAAAATCGTCGAAGAATGCGCGCAAAGTGCCCCACAGTGAGGCGGCGATCGCGGCCTATGCGGCGAGCATCGCCGCCAAGGGCATCCTGCAGAACCTCGTCGTCTTTGTGGTTGTGTCTGCTAAGGAAATATTCGGCAATGGTGGTGTCCTGCCCACGTCTATGCGGTCTGGGCCGAGGCCGACAGCAGCTACTGGAGGACCTGCGTAACTATCCCTACGCTGCCGCTCACCGGAGCCGGGCCGGCATAACCGAACACTGGGAGGAGGGTCGCTTTCCCGAAGTGGCCTTCTGTTTTGCGTGTCCAAAGGCCGCGTTTCTCTTCAATGTTCATTGCGCGCAGAAGGCATTAAACGAAGAAATAGCTAAATCGGTCCGCCGCGACAGCCGGCTTTACCTCTTCCTACCATTCCGGAGGTGCGCCTTGATTGCGTTCGCAAGCTGCGCTGCCGGCGGTACCTCAATACAAGAATCCGGATGTCCGTGGCGCTTTGCTGAGGCAAGCTGTCACTACTGGCCGGCAATTCTATTCGCTTGATGCGATGCCTGTGCTGCCCCTACGATGCATTCGCCGAAACGCCAGAACCCGTATGGTTCGCGGAGAACTCAACAGATGCAATCTGGCCGCACTTCTGAGCTCGGTCCTTTGCTTTGCGCACACGCCATCGTCTGGCCGATTGTCGCCTTGATCCTTCTGATCGGCTGGGCGGAATCGGCCGCTGCCTTGACGCTGGAAGCGGCGAGAGAGAATTGCCGAGAGACGGTGGGCAGGCCGTTCGTACAAGCCTGCATGCAGGCTAGCGGCGGGCCTTCTGCTCGCGAGGCCTGCCGCGCCAAGGCCTTTCCCAAGGTCCACGCCTGTGTGATGTCGGCGCTGAACGCCGCCAACGGCCGCGCTAACGTCGCGGTCGCGGCTCCGACTGAAGCCACGCCGAAGTCATTGGCGCAGTCCAATCTTCCCGCCGGTTTCGTCCCTCCGCCGCGAACGATCGCCGACGTGACCGCGATCCTCGACAGCGAGAAGCCGGACCTCACGACGATCGCGAAGCTGAAGAGCGACGCCAACAACGCGCCGACTGGCAAGGAATCGCGCGCGGATCTTACGCAGTTCTATTTCGACCGCGCCAATGCCCGCGCGCAGTTAGGGCGTCTCGCGGACTCCATCGCGGACGCGAACAAGGCGATCGGGGTCGGGGAAGGTGTCGTCAGCGTGAACCTGATGGGACGCTTGATGCAACTCGCGGCCGTCCAATATGCCTTCGCCGGCGAGCCCAAGAAGTCACTTGAAATGCTGCAGCGCATGGTGCGCGAAGTTGCGAACGCGCCCGGCGGCAGGGGTTATCTCTTCAATACCAACTGGCAGATCATCAACATCCTTGTGCAAATGGGCGACCTTCCGCAGGCTGAGGGCTATCTGCGCCGCAGCCTTTCCGGGATTCAGGAGATGCGCACCAGCGGCGTGCCGAAAACGCGCGCCTTCTACGCCAAGCTCGGTCAAAACTGGGAAGCCGAAATCGACACCACCCGCGCAACCCTCATGGAAGCGCGGGGCCAGTATGCCGAGGCCGAGGCCGCCTATCATACGGCCGAGTTGCGCAAACGGGCGGGCATGAAGGCGATCCTGGAGCTGGATAATCCGCCATCCGCATCGTTCCTTCTGCAGGGGGTCGACACGACGGTCCTCAGTGAGGCGCGGGTGAAGGTGAAGCAGGGCAAGCTCGAGGAGGCCGAGGTCGACGCGCGCCGCGCGCTACTGTCCCGGCTCAAGGACGCCGGCAAATACAACGCGACGACGCCAAAATTCGTCGTGGGTCTGGCATCCATCCTGGTAGAGCAGGGACGCTACGCCGAAGCCGAGCAGCTGACGCGCGTGGCAATTGAGATCAATCAGACCGTCGGCGTGGCCGAGAGTTCGCCTTACACCGTGGGACTATTGTCCCAGCTCGGAAGCATTCTGACGATGGAGCGCAAGCCGCAGGCGATCGAGGTTTACGCTCAGATCGAAAGGGCGATCGCCAGCTGGGAGCCGCAGCTGCGTCAGATCTTCGAACTCAATCCGTCGCGCATCCTGGCGCTCTACGGCTCCGGACAGGTCGATGCCGGGATCGCCGCCGCCGAACGCCTGGTAAAGAACCTGGCGGTGCGGGTCGGCGAGGCCAATTTCGACACCGCGTCTGCCCACGGCACGCTGGCGATCGGGCTGCGGCGTGCGAGCCGCGACGCGGACGCCATCCGCGAATTCAAGCTGGCGATCCCGGGAATGATGGCGGCAGCGCGCGAGAATGCCGATGACGATTCCTCGCTGCTGACCGCGCGCAGACAGCGCCTGCAGGTGGTGGTCGAGGACTACCTTCTGATGCTTGCGCAGGCGCATGACCCCGCCGCCGATATCGGCGAGGAAACGTTTGGCCTGGCTGACGCCGTGCGCGGCCAAGCGGTGCAACAGGCGCTCGCCGCTTCGAGCGCGCGAGCCGCGGCGAAAGATCCTGCGCTCGCCGAGCTTGTCCGCAAGGAGCAGGACCTCTCCAAGCAGCTCAACGCGCAGCTCGGCATGTTGACCAATGCGCTCTCGCTCTCGTCTGAGGAGCGCGATGAAAAGGTCATCCAGGCGATCAACGCCTCGATCGCGAGCCTGAAGGCAGAGCGGCAGAAGGCGCGCCAGGAGATCAACCAGAAATTTCCTGCTTATGCCGAGCTGATTTCGCCGAAGCCGCCGACGATTGCCGAGATCAAGGCCACGCTCGCCGATGACGAGGCCATGCTCTCCTTCTATTTCGGACAGACCGGCAGCTTCGTCTGGGCCGTTCCCAAGAGCGGACCCGTCGCCTTCGCCGAAGTCGCGGTCAAGAGCGGTGAGATCGAAAGCAAGGTCCGCAAGCTGCGCGAGGCGCTGGAGCCGCAAGCGGCAATGATCTCAGATATCCCGCCATACGATCTGAAGCTGGCTTACGGCCTCTACGAGCTGCTCTTGAAGCCGGTCGAGAGCGGGTGGAAGCCGGCCAAGAATCTGATCCTCGTGACCAATGGCGCCCTCGGCCTGCTGCCGCTGTCGCTGCTGCCGACGGCGCCGGCGGAAGCCAAGCTGGATGATGATCCCCTGTTTTCCAGCTATCGCGACGTGCCATGGCTTGCGCGAACCCATGCCGTGGCGACCATCCCTTCCGCCGCGGCGCTGCGTACGCTCCGGCAGCTACCGCCAGGCAAACCCGATCGCAAGGAACTCGTCGGATTCGGCGATCCCTATTTCAGCAAGGAACAGGAGGCCGAGGCGGAACAGCAGACGGCAGCAACCCGGGTTGCGGACGCTGGCGGCAACGTCACCCGCGGCCTTCCGCTGAAGCGGCGCAACAGCCCCAAGCTCGATGGGGTGGATAGCGCGGAACTCGCTCAGCTGCCGCGACTGCCCGACACGGCAGAAGAGTTGAAGTCGATTGCCCTTGCCTTGCAGACCGACCCGTCGAAGGTCCTCTTTCTCGGCAAAAACGCGTCGGAAGGCACGGTCAAGACCATGAAGCTGTCCGGCTTCAAGGTCCTGGCTTTCGCCACGCACGGCCTCGTGCCCGGCGAGCTCAACGGCCTCACGCAGCCGGCGCTGGCGTTGTCCTCGCCGACCGTGACGGGAGAGAATGCCGACGGCCTCCTGACCATGGAGGAGATCCTCGAACTCAAGCTCGATGCGGACTGGGTCGTCTTGTCGGCATGCAATACCGGAGCCGGCGCCGATGCCGGAGCCGAAGCGGCATCGGGTCTCGGCCGGGCCTTCTTTTATGCAGGGACCCGCGCGCTGCTCGTGACGAACTGGTCGGTCCACTCGCAATCCGCGCGGCAACTGGTCACCGACCTGTTCAAGCGCCAAGCCGAAGATTCCGAGCTCGGACGCAGCGAGGCGCTGCGGCAGGCCATGATGGCGCTGGTGGATGGGCCCGGCTACATCGATGTCGACGGCAAGATTGCCTTCTCGTATGCGCATCCTTTGTTTTGGGCGCCGTATACGATCATTGGTGACGGTGCCCGCTAAGGCATCAGGCGAAAGGAAAGTGGGATTTGGAATAACGGTGAAGAAGATCTGGCTGATCGTAGTGATGATGAGCCTGCTCCTGGCGGGGCGCGCCAGCGCAGCTGATTACGGACGCGCAAGCCAATTTACCGCCGCCAATGACAACCATCGCAGCGGAACCGCGCGGCATCCTACAGGGTTGATTTCGTAGCGCCAGCGATACCGTCCATTCGCCGCTTCACGTGCAACTGAAATTCGAAGCGCTTGGCTTCGGCAACTGGTTCCCCGAGCAATGCGACGAGGTTGGGGCTCGCACTGTTCGGCGCATGGATTGCGCAAGGCCGCAGCGGTTCGTCATGCGCTCAACGGCGCGACTGCTCCGGAGCTGATGGCGTGTTTCGGTTGGACGACGATCGGCGAAGCGCAGCGCTACATCGAAGAAGCAAACCGGATCAGGCTCGCCGAGAGCGCGGCCGAGAAGGTCATATCGCGAACAGGAATAGGCGAACCGAAGAGTCGCTTTGCAAAAAACGGACGTAAGTCATTGAAAAGACGAAAGGCGAAATTGCGAGCGGCGATCCTAGCAGGACTCGAACCTGCAATCAGCGGCGAAGCCACGAAACGCGGGGCAGGGAGGCTAACGGGGCGTTTGTTGCGCGGCCAGGATTTGAACTTACGCGCGCAGTGAAGACGTGCGAGTATCGCATATGATCGGCGGCGATCGACGGGCTACGAAAATACCGCCTGCGGAATTAGGCTGCTCTCCGATAAGAAAACAGCACTTCCCAAAATGGTGGGTGGGCGGACCTCTGACTCGAACCCCCGACAGGTCTCAGGATGGCCCCTCACTTTGGTTCGCAGTCACCGCTCTGGCAAAACTGACGCCTCCAGCCCATGGATGAGCGGTGTGAGGGCGTCGACCTGCGCGCTTCTCCCAATTCGGACAAGCGGGAAAAGCCATTGCGGTTCATTAGCGCTTTGAGCTGCCTTTTTTCCGAATGCGCCTTGAAAGTATTCAGCCGCCGAAACCCTCTCAATCTGAGTACAAGGTTCGTTTTCGATCTGCTGCTTCAGGCTTTCCTGAGGCCTGGCATTTCGAACTGTTTGGCATCAAGAGCATGCGCTCCATTCCGACAAAGGAAAATCCTATTGAGGGTTCAATGCAGGTTGGACGGCTCATTTGTCGGAATAGGCGTTGATTTTACAGCAAGATCATAAGACTCTTAATCAGCGGGTCCCAGGTTCGAGCCCTGGTGCGCCCACCAAGCAAAAATTCTTAGTTTCCAATGCCTTCGCCGGATGATGGCCGAGAACAAAGCGGGTCTCGCGCGACGTTTCTTGTGGTCGGACGTCGCACGGCCGGATTGCTTTGCGACTTTTCCTTTGTTTCTGTATCTTCACCCCGTTCGATACAGCGCGCAGATCCGATGGTACAGGTCGATTACATGCTCGTCGTAGAATAGGATATTCGGGCGAGCAAAACGGACAATCTGTTCTGCCCGTCGCCGCAGGATGCCGTTTGTTGCAGAACCAGAACGGGATGGTTCGGGCCGGAGATTCGATTCTCTCCCCCGCTACGCTTCTCACTATTTTCTACGCCACCTACGATCTTCCCCGATTCCCCACGCTGGATGCTAACACCGCGAAGCCGCGGCTTAGACGTATAGTCCCTTCGCGTATTGAACGCTTATGGAACGGCTGCCTTTCGCGCAAAGCGGCCGTTTCTTCCAGATAGCAGGACGAAGACGAATGGGTCTGTCGTCGGCAGAGACGGTCGTCATTCCAGGCCAAAGTGTTCGATGAGCTAGATACCTCGCGTAGAACGCCGGGACTCGTCTGGTTAGGCTCCGCACCGACGAGAGGCGTATCGCGCGGCCGGCGCCTCGAGAACGATCAGCTTGCGGGCCGTCTGGAGATTTGTGGGAAATATCGAGTAGACTACCCGGCGTTCCCTCTGGCCCGGCGGGCTCTTCGCGAGTTGAGTGGTCGGCGCGCACCCAGACTCGGTTTGCCGCGCTTCATCATTTTTCGAAAGACGGCGTAGGCGTCGTTTGCGCTTTCATAGGCACGCAAAGTCGAGTCATCGTTCACCCAGGCGAGCATGATGATCTTGGCGACCACTGTTTGCTGATGGCGAAAGATCAGGCGGAACTGCTGCAGGAATTTCGCCCGGAACCAATGCTTGTATTCTTCGCCGAGCGTGCCGCGCTGTCGGTAAATATCCCGGGTCGGATCGCTCGGGATATCTTTGAACGCAACCTTGAGGACCGCCGCGAGCAGTTTTGCCGCTCCCTTCTTATAGCCTTTAGGGTCTTTCTTGCCGGCGTTCTCCACCGAGCCGATTATCACCTCAAGCTGGTCGAAGAGCAGCGGGTGCGCGTAGGCGGCTCCATGCATGGCGATCTTACGTGCGCTCTGCGTGCTCGGTGTTAGGGCGTCCGCACCTTGGTGCCGCCAAGGGCGTTGGCGGCCTTGGCGAAATCCTGGTCGAAGCTGATAAAGGCCTCACAGCCTTCCGCCTTGGCCAGATGCAGACCATCCGCAAAGTCCACGCCCTGCCGCATCCAGCCCAGGGCCTTCGCCGCGGCGGTAGCATCTTCCAGACTCGCGCGCGGCAGCCCCGCGAAATCGGAGAGGGCCTTGGCGCACTGGGCAGCGGAAAACCGATAGACGCTCCGAAGCACCCACTCGGTCTCTAGCAGGACTGTGGTGCAGACGAAGACGTCATTGTTGTCGATCAGCCTGCGCGCCCGGGCAGCCTGTCCGGCATCGTCGCCCACCAGATAGCGGACGATGAGATTAGTATCGATTGCGAGCATGCCGCCGTTTCGCCTCGGCGGCGATCCCCGCTTCCATATCCGCGATCGATTTTGCCGGCCCCTTATAGGGTAGAGAGCCAAATACGTCTTTCGGCCGGGTGGGCCCAAAGGCGGGCTTCGCCTTCAGCAATACGCCCTCGGGGGTATCCTCCACCTCCAGTTCCGTTCCGGCGGGCCAGTGCAGCCGTTCCCGGATCGCCTTGGGCAAAATCACCTGGCCTTTGGTTGAGACGGTGGTGGTCAGTTTCTGCTTGGCGGACATGGCGGCTTCCGTCGGTAAGACAAGAGTAAGATAGCCAGACTTGGGTCGGATGGCAAGGCCTATGCCTGGACCTCGAGGTGAAGTGCAGGCGGTGTTCGACCTACTCGCTGATCGAACTCTCGGCGGTCAACCTTGCCGTTCATGGGCTGATCCAGCGTTTGACTTACTTGATCGGTGGTTTGGGAAGGATTGTTTCGCCGTTTTCCATAACGAAGGTAGTTCGGCGTGTACGAAGGGGCGCGGACGCCGGGTGCAAGCGGCTCTTGGCGCAAAGTGGTCACTCAAAAACCGATGGCCTGCAAGTAGACCCACTAGCTTCGCGCGCATTTTGGATCTCAAAGTGGCGCCGGACTATCGATCAAGTAAGCGAGTGGTTACCCCCTTGCGCGCGTTGTGTGTACCGAAAACCTCGTCCGAGTTGATGACGTGATGGAATCGCCTAAGCTGGCGGTGACTGGGCTGCTCTGTTTCGTTGTGGCCGTCCTGGCCGACGACTACCTCGCGACAGCAGGCAAGAAGCCGGGCGAATTTCTGTTCACCAGCCATCGCGCGATCGGCCGGCCCATGACAGTGCGCCAATACGCACGCTTCGTCTCCGAGTGGATCGCAAGCATCGGTCTCGATCCGCGCATCTACAGCACCCACTCGTTACGGCGTACCAAGGTGGCCTTGATTTATCGCCGCAGCGAAAGCATGTCAGCTTTCAGAGACTTGCGGTTGTACGCGGGTCACTGCCCGTGCTCGGTCCGCCGATTTTGACCCAGCTCGGACTATGGGAGATGTCCGCTTTCGCGCCGCTGTCGGGCGCACAGCGGACATCAACGCGAGCCCTTGCCCTGCCGCCTCCTCCAAATTTAACATTACACAAATTTTGCATAGATAATGGAAGTCCTGCACGAGTGGTAGTGATGGCGAGCGAGATTGCGAATGCGATGACGGCTACCGGCTTGCCGTCTCACGCAGATGTTGCGTATGCTGCAGGCATGACTAAGAATCAATATCGCGCAGCTATCAAAAAGCTCGGGCTGTCGCAACCGCGCGCGCCTGGCTCGGCATCGCGCTCCGCACGTCGCAGAACTGTGCGCTCGGCGTGACGCCGATCCCGGAGCCCACGCCCCGGTTGTTGCGCTTGGTGATCAAGCTCGGGCTGACGCCCGAGGAGGCCACCAAGCTTTAGGAGTAACGCGCGGGAATACGTATGAAACTCGAGTCCAAAAGCATCGCAGGGCTGCCGGTCAAGACGGCCCGCGACCTGATGCGCCACCTCAACGTATCACGCGTCGACGCCGAGACGGTACTTGAGTTCCTCAACGACGAACGTTGGCGCCGGACGGTGGACGCCGCCTGCAAGGTCAATCCGAGAATCCCGAATGGCATTCGCCAGCGAGACACGGACCGCAAGGATATCTGCAAAATCTGGGGATTTAAGTTCACGCCGGTCAAAGCCGCCGAGGCCAAGCGCGTGTTTGCGGCGCTGCTCGCCGAGGGTTACCTCGAACCTAACGAACCGGAGCACGAGTTCGATAAAGCCAAATACCAGACCAGCAAGAAGGGGCGGCGGCTCGCGGCTGCGAACCTGACGAAACGCTTTGAGCGCTCCAAGGCCGACAACGAGGTGGCTGCCCTGATCGCACGCGCCAACGAGATCAACGCGCGCGACGAGCTGGTATGCTTCGTACACAAGATCACCGCGTTCGGATCGTATCTCACTGACAGCAACGACCTCGGCGATATCGATCTTGTGGTCGAGGTCGCGCCGCGCAGAGAGAAGCATACCGACGAGTCGCATTATCGCGCAAACAACAGCGGCAAGACCTTGGATTTCTCCGCGAGCCTGACCTACGGTGATATCGAGGTTCTCCAGTTGCTGCGAGCACGCAAGACGCGCCTGTCATTCAATACGCGCTCGACGCTCAAACTCGACACCGAATTCCGAGTGCTGTTCGAATGGCTCCCAGACGCCAAACGGCGCGCCGAGATGGAGGCGTTCGACTGGCGGCTGCACGAGCCGTTGCGACAAGTCAACGAATGGCTGGCCTCGAACCCCGGAATTAATGCCGATCCCGTCGAGATCGCGCGCTGGTGTCAGGATGTTGCCGATATGCTGTCGAAAAACCGCAACTGGGCATACCGGCTATTCTACCACTGGGACAACAACGCCGCGCAAGGCCTGTTGCCCTATTGGGGCGTGACCGCCTCGCAGGCAGCCGCCGAGATAGCGCACAGCATGTTGTGGGATCGCTACCGCGAGCGCGTCGCCGACTACATCACCGATGACTACAAGAAGCCGGTCGACGCCCTGATCGAGACGGCAATCCACTTGCATTTCGCGCGTGACACCGACTACATCGATGCCGCGATTCTAATCGCCAAACAATTCCGATGGAAGTTCAGCAGATCAGACAACTGGGTTTCGCGGCTGGAGCGGCGCATCAAGGAAATGGAAGAGCGCGATTCTCAGCCTGTGTCTCGTGGGGCAAAAGCTGAATCATTACAAGGGACGTGGCATCGAAAGTCGTTGTAGTGAAGACCTACTACCTTTTCGAGCGTTTTGATCCGAGTAGAATCGTCGCTTATGTATTTGCGATTCACTCGG
>Ga0210405_10004827_pt1 | contig 12532 bp, 9 predicted proteins | sample IncBWH11MmetaG_FD_155492 | JGI IMG/M metagenome (GOLD analysis project Ga0210405, IMG submission 155492) | Forest soil microbial communities from Barre Woods Harvard Forest LTER site, Petersham, Massachusetts, United States - Inc-BW-H-11-M | ecosystem: Environmental > Terrestrial > Soil >... | reverse complement strand
TATGCGGGGCCCCGACAGTTTACCGCCAATAACCACACGCTGAGGGAATGCATCGGCTTTGCCTACGACCTAAACCCCAGCTTGATATCCGGTGGACCTACCTGGCTCGATTCCGAACGGTATGACATTGCCGGTGTGATCCCTGGCGATACTCGCCCTCCCACCAGCCAGCTTCTGCTCATGTTCCAGGCGCTGTTAGCGGATCGCCTGAAGCTGGCTGTGCATCGCGAGCAAAAGCAAGAATCGGTTTACAATCTGGTTCTCGGAGATAGTGAGTTCAAACTCAAGGAAAACACGTCCCACACCGAGCAGGGCGCGCTCCTTTTCAAGTTCCGGCAGTCCGATGCCGGGACGATGGTTCTGCCCGCCCGCAACGCAAGCATGACGGGTTTTGCCTCGTTACTGCAACGCAGCGTGCTGGACCGGCCCGTGTTCGATAGAACCGGTCTCTCGGGAAGGTACGACTTTGACCTCGAGTGGAGAATTGACGGCACGCAATTCGATCGGCGGCCTGTCTCCACGACTACGCAAACCAGGAGTTCCCAAACTAGCGACAAACCCGACATATTCACCGCGCTTCGGCAACTCGGTTTGAAATTGGAACCTGCCCAGGAGGCGATCGACGTGCTCGTCATCGATCACGTGGAACCACCCAATGCCAACTGAAACGCCGACGGCCAGCGGCCCCGGTTGAAGCCTAGCCGGTCTTTGGTGCATCCGTAAATAGACCGACACACGCCCATGGATTCTAACCATCCTTCACGCCTCTTGCTTCCGATTCGCGCCTTGGACCACGCTCACGGTCCAGAGGACGCCCCCTATACGCTCGTGGAGTACGGGGATTACGAGTGCCCGGATTGCGGGCGTTTGTATGTGGCCCTTCGCGAACTGCAGCATGACATCGCTTCCCACTTGCGGGTCGTCTTCCGGCACTATCCACTTTCCGGCATTCATCACCATGCACAGCAGGCAGCCGAAGCGGCAGAGGCGGCGGGAGCCCAAGGAAAGTTCTGGGAAATGCACACGCTACTGTTCGAGCGGCAAGGGGCGCTGCATACGAAGGATTTGATTCGCTACGCGGGCGAACTAGGCTTAGATGTCGAGCGGTTCCGTAATGAGTTGAAGAACCAAACCTATAGCGAGAAAGTTCGCGCTGATTTTATAGCCGGGGTTCAGAATGGCGTGTACCACACTCCAGGTTTGTTCCTGAATAGTATTCGTTACGATGGCAATTTGGATAGAGAATCACTAGAGAGCCTGTTGAAAGCCTGAAGAGAGCCATGACTTCCCGGAGGCTTGTGCTCGGGGCGCTAGAGACGTATACTTTGCGTGTAGGACTTTGCAAACGCAAGGGTTCCTAATGCGCGCCGACAGGAGGATTGATGCCCAGAGAGTCTGCACGTCTTAGCACCACCCGAAGCTTAATTGCCAATCGCTCCGTCGCGGCGATCCTCGGATTATGCCTGTTGATGTCGGGTTCGGGAGTATTGGGGCAGCAATCGCAAACTTCCACAGCGACCGCAGTTCTGGCTAAATGCCAGCAGTGTCACGGCGAGACGGTGCAGATGTCCAACTTGAGCGTGGCGAGCCGCGAGTCGATGCTTAAGGGCGGCGATCATGGCGCTGCCATCATTCCCGGTAACGCGGCGGGAAGCCTGCTCTACCAGCGCATTACGGGACAGGTACTTCCGGCTATGCCGATGGCGCCGCTTCCCCGGCTAACGGCCGAAGAAATCGCGGCGATAAAGGACTGGATCGATGCGGGCGCTCCGATGACAGAAGGGCAGAAACCTACGCCTGGCGTATCGGCTGCTACTACGGCCGCCGACAACTCGCTGCTGGTCTATGGAAGTTATCAGGAGAGAAAAATCACCGATGCCGACCGTGAGTGGTGGGCCTTCAAGAAGCCGGTTCGCAAAACGCCGCCGCATGTGAGCGACGCGCGATGGAGCAAGAATCCGATCGATGGATTTGTCAAAGCAAACCTGGAGGCGAAGGGTCTCACGCCAGCGCCACAAGCGGATCGAAACACCTTGATTCGCCGCGTCTATCTCGATCTGGTGGGCTTGCTTCCGTCGCCGGCCGAGGTGGATGCATTCGTGAAAGACCCGTCGCCGCGCGCATATGAAAACCTGGTCGACAAGCTCCTTGATTCGCCGCACTACGGCGAACGATGGGCGCGGATGTGGCTGGATGTGGCCCGCTATGCCGACAGCACCGGCTACGAGTACGATTACGACTACGCTGACGCGTGGCGGTACCGCGATTATGTAATCAAAGCTTTCAATCAGGACAAGCCTTACAACCAATTCATCATCGAGCAACTGGCCGGCGATGAGCTAGATCATCCGACGTTCGATAGTCTGACCGCGACGGGCTTCGTGCGCCTGGGGCCGCGGGTGCTTGATCGCGACCTGGAGAATCCAAATTACCGCTTCGACTATCTGGATGACATGGTTCGCACCACATACCAGGCTTTTCAGGGCCTGACCGTGAACTGTGCCCGCTGCCACGATCATAAGTTCGATCCCATAACTCGCAAGGACTACTACAAGTCGCTGGCAATCTTTAACGGCTTCGTAGAATACGAACACCCGCTGGTTCCCTCCGATGAGTGGGCTAAGTACGAAAAAGCCGCGAACGAAATAAATGCCAAGATCAAAGCGTTAAACCAGCAGATCGCGACCATCGAAGCGCCCTACAAGAAGAAGCTGTTCCAGGCCACGCTGGCCAAATTCCCAGCGGATATCCAGAAAGCCTTCGAGATCCCGGAGGAGCAGCGAACTCCAGGGCAGAAGCTGCTGGTGGCCCAGGTGTCGACAGTTCGGGCCGTCGATGACGATGCGTTCGGTGGCGCTCCGGCCAAGACTAAACTGAACGCCGAGGACACGGGGGCGCGAAAAAATCTGGAGGACCAGATAGAGGCGCTGAAAAAACAACTGCCGCCCAAGCCGCCGGTGGCGATGGGCATCCGAGACGGTGACTTCCGGTTCACGCCTCACGCTCCATTCCAGCCCGGAACCGCGGGAGGAGTCACTTATGAGACCTTTGGGTTCAAAGGCAAATATCTTCCCTCGCCTGGCGATACCTATCAGCCGCCACCCATGTATTTTGCGAGCACGGGGTTAGGTTCATTCGGGGATGAAATGAAGGCGCCGGTGATCGAACCGGGACTCCTCACGGTGTTAGCAAAAGGAAACGCGCCCGTCGCCGATCCGCCAAACAACGGCAACCCAACCAGTGGGCGGCGAAGAGCGCTAGCGGAGTTCATTGCTTCGGACGACAATCCGCTAACGGCGCGGGTGATGGTAAACCGGATGTGGTATCAGCACTTCAGCCAGGGAATCGTCGCTACGCCAAGTAACTTCGGGAAAATGGGCACCCTGCCTTCCAATCCGGCCCTACTGGATTGGCTCGCGACCGAGTTCGTGCGGCAGGGATGGAGCGTGAAAGAGATGCAGCGCCTGATCATGAACTCGGAAACGTACAAGATGGCTTCGGCGTATTATCAGGCTGACAGCGCAGCCAAAGACCCTACCGATCAGTTCCTATGGCGGTTTCCGGTGAAGCGACTGGAGGCGGAAATCATACGGGATGCCGTCCTGTCGGCCAGTGGAGACCTCAATTTGGATGCCGGTGGTCCGGCCTTCTTCCCGCCGGTGCCGAAGTCAGTAGTCGCCGGGGCGCCAATTCGAGGCAAGTGGGCGTTGACAAAGGACGATCCCTCCACGTGGAAACGCAGCATCTATGCGAGTGTCAAGCGCAATCTGAAGTACCCAATGTTTGAGGTATTCGATCAAGCCAACGCCAGCCTGAGCTGCGAGCGTCGCGATGTGACGACTGTTCCGACCCAAGCTTTGACTCTGTTCAACAACGAAACTTTCCTGCTGGAGGCGCAGCATCTCGCAGGGCGCGTACAGAAAGAAGCCGGAACTGACCAGGCCGCGCAGGTGAAGCTGCTATACCGGATCGCGTTCAGCCGTGAAGCACGCGACAAAGAGGTGCAGCAGGCTTTGGAGTTTCTGAAGAAGCGCGCGGCCGTCAAGAACCTCAGTAGTGTCGCTGGGCAATCCGACGCGTTGACGCCGTTGGCCGAGCTTGCGCATGTGGTGCTGAACTCGAACGAGTTTGTGTATATAAATTAGGAGCCGCCATGAAAGAAAAGGAATGTAACGGAAGAAGCCAGCAACGCTTTGTGTCCCGGCGGGACCTTCTGTTTCAGGTCGGCGAAGGAATGGGTGGTATCGCGCTGGCGTGTCTGCTCGGCCAGGACCGTCTATTGGGCGCTCCAGCAGCCAACGGACAGCAGGCTTGCGTAGGGTCGGCGGGCGTTACAGATTCTCCATTTTTGCCGAAGCCGCCGCACTTCAAGGCGCGGGCTAAGTCGGTCATCTCGCTGTTCATGTGCGGAGGCGTCAGCCAGGTAGACACATTCGACTATAAGCCGATGCTGGAGAAGTATCACGGCCAGCCGCTCGAGGGCAAAGGGGAGGTTACCGTACGCCAGGGCTATCCCGGTCCACTGATGAGAAGCCCCTACCAGTTCAAACAATATGGACAATCCGGGAAGTGGGTTTCGGAGTTGTTTCCGAATATCGGCGGAATCGTCGACGAGCTGGCATTCATTCACTCGGCTCAGGGCAGATCGGTGGATCACACGTTATCAACCTACGAATGGAATACCGGCTCGATTATCGCCGGCTACCCCAGCATGGGTTCATGGCTCACGTATGGCCTGGGCAGCGAGAACCAAAGCCTTCCGGCGTTTGTGGTGATTCAGGATCCGCGCGGCGGCCCATTCACAGGTTCCTCGCAATGGAGCTCAGGATTTCTTCCCGCAGCCTATCAGGGAACGATGTTCCGCGCGGCGGGTGACCCGATTCTCGACTTGCATCCTCCATCCGGATCGCTGGATTTGAACCAGCAGCGCGCGGAGCTAGACCAACTGGCTCGCATGAACCAGAACTATGTCGAGGCGCATCCAGGAATCAGCGAGCTTACGGCCCGGATCAGTTCTTACGAGCTGGCTTTCCGGATGCAAGGTTGCGCTCCGGAAGCCATGGATCTCGCTTCTGAGAGCGAGGAAACCAAGCGCATGTATGGGCTGGATAACAAAGTAAGCGAACCATTCGGACGGCAGTGCTTGATGGCCAGGCGGCTGGTGGAGCGTGGCGTGCGCGTCGTGCAACTTTGGAACGGGGCGGTAGTGAACCAGAACGTCGACACCTGGGATGCCCACAACAGCATTGTGGAAAACCATGGGCGTCATGCGCCGGAGGTCGACAAACCCATCGCTGGTCTGATCATGGATCTCAAGCGGCGCGGACTGCTGGACGAAACGCTGGTGGCGTGGCACTCGGAGTTTGGCCGGATGCCCCTTTCGCAAAAAGGCGTGGGGCGCGATCACAATCCTGGAGCCATGACGGTTTGGATGGCGGGCGCTGGAATCAAAGGTGGACAGTCGATCGGCGCCACCGATGAATTCGGGTGGAAGGCCGCGGAGCAGGTTGTTACGGCCCATGATCTCCACGCAACTATCCTGAACCTGATGGGGATCGACCACAAACGGCTGACCTATTTCTTCAATGGCAGGAATATGCGGTTGACCGACGTGGCCGGAGATCTGATCCCACAAATCGCCGGGTAGAGCGACATTTATGCGCAATCTGGTGGTCTCGATAATCCCTGGGTTGCTGGTATCACTCGCGGCTGTATCGGCTGCCGGTCAAAGCTCCTCTCGCCTTCCAGATCTAGAGGGGTTGTGGAGCAACGAAACGCTCACGCCACTCGAACGTCCGCGGGAACTTGCCGCGAAAGAATTCTTCACCACAGAGGAAGCCGCCGCTTACGAAAAGCATATCGTCCAGACTCGTATAGACGATCCCAACGATGGCGAAGGAAACGTCGCCGATCCCAAGGTCTGGTGGGAGCGGGCGGTCAAGGTTGTGCCTAACCGGCGGACATCGTTGATTGTCGACCCTCCTAATGGTAGAGTTCCGGCACTTACGCCGGAGGCTCAGAAGAGAATGGCCGATCAGCGAACCGCAGCCAGGCTTCATCCCGCCGACAAAGTAACGGACCGGTCGTTACAGGAGCGCTGCATACTATCGCCGACCACTGGACCGCCCATGCTTCCGGGTCCGTACAATAACAATTATCAGATCGTGCAAACTCGCGACTACGTCATGATCACCATCGAGATGATCCACGAAGTGCGAATCATATCAATGAACGGGCGTCCTCACCTGCCGCAGACGATGCGCAAGTGGCTGGGCGATTCGATTGGCCATTGGGAAAGCAACACGCTGGTGGTGGACACGACCAATTTCACCGGCAAGACCCGCTTCCGGGGCTCGGATGAGAATCTGCACCTGATCGAGCGCTTCACCCGCACCGGTCCGGACACGATTCTTTATGAATTCACGGTTGACGATCCAACGGCTTTCGTCGCGGCGTGGAAAGCCGAGATCCCGATGAGGCGGGCGGCCGGGCCGATGTATGAGTTCGCCTGCCATGAAGGAAATTTCGCGCTGGGGCGGATGCTTAGCATCGCCCGTCAAGCCGAGAAAACCACCGCGTTAGGGAAATAGCATCGACTGCATCAGGAAAGTGAAAAACCCACCATTCTGGGGCGCCTTGGTCGATTGCCGATGTGCCAGGATCATTCCCGTCGCCGAGTAGGGCGAGTAAGTGCATGATCCGGGACCACTGTTTTCAGAATCGGGGCTGGTGAGAACCGCGTCCACTTGAACTTGGCCTTGCGAGTTGTATGCAAACTTCGGTGGATCGATACTGGTCATCTCCGCCGCTACACAACCCAGGCTCACCGTCCCGCTGGAATCGTCGTAGGCGGCGGTCATGATTGCGAGCAGAATTCCAGGGTTTTTGCTGGGAGCTATATCCATTTGAGTGATGTGGGTTGCGCCCGGCGACAAGTAACCCCCCACGCTGGTAGCGTCGCTTTGGTCTGCAAATTTCTTCGATCCCTGTGGCACGTAGGTCCAGGTCCAGTTCGCCACGTTGTCTTGAGGATCGGTCGTTTTGAAGACCGCATAAAATCTGTTGGATGGGTCGCTTCCCGCGGGAGTACAGTCCAGGAAGAGATACAGACTGTTGTTCGACAGAGTCAGCGCCGGCTCGAAGAACCCCGCGCAGTTGCTGACCTCGGCATCGAGTGAGCTTAGATTGGTCGCGACCGGCCAGAATTGCGGATACTTATTTATGATTTGCCCCAGGTACTGGGGTGAAGCCGAGCTCAAACCCATGGGGCCAGTCAGGGCGCCTCCCGGCGTCATCGCGATTTCCCAGCGCTTGGTATATGGTTCCAGGCTGCTTCCCCCGCCGCTACTCTGTGGCACGTCGTACACAGCATGGATTCCGTACCACCAGGTCACGCCGTTCACGACTTGCGGCAGCAGGTTCACGACGTCATGCGCGGTATAGTCGGTCTTGCCGGTCACCGGATTCACAACGGGTTGCGATGTATACAGGGCGCCCTGGTAGGTCCAAGACTGGCCGCCATCCCTGCTGTAGGCCAGATGTGTATCCAGCACCTGGGTGCCTGCCATTCCAGGCGTGTTGCTCGCGATGGTGTGAGGCCAGGAGTATGCCATCCACAGTGTTCCTGTCAGCGGATCTTGGCGGATGCTGGCGTCGGCATAACCGCCGAATGCGCCGGTGGTGCTCGTAGGATCGTTGGCAATGTTGATTTGTGTACAGCCGGGCGAGGTCAATGTGCAAGTTTTGCTGAGCGTCTGAAAAGCGCCCGCATCGCCGGCGACGGCAATCGTGACATTCCCCAGCGTGGTAACGCCGTTCATCTGGATCTGCAACGGTACCGCGTTACCGGTGGGTGTGCCTTGCGGCACTTGTATGGCGACCTGATACTCGCCGGCGTATTGCGGCGAGAGGACTGAATAAACCAAAGCCGCGGGGACTCCTCCGATTAGCACAGTAGGTTTGTCGAGCGTGTTAACGATCGCGCCCCCGGTATTCGCGCCATCGGGAACATCTGAATCCACCGGCCCGAGTCCCGTGCACCAGATGATGAGGTAACCGCCGGTCTGAATAGGATGCGTGCTGAGAAGATTGATCGCGCCCGTCGGCGCAGCGATAGCGCCATCGGCATTATCGGTGGCGATTGCCTGGCCGCCCCCGCTCGCGCTGGTGGTGAAAATGCCTGGCCGCTCGACCGCCACTTGTACGCTTTGTGGCGGCGACGATCCTGCGTCGGTTGTGACGACCACGTTCACGGCACCGCTGGCGCTGCCGTCCGCCAGCACCTCCCAGGGAACCTGGGCATTGATCTGATTCGAGGAGACTGAGTATAAAGGAGCGGGAATATTATTAAAGGTCACCGAGACCACGTTGCCCAGCGTATTAGGAAGTGGGACGGTAGAGGCGAAGGCCGCTTGGTTGGCCAGATTAGAGCCAAAGATCGAGACGATGGACCCTGGCGCAACGCCGCCGATCGCATAGCTCGCGGCATTCACGACGCCTCCAGCATTAACCACCGGCGTCTGTGCGTGGGACGTGAACGCAAGCGTCGCGGCTAAGACTACTTCCTTCCAAATATCAAGAACCACTTGGTGCCTGGAAACAAGTCGGCATGTTCTTCAACCAGCTTGAAACCGGCATCTGACATCCACCCCACGATCTCCTCACGACCCACCAGCAATTCCGGCTGATTCTTGTGACCCGTGTTGGGATCGTCCTTGTTCATCTCGATAATCGCAATACGCCCGCTCGGCTTGATGTACGTGCCCAGCGCCTTAAGGTACACGGCGCGATGCTCGATATGGTGCAGCACATCATTGATGAAAGCGAGGTCCACGTTTCGCGCCGGAAGCTTGGGATCGTCGAACTCGCCTAGAACTGTCTGGACGTTGTGGATGTTCTCTTCGGCGTCGCGCTTATTGATGTAATCCAGCAGGCCCTGCTGGATGTCCACAGCGTACACCTTGCCGGTTGGAGCTACGGCCTTCGCCAAGGGTCTCGAGAAGAATCCCGATCCGGCGCCGATGTCGGCCACAATCATGCCAGGTTTCAAAGAAAGGTCGGACAAAACCTCGTCTACCTTTTGGGTGGCTGTTCGATTTGGCGACTCTAACGTTTTCTCCCACTCTTCGGCTTTGCGCGGCGCCAGCTGCGCCCGGACCTGGGTCAGACCTCCGGCCAGCACCGCGCCCAGCAGGCACCACGTACACGAATAATTTCTCCGGAACATCGAAAATCTCCCAGATGGGTTGCAGCGCTAACTCAACCGATCATGACCTTTCGCGGGAACTGCGAGTTGTCTTCGAGGAACGTCTTCTTCCTTTTCAATTCGTCCAGGGTCGGCTGCACCCTGCCCTCCGCATCGGTGACGCGCGAGACCAGCGTATGCTCACCCGGTGTGGCGCCGTCCCAGCGATAATTGAACAGCTTCCAGGAATACTGCGTGTTAGTGGAGGCGAGCGTGGCCTTCTGCCAGGGCCCGTCATCGACTTTCACTTCAACCGACTTCAGCGGCGTCCCGTCGTTCAGCACGAAGCCGAAAACATCGTAGGAGCCGCCCTTTTTCCGTACCCGCGCTATTACCGACTTCAAGTGCTGCCGCGTAATCTCGGTCTCTACCCATTGGGTTCCCGGATCGGTGTCCTCGCCGTTACCCCCTTCTCCAACTACAGATCGGTACCAGCGGGCCTGGTAATTCCCCAGATAGCGATCTTCCTGCAGATGAATTTCAGCGAGCCACTTCACGTTCGAGACGCCGTACCAGCCAGGCATAATCAGCCGCAGCGGCTTTCCCTGTGCGAGCGTGAGTGGATCGCCATTCAATGAATAGGCCAGCATCGGCTGCGGCTTCATTGCGTTTTCGAGCGTGATGCTGCGTCCGAACTGCTGGTCGACCTTAAATGTTTGTGTTCTGAACACTACGTCTTGCGGTCCACGGTCCGCGCCGAAGAAGACCACCTCGCGCGCCTTGTTGTTGACGCCAACGTGCTTCAGCACCTCACTCAATTTCACGCCCTTGAACATTCCGCAGGAGCACAATCCCTCGACGGACCTGGGACTGTTGCCGGAGCATTCATAGCCGGCGGCCACCTCAGTCGCGTGCATTCCTTTTAGATCGTCCAGCGAGAGCTCCATCGGCTTGTTGACCAAGCCGGACAACTTCAACTTGTAAGCCGCCGGATCGATGTCCGGCCGATTCATGTGCTGCAAAGCATAGAATTGGTCTTTAGGCGTAAACGGCCCGTCGATCTTGCGGATGTCGAGCACGCGGGTGGGCGCGTTCGGGTTGGCGCCCGGATTAAAAGCTTTGGGAATATCGGTGAACGGTACGTCCACCTCGTCCTGCGCCATGGCCGGCATCGCCCAATCGGGCACCAGCGCGAGCACGCTCGTCGCCGCCAATCCTCTTCTAAAGGTTTCCCGGCGGGTCATCTGTTCGGACATTAATTCACCTCCTGATCGATTCGACCACTGACTTTATCACAACTGTAACCCGAAAAACGAGCGCCGGACTGGCAATCAAGCTTTCAGTGACTGCACTTCCCGCAGCCGGCGTTCGAGAAACCGTCGCTCACTCTCATTGGCGACCAGGGCGAGCGCTTTGGTGTAGGCGAGGGCTGCTTTCTCCATGGATCCCATGCGTCGCAACAGGTCGGCACGCGCGGAATGCAGCAGGTGGTAGTCATCGAGATCCCCCGCCGCGGCAAGCTCATCGATTAAGGCTAGCCCCGGACTAGGGCCGACAGCCATTGCGACTGCCACCGCGCGGTTCAGCGACACGATAGGAGACGGCTGCAGGCGCTCCAGCAGATCGTATAGCCGAAGAATTTGCGGCCAGTCCGTATCTTCCGCTCGCGCTGCCCGGCAATGGAGCGCCGCGATGCCCGCCTGTACGGCAAACGGTCCCGGCTCGCGTTGAAACGCCTCTTCAACCAGGGGCAATGCTTCGGCGATCTGCGTTTGTTTCCAAAGGCTGCGATCCTGCTCTTCCAAAACAACCAGATCACCGGCTTCATCGAGACGCGCATCGCGCCGTGCATCGTGAAGCAGCATAAGCGCTACCAGGCCAGTCACTTCCAGCGGTGGCTGAGGCGATGTTAGCGTCCTTACCAGGCGTCCGAGTCGTATTGCCTCGTGGCAAAGATCGGTTCTGACGTGCGGCCCGCCCCGAGTGCTGGCATAGCCTTCGTTGAAGACCAGATAGATGACCGTCAATACCGCGTCCAGCCGCTCCGGCATATCGTTGGTGGCGGGAACTGCGGAGGGGATACGAGCCTCGCGAATCTTACGCTGTGCCCGCACCAGTCGCTGTGCCATGGTCGGGGTCGGGACGAGAAACGCGCGCGCGATTTCTTCCGTGTCCAGGCCACCCAGTGTACGCAACGTCAGCGCGATTTGCGCTTCCGGCGCAAGGGCCGGATGGCAGCAGGTGAAGATCAGGCGAAGGCGATCATCGGGGATTTCGGTGATGTCGTAATCCGGCTCGTCCAACACTGTCTGGCTCAAGGCCAAGGAGGCGTAGGATTCGACCTTCTCCTTGTGCAGCGCGAGGCGGCGGATGCGGTCGATGGCCTTGTGCCGGGCGGTCTGGATAATCCAGGCGCGCGGAAACTCGGGGATTCCCGCGCTGCGCCATTGGTCAACGGCGGCCGCAAATGCTTCTTGCGCCGCCTCTTCGGCCAGTTCGAAGTCGCCCACCAGTCGAATCAGGGCCGCGACGATCCGGCCCCAATCGGAGCGATAGACTGCCTCGACCGCTGCATCGGCATCCCCCTGCATGCATAGATGGTAGAAAATTATCAGGTGGGTTGTCGATTTTGACGCTCACCGTTCGATTTACTGATGGAGGCGTGCATATGCAATACATGCTACTGATTTACGTGGACGAGCAAGGCCCGACTGAGGCCGAGCGCCAGCAGTGTTACGCTGAATCGGCGCAGTTTGCTCAACAACTCAGCGCCAGGGGACAGTACGTGGCATCCTCACCACTGCACCCCGCGTCGACGGCCACCAGCCTTCGCGTTCGCGACGGTAAACGGGTGATGACCGACGGCCCGTTCGCTGAGACGCGCGAACAGCTCGGTGGTTTCTTCCTTATCGACGTCCAGGACCTGGATCAGGCGATCGATATCGCCGGGAAGATTCCAGCGGGCAAGTGGGGGACTGTGGAAGTTCGGCCGGTCATGCAAATTGCGGGTCTGCCGCCAGATAAATTTTCCCGAGCTGTCGATTTCGCTCAGGTCCCTTCGACCTAATTGCAGAAAGGCAGGAAAGAGTATGCGATTCATGATGATGGTCAAAGCTAGCAAGGACTCAGAGGCGGGCAAGATGCCGAGCGAAGAACTGCTGACCGCGATGGGGAAATATAACGAAGAGCTGATGAAAGCCGGTGCCTTGGTCGATCTTTCGGGGCTTCATCCGAGTTCGAAGGGCGCCCGAATCAAGTTTTCGGGTGGCAAGCGGACCGTGATCGATGGTCCCTTCGCCGAAACGAAGGATCTGATCGGCGGCTACTGGATTATCCAGGTCAAATCAC
>Ga0210405_10004826_pt1 | contig 12534 bp, 7 predicted proteins | sample IncBWH11MmetaG_FD_155492 | JGI IMG/M metagenome (GOLD analysis project Ga0210405, IMG submission 155492) | Forest soil microbial communities from Barre Woods Harvard Forest LTER site, Petersham, Massachusetts, United States - Inc-BW-H-11-M | ecosystem: Environmental > Terrestrial > Soil >... | reverse complement strand
CGCGTGGACGCGCTTCAGGTTCGGATTCCACCGTCTCCGCCTCGTATTATTCGCGTGACTGATCACGTTGCCAAAGTGCGGCCCTTTGCCGCATAGTTCACACTTCAGTGCCATTGTTCTTCCTACTAGGCTGCCTCTAGCAGCCGGAAATTTTGCTCTGAAAAATTACACTACCGAGCCTTTCATTCTAGCAGACGCCCTTTCCCCAGCAAAGCCTGCGTTTTGGTCGCTGCTGTCCTAGCTTGGTACCAGGTCGGTTGGAAAGAAGAGCCGCAGGGCCAAGGTGTCGTTTCTGGAGAGCATCCCGTCACCCGCCCACAATCGCGGATTGGACCTTTCGAATCTTCGATAGAAACAACGCGCCTTTGAGGGACCAGTCTCCCCTCTCTAAGGCAACTCTTCACTATTTCTGCAAGTCGCGCTCAGTTACTTCAGCTTGGCGTATTCAGCTTTGGCGGCGATGAGAACGGGGATGTCAGGGTCGGCGTCTTTCCAGAGGGCGAGGAAATCCTGGTAAGCGGTGCGGGCTTTGGCTGTATCACCTTGCAGCACGTAAGCGCGGGACAGGCCAAGCTGCGACAGCGGATGAATCAGACTCTCGGGGAGAATTGTGCGGTGAGCCAGAACCTTCTGGAACTCCGCGGCCGCTTCGGGGCCCTTGCCCCAGCGGAGGTAAGCCAGGGCGCGCTGGTAGATCGGAAAGAGACCGTTCAACTCCGTAGGCCGCGCAGGTTCGAGGTCTTCCACTGCTTTGGCTGGATCGCGCTCAATCATTGAGCGTAGCACCGGTATTCGCTGGTTCTGGATAAGGGTGCCCTGAGGGAACTGCTTGTTGAGCAGCTCGATGGTTTTCTGCACCGTGGCAGTCTCACCGGCCCGAGCGAAAACAGTGGCCACAGGGTTTTGTGTATCAATAGTCCCGTCGAGCGCGAGCGCCTCTTGCGCCAAGACCTTGGCCTCTTTAAGGTTACCAACCATTGCTTCCGCGTTCGCCGCTCCAGCCAGGTAGTTCGCCGCGCGCTGTGAGCTGCGTCGGCTCTTGGCTTCCCCCACCGCCTGCTGAACGAATCCACGTGCCTCGGGCAACTTGCCGTAGTAGATTGCCATTCCTGCGCGATCGAGAAACAACAATCCACTGCCCGGTCTACCTTTCGCCCATTCCAGGTTCCGCTGTACGGTTGCCATGTCGCCTTCGAGGAACGCAATGTCGTTTTGGATATCTCGGAGTAGCACCGAATCCATGCCTGCGTCGAAAGCGCGCCGCAGGATTTGCTTGGCCTCATCCAGCCGGTTGTTGTCCACGAATGATCCAGCAGTGTCGGCATAGTTCAGCTGGGACGAAGGGTCCAGCTCCAACGCCTTACGCGAAGCCTCGAGCGCCTTCTCATGCTGGCCGAGGGCGCCATAGACCGTGCCGATATTGAGCTGGGGTATTGAGTCTCGAGGGTAGGACTTCATCCATAGCTCATAGGTCTCAATAATCTTTGGGAAATCTCTCAGCCTGCCGTAATAATGGGACATGATGTAAAACCGTTCGTGCTCGGTTACGCGGTCGCTAAGTTCGTAGGCCTTGGTGTCGTACTGGATTGCCCTGCCGATCTCACCGGCGTTGGCATAAAGAGTGCTGAGTCGGGCGTAGGCCAGGGCAAAGTTTGGGTCGAGCTCGACGGCATGCTGGTAAAACGGTATGGCTTCCTCGTCCCCTTTCTTGTCGCGAGTCTCTTCGCCTTCCGAGAACGCTTTCAGCGCCTCCAGTGAGGAGGTTGTGGCGTCTTCGAGTGGTTTGTCGAGCTTTTGGACGGAGGCCAACGATTCGCCCAACTTGCCGCGCATGCGCGACGCGGCATTACCGAGCGCCGCCAATACTTTTTCCTTGCTTTCCGCCTGTTCCTGATCCTCCGCGATCGTGTCGCCGTTGACGGCGTTGATGGCATTCAGGGTGACTACATACTGGGTGCCAAGCTGCGCGATGTTGCCCACAAGCACGGCCTTCGAGGAGGTTCGCTGGGCGAGATCGCGCCCTAATTCAGTTGTAAGGCGCTCCTCTTGCGAGCGGCCCATGAGCTTCAGAGTCGCACGCACTTTCTGTTCCGACACGACATTCAGGAAGGGCGACTGGCCGAGATCCACTTCGAGAGCTTGTTTCAGAGTGTGGTCGAAGATCTGATCACCGGTGGTGTTGATGAAATCTGTAAGCACAATGGAATCGCGCTCGGTAAGGGCATGGACTTTTGTGGAGCGCCAATAGAGAGTGCCGGCCACAATGGCCACGAATAGGGCTGCGCCAGGCAAGAGGAATTTCCAATTGCGCGCAAAGGGCTTTTTCGTTTGTGCGGAGGCGGTGAGAGCAGAAGTCGCACTCGAGCCGCCGGACGTTCTCGCCCGCTCCGATGGGGGTGCAGGCGCGGGTGACGGGACATCTTCCACCGACACGCTGTGCTGGGCGGTGCGGCTGGAATCGGTGTCGCGCTTGAGGCGCTGCAAGTCCGCGCGCAGGTCGGCGGCGTGCTGGTAGCGGAGGTTGCAGTCTTTTTCCAGGGCCTTGTTAATGATGTCTTCGAGGTGAGATGGCAAATCGGGATTAAGGCGCACAGGCGCTAGGGGTGCCTTGTGAAGAATGGAGTCGAACATGGCTGCGGAGGTTTCCCCTCGGAAGGGAAGCTTTCCGGTGGCCATCTCGTACAGCACGATACCGAAAGAGAAAAGATCGGTGCGCGGATCAAGTTCCTTGCCGAGGGCTTGCTCTGGAGACATATACGCAACGGTGCCGAGGGCGGCTCCCGGGCTGGTGAGGTACTCGTGAGTAGCCTCAACGGTGACCTGCGAAGCAGCGAGACGGGGTAGCGCCCCTTTGTCAATGGACTGTTTGGCGAGGCCGAAATCGAGGATTTTGGCGTGCCCTCGCTTGGTCACGAAAATATTGGCGGGCTTGATATCGCGGTGAATGATACCTTCCGCATGGGCTGCATCCAGAGCATCGGCAATTTCAATGCCCATGGAAATCATGGCGTCGACATCCATCGGACGCCCCGCAATCTGGTGCTTTAGCGTCGAGCCGTCGAGGAACTCCATGGCTATGAAGGCTTGCCCGTGCTGGTCGTCGATTTCGTAAATGGTGCAGATGTTCGGATGGTTTAGCGCGGAAGCAGCTTTTGCTTCACGCTCAAAGCGGCTCAGGGCTTGCGGGTCCTTGGAAACTTCCTCGGGCAGGAATTTCAGCGCAACAAAACGCCCGAGCTTAATATCCTCGGCCTTGTAAACCACACCCATCCCGCCGCCACCAAGCTTCTCGATGACGCGGTAATGCGAAATGGTCTGGCCAATCATGTCACGGCAACCGCTCTTGCCGTGGCATGTTAGGCCGCGCTCAAAGGCAAGTCAACGTGTGCCTTTTTCTCTCTTTTTTCGCCTTGACAAAAAGTGATTCCCAGCGTACACTACCAATTAGGTAATCTTGTGGGTTTTCCTGGTAGCGCCAGCGTCTTGCTGGCGTTTTTGCTTTTTAGACCTGCTTTTGAGATTAGTTTTCTGTTCGCCGCATGGTGGAACGCACTGGATATTGCACAATTTTGGTGCAAACTCTAAATACCTTTAGAATGAACACTTGCAAAAGTGTATCAAAACAAATGACTTTAAGTGTCTTCAGAATGAACACTTATGCAAAACCCCCGGGGGGAGGGTGGTTATGGTTGGCATCAAGACACCCCTCACGGGCCGGGCTGAAGGACGAGTGGCCCGGAGGGTTAGGGGGGTGTCTTCTGACTTTGTTTTTGAATCTTGCTCGTGAATTTGCGGGAGGTGCCCCACACGTCGGTTTTACGTGTCGCCTTTGACTTGATTTGTTCGTTCTGTTCGGTATGCCAATTCACTAACTCCTTTGGAATCCTCACTTCCAGAAACACGCCTGTAAACCCTCTGGAATGAACACTTCCAAAACACAGGACTTAAAACGCTTTAGAATGAACACTTACAGGAAAAGGGGGAGGGGGAGGGTCGCCTAACCTACGTTTGGAGCCGAAGGAGGCCGCAAGAGGCAGTAGCGTCCAAACTCCGATAGGGGCCACGAGGTCATCCGAAGCTCGGCGTCAGCGACCGTCCGGACACCCCTCCACGGCCGAGAGGAAGGCTATTCGCAGCCGCAACATCCCCTTTCATTTGGGGTTTATCTAAGGGGCGTGCCTTGCCAGCTAAGCACTCTGAATCTGGCAGATCTATCCCTAGGGCCAGTATCACTAGATTTTGGCGCTTTTGTAAAAACTTTTTGTCGGTCTCGGGCATCTCATAATAGTGATAGGTCATTCCGTTTCAATGGTTTACGGAACGTGTACCTGTCCTTCAGTGCTGGCTTTTATTTGCCTAAAGCGCTATTAGTCCAGCCCCTACAGCGTTCCCCTGATTCCTCCCGAAAGGCTAAACTTGTATCTTGAGCCTTCGGCAGAAAGGAGACCGATCGCGGTGCCCAAGATGACCCCAATACGCCCTTGCGTCGCATCGGTCAGAACTCTGGCTGCCTGGGCCGGGAACATCGCTCGTTTAGCGGTGGTTCTAGTACTCCTCTTCGTCTGCCTGGCCGCTTCTCCCGCCTACGCCGACGTTGGGATCCTTCTTAACGAGTCCCTGGATACAAGTTTCGCCAGAATCTCAGGTTCGGGCCACAGTGCAGTCTATTTGTCGCGCATCTGCCCGGAAACGCCAGTAAGGCTGCGCCTCTGCCGCCCTGACGAGCAAGGCTCGGTCATGAGCAACTACACCACTCTTGGCGAGGATCAGCCCTTCGAGTGGAACATCGTTCCGCTCTCCATCTATTTATACGGCGTCGAGAACCCTCAAGACCGGCCGCTTTTCGGCACGCAGAAGATCAAGCACGCTCTCGAGGAAAGGTATCGCACAAATTTTCTATCCGGCTACTGCGAGAGCGCCACCTGCCGCACAAGCAAAAAAGCCGAATGGCGCGAAATGGTTGGCGCCACTCTTGAACGCAGCCTCTATATTTTCGTTGTCGAAACGTCCCTCGATCAGGACCTCGCTCTCATCGCGGAATTCAATTCTCTCCCCAACCAGAATCACTTTAACGGCATCACGCAAAACTGTGCTACGTTCACCCGCCACATCATCAATACGTATTATCCCCGTTCCACCAGGGCCGACTATCTGAATGACTTCGGCTTGGTCACTCCGAAAGCCATCGCCCGCTCCTTCACTCGCTACGGCGAGAAGCATCCTGAGGCGCACCTCCGTGTCCTCCATTTCGCGCAGTTGCCCGGCACCATCAAGCGCAGCACCGAGTGCCGCAACGTAACCGAGCAGTTGTACCACTCCAAAAAACTCCTAGTGCCCATGATCCTTTTCGCCGACCACGAACTGCCCTTCGTGGCGGCCTCTTATCTACTCACAGGGCGCTTTAACCCCCAGCATGCGCTAGAACAGCATCCCACTGCCGAAGCCTCGGACATCAAGCAGGAAATCCGGGAAGCAAAGGCACAGAACGACGTCTCTCGCGAGGAACAACTTGAAGCCGTTGCCAGTCAGGAGAGCGCGCAACTCGTAGGCACTGCCGAGGAATGGAAACAATACCGCGAGGAATTTGGTTCTCTCACAAACGAAGCCATCAGCCGCGAGATTATTCCTAACACCGATTTTCTTGGTCGTCTCTACAAGTACCTCGATCGCACCGGCACGCTCTCCGTCGATGCCAATGGCGCCCTTTGGTTTAATATCTCGCAAGGCGGCAAACCTTCGAAGCTCGGTCTGAGCGCCAGCAATATTTTTGCTTCCGGAACCGATTCCCAGTGGACCTACGCTCTGACTCTCGCCCGCGCCGATCACTATCTGAAGAGCCCCAAGCACAGCCGCGAAATCATGCCCGATTTCAAAAACGATTGGGCGCTCCTGCAGGCCGCGCGCATCAATAGCTCGATTTTTTCGGCCGTTAACAGCACCTTGCCTTTGGGCAACACGCGCGCCGCATCCGTCTCCTTCGGCCAGTTTCAATAACACGCATCGTAAGCGAGTCCTGTGAGTACTGAGGCATTCCGCCTATTCTTTTCTCCTGCTCCGTACCATTTCCTGCCTTTCCAATTTGCGCAACTTTAGTCTTGTATGTTTCATCTGTACTGATGTAGTTTCCCTGTCGCGGTGCAGCGAATGTTTCCCTCGTTCCGGGTCTTGTTATTGATTTTCTGTTTGCTCCTCGTCTCCGGTGAGGCGAGCCCTAATGCCGCCGCTACCCCTGCAGGCGTTTCGTCCGCGCCGCCTGTCATCGTTATTGGTTTTGTCGGCGGCTTCGTTCACCACGATGACCGCGTCCACACGGAAGTTCAGCTGATCGATCGTCTGCGCGAAGAATATGCGTCCAGCGTTCATGTCCAGATGTTTGAGAATCACCGTGGCAAGGACGCCCACCAGGCAGTCCTTCGCCTCTTGCATCCCAGCCACCAAGGCACTTTATCGCCCGAGGAAAAGCAGAACGCCCGCATTATTATTTTTGGCCACAGTTGGGGCGCCTCGGAAACTATCGAACTAGCGCGTCAACTCGAAAAAGACGGCATTCCCGTGGTTCTCACGATCCAGGTCGATAGCGTCTCCAAGCATGGCGAAAATGATGCCGTAATCCCCGCCAACGTCTCCCAGGCCGTCAATTTTTATCAGCTCGATGGCATGCTCCACGGCAAGGCCCAGATTCGCGCCGCCAATCCCGGGCGCACTCGCATCCTCGGCAACTTCCGCTCCGACTACAAAACGAAACCCTTCAGTTGCGGCCAATATCCCTGGTGGGACCGCGTTTTCATGAAGCCGCACATCCAGATCGAGTGCGATCCCGCAGTCTGGAACCAGGTTGAATCGCTCATCCGCTCGAACCTATCCATGGAAGCGCGCCTCCCGCAGGGCAGCGAAATCAATTCCCCCGCCTCGCCCCTTAAATAGAAAACTTGCCGTTTAACACTTGCCGCTTAGATTGACCCGCCCCAATTCTTGATAACCGCCGCCCGCACCCTTCCGTCCAAAACAGGTGTACTATCCTCTCGAATCACGTTTTTGAGGAGGTCCCATGAAGCGCCGCGAATTCCTCCTTCGCTCCGCCTGCACTGCGGGGGCAGCCTGGTTACATTCGGTCTCCTTCCCTCGCCGAGCGCACGCTTTAACACTCAAACCTCTGTCCCGCAAATTCAGCGCCTCCGACACCGTCACCCTTGGCAAAACTGGGATCCAAACCAGCCGCCTCGCCATGGGAACCGGAACCGTCGGCGTTGGCCATCATTCTCATCAGACCGCGCTCGGCATCGACGGCCTGTCCCGCCTCCTCCTCAATGGTTACGACCAAGGCCTGCGCTTTTTCGATTCCGCGGACTCCTACGGCAGTCATCCCCACGTCGCGGAAGCCCTCAAGCACGTCCCGCGCGACAAAGTCACCGTCCTCACCAAAACCTGGGCCCGCGACGCTGCCTCCGCCCGCGCCGACCTCGAACGGTTCCGCCGCGAACTCGGCACCGATCACATCGACATCTGCCTCATGCACTGCCTCACGGAAGGCGACTGGACCGACCGCTATAAAGGCGTCATGGACGTTCTCTCCGAAGCCAAGGAAAAAGGCATCATCCGCGCCCACGGCTGCTCCTGCCATTCCATCGAAGCTCTCCGCGCTGCCACTAAGTCTTCCTGGGTCGAAGTCCACCTGGTCCGTATCAATCCCATCGGCGCTTTCATGGATTCCGATCCGGACACGGTAGTCAGGGTTATCAAAGATATGCGCGCGGCGGGGAAGGGCATCATCGGAATGAAAATCCTTGGTCAAGGCGACCTCCGCAATCGGCAGGACGAGGCCCTCAACTTCGCCCTAGGTCTAAATCTCCTCGACGCCTTCACCATCGGCGCCGAAAACAAATCCGAGCAAGAAGACCTAATCCGCCGCATCGCAGCCGCGTAACAAAACTAGTTTCTTAAGGTGTCATTCCTGGCGAAGCGAGGACCTGCCTTTGGCTTTTTGGGAACAGGCTGAATGCGTTCCAGTGCTGCCCTACGTCTCCAACCCAATCAATCGCATCAATTCCAGCGCATTACTCTTCTCCACCACTCCCTCGCGCAACTTGTAATCAAATCTCATCTTCCCGTCCACCACCTGATCCTCGAAATGCATGTTCCGCAATATGTTCCCCACCGCCACCGCAATTTCCGTCAACGCCAAATCATGCGTAGTCACAATCCCAATCGACTGCCGCTTGAGCAGTCCCTTTATCAATCCTTCCGCGCCAATCCTCCGGTCTTTCGAATTCGTGCCTTCCAGCAACTCATCAAACAAAAACACCATAGGCACCGCTCCATTCGCTGCGTCAAAGACTTTTCGGATATGCAAAATTTCTGTGTAAAAGCTGGATCTGCCTTCTTGCAGCGAGTCCGTGCTCCGAATTCGCGTTCCAATCTTCAGCGCCGTCAATCGCAGCCGCGCCCCGCGAATCGGCGCTCCCGCCATTGCAAGCATGGTGTTAATCCCCACGACGCGCAAAAACGTACTCTTCCCCGACATATTCGATCCGCTTACCAGCAGTACGCGCGTCTTCGCATCGAGCCGCACGCTATTCCGCACGCACTTTTCCGCTGCAATCAACGGATGTCCCAATTCCTCCCCGTCAAAAAATCCAACCCCGTCTTTCGCGTCAACAAATTCCGGAAACGGATCCGCCGGATGCTCATACGAATACGCCGCCAGCGAAAGCAGCGCCTCCATTTCCCCCGTCAACTCTGCCCACCGCCGTACCTTCGCGCCCCAGCGCCTCCGCCAAGCCTCCGCCGCCATCCCCACCTGCACGCTATAAAGAAATGGCAGCTCGGACATCTTGGCAAGCACTCCGTCGCTCGCATCGATCCAATAAACGATCCGCGCAAATTTTCGAATCGCCTGCGAAGCCGGCTCGTTCCCCTGCTTCAATTCCGCGGCAAGCGCTTGCAGTCGCGGCGACGCAAACGGCTCCCGCTCCAGTCGTTCCAGAATCTCCGAAAAAAGAAGCAATCCCTCCGCGTTGCAGTCCACCCCCTCAATCACCGTGTGCGCTCGACGCCGCAGCTTTGCAAGGACAACCGCTTCAATCGCCATCACACTCAAAAGCGGCCACAGCATTGCAGTTTCAACGTAATAAACGATCCCCGCTGCCGCTCCTATCGCCTGCAACGCCATCACGCCGCGCCATGCCCCACTCGGCAAAATCGACTTTCCCTCCGCCCAGTCAATCAACGATTCCGGATTCAACCGTGCCCGCAAATCCTCCCCAGTCACAGCCAAATCTTCGCGTAAATCCAGCTTCTCGCGCAGCTCCTCAACCAGCTTCTGCCGCTCGAGAATCGCGCCAATCTCCGATCCCTCGCACAACCAATCCGCTAACCGCTTCTCGCCCATCGGCAATCGCGCCGTCGAAAGCAATTCGAAAAGACACCCGTGCCCAAAAAGATCCAAATCCTCCGCATATACATGATTCGCATCGCGAAACCGCTCCCCCGTCTGCCCGCTCCCCGCCCAGCGGTCCTCGATCCGCGCAATGCCCTTGCGATAAAACTCCGCTGCCGTCTCCGCGCGACCCTTCTCCCGCAAAACGCGCCCATGCCAAATCGTCAGCAACAAATAAGCCGCCACGGGCGCGATCAGCCAATAAGCGGTCACGAAATGCATCCGCAAAACACCCCACACCAACAGCAATCCTGCCGCAATCACCGCCAATTTTGCGTAACCCACCCGCAAGTGCACGCGATCCTTCGCTTCAATGATCTTCAGGAATTTTTCCAGCCGCCTGGTGTACTCGACCTTTGGCTCGGCCACGTTCCCTCGCTAGCATCTCGCCCGTCGGGTCTACCGCGACTCCCCGTCGTGCAGGCGACCACTTGCTTGTCGTCCTGTCTTTAATTCCTGTTCCTTATGTCGTAACTTCAGATTTTTATCCAACTCCACTCCTTCGAGTACGGCACGCGGCTCATCCTGTACCCGGACTTCACGCCGGTAACCACATGATCGCTCCAATTGAACCCAACCCCTGCCTTCGGGTCGTAGAGCCCGGGCTCCTCGGAAAAACACATGCCCTTCTTCAGCAGGGTGTAATCGCCCAACGCAAGATACGGCGGCTGGTGCCCTTCCGAGCCTTCTCCGTGCGCCGGCCGATGATAAATATAGTCCTGCACTCCCTGGGCCACCTGGTATTTGTGAATCTCATAGGCGACGCTCGAGCATGTCGCGCCTTCTTTCTGCAGTTCCACCTGCATGTCGCAGGTGTGCTGGCTCACTTCCCAAAGCTTCCGCATGTGCTCATCAAACTGGCCCGCGCTATCCGCGAGGATGTACATGCGGTAGTTTTCTCCGCCGTGTCCGCCAATGTAGGCATCGCCATCGACCTGCAAGGGCATGTTGCGCTGAATGCGGTTGAACCGCGGCTGATTCGGATGCGGATAGGCGCAGAGTCGGCCGACGCGGCAGTCAATCTCGACGTTCGCTGCCACACCATGGTGCGGCAAACCACTTGCGAGTTCCAAATCCGCGTAAAGCAGGTTGTTGATCCAAAACGTGCTCGCAACGGCCACTTCGTAGTCCGTCACGTCGGTTCCGTACGTGAGAATGTAGTCCCGCGCGTAAGCGTGAGCGCGGTCAAAGTAGGTGTAGGCCCGCCGCGTGAGAGCAAGCTCCTCCGGCGTTTTCACTTCGCGCATATCCAGCAGCGTGTCGCTGACGTCCACCCACTTTATTTTCGGCAGAACTCTCTTGGCCGTTGCCAACTCATCCGCGTAAAGCTTGCCGTCGATCCCAATTTTGTTTCCTTGTACGCCTTTCGCCTTGATTCCTTCGAGAAGCATCTGAAACAAATCAATCGTCTTCCCTTGCACCACTTTTCCTTGTTCCGGAAATCCTCCTTCCGCGTGTTTCGTATCGAAATATTCCCAGCCGCCGCCAAACCACCAGCCTTTCACCAAATCACGGTCCAGCGCGGGGTAGAGGTACCAGGGGTCTGCATCCCCTGCATTCATAAAGACACACTGCGGGCGTTCCGTGTGCGTGTGCCAGTAGCCCGTCAGATAAATAATGTTGAGCTGATCGCGCGCCACAAATGCGTGAATGTCCTTTTGCGCCAGTTGCTCCTTGAAACGCCCCACCGTCTGCTTGTTCCAGTCCAGCGGCAAGCGGTCGGCTTTCGCGGGTTCCGGCGGCCCTTCCTCACCCGGCGTGGGGCCGAGCAGCAGTTTTTCGCTGGCGCCGGAGCTGCGGCTCTTCACGATTTCGGCAAGCGATCCGCCGGCCCCTTGCGTTTGCATTCCATCGATCTCGTCCATGCGGCGAAACAGCCCGCCGCCCAGCAAAGCAAGACTTCCGCCTCTCAAAATGTCCCGGCGATTCCGATTCATCTCTCCTCCAATTATTTTTCCCACACTCTACGATTACACGAATTATTTTTGTCCAGTGACTTCGACCCACTCGCGCTCGCCCCGTTCGAGCAGTCCGGGCAAGTCTTCCCTCAGCAGAAAGCGTTCATGAATCAATTTCATGGCTGCTTCCGCGAATTTGCCCATGTACTCGTCGCGCGAAGAATAGCGCTCTGCAACCGAGAGGCGAGGATCCCCGGATTTTTCACGCTCCGCGGCGGTCTTCGCAAAAGGAATGAAGGAACCATAGAAGCTGAGCCGCAAATCGCCGGCGCCAATACTCGGATCGCGCAGATTCCATCCGGTGTAAGAAGCCAGCGGAGCTTGCAATTCCGGCAGGCTTACGCCTCCGAGATCGTTGCCATCGGCGTCGGATTGCGGAACCAGCACGACGAATGGCTTTCCAACCTTGGGAGGTTCGATGCTGACGATTCCTCCTTTCCATTGCGGGCCGAAATCCAGATGGTAAGCGAGGTTAGATTCATGCGGTTTGTTGACTCCGGGAATTTTCGGGAACACCCACTTATTCAACGGCACGAGGGTGGCATTCGCGATTTTCGGGTATGTGCTCGGTGGGGGCGGGGTGCCTTCTTTCACCCACTGGTCCATGTCGGTAATCAGCGCGCGCCAGTACCACTGAATGGGATTCGGATTGTAGCGCTGCTGCGCGCTGGAATCCGGCGCGCCAGGATTGCTCTTTTGCGGCGGAAACGGCGCGGAGAAATGCTGCAAGCCAGACAGGAGATAGACGCGAACATTTTCGGCGATTTTTGCATCGCTCAGACCGTCAGGCGAGGTGTGAATCAGAGACGCGGCGCGGCCCCAATATTCATACGAAGTATTGGTGAGAAATATTTTCGGCGTCATTTGCGATTTGTTTGAAGCATCGAGCAAACCAGCAGTCTCGCCGTTATCGGGATCCGTTTCCGGCAAATCGGTGAACGGAAACAAATCCGTGGGAAAGAAAATACTCGAGAGCGGTTGAGCATCGCGCGAAGGCTGCGCAAAACGATGATTGAAGCTGCCTCGGCCCGCGCCAGCGACGTGAGCGATGACGCCGTCCATCACCTGGCGGCCTTGCTCGTCAGCGTTGAAATCCTGGTAAAGAAAATGGCGGAGAAAACGGCCGCTCTGCGAAATTCC
>Ga0210405_10004825_pt1 | contig 12534 bp, 10 predicted proteins | sample IncBWH11MmetaG_FD_155492 | JGI IMG/M metagenome (GOLD analysis project Ga0210405, IMG submission 155492) | Forest soil microbial communities from Barre Woods Harvard Forest LTER site, Petersham, Massachusetts, United States - Inc-BW-H-11-M | ecosystem: Environmental > Terrestrial > Soil >... | reverse complement strand
AGGACTTGATTGGGGAGTTGGAGTTTCTCGCATCGGCCTTTCTGCCCGCATTGGTGATGGGGGCGATTGAGAAGCGTTCTTTCGGCGGCTACGGCCTGCCATGGCGAAATGCTTTTGGAAAAGCCTTCTGGGTGGGCATGTTCTGGGGCATCGTGGCCATTACGGTTCTGGTGCTTGCCATAGAGGGCCTTGGCGATTTTTCTCTCGGCGGGCTCGCACTGCATGGCGGGCGCATCCTGAAATTTGCGGCTTTCTGGGGCGGGTTCTTTGTCATCGTCGGTTTGTTCGAAGAATTCCTGCTGCGTGGCTATACTCAATTCACGTTAACCCAGGGCATCGGTTTCTGGCCCGCCGCGCTGTTGCTTTCGACTTTCTTCGCAGCCTTGCATTTCGGCAATCCCGGGGAAACCTGGACGGGCTTGCTCGCGGTTGCGGTCATCGGGCTTTTTTTCTGCCTGACTCTTCGCCGTACCGGAAACCTGTGGTTCGCCGTCGGATTTCACGCTTCGTGGGATTGGGGCGAAAGCTATCTGTACTCTGTTCCCGACAGTGGCGGGATGGTCACCGGCCACCTGATGCGCTCATCCTTCCACGGCTCGCGCTGGCTCACGGGCGGCTCGGTCGGGCCGGAAGGCAGCGTGCTGGTCTTTGTAGTCATCGCGCTGACGTGGCTGGCGTTTGATCGGGCGTATCCTAACGTCACATACCAAACCAAAGACATTCATCACTCACAGATTCCGCATCCCTACCACGAATAATGCACCGTGTAAGTCACTACCTGTTGGCCATCCGGTTGGATGGTGACGGGAAACTCCGCCGTCTGACCATCCATCTTTCGGGATGGTTGCGACTGCTCGGTCAACGTCCAGTTCGTCCAGCGATACAAATGCTCGACGACTCGAACATTTACCGGCTCCTTCTTGTGATTGCGGACTCGAATCTCAAAAGTCTCTTCCATCCAGTTGTGGCTGGAATCAACATGGAAACTGGTACGCTTGCGTTCGCCTACTACGTCAAACGCATTCCCTGTATACGCGCGGATGGTCTCATCTTTCGGCGTGTGATCGATCTGGTTTTCGCCGACGAATTCCAGGTGCCCATCCGTATCCCGACGGTAGAAGCGTAATTTGCCCTTAGGCAGCGGGATGCCGAGGTGGTTGACTTCCGCGTTCTTGAACTCTTCCATCACCCACACTTTGGGGCTCGACTGGGTGCCGTAGCCGGGATCTTGACGCACTTGCTCGGGGTTGCGATATCCGTACTGCTCTACCTTGGCTCCGTCGTAGATGTAGAGGCGCTGCGCCTGAATGCCTGTGGCGCGGACAAACTCTACCTGCTTGGTTTCCTGGTCACGCAGAGTGGTGGAACGCTCGAGGGTATAGAGATGGAATTCGTCGAAGGACTTCTCGCGAACGACAGGGGCCATGGCATCTGTCATCGCCGCGGCCTCGGCGGCGTACACTCTGCCTGCCACGCCACCTTCCTGAATTTTATTCACATCCCCGGCCAGCAGTTTGATGTTGGCGTTCTCAAACGTCTTCCCGCTCTGATTACGCATGGTGACCCACCCCACCAAGTCGAGCAAATCGAACTTGCTGGTCGATCTATCGGAAACCACCAGGTTGTAGTCCGCCTGCCAGTTCATGCCGCCGCTGACATAGGAAACTTCGGCATCGAACTTGCCGGGCTGATTGGTTTGCAGCAGCCAAGTCAACGTGGGCTTCAGTATGGAATCGGCGGACAGCGCGGGAAATAAAGGTTGGCCGGGCATTCCGAAACGCAGTACGCCATCCACTTCGATAATCGGTTGCGTGGAAAGGGGCTGTTGGTAGTTTTGCGCATAGTAGTTGCTGGGGACATATCCGCTGCGCACGATCTTTCCCCGGACGATCACGTCTTTGTCGAGGTTGCGGCCGGTGACGAAGTCAATCGTCTTGCCTTCATAAAACGAGAGCAGAAGTTCTTGTGAGATGGGATCGTTGCGGTAATTCTGCTCCAGGACTTGCAGGGGGCGTCCAGCAGGATCGCGCAGAATCACCGAATCGGGTTCGAGATGCGCGGCGACTCCAGCGTAGTTGACACGGTTCACACCCGGTGACAATTCCATGGGGAACCGTTCGCGTGCCACGAAGAAATTCTGGTTGTAAATGGTCAGCGCGGGAGCATTGTCGCCATTAGCCTTGTCCTGTCCCCAAGCCATGGAGCACAGGCAGAATACGATCAACACAATCTTTTTCATTGTTCGCCTTTTTCTGCCCCGGTCAGGGAGAGGCGTTTTTCCCGGTGCTATGCAGAGAACGCAGGGTTCGAGAAAACTTGCGGGGGCGTATCCGGTACGGCGAGTGAGAGTACCGAGGTAATGAAGGTAACCACGAGCCTCGATTACGAGCGCAAGGCGGGTCTTGAGCTACGGATCCCGGAACCAGCAGCGGCGACGATGGCGTCCGCGAAACGATCCGCGGCGGCGCGATGGGAGGTCAAGAACAGAGCGGGCTCGATCAATTCGAGTTCCATGATGCGAAACTGGTCCTGGCTGTCGACTCGGTCGATAATTCCATCGACTCGCGCGTACAGCGTAGGCGGTACCGCTTGCACCGCCCGTGTCGCGCATTCGAGCACCGGTGCGGGCGGATCGGCGGCGAGAGATCGACCTCCGAAGTCGCTCTGCACACGAAAGTCTCCTGGCTTCGGCGTTTTGAGGACGGCGTGACTGAACTGTCCGCCGAAGAACATGAGAGACCACTCGCCATCAGTGACGATGTTGTCCATGAATTTCTGGACCATAACACCGGGGCCGGCTATGAGTTCCTCGAACAAGGCTTGTTCTGATTCAGCGTTCTTCGCGTCCACCAGTTGGGTGCGGTGCGCCGTGGCGGAGATTCTGGGTTTGACCACCGCTTTGTCCCAACCTGCGTCGCGCAAGGCGGCGGTTAGAGTCTGCGTCTCTCTAGGTTCACACCACAAGGTCGGGACTATGGGAATGCCACGATTGTCCAGCGAGCGGAGGTAGGATTTGTCGGCGTTCCAACAAATCACCGCCGGGGGATTCCAGAGGTTGCAGCTGCTCGATTCGAGAGATGCAATCCAGCGCAGAAACTCTTCATGGCGCAGGTGATAGTCCCAGCAGGAACGAATCACTATCGCGTCGCAGTCTGGCCAGGGGTAATTCGGCTCGCTCCACACGGCGGGTTCCGCTTTGAAGCCGCGGCTCGCGAGCGGTCGGAGCAGGGTTTGATCGTCGGGCGTGAGATCGGGCCAATCTTCGGAGGTCGCAAGGGCAATTCGCATAGAATTCGATGACTGGGATTTGCTATTTTCTAGTTCGCAAGCGCGCTCCTTTTCTCGGATTGATCAAAATTGGCCTCCGAGCTCGGGAGCACGCGGTCTCGCGAAGCTTGGGCTGGACTCTGACCGAATCATTTCCGCCGCGTTATTCGGGCGCGGATCCAATCCGCCAAAGCTTCTTCGCTCAGATTCCCGGCGGCTAAATCCAGGATTATTTTGACAGCGTCGGCTTCGTCGACTTCGAGATCAAATCCGTTCAATTCGAGAAAGAGCCCAGCGGCGAGAAACCCGGCTCGTTTGTTTCCGTCGCTGAAGGGGTGGCTACGAACGATTCCGAATCCGTAGGCCGCTGCCAAACGCGCTGCGTCTGCACCGGGCTTGTAGGCGTGGACATTCCTGGGGCGTGCCAGCGCAGACTGCAGTGCCGCTTCGTCGCGCAAACCCCACAGTCCACCGTGTTCAGCGAGGCTCTCGGCGTGGAGCAGCACGAGGGCACGCTGATCTAACCAACGCGGCCTCCTCACTTGGCCAGCGCGCGGAAAACGCTGCGATACTTACTCATGAATCCCCTACCGAGGTCAAGTTGCTTCTCAACTTCGGGATCGTAGGGAGTGAGCAAATATCCTGCGGGGGTTTCGATGGCGAACAGCGTGTCGTCCTTCTTTGCCCGCAGCCGAACCAGCATTTCCTTTGGCAGGACTAGACCTGTGGATGTGCCCACGGACCTGAGCTTAAGTTTCATGCAATCTCTCCCGATACCCATGCTCATTATAATACACGCTGCCTATGAAATCACATCCGCGGGCGAGCCGTGACGATCGATCCGACCGCATCAGCCACTCACCGCTGGCCCCTTTGCCACGAACAAAAGGCGGCCCGCCCATCGCAGAAAGTGCCAGCCAAGGGCGGCGCCGACTAGAATGGTTGCTGTCCATAAGAGGATTGCCGGCAGGTAGAAGAAGAAAGAGAGCACCGAGGTGGAATAGTCGATCAATCCTTCCAGCCCCAATCGCGCCGCGAACTTAACTTCGTACAGTGGGCGCCACGGAAGCCCGAAAACCTGTGCTTCAGTTTCCTTTCGCAGGGAAACTGTGATGGCGACCAGTTCCACCTGCTTTGAGAGGATATTGAATTCAGATTGCTGCCTTTCAACTTCGGCCCGGACCTGGTTCAGCTTGTCGCTGACTTCAAGGGTATCTTTGACTGTGCGCGCCTGCCTGAGAATCGCCAGGTATTGGGTTTCTTGAGCGCGCAGATTGTGCAGTCGCGCTTGGTCATCGACGTATTGTGTGGACGCGTCTTCTGCTTCCACGCTCTCGTTCTCAACCCGCTGCCCGAGCTTTCGAATTGTAGATCGCGTTGATTCGAATTTCGCGAAGGGCACGCGGATCATCAAAAACGCGCGGGTCGCCTCCTGATCGCCGTCCGCTTGCCAATTCACCAAGAATCCTCCTTCGCCTTCCGCGAGTTGCTGGACCTTTCCTGCGGCATCGGCGGGCTTTTCAACGATCAGCGCAATTGAACTTGTGCGGACAATCTTGCGCTCATTGTTGTCCGCCAGCCGGGTACCAGCGCCCCTCTGGTATGCGGCGCCTCCAGGCACACCTCCGACCACTCCTCCCGCCTGGCGCTCTTCGCGAACTATGAGAGAGTTCGGCTGGAACCAATGCTCGTGACGAGTGCCCTCGATGGCCGCGAGGGCGGACGACCTGGATTCGGCAATCCCACGAAAGTCCTGCCTGGGCTGAATTGCGCCGGAGTAGATCGCGGCGATTCCCGCAGCAATCAGACTCGCCTTCTTGAGCCAATTTCGATCTTTCCACCAAATTAGGAGGCCATGCGATCACCATGTTAATTCCTCCAGCATGTAACTTAGACCCGGCGAAAAGGAATTTTGTTCCCGCATCGCCATTGATGAAAGATCGTGATTGCCAGACGGGCTTACAGAGAATATTCGTTCTTGGGAGAAGGCGTCGGCGAGCTTCGCCCGGTCGGGACGGGCGAGGCGCCCGTCCTTGACCAGATCAGATGTCCAAATTCTTTACATCGAGCGCGTTGTCTTCGATGAACTTGCGGCGGGCTTCAACGTCCTCGCCCATCAGCGTAGTGAAGATGGTTTCGCATTCGGCGATGTCTTCGAGCTTTACGGACAAGAGTGTGCGGCGCTCGGGATCCATGGTGGTTTCCCACAATTGTGGTGCGGTCATTTCGCCCAGGCCTTTATATCGCTGCACGATGTAATCCTTGCGGCCCTCCGCCAGCACGTAGTCGAAGAGATCGCGCGCCGTAGACTTTTCGACCAGCTGAGGTTCGGGCCTTCTCTTTGCGGCAGGCTTTGCAGGCGCTTCTTGTGCGGCTTTCTTCTGTGCCTTGTCGCTGTCTTCGGCCTCGGCGTCATTCGATTCTTCAGCATTGGTATTTGCCGACGAACCTTTGGCAACAGTCTCAACCACAAACGGCGGCTCCATGTAGGGCTCGATCTGCTTGAATTTCGACAGCAGTTGGCGGTACTCAGCGGTGGAAGCCAGCTCCCAGTTGATCAGGTGTTCCGCGCCCTGCGAGTTCACGTAGCGAACTTCCCACAGATTGTGCTCTTCGTCGAAACGGCTTTCGACTTCCTTGAAGCTGCGCTCTTTTTGCAGCTTCTTCAGCTCTTTTTCCAGTTTCTCGATTTTCTTGGGCGCGGTTTTCTTGTCGCCTTCGAAATCGACTCTCTTGGAAAGATCGAGCTTGGGCAGAAGGTCGGTCACGCGTTCGTCGCGCAAACGCTTGTCGACTTTGTCGAACAGCTTGAGATACTCGTCGAGGACATTCATAAAGCGCGACAGATTCGTGCCTTCGAGCTTGGCGGCGCCTTCGCCATAACGAACGACCAGACCTTCCGACGCACGCTTGACCAGGACTTTTACATACTCGCGATCGTCCTTGATGTATTGCTGAGACTTGCCTTTCTTAATCGAGTACAAGGGCGGCTGCGCGATGAACACATTGCCGCGCTTGATCAACTCCTGCATGTGGCGGAAGAAGAACGTCAGCAATAGGGTGCGGATATGGCTTCCGTCCACGTCGGCGTCGGTCATTAGAATGATTTTGCCGTAACGCAGTTTGCTGGCGTCGAAATCTTCCTTAGAGATGCCTGTACCTAGCGCCGTGATCATGGCGCGAATTTCTTCGTGCGCCAGCATCTTGTCGTAGCGGGCTTTTTCGACGTTGAGGATTTTGCCCTTCAACGGCAGGATGGCCTGGAAACGCCGGTCACGCCCCTGCTTTGCGGTCCCACCTGCGGACTCGCCCTCGACCAGAAACAACTCGCAACGCTCCGGCTGCTTCTCTGAGCAGTCTGCCAATTTGCCGGGCAGACCGCCGCCATCGAGTGCGCCCTTGCGGCGGGTCAAGTCTCGAGCTTTTCTCGCGGCTTCGCGTGCGCGGGCTGCGTCGATCGCTTTGTTAATGATCTTTCGTCCAACGGTCGGGTTTTGCTCGAGGTACGCGCCCAGGCGTTCGTTGACGAATGCTTGTACAACGCCGGCAATGTCGGAGTTCAGCTTGCCCTTGGTCTGGCCTTCAAACTGCGGTTGCGGCAGCTTAACGCTGATCACCGCTACCAGGCCTTCGCGCACGTCGTCACCGGTCAGGTTTTCTTTTACGTCTTTGAACAGGCCCATCTGCTGTCCCGCGTAATTGATGGTGCGGGTGAGAGAAGTGCGAAAGCCGGAGAGATGCGTGCCACCATCCACCGTGTTGATGTTGTTGGCAAAACTGAAAACGGTTTCAGAGTAGGCGTCGTTGTACTGCAGCCCAATCTCCATCTCGACGCCGTCGCGCGTGGCTTCCATGTAGATCGGCTTGTCGTGCAGCGTCTGTTTGCCGCGATTGAGGTGCTTGATGAATTCCGCGATGCCGCCGTTGTATTTGAACTCGGCGGTCTTGGGCTCGCCCGTTTTCGGGTCCGTGGTGCGCTCGTCGGTGAGCGTGATCAGCAGTCCCTTATTCAGGAACGCGAGTTCACGCAGGCGCTGTGCCAGCGTATCGAAATTGTATTCAGTTACGGTGAGGATGCTCTTGTCGGGCAAGAAGTGAACTTTGGTCCCGCGCTTCTTGGTCGCGCCCGCTTTTTTCAACTTGCTAGTGGGTTCGCCCTTGGAATAGGTCTGTTCCCAGGTAAATCCATCGCGCCAGATTTCGAGATCAAGTTCTTCACTGAGCGCGTTCACGCAGGAAACGCCGACGCCGTGCAATCCGCCGGAAACCTTGTAGGAGGATGCGTCGAACTTGCCGCCCGCGTGCAGCGTGGTCATCACCACTTGCGCGGCGGGAATTTTCTCGCCGTCGATGTCCATCGAATCTACGGGAATGCCGCGGCCGTTATCCACGACGGTGATGGAGTTGTCGAGGTGAATCGCGACTTCAATCTTATCGGCGTATCCGGCGAGCGCCTCGTCAACGGAGTTGTCCACGACTTCATAGACCAGGTGATGAAGTCCGATTTCACCGGTTGAGCCGATGTACATCGCAGGACGTTTGCGGACGGCTTCCATGCCGCCCAACACTTTGATGGAATCGGCTGTGTAATCGCCATTTCCACCGTTGACGGGGTTGGGGCCTCCGGCTCGATTTTTGGTGTCGACGATGGCCGTGGTATCGATTTCTTTTGTTGCCATTCAGCTCCGGTGGATATGCCAGATTTGGGCTCTGGCGGACGCGCATTTCCTGTGCCCTAGAATGAGGTCAAATCACTGAAATTATTAACACTTACGGCAGCAGGATTTATACCAAATTATACCACAGCCGAGGCCGCTCTTGAACCCGGAATCCAGCCGGTAAACCGTGATTCTTGTGTCATTTAGGGACGGGTTTCTGAGGGGCGGTGTCCGGCACCGGATCATGCTCGCTTCCGTGCTCACTTGTGTGCCGCAGGCATTTCTTTCCTGCCAAAGCTGAGGCCTTCTATCAACTGGTCCACTTCGTCTTCGCTCCCCGCAATAAATGTATACGAGACCACAAAACCCTTCTCGATCATGACCAGCGTGCTTTGGTGCATGGTCAGGCCGCCGAGCGGCTTGCTGAAGTCCCCGCGAACCAGCTGTGCCGTTCCTAGGCGGAATTCGTAGGGCTCGTTCACAACAGTAAAGCCCTTGGACTTCGTTAGCTCGGTGACCGGACCGAAATACTGTTCGGCATTTTGCAGTCCGGGATAGGAAGACGCGGCTTCCGCGGCCACGACGACGGCGGAATTCACCGAGTCGCCAGCCACTTCGGGAGGATGTTCGAACGCGGCCAGCAGCAGGATTGATTTTTTCGGGTCGTTTGAATCCTCGCTCGAGTCTTCTCTCATTTCGGTGGTGCGATCCACCCATCCGAAATGGAGCTTGTAATCGAATCCGAAAAACGAGTTGTGGTAAAGGCCGTTGGCGATCGAACCTGGATCCGGTGCAGATATATGGGACTGTTCAGACCTGGGCTTGGATGAGGATGACGAAGTTGGCGACTGCGCATGAAGCACTCCAGCTAAGACCATCACGAGAAAAATGCTGGAGTGTCGAAGACCGCGGATACCCATACGGGCATTTTACGCCGCGATCCCGACGCCCACGGGTTGGGCGCAGTGTGCACAGCGTCTCGCATCGATCGGGATCTCGCTCAGGCACTCGGGACACTTCTTGGTGGTCGGATCGGCAGGCGCGGGTGCTTTGCGCATGCGCGCGACCAGCAGATTCACCGGGGTCACCACGAAGAAATACACCGCAGCCGCCACCAGCAGGAAAGATATTCCAGCATTGATAAAGTCCCCGATGGCGAACATGCTGCCGTTGATGGTGAATTTGATGGCAGAAAAATCTGGCTTGCCGACAATCGCCGCAATCAGCGGCGTAAGCAGGTCTTTTGTGAAAGCTGAGACCACCGCGGCAAACGCAGCTCCAATCACAACTCCGACTGCCATATCGATTACATTGCCACGAAGAATGAATTGCTTGAATCCGCTGAGCATGGAGAGTTCCCTCCTAAGAACGGATGGCGGCAACTTTACGGCGGATAATTGTCTACGTCAAGAGCGGGACACGGGCGGAACCGCCCTCCATCCTCAGATCCGCATCGGCATGACGATGTAGCGGTACTTGTATTCTTCGCCTTCGGCCGGCCGCATCTGTCCGGCAGACTGGGAATCTTTGAATTCCAGCTTCACGTCTCCGCTGCCGGCTGCCTTGAGGAAATCCAAAAGATATTGCGCGTTGAAGCCGATCTGGATCATATCCCCGTTGTAGTCGATTTCGATCGAGTCTTCCGATTCGCCGGTTTCGGTAGAGGAAGCCGAGAGTTTCAGTTCGCCCTTTTCCAGGCGCATCTTCACGGCTCGTGAGCGCTCGTCGGCAAACTGGGCCACGCGAGAAATTGCCGCCGAGAGTTCTTCCCCGTGGACATTGATGCTCTTGTTATTGTCCTTGGGCAAGACGGCTTCAAAGTTGGGGAACTGACCGGTGAGTTGGCGCGAGGTCAGAAGCCTCTGGCCGATGCGGAAGAATAGTGTGGATTCGTCCTTCGCGAATTCGATTTCCTCGGCATCGGTTGAATCCAGCAATGACTTCAACTCGTCCATGGCTTTCTTGGGAACGAGAGTCTTCATCTCGCCGGAGACGCCTTCAAATTTCCCGCCGCTGCGTTCGATGTGCGCCAGCCGATGCCCGTCGGTAGCGACCATGGTGATCGATTCCGGCTTCAGCACCATCAATGCACCGTTCAGCGTGTAGCGGGATTCTTCACTGGCAATGGCAAAGCCGGTCTTGGCAATCATGGATCGTAAAACCTGCGACGGGATTTTAACCACGCCAGCAGTTGGAAACGTCGGCAGACTGGGAAAGTTCGACCGCGCCATGCCAACCATTTTTGTGTTCGACCGGCCGCAGCGGATGCTCACCCAATGATTTTCCAGCAGCTTTATTGTTATGTCCGCATCAGGCAGCAGTTTCACATAGTCATGCAGCTTGCGCGCGGGAATGGTACAGGCGCCTTCTTTTTTAACCTTGGCCACGCACGACGTACGCAGACTGAGATCCAGATCCGTAGCGGTGAGCGAAAGCTTGTCGCCGGCAGCCTCAAATAAATAGTTCGACAGGATAGGGATGGTGGTCTTACGCTCGACCACGCCTTGGGTCGCCGTGAGCTCGCGCAAGAGCTCGAACTTGCTGACCGTAATTTCCATGGTGGTGGTTCCCACCGCTGATGCTATGGCTTCTACCGGCATAACCTGAGTCCCCCGCCGCGTGGCGCTACTTTCAATACTTCCCTTATATCAAAACAAAAACCTAGAAAACCAGCGGTAACAGCAAGAAACAGAGAAACGTTGAATCCCGCCCAACTCGGCGATTCATCCCCCCAACTGCTCGGTCAACTTATTCAGCAGCCGGTTCAGGTCCTTGTCGGTCTTGCGGACGCCGTCGATTTTCTCGACCGAGTGCAATACGGTGGTGTGGTGCTTGCCACCAAACTGTCGTCCAATCTCGGGCAATGACGCCTCGGTCAGATGCTTGGCCAGGTACATCGCGATTTGCCGGGGATAGACGATGGCGCGCGAGTTATTTTTCGCCTTGATCTCCACCAACCGCAATCCAAACTGCTCGGCAACCGATTTCTGAATCGATTCAATCGTGACCTTGCGGGCCTGGGAGTCGATGAAATTCTTAAGCACCTGCTGGGTATAAGGGAGGGTGATTTCGGCCCCAATGAGCGAGGAATGTGCGACTAGCCGGATGAGCGCGCCTTCTAGCTCGCGAACGTTGGAGCGAATATTGGACGCGATGTACAGCGCCACGTCGGTGGGAAGCGTGACCTTTTCCTGCTCCGATTTCTTCTGCAGGATGGCGACCTTGGTCTCCAAATCAGGCGGCTGGATATCAGCGATCAAACCCCACTCGAAACGGCTTCGGAGCCGGTCTTCGATCTCGGCCAACTCCTTCGGCGAGCGATCGCTGGCGATCACGATCTGCCTCATCGACTCATGCAGCGCGTTGAAGGTGTGGAAGAACTCCTCCTGGGTACGCTCTTTCTGCGCCAGAAACTGGATGTCGTCCACTAGGAGCACGTCGACGTTGCGGAACTTGTCTCGGAAGCTGGTCATCTTGTCGTAGCGCAGCGAGTTGATCATTTCATTGGTGAACTTCTCGCTGGAGACATAGCAGATGCCCAACTGCGGCTGCCGCTTGCTGATCTCGTGGCCGATAGCCTGCATCAGGTGGGTCTTGCCCATTCCGACGCCACCATAAAGGAAGAGCGGGTTGTACGCCTTCGAGGGGCGTTCCGCAACTGCTTGACACGCGGCGTGGGCGAACTGATTTCCGCTGCCAATGACGAATGCGTCGAAGGTGTACCGCGGGTTGAGTTGCGCCGCCCCGTCCCAATCGAAGCGTGACTGTGACGGATGAGTCGACGGAGCCGAGTAGGCGGAAAGGCCGCCGTCGTGGCGGACGGGCGTGGCCGCTGGATCGTCCCCTGGGGGAACGAACTTCACTTCCTGATACTCGAGGCCAAGATTGTCGAGGGCCTCCTGAATCAGGTCGGCATATTTGTCGCCTACCTGACAGAACTCGGGCTTGGGCACCCACACAAAAAGCGTGCCTCCGCTCGAATGACTGTAGCGGGTGGGCTTCAGCCAGGTGTCGTAGGAATGCCGGTTGATCTTTTTTTCCAGCGCGTCAAGAATACGCAACCACGGATTGGGAGCAAGAGTTGGAGTTGAAACTGACATAAGAAATTCTTGGTGGCGCTACATAAATCAGCAGCCTGAAATAAATGATTGCAGTATGAAAGCGCTCATTTTCCAGCGCAGCAACCTCCGTACTGCGGGGCGGTTTCGCTGGAGCGAGAAAAATTTTCAATGAGCAGGAACGGTCCGCATACTAGCACAAAAAAATTGTCTTGGTGGAAATCTTCGATAAAGATTTTTCTGACCTCCACGATTCAAAACGCGAAGAAAAACTTCTGTCAAGTAGCGACTTTGTAACTGCCGCGAGCATGGTGCAGCAATTGCCAAACTTGAATGGTTCAACAAGGGCACGAGAATGAACCTCGGCTGGTGCATTGATGGTCCGCTCCGGCTGCCGCAACGCGTGGACCGGTTTGCCCGTCTGCCTTGGGTCATTTATACTTCTCATTCGTCCTATAGCCATTATTGCACTTACTAACTGAATCAGGAGCAGCTAAGTTTCATGCCCAAGCGCACTTTCCAACCTAACCGACGTCACCGCTCGAAGACGC
>Ga0210405_10004823_pt1 | contig 12536 bp, 9 predicted proteins | sample IncBWH11MmetaG_FD_155492 | JGI IMG/M metagenome (GOLD analysis project Ga0210405, IMG submission 155492) | Forest soil microbial communities from Barre Woods Harvard Forest LTER site, Petersham, Massachusetts, United States - Inc-BW-H-11-M | ecosystem: Environmental > Terrestrial > Soil >... | reverse complement strand
GCCGCCGCCGACAATGAGAACGTCAACTTTGATTTCTCCCGCTTGGCTACTTTGGTTGGAATTCTCCGTCATCGGCCGTCACGCAACCTGATTGGATGCTTCAGGAGTTGCGAGCGCACGCAGAAATGCCGCGCTTTCTCGCAACGACTGGCGGGCTTCCGGAATCTTGTTCGGCGCAAGCTGCCACGCATGCGGAACGACGGGCCAAACCTTGAGCTCAACGCGAACACCGGCTGCACGCGCGCGTTCAGCGAGCCGCGTGGAATCGTCGCGCAACACCTCATCCGCGCCGACGTGAATCAACAGCGGAGGAAGGCCGGTGAGATCGGCGTAGAGCGGAGAAGCCAGCGGATTGCACGGGTCCGTCTCTCCCAGATAATAGCGCGCGCTGGGACCAATGTCCGGTCCGTTGAACATGGCGCAGCGATCTGCGTTCGTGCGAACGGATTCGCCGGTGGCGGCAAGATCCGTCCACGGCGAAAAAAGGGCGGCTCCTGCGGGAAGCGGAATCCCTGCTTCGCGGAGCGCAAGCAGCAGAGAAAGTGCGAGGCCACCGCCGGCGGAATCCCCGCTTACAACAATGTGCCCCGGCAAATTTCCTTCACTGAGGAGGCCGCGATAAGCGGCAACGGCATCATCGACCGCGGCCGGAAATTGATTTTCTGGCGCGAGACGGTAATCAGGAGCTAGGACGCGAAAGCCTTGAAGCGCAAAACCTACTGTGATCGGGCGATGGGATTGCGCCGAACATCCGAAGTATCCACCGCCATGTAGATACAGGAGCACGGATTTCGCGGGAGCGGGAGAAGGACCGTCGACCCATTCTCCAGGCACGCCGCCGACCTGAGCAGGAGAAATGCGAACGGTGGCCGGAACCGTATAGGGATCGGGATTGAGAATCCTGCGCGCGTGGCGGTAATCGCGCACACCGCGGAGCTTTCGCTTAACGCGCCATTTGACGATCCAGACCGAAAGATGAGCCTGCCAACTGGCCATGTTTGTTGTTTTCCGTTTTTCGAGATAGAGACGCGGAGAGAATAGCAGAGTTCCCGCTCTAATACGCTACACCGCGAGGACGACTTTGCCGAACTGGGATCCGGCTTCGAGATATGCGTGAGCTGCGGCGGCTTCTGCTAGCGGAAAGACGCGATCGACTATGGGCTTAAAGCGGCCTGCGGCAACGAGCTTCATGACCGTTTGTAGCTCGGACTTCGCTCCCATGTACGAGCCGAGCAACGAAAGCTGGCGGCTGAACAGAAACCGCAGATCAATCTTGGCGTCATAGCCTGTGGTAGCGCCGCAAGTCACCAGGCGGCCGCCGAGAGCCAGGCTCGCCACGGATTCGTCCCACGTCGCGGTACCCACATGTTCGAAGACTACGTCGACGCCTCGCTTGTTCGTGATGCGGCGGACTTCGTCGCGGATTTTCTGAGACTTGTGGTTGATGACGTGGTCGGCGCCCAATTCGCGAGCTTTCGCCAGCTTCTCATCGCTTCCAGCGGTAGCAATGATGCGCGCGCCGAAGAACTTGGCGACTTGGATTGCGGCGCTGCCGACGCCGCTTCCCGCTCCCAGAATAAGCACGTCTTCTCCGGGCTGAAGTTCTGCGCGGTAGACGAGCATGTGCCACGCCGTTTGAAAAACAAGGGGAATACTGGCCGCCTCTTCGAACGAGAGGTTTTCGGGATATGGCATGCAGTTTACTTCCGGGCAGCGGACAAATTCAGCGCACCCGCCATCGATCATGTAGCCCAGGTTTGTGAATTGCCGGCAGCGGTTGTCGTGGCCAGAAAGGCATGCGGCGCATTTCCCACACGTCACTCCGGGCGCGAGCACCACCTTTTGGCCAACTTTAACCGTCGTGACGTCTGCTCCGATTTGCGCGATTTCTCCGGCCACGTCGCTGCCAGGTATGTGCGGCAGAGGTATCGGAACGTTTGGCAGGCCTTGCCGCACCCAGAGGTCGAGACGATTTAGCGCGCAAGCCTTCACTCGGACGAGCACTTCGTTCGCGCGGACCGCGGGCTCCGGCGCTTCCTCATATTTCAAAACGTCCGGCCCGCCATGCTGGTGGAATCGGATGGCCTTCATCAAACCTCCTTGCTTGGTCTAAGAAGCGCAAGGTAACATCCAGGACATAAGGTGTCCAGGCGGGCCGCGACGGACTGGACGCGCATTGACATGACCAGTGACGCGCCGTAGGCTGATGATTGAGGCGAGGCGTGGACTTGTTTGAAGAAATCGTGAAGATGCGGCGCGCGGGGCAGCGCGGGGCGCTGGCGACCATCGTGCACACGAACGGCTCTATTCCAAGCTATGAGAGCTCGCGCATGCTCGTTCGCGATGATGGCTCGATCGCGGGAACCATCGGCGGAGGCTGCGTCGAGGCCGAAGTTTGGGCCGCGGCAAAAGACGTGATGCATAAGGAAGCGCCGCGCAAAATGGTTTTTAATCTGAACAATGAGGCGACCTACGACAACGGCCTGATTTGCGGCGGCACGCTAGAAGTTTTCGTGGAACCTATACTGCCGCAACCTATTCTGTATCTATTCGGCGGCGGGCATGTTTCGATGGCGGTCGCGAAAGCGGCCAGCGCCGCTGGATTTGGCATTTGTGTTGTCGACGACCGCGAGGCATTTGCCAACGCTGAACGCTTTCCCATGGCGCAGGAAATTTATACGACGTACGAGGACGCCTTTGAAAAGATTCGCCCGAATGCCGCCAGCTATCTGATCATCGTCACGCGGGGCCACAAAGAGGACATGCGGGTTCTTGGTTGGGCCGTCCGAACGCCCGCTCGCTACGTGGGCATGATTGGAAGCAAGCGCAAGGTCATTTCGGTTTACAGAGCTTTGGAGAACGACGGCTATCGCCCTGAGGAATTTCAGCGCGTCTACGCGCCGATGGGGCTGGAAATTGGCGCGCTCGCGCCGGAAGAAATTGCCATCAGCATCGTGGCGGAATTAATTGCCATTCGCCGCAACGCGGAATCTGCGGCACACAAAAAATTGAATTACGAACCGCGCCCTGCACTGACGGAACGCTGAAAGAGGTGGCATGCTCGCTGCCGTCATTCTCTCGGGCGGCGCATCGCGCCGGATGGGATCGCCAAAGGCGCTCCTCTCCTATCAGGGACGCCCTTTCCTCGAACATTTGCTGGATGTTGCCCGTCATCCGAAAATCGGTTTGCGCCGCGTTGTGCTGGGAGCCGATGCAGAGCCCATCGCCAAAGAAGTGGATCTGGCTCCCGATGAAATCGTAATCAATGAGGACTGGGAAAAAGGTCAACTGAGTTCGATTCAGGCGGGGCTACGAAGCCTGCCCCAGCAAACCGACGGCATCCTTCTTCTTTTGATTGATCATCCGCTCATCAGTTCAGGGCTTGTCGCCGAGTTGGTGGAGTCTTTTTATGCAACCGGCAAGTCTATCGTTTTGCCCATGTACGAAGGCCGGCGCGGACATCCGGTGATTTTTTCCTCTGTGCTATACCAAGAGCTGATGAATGCGCCGCTCGAAACGGGAGCGCGCTCTGTCGTCTGGGCGCATTCCGCCGACGTTCAGATCGTGCGAACGAATGAAGAAGGCTGCGTCCTTAATTTGAATGATCCAGACACGATGCAGAGCGCATTTGGCGTTTAAGACGCGCCAAACACCTTCCGCTAAGTCAATTTCTCGAGCAGGAGACGGAGAGCATCTGCAGCAAGTTGAGCTCCGTGAAACGTAGCTGGCGGGAGCGTGCCCAGAGCTTCCGAAATAGTTTCCGCCGTAATCGAACGCGCTGCGGTGAGGGTGCTGCCAGTTAGACGCTCCGTCAAGAAAGACGCGCAGGCGATGGAAGTTGTGCAACCGCGGCACAGAAAACGCGCTTCAGCGATGCCGCCATTTTCGACGCGAACCGCGAGCTCCAAAATATCGCCGCAGACCGGATTTGTCGCTTGCACTTGGGCGCTGGCGTTCGCCAGGTTGCCGGCATTGCGAGGGTTTCGGAAGTGGTCCAGGACCGATTCGCTGAACATCGCACTATCGTAGCTCAACTAGCCGCGCACCTTTCAACTACCGTCGAGACTTGGCCGCTGGATTGCAAAATCAGACAATTGCCCGCACACTTCCGTTGCACGTCGCCGCAAACAGGCTGAACATAACAGTAGCGCTTCACTCCAACCATGCCACGTCTAATCATTGAACGGCCCGGCGGCCAGCCGCGTCTTTATGAGCTGAGAGACGGCTCCACGATTCACATTGGACGCGCCGCGTCCAATGACATCACCCTTCCCCACTCGAGCATCTCCCGCAGTCACGCACTCCTCGAAGGCAACCACGACACCTGGGTTGTGAAGGATCAACACAGCGCCAACGGCGTCCTGGTCAACGGCGTGCGCATCGAACGCGCCGAGTTGAGAAGCGGCGACGTCATCGGCCTCGGCGATATCAAGCTGCACTTCGAAAACATGACCAGCAGCGCCGTCGTGGCGACAACGTCGCCGGAGCTCGCTTCGCATCTGACGCAAATCATAGATCAGGAAAGTGTCGCGAAACTTCTGGAGCGCACGAAGCGCGTCGCCGAGCTTGGCGCGCCGGTGAAGCCGCTCTCGGAATGGAGCGAGTCTCGAGTCGATACCGATAACCGTATCGAATATCTGAAGCGTGAGAATCGTTTACTCACTCTTCTGTATCAGGTCAGCAGAGCCTTGGGCGACAAGAATACCGTCGAAGACGTGACGGAATGCGTGCTCGACCTCGTTCTGCAGATCGACGGCGCCGAGCGCGGGTACGCTATGTTGCTGACCGAAGAGTCCCTCCGCGATGCGCCGGAGGCTACATCGAACTACACTTTTCTGCCTGCTATCCTTCGCTACCGCCAAGCTCCAAAAACGGCCACGCCACAAATGGCTCTCTCGCGAGCTATCATTCAGCAGGTCATGGAGAGCAAGGGGCCTCTCCTTGTGCAGGACGCAAAGGAAGACGCGCGATTCTCGGGCAGCCAGAGCATGGTCATGTCGGGCATGCAGTCGGCGATGTGCGCGCCGCTGGCCAGCCGCGATCGGCTATTTGGCTTGCTGTATGTGGACAATCTCTCGAAACGCGGGACTTTTACGCCGGAGGATCTGGAAGTTTTTGCGGTCATTGCCGCACAAGCGGGACTCGTCATTGACCGCGTAATGGCGAAGAGCGAAGTGAAGCGCCAAGGGGTGCAACTGAGCGCGCTGGAGCGTTTTCTCTCGCCTGCGATTTCCAGAAAGATAACCGCCGAAGCTGCCGACATTCGGCTCGGCGGCGAAAGCCAGCGCATCACGCTGCTCTTTGCCGATGTGCGTGGCTTCACGACCATGGCCGAAAAAATGAAGCCGCGCGAAGCCGTGGAAGTCCTGAACGAATTTTTCGCCCGCATGACCAACGTTATTTTCGAGCACGACGGAACGCTTGACAAGTATCTCGGGGACGGGTTGATGGCCCTTTTTGGCGCGCCATTCGCTCTGCAGAATGATGCCGAAGCCGCAGTTCGCGCCGCAGTGAAGATGCAAAAGAGTCTCGAAGAGCTAAACACAATTTCGGGCAAGCCGCCGCTTAGTATCGGCATCGGCATTCATACCGGAGAGGCTGTGGTGGGATTCCTGGGAACTGAACGGCGCATGGATTACACGGCCATCGGCGACACCGTCAACGTCGCCTCGCGCCTTACGTCTCAGGCCGGACCGGATCAGATAGTCATTTCCGACGCGACATACAAACAAATCGGCCGCGAGATTTCCTGCTGCCCGATGTCCCCGATGAAGCTGAAGGGTCGTGATGAACCTATCGACGTTCACGAAGTACTGTGGCGCGACCCGCTCCCGCAGAATCGCACCGCGAAGGACTTCAAGCCGACTTCGACTGGGTTTGGTTGAGGCATGTTGCATGCATGAGTCTGTCGTTAGTGCGTGGCAGACCGGTTCGGACTGTCTGCCACTCTTTTTGGCAAGTATTTCTTCTCGACCGAGGCGACCACGACGTAATTTGGGTCCACCATCTCCGTCAGGTGGATTTTCCCGACTTTGGAAAGAAGCTCGTAGGCGTCCAATTCCGAGAGACCGTAGTCCGCGTGAATCCACGCTACCAGCTCGGTAAACGCAATCCTAACGGCGTCATCCACCGGACGGTAGATGCCCGTGGCCATGATTTCTTTTTCATTCTCGAACCTGGGCCAACCTGTTCTCTTCCCTTTCACCACGTCGAATTGGAGTCTCGCACGCATCGGCACTTCGATCGCGCTGCCGGCTACTTCACCGTCGCCCATGGCCGCGTGCCCATCCCCAAAATAAAATAGTGCGCCGGTTACATTGACCGGGAGGTACAGCGTGTTCCCCACGCTTACTTCCGGCGCATCCATATTCCCGCCAAATTCCGCTGGAACAAGCGAGCTGCGCGCCTCACCGTTGGCCGGCGCCACGCCGATGCAACCCAGAAACGGATGCATCGGAATTTTCACCTTGAAGTTGGAATCAAGCGCCTGAAACGTGGCGGTGTTATCAGCGTGGTCGATGGGATAGAACCAAATCTTTTCCGCAAGCGGTTCTTTCTCTAACACCGGCGTGTAGTGCGTGGAATTGATCGCTCCAAAGCCGGGAGAAAACGCGCCTACCCCTTGATTGCCGTCGACTTGCAAATCGAGGATTCGCACGACGAGCGTGTCGCCTGGCACCGCTCCTTCGATGAAAAAAGGTCCTGTTAGCGGATTGTCGCCCTTTGCCATCGCGGTCGTATCCCCGGGCTTCTGAATGCCGTTGCCAAAGCAATCCAGCGAATTTGCATCGAGGATATTCCCAGGCCGCAGGCGCGCGACCGGCGGAGCCACGCCGAAGACATATTTCACGTTGTCGATTGTGCCCTTAAAATGCACGATATCCGCCGAGGACGAGGCCGGAGCGTTCTGGGCGGCTACAGAGATGGGGAAGCAAGACAGTAACAGACAAATTCGAATCAAACGCACGAAATACCTCCAGGAAACAGGCTGGCGAAGTCCAACACAATCCAGCCAGGGAGTCAATCCGCAGCAATCGGCTGCCATTGGCGGACACACATAAGACTGCTGCTTTGCTATGCTCTCTGGGAATGAGAAAGGCCATTCCTCGGAGCACACTGCGGATCGTATCTCTCGCGCCCAGTGCGACTTCCATCCTCTGCGCCGTTGGCGCCAAGAAATATCTCGTCGGCGTTACGAAATGGTGCGCCGATGTAGCGCCGGTAAACGGCCTGCCAAGACTGGGCGATTGCTGGCACATGGATTCCGTGGACGACATCCTCAAGCTGAAGCCGTCTCTAGTCATCGGCTCGGTTCCCTACAAACAAGAAACTCTGGCTAAAATCCTAGAGCACCCGCTAAGCTTCCTGGCCACGAATCCCCGGACTCTTGCAGATATTGAGAATGACATTCGTACGCTGGGCCGGATCGCCAACTGCGCTAAGCAAGCCGACCGCCTCGTCAAGGAAATGCGCCAAGAATTTTCCGCGATCGCAAAAAGGAGCCGCATCCTAAAAAGGAAGCTCCGCGTCTATTGCGAGGCCTGGCCGAACCCTCGCATCAGTTCCCCGCCCTGGGTTTCGGAAATCGCGAAAATCTCCGGCGGAGAAATGATTGTGCCTGCCGGACAAAAGGTGAGCGACGAACAAGTCGCGGAATCCCAGCCTGATGTAATCGTCCTCGCTTGGGCCGCTACGGGCGATAAAGCCAAACCGCAAAAATGCTACCGGGTCGCAGCTTGGAAGGAACTCCCCGCCATCCGCAACAAACGCGTCTACGTTATCCGCGACGAACTGCTCAATACACCCGGCCCGCCGCTCGTCGCAGGCGCAAAACAACTTTTCCGCATTTTCCAGGAAGCCGCCGCACAGGAAATCAAGGCATGAAGGTTGTCGTTGCCGCAGTCATTGAGCGCAGCGACCGCCGCTTTCTCATCGGTCAGCGCCGGCGGCACGACACGTCTCCCCTCAAGTGGGAATTCCCCGGCGGAAAAATCGAGGAAGGAGAAACCCCGGAAGCCGCGTTAGCCCGTGAACTGCGAGAGGAGCTAGGAGTCACAATGGAAAAATGTGCGGAGATGGGCCGCACACGCCACACGTACGCAACTTCACCTGGAGAATTGGAAATTCGCTTTTACGCCGCCAGCATAAAGGAGAACGAAATTAAGCCCAAAGCGTTCGAGCAAATCGCTTGGGTTCTCCCAAAAGAGCTCGGTTCCTACGATTTCCTCGCCGCCAACACCGAGCTCATCGCGCAACTCGCCACCGACCGCCTCAAACCCAGCGAGATTCTGGAACGCGCCGCAAACCCGCCCGCAAAATAGAAAAGGCGAGGCGCTGCCCACCTTTCCTTACAAAAATAATACCAACCGCTCAGACCCTAGTCGTTGCCGTTAGGAAATTACCGGATTCGGCTTGTCGGGATTTATTCCCAATTCCTTGATTGCTTTGTCGACCACCGACCGCTCGATCTTGCCGTCGGTATATAATTCGTGCAGAGTCGCCAGCGTGATGAACCGCGCGTCCACCTCGAAGAAATCGCGCAGCGAAGCGCGGCCCTCGCTCCGCCCAAAACCATCGGTGCCCAGCGAGGCCAATCGCCGCGGCATCCACTTGCTGATCATGTTCGGCAATGTCTTTAAGTAATCGGAAGCCGCCACCAGTACACCTGGCGCATCCGCGAGGCACTCTGTAACGTAAGGCACGCGTGGCTTATCGCCAGGATGCAGACGGTTCAGGCGTTCCACTTCGTTACCGTCGGTGTAGAGCGCTTTGTAACTCGTCACGCTCCAAACATCCGCGGCAACACCGAATTTCGTCTCCAGGATTTCCTGTGCTTGCAGCGCTTCGCGCAGAATCGCCCCACTCCCAAAAAGCTGCGCCCGCAGCTTGGACTTCTTGTTCTCCGAAGCTCGGAAGCGGTACATGCCCTTCAAAATCCCGTCTTTCACGTTGCCCGGCATCGCCGGCATCGCGTACGGCTCGTTCATCACCGTAATGTAGTAGAGAATGCTCTCACCGTCTTTGTACATCCGGCGGATGCCGTCCTGCAAAATCACTGCCATCTCATAAGCAAAGGCCGGGTCGTACGCGCGCAAATTGGGCACGGGCAACGCCAGCACGTGGCTGTTCCCATCCTGGTGCTGCAGTCCCTCGCCTGCCAGGGTCGTCCGTCCCGAAGTTCCACCCAACAGGAACCCGCGCGTGCGCATATCCGCCGCCGCCCAAATGAAATCGGCGATGCGCTGGAATCCGAACATCGAATAATAGATGAAGAACGGAATCGTATTAATGCCGTGAGTCGCATACGCGGACCCCGCGGCAATAAACGACGCCATCGAGCCGGCTTCGGTAATTCCTTCCTCGAGAATTTGTCCGTCCTTCGCTTCTTTGTAATAGAGCAGCGTGTTGACGTCGACGGGTTCATACTTCTGCCCGACGCTCGAATAAATGCCCACCGTTCGAAACAGCGATTCCATACCAAACGTCCGCGCTTCGTCCGGAACGATTGGCACAACCAGCTTTCCGATTTCCCGATCCTTCAGCATCTTGCGCAGCATCCCCACGAATGCCATCGTCGTCGAAACTTCCCTACCCTCGCTGCCCTCGAAAAATTCCTTGAACAGTTCGTCGTGGTCGGCCACCAGCGGCTTCGAGCGAACACTGCGCTTCGGCGTGTAGCCGCCAAGCGCCTCCCGACGCGCGCGCAAATATTGCACCTCGATGCTATCCTCCGCCGGGCGGTAGAAGGGCACCTCGACGCAATCCTCGTCGTTCAGCGGAATCCCAAACCGCGAGCGAAACTCGCGCAATTCCTCTTCATTCAGTTTCTTCTGCTGGTGCGTGACGTTTTTGCCTTCGCCGGCTTCTCCCAATCCGTAGCCCTTGATCGTCCGCGCCAAAATAACCGTCGGCGAGCCCTTGTGATCCACCGCCGCTTTGTATGCAGCGTACACCTTGCGCGGATCGTGCCCCCCAAGCCGCAGCCGGCGCAACGCCTCATCCGGCAACGGCTCGACTAATTGCAACAACCGTGGATCGCTTCCAAAAAAGTGCTCGCGCACATAAGAGCCCGGTGAAACCACCAGCTTCTGGTATTCGCCGTCCACTAATTCGCCCATGCGCTTCACGAGCAAGCCTTCGGTGTCGCGCTCCAGGATTGGATCCCACTCGCTGCCCCACAGCACTTTAATTACGTTCCATCTCGCGCCGCGGAACGCCGATTCCAGCTCTTGAATAATCTGTCCGTTGCCGCGCACCGGCCCGTCCAACCGCTGCAAGTTGCAGTTCACCACAAAAATCAGATTGTCCAACTTTTCCCGCGAGGCCAGCGTGATCGCTCCAAGCGATTCCGGCTCGTCCGTCTCGCCATCGCCCAGGAACGCCCAAACTTTCGCATCCGTCACCGGCTTCAAGCCGCGATCTTCGAGGTATCGGTTATAGCGCGCCTGATAAATCGCCATCAACGGGCTCAGACCCATCGACACCGTCGGGAACTCCCAGAAGTCTGGCATCAGCCACGGATGCGGATAAGACGACAGCCCTCCACCCGGTTTCAATTCGCGCCGAAAGTTTTCGAGCTGCTGCGGCGAAATCCGCCCTTCAAGAAACGCTCGCGCATACATGCCCGGTGCTGCGTGCCCCTGGAAATAAACGGTGTCGCCCTCGAACTCGTCCGAACGGGCGCGAAAGAAATGGTTGAATCCGACCTCATACAAGGTTGCCGCAGAAGCGTACGTGGAAATGTGCCCGCCGATGTTGTGTTCCACGCGGTTCGCCCGCACCACCATGGCCAGCGCGTTCCAACGGATCAAGCTCTTGATCCGCCGCTCGAGTTCCTGATCGCCGGGGAAAAGCGGTTCCAGCCGCGCGGGAATCGTGTTCGCATAAGGCGTGTTTGCAGAAAACGGAAGATCGATACCCGCAACGGTTGCGTGCGCCCGAAGCCTCTCGAGGATCTCCGCCGCAACTTCCGGCCCGCTCGACTCCAGCACGGAGTCCAGCGACTCCAGCCACTCTTGAATTTGCGTGTCCTCTAAGTTGTGTGGGCGCGCGCCGTTCGATAGGCTAAGCACATCGCTCGGGTTAGCAACGTGTGCGTCCATCTCATGTTCGTGGGTGTAGGTCTCATTGTCCATAACTTCGGCTGGCCCTCTTTTGTCAGGTTCCGGCGTGCTGGTCGGCGCGCCTCGCAAACTTATTTACAGTATAAGGAGAATAGAATACACCGCGGCGCGATTCTCTGCACCCAGACTATTAGCGAAATTCTTCTTTTGCGGGACCCAGGCTGCGGCCGCCATCAAGCACTAATGTGTGGCCCGTCATGAACTCCGCGTGAATCAGATACGAAACGGCATCCGCGATGTCGCTCGGCGCACCGGTTCGCCCTAGCGGAGCCAGTTTGACAAAATCGGCTTCCCACTCCGGCGGATCACCGGGCATGGTAATCGTTCCCGGCGCGATGGCGTTTACGCGCACCTCCGGAGCCAGCGCCTTCGCCAGCACCTTCGTCAACATCACCACGCCCGCTTTCGAAATGGAATGCGGAATGTAGCCCGGCCATCCCATAAGCCCGCCAACGTCGGCAAAATTCACAATCGCACCTTTCGTCCGGCGCAGTAGCGGCGCCGCCGCCTGCGCACAGAAAAATCCCGCCTTCAAATTCGTATCCAGAGACGCGTCCCAAATCTCTTCCGTCGTCGACACAATGCTTGCCGGCAAAAAGTTGGCAGCGCTGTTCACAAGGATATCCAGCCGCCCAAATTCTTTCGCAGCCTTCTCGAACAAGCCGCGAATCTCATTCACCTTTCGCAGATCAGCCGAAAAAGCCACCGCTCGCCGCCCCATTTTCTGGATATCCGCCACAGTCCCCTGCGCCTCGGCGTGCGAATTGCCGTGGTGAATCACCAAATCCGCGCCTTCTTCCGCCAGCCGCAAGGCCACAGCTCGGCCCAGCCTCTTCGCCGAGCCGGTAACCAACGCCACTTTCCCTGCAAGCGATCTCGCCCGTCTTTCTGTGTTTTCCATCATTACATTTCCGCCGAACGACACGTTACCACAGCCTGGAATCGCCGCGCTCCGCAGAGCCCTTCCCACGCAGTGTTATTATCAACCGCTTAGAACGCTAGTCCGTCGAAGGAGATTGTTGATGAAACTCGACCTGCTCGCCATCGCCGCCCACCCCGACGACGTGGAACTCACCTGCGGTGGCACTCTCCTGAAAATGGCCCACGCCGGCTACAAAACGGGCATCCTCGATCTCACGGCTGGCGAAATGGGCACCCGCGGCACTCCTGAAACCCGGGCCAAAGAAGCCGCTAAGGCCGCCAAGATTCTTCGCGTCAGCTGGCGTGGCAATCTTGGCGTCCCCGACTCCGACGTCCAGCCCAGCCGCCAGCACAAACTCCGCCTCGCCGCCGTCATCCGCGAGCTCTGCCCCAAAACCGTCATCCTCCCTTACTGGGAAGCTCGCCACCCCGACCACTACCACGCCTCCACTCTCGGCTACGAGGGCTGCTTCCTCGCGGGGCTGAAGCAGC
>Ga0210405_10004821_pt1 | contig 12537 bp, 8 predicted proteins | sample IncBWH11MmetaG_FD_155492 | JGI IMG/M metagenome (GOLD analysis project Ga0210405, IMG submission 155492) | Forest soil microbial communities from Barre Woods Harvard Forest LTER site, Petersham, Massachusetts, United States - Inc-BW-H-11-M | ecosystem: Environmental > Terrestrial > Soil >... | reverse complement strand
GGAAACTTCTGCGAGGGAAACTCCGTGTAGCGCGACCGACACTGCCTCGAGCATCGCTGCTTCCGTAAACGAAAGATTTTCAGGCAAGCGATAAAGTATGCGGGAAGGAACGGCAACGTATTCGGCAAAAGCTCCCGCGCGTCGAAACTCGGCGCAGGAAACGCCCAAGACCTGTCGGTGATCGCAAAGATTCACGTCGCCGCGACAGCAATGGTTGCAAACGCCGCAAAAGATGGTCGAATCGAACGTGACTCGGTCGCCTTCCGCGAATCCACTCACACCATCGCCAAGCGCATCAATAGTTCCGGCGGCTTCGTGCCCCATCACAATTGGCGGAATGCGCCGCCCCGACGAGCCATCGTAACCGTGGACATCGCTGCCGCAGATTCCGCAAGCCGCCACGCTTACGAGAACTTCACCTTGACCTGGTGTTGGATCGGGAAGATCAGCAATTTCCAGATGTTTGTATTGCGAAAGCAGAAGAGCTTTCATCAACCCCTCCGATCCTTTTTCAGAGAGAAACTCCGCGCTTCCAGGGAATAAAATCGTCTTGAGAAAGCAACTCCGCCTTTGTACGCGCTTCTCCGCTCGCGACTTGAATCACCCGCTCCAATATCGTTTCGCCCATTTTCTCGATATTGGTTTCGCCAGTGATGACGCCCCCCGTGTCGATATCAATGATGTCGGACATGCGCTGCGCGAGATTCGAATTGGTCGAGATTTTCAGCACCGGCGCAATCGGATTCCCTGTTGGCGTACCCAGTCCCGTCGTAAAGAGAATCACATTTGCGCCGGCTCCCACCTGCGCCGAGACGGATTCCACGTCGCTCCCGGGCGTGCACTGCAGGTTCAATCCAGGCTCTGTGCAGTATTCCGGATAGTCCACCGCGGCGGTAACGGGAGATGTACCGCCTTTCTTCGCCGCTCCCGCCGACTTCATCGCATCCGTCAGCAGTCCGTCGCGAATGTTGCCCGGAGAAGGATTCATTTCGAATCCCGCGCCCACGGCCTTGGCGCGCGCTGCGTAATCTCTCATGAGGTTCGCAAAACGGTCCGCAACTTCTTTGCGGACGCATCGATCGATAAGCTGCTGCTCGACGCCGCAGAGTTCCGGAAACTCCGAAAGGATTCCGATCCCGCCAAGCGCGGCGACGATGTCGGCAGTGTGCCCGATGGCGGGATTCGCGGATAGCCCCGAAAAGCCGTCCGACCCCCCGCATTGCAGTCCCAGCGTGAGTTTTGATAATGGCGCAGGCCGCCGCGTGATTTTGTCCGCCTCTGCCATTCCCAAAAAGGTTTCGCGGATAGCTTTGCTCAACATCGCCGCTTCGGAAGGGCTTTTCTGCTGCTCATAAATCAGGACAGTCTTTTTGAAATTCGAGTCGCGCCGCTTGATTTCCTCGAGCAGCATCGGAACTTGCGCGTGCTGGCAGCCAAGGCTCAAGACCGTGGCGCCGGCAACATTCGGATGATGAATATAGCCAGCAAGCAACCCGCAGAGGTTCCTGGCATCCTCATGCGTGCAGCCGCAGCCGGCCTCATGCAATAAAAACTTGATGCCATCGATATTTTGAAAAACCCTCGGAGAAGCGCTGGCGCGCTGCGTTTCGCCGAACGCGACTTTCTTTAGCTCGTCCGATTTTCCTTCGCGATAGAGACGCGCCAACTCCGCCACCTGACTGCGGTAAATCTGAGGCGCTGCAAAACCCAACTCTTCCTCAAACGCTTGTTTCAAGACGGCGAGATTACGGTTTTCGCAGAACACGAGTGGAAGAACCAGCCAGTAATTTCGAGAACCCACCTGGCCATCGTCTCTGTGGTATCCCAGAAATGTTCTACGAGCCCATGTGGAAACATCAGGCGGAGTCCAGTGTGGGGCGGCGTTTTCCGTGTCGCGAAAAGCGGCAGCGGCGTGACGGATATTGCGCGTAGAGAGCAACTCGCCGCGCTGAAGATTCTCGACGGCATGGCCAACCAGAACGCCGTACATGATCACGTCGCCGCCGGCGCTCACATCTTTCGTCAGGAACTTATGTTTGGCCGGCACATCGGCCAACAAAGAGTAGTCGTTTCCTAAATAGCTTACGCTTTCGCCTTTCCGCAAATCGCTCAGCGCTACAAGGACATTGTCCCGCGCATCGACCCTGAGAACTCTCGCCTGTCTTGAGCCATTATCTGACATCTGAGTTACGCCTTTCTCTGCCTTTCCGTTCTTCATTCTATCTGGGTCGTTTGCCACACGCTAGCGCGGCGCGGCCAAGGCTTCAAGCGCTGCGGATAGTTGTTAGGCCGCGAACCTATACCAATTAAACTTTAGCCTTGGATCGTACACGTCCTTTACGCAACAGCTTGCTAGGGCGCAAAGTTCGCACCTATAATCCGTTTCGTCCTTGCGGCTCATCCCGCGGAAGAAACTCGGAGGCATCGTGCCCGTCGGAACTGCATTTCATCAGAAAACACTGGCGCTGTGTGAAAGCCTGAACTACCGCGAATGGTCTGGCTACTACACCGTCAGCGTCTACGAGATGCACCACGAGCACGAGTACAACGCCATCCGCAATTCGGCCGCACTCATCGATATTTCGCCGCTCTTCAAGTACCACATCACAGGAAACGACGCGACGCGTTTCGTAAACCGCGTAATTTCGCGCGACATCAACAAAGTGGCCATCGATCAGGTGATTTACTGTTGCTGGTGTGATCCGGAAGGAAAAGTGATCGACGATGGCACCATCACGCGGCTCGGCGAAAATGAGTACCGCTGGACCGCTGCGGACCCGAGCTTGCGCTGGTTTCGCCAGAATGCTCTGGCGCTAGATGTGAACATCGAGGACATTTCCGAACAAGTGGCAGCGCTGGCACTCCAGGGACCAACTTCAGGGAAGCTGCTGCACGCCGTGACGGACGCCAACGTGGCCAACCTGAAATACTTTCGCGTAACGCGCGGACAAATTGCTGGAGTGCCAGTGGATATTTCACGAACTGGCTACACCGGAGATCTCGGCTTTGAGATCTGGATGCCATGGAAAAACGCCGGCAAAGTCTGGGATGAGCTGATCAAGAAAGGAAAAGCATTCGACATCCACCCAGCAGGAATGATCGCGCTGGACGTCGCCAGGATTGAAGCCGGACTGATTCTGATTGAAGTAGATTATACGTCCAGCAAGAAAGCGTTAATTGCACCGCAAAAGTATTCACCCGCGGAAATCGGCCTCGGAAAACTTGTGGACTTAAAAAAAGACAATTTCGTCGGACGCGCAGCACTGGTGCGCGAAAAGAAGAACGGCGGCGCGGAGCGCGCGCTGGTGGGACTAGAAATCAACTGGAACGAGGTCGAGGCGCTGTACGACAAAATGGGAATGGCGCCGCAAGTGCCGAGCGTGGCGTCCCGCGTCGCGGTCCCTGTTTATTACGGCGGCAAGCAAGTGGGAAAGGCTACCTCAACGACGTGGTCTCCGACGCTGAAAAAGATGATCGCGTTGGCATGTGTGAATCGCGATCAGTCGTCGGTGGGTGCCACGCTAAAGATCGAGATGACTGTCGAAGCCGTGCGCCATACCGTTTCGGCAAAGGTAGTGGCACTACCCTTTTTCAATCCGGCAAGGAAGACCGCTGTGACTGTCATTTAAGCGTTTCCACAAAACAAAAAGTAGGAGTTCTAAGCAAGACCGCGGGAAGAGAAACGGGAATGACGCTCCCGCGCACCGGAGTTCGCTGCTCAATGAGCCTTTGCGAAATTCTCTTCTTTGGTCAGTAGCTCTTCTAGAACAGTTCTGTCGAGAAGTTTGCCGCGAAGGATCACCGCCCGGATTTTCTGCGTGTTGTGAATGTCGTCGAGGGGGTTGCCGTCGAGTACGATAAGGTCGGCGAACTTGCCTTGCTCGATTGTGCCTTGTGTCTGCTGCTTACCCAAAAATTCCGCAGGGAGTCTCGTCGCGGCTTGCAGCGCCTGCATGGGCGTGAGCCCTGCCTGAACCAATAGCGCCAATTCTTCATGCAGGCTGGACCCAGGAAAAACGAACGGAGCCGTTGTGTCCGTGCCCGCCATGATGGGAACGCCCTCCGTGTTCATTTTGCCGACGATGCGAAGCGATGCTTGCATCAGGCTGGTGCGCAGAGCGAACTCCCGCGGCGTAGCCCCAATGTCGCGATCCTGCGTTCCCTTCTGCCAATTCGCAAGGACCTTCGGCGGGATGTACTTTCGTCGAGGGTCGTGCGACGGATCTGTCTCGGGCGTCGGAAACGCATCGTTGCGGAGAAGGATCAGCGTAGGAACCTGCCAGGTTTGATTGCGGATGAATTTTGCAATGAGCCCTGCGGCCTGCTCCTCGGAATAGCTCTGCAGTAGTTCGCGCTGCCAGCCGAGCTCGCGGTTCAGCGATTGCCCAATCGTAGCCTTCTTGGGAGCGACGGCAAACTGTTTGCGCATGAGCGAAGGCTCGTCGCTGGAACAAGCACGAAGAACGCCGGTGAGATGCTCGATACCTTTCTGGCCGGCATCGGACGCTTCGGCAGCGGTGACGTGATCCGGAACGTGCCCCACAAAAGGGATGTGCTCGCGGCGGCAAATGTCCGCGATGGCGAAGTAGGCGTCGCGGCTGAGATTGGATTGCACCTTGATGAAATCTGCGCCATGCGAAATCAGAGTGTGGACATCTTCAGCAGCCTCGGCGGAATTGGTGACGACCAGTGATGGCTGGAAAAACGGAGGGCTTCCATCGAGATAAGGCCCCGCAAAGAAAATTCGCGGCGCCTGCAACTTGCCGTTCTCGGTTTCATGGCGAAGCGCAATGAGCGATTCGAGATTGCCGCCCATGTCTCGAACAGTAGTGACCCCGTTGGCGAGAAGCAGCGGAAGAATAAATTCGCGGCTGCCGGTTGGTTCTGACGCACCGGTGAGATGAACGTGCATGTCGACTAGGCCAGGGATCAGAAACTTGCCAGTAGCATCGACGATTTGGGAGCCCCGGGGAATGACGACGGCGTTTGAAACGCCGATCGAACTAATACGCTGATCCGCGATGAGCACGGTCATGTCTTGCTGAGGCACACCACCGGCACCACCAATGACAGTCACGTGGGTGATGGCAAGAACAGACTTGGCCTGGGAATGCGTGCCGAAGTATAAGAAGGCGCCCGCGATGAGAAATATAATTCCAAGTATGTAGAACAACCACATGAGATAGACCGGCCACGCGGGCCAGCCATAAAATGCCCTTACTTTGTGGTAGTTGCGATAGTCGAAAGCACCTCCCAGGCCGAATGCGTTCTTGTCGCCAATCCGCGTCAGACGCTTACGAAATACAGCATCCAAGATCATGGCAGTGCCGAGCAGCAATCCGGCTAAGATCGAGAAAATCATTTTGCTTTTTTCCGCAAACGTGAATTCGTGCTTCTCATTGAACCAAGCGGTTATATTTTTTTAGCACTTCGCGCAAGCGATCGTGGGGCAGAGCGATGACTTTGTGATTCTCAATTCCGGTCATGGTTTCCGCTGCGACCATGGCATTGATCACGGCCTCTTCGGTGGCCTGGACAGTTGCGGCGAACAGCGGCTCGATCAGATCGTTGGGAAGCATTTTCAGGTCGACGACGTGATCGGCACCAGCTGCGCCGCAATTTGCTGTCGAGAAGGCAATGAAAATATCGCCGGACCCATTGCCGGAAATACTCCCATTGCGCCCGAGACCGAGAGAAACACGTCGCGCCAAACGCTTCAGTTGATGGGATACGAGCGGCGCATCGGTCGCGACGACAACAATAATCGAGCCGCGATCAACTTCGCCAAAAGAAGCCGAGCTGTACGCAGCGTTCTCAGGAATTTCCCTGCCTACCGGAACGCCCGCGATGCGCAAGTTCGGCCGGACCCCGTAATTGCACTGAACCAGGGCGCCGAGAGTGTAACTCGCGCCCTTAATAACGAACTTGCGCGAAGAAGTTCCGATGCCGCCTTTGAACTCGTTGCAAATCATTCCCGTGCCGCCACCCACGTTGCCTTCCTCGACTAGTCCGCTATGTGCGGTGTCAATCGCATGAAAAGCATCTTCCGTCTTCACGTGAAAACCATTAATGTCGTTGAGCCAGCCGTCCCACGTTTCCGCAACCACAGGCAATGACCACCAATAGCCAGTGGGATCAGGCTGCCCATGATTGACGCGCCATTGGATGACGGCGTCACGCACAATGCCCACGCTGTGCGTGTTTGTGATCATCACCGGGCCTTCGAGGAAGCCCGATTCTTCGACCCAAGTCGTGCCCGTCATTTCGCCGTTGCCATTGAGCGACCACCAGCCCGCGAACACGGGATTGGACATCGTGTCTTTTCCGCGAGGAAGAATTGCAGTGACGCCAGTGCGCACAGGTCCTTTGCCAATCTGGAGTTTTCCTTCGCCTGAGATCAGCGTGGTGTGGCCGACAGCGACGCCGGATACATCCGTGATGCCGTTGAGTGGACCAGGCGCACCATCAAAAGGAACTCCGAGATCACGTGCGCGCGGCTTGGCGGCCGATTTGTCTTGGGCCGGAAGCAAAAGTGCAGCCAAGAGGATTATGCAGAACAGAAATGCAATCTTGAAAGAACAATGGCGCATGTTAAGTCTATCTCCTCGACGGAATGAACGAACAGACTACGCTAGAAACTAGAAAAACAGAGGCTCTCCTCAATTCGGAAGTACTTTCGCTAGCGCCGTTGTAAGAGCGCCAGCGACTAGCGCCGATTCTTCGGGCGCGATGATAAAAGGCGGTGCGAGAAGAATATGATCGCCGCTTGTGCCGTCAACGCAACCTTGTGTCGGATACGTCAGAACGCCCTCGTCCATTGTGGCCGCGCGAATTTTCTCGGCAATCGCTTGCGATGGATCGAACGGCGCGCGAGTCGACTTGTCGCGCACAAACTCGATGCCCAGGAGAAGTCCAAGCCCTCGGATTTCGCCGACATGACGATGAGACTGAAGCGGCGCAAGAGCCGTGCGTAGCACCTCAGCCGCCGGAGCGACTCGCGCAAAAAGATTGTTCGATTCGATGTAATCGAAAACAGCGTTGCCTGCTGCGGTTGCCACAGGATGGGCTTGGTAAGTGAATCCGTGCTTGAAAGCACCACTGCCATTTTCAAATGCATCAACGACGTTCGGCGCGACAAGAACAGCGCCAAGCGGAGCATAGCCGCTGGCAATTCCCTTCCCCGTCAAAATAATGTCCGGTTCAACGCCCCAGTGCTGCACGGCAAAAGGTTTGCCGGTGCGGGCCATGCCAGTCATAACCTCGTCGGCGATAAGCAGTATCCCGCGCTTGCGGCAAATCTCGGCGATGCGAGCGGCATAACCTTCCGGCGGCACAGCCCCGCCTAGAGTTGCGCCAACAACCGGTTCGAAAATAAAGGCAGCCGCGGAGTCCGCGTCGTTCCCGCCGAGTAAAGAATCCAAATCATCGGCGCAAGCGACCTGGCACTGAGGGAAAGTTTTGTCGAAGGGGCAGTGATAGCAAAAGCAGGGAGCGATGTGTCCCCATTCAGCAAGCAGGAGCAGATAGGGCGCGCGGCGAGCGGCATTTCCGCTGACGGTCATGGCGCCAAGCGTGCTGCCGTGATAGCTCTGGCGCCGCGAAAGCACGCGGTAGCGGTCGGGCTGTCCTCTTTCAAGATGAAATTGGCGAGCAAGCTTGATGGCTGTTTCCGTCGCTTCGGAACCTCCGGAAGTAAAATAAACGCGGCCGCCATTTCGAAAATTTGGCGGGGCCAGCGCCAGCAGTCGAGCTGCAAGTTTTTCCGCGGGCTCAGAATGAAATTGCGACGTGTGCGCGAAGGCTAGCTGCGAAGATTGCTCGGCCATAGCGCGGCCGATTGCCGGAACGCCGTGGCCAATGTTAACAACCGCCGCCTGCCCAGCGGCGTCCAGAAATTTGCGTCCGTCTTCAGAAAAAAGCCAGCACCCTTCGCCGCGAATAGCAGCGGGAAATTCTCTGTGAAAATTGCGCGGAAAGAGAGCGGCGTTGTTTGACATGCGTACTCGGTGAGCGATTGTAACAGACTCGCGCAGACTGCCTGTGCGAGAGCGGGCGCGAGGCCACTGGAGGCCGAGCGCTTGGAATCGCCGTCGAATCGTGACATCATCCGAAGTTCCGCGCAGGGAAAATGCAACTCGCCGTACATCACCGCAAGTAAATGCAGGAGGAAACGCGATGAAACGAGCCATTCTGCGGTGCAGCCTGTTCATTGTGGTGCTGCTAGCGGGACAATCCCGCACGGAGGCGCAAGAAACCGCGAAGCATCCCATCACGTTTGACGACATGATCCAGATGCATCGCGTGGGAGAAGCGCAAGTGTCTCCGGATGGCAAATGGGCGGTGTATACGGTTTCGACGCCGGATATGGACGCGAACCGCGGCGTAAGCAATATCTGGATTGTTCCGACGACGAAAGGAGCATCGCTGCAGCTGACGCAGAGCGGACACGACTCGTCGCCAGTGTGGGCGCCGGACGGAAAGATGATTGCGTTTTTGTCGTCGCGAAGCGGGGATTCGCAAGTGTATTTGCTATCGATGGATGGAGGCGAAGCGAAACCGTTGACGCATCTCTCGACTGGCGCGGATATCGTGAAATGGTCGCCGGATGGGAAGACGATTGCGTTTACATCAGGCGTCTATCCAGACTGCAAAGACGATGCTTGCAATAGCGCGCGCGACGCAGAAAAAGAAAAGAGCAAAGTGAAGGCGCACGTGGCAGAGCATCTTCTTTACCGGCATTGGACGCACTGGAACGAAGGCAAGCGGAGCCATTTGTTTGTTGTCCCGGTTGATGGCAGCGCCGCCCCGCGCGATCTGACGGCCGGCGCGAATTACGACGTGCCGCCCGCCGAGGAACGCGGAGGACCCGGTGATCTGAATTTTTCGCCGGACTCAAAAGAAATCTGTTTTACGGCTGTGACCGATCCCGTGGAAGCCATCAGCACGAACGGTGATTTGTTTGTGGTGCCGGTGGCGGCCGGGGAGGTGAAGCGAATCACGACGCAGCCAGGTTTTGATGGTGGCCCAGTCTATTCCCCGGATGGGAAGTACATTGCGTATCACGCGCAATTGACTCCGGAATATGAGTCCGACCGCTGGCGCGTGATGCTTTACGACCGCGCCACAGGAAAGATCGAGAATATATCCGAAGGATTCGATCGCAGCGCAAATGAGCTGGCTTGGTCACCAGACAGCAAGACGATTTATTTCACGGCGGAAGACGAAACGCTGCAGCCGATTTATGCAATGGCTCCGCGCGCTGGAGCCGAGCCGAAGAAACTTATTACAAACAGCTACAACTTGGGAGCCTCGTGGAGCAGCGACGGCAAGACGCTAGTGTTTGAACGCACGAGCCTGACAATGCCAGCCGAGGTTTTTGCGGCATCGAGCGACGGAAGCGGCGTGCGGCAGCTCACGCATCAGAACGACGCCATTCTTTCTTCGCTGAGAATGAACGAGCCGGAAACGTTCTGGTTTGAAGGCGCAGGCGGAACCAAAATTCAAGCCATGATGATCCGTCCGCCAGATTTTGATGCGACGAAGAAATATCCCCTGCTGGTGGTGTTGCATGGCGGGCCGCAGACGATGTTCTCGAACGCGTGGGGCTACCGGTGGAACGCGCAAGTTTTTTCGGCGGCTGGATACGTGTCACTGATGATCAACCGGCGCGGCTCGACGGGCTATGGTCAGAAATTCACCGACGAGATCACCAACGACTGGGGCGGCAAGGCTTACGTCGACATTATGAATGGCGTGGATTTTGTGCTGAAGAAATATCCATACGTCGACGGATCGCGCATGGCGGCCGCCGGCGGTTCGTACGGCGGCTACATGGCAGACTGGATTGCAACGCACACCGGGCGGTTCAAGGCGATCATCAGCCACGCAGGCATTTATGATAAAAATGCGATGTACGCCACCGAAGAGCTGTGGTTTGAAGAGCATGAAATGCAGGGCATGCCGTGGACCAGCCCGGAGAATTACCGCAAGTGGGCGCCGCTGACGTATGCGAGCGACTTGGCGAAATTCAAAACGCCGACGCTGGTGATCGCCGGCGAACGGGATTATCGAGTGCCGTACACGCAATCGCTGGAGTTTTTCAATACACTGCAAAGGCAAGGCGTGCCGTCTAAACTGGTTGTTTTTCCGGATGAAGGGCACTGGATTTTAAAGCCACAGAACAGCCGGTTCTGGTACACGACATTTATGGATTGGCTGGCGACGTATTTGAAATAGGCGTCGATTCAGGCTGCAAACAACCGCTGGAGCGCTCGCCGCGCAAACCGGAAAAGATGAAAGAGCAAGAACGCTGAGAGGGCAACGAGCGCGATAACTATAACAGTTGTTGCTAGTGGGTGTGCTGTGGCCATCCACGTCAGCCAAACCGCCAGGACGTCTTCTCCGAAACTCAACGCCCAATTGCTAAAAGGTTCCGGCGTGGTGTTGACCGCGGCACGAGCGCTAGCTTTAGTGCCGTGAGACGTTAGCGCGACTCCGCCCGCAAGGAGCGCGGCGGCCCAGCGCCACTCCGCGGGGGCGGCGCCTGCCGCGCCAAACGCGAGCAGCGCGGCGGCGGGCGGCCGAATGAAAGTGTGGATCGCGTCCCAGACCGTATCCACGTAGGGAATCTTGTCCGCGAAGAACTCGAGTAGATAGAGAACCAGAGCAGTCGCGAGAATCGCGGGATGAGAAAGGGCATGCAGCGCGGGCGGAAGATGGATGACTCCGAACCTCTCCAAAAATCCGAGCGTTGCCACTGTCGCGTAGAGATTCAGGCCCGAAGAGAATCCGGCGCCGAGGGCTAGCCCCAGTGTTTCGATAGGATTCATTCCGCCCATCATAGCAAAGCAAGATAGGGCCGGTGGACAGTTACTTCTGCTCATACTGGCGAGAGGTTCCGTTTGACCAATTCGCACAGGACAGAGATGCTGTCCAAAGGACGGTCGTCCATGTTCGGCTTGAACCACCTCTTCTATCCTTGGGGATTGATCCTGCAAGGCATCGCGCTCATCCACTTCCTGCGGCGCAGGCCGGAGGGCTATTGGTTCTACGTTATTTTCTTCGGCAGCTTTCTCGGAGCGGGCGTGTACATCATCGTGGAAGTGCTGCCCGATCTCGGCTTGTTGCGTGGCGTGTTTCAAGGTTTTGGACGCAGGTCGCGCATTCAGATTGTCGAAACGCAGATTCTGGATAATCCTTCCGCGGCGAACTACGAAGAGCTCGGCGAGCTGTACAAGGACCAGAAGCAATTTGAAAAAGCGCGCGAGGCGTTTACGAATGCAATTGCGGCGCGCAGCGATTCGGTTTACACGTTTTATTACCGAGCACAGGCTTCACTGGGACTAGGCGATTTCGCTACGGCGATTCCCGATCTGGAGCGTGTCGTCGGAAGCGACCGAAAGTTTGATTACTATCGGGCTGCGGGACTATTGGCCGATGCCTACGCGCAGACCGGGCAATTGGAGCGCGCAGAACAACTTTACGTCGACGTAGCGCAATTCTCGACAACCACGGAGACGCTGTACAACTATGCGTACTTTCTGAAGCTCGCGGGCCGACGGGAAGAAGCGAGGGAGTGGGCGGAGAAACTGCTTGCGAAGAAACGGACTCTCCCTCGGTACATGCAGCGATATGAACGGCCGTGGTTCCGCAAGGGCAAAGCCCTGTTGAAGGAGTTGGCGGCGGCGAAGGTGCCTGCCGAAGTACAGCCGGGGGCACAAACCTGACCTGCTCTTAAGTGCCTCTTGGAGAGTACTCTCCGCCTTTTATCCTACACCTCCCCCTCCCCTGTTTTTCGTAGGCGCGGATTCTAAAGGGCTTAGGTTTTCTGTAAGTTCATTCAAATCAACGCTTATGGGCGTATTCGTAAGTGTTGATTCTAAAGAACTTGTAAGTAAACATAACTCCTGTTCGGAATTCGCCATTTCGATGCCGTATGCAGCGCGATGGAAGGCATTCTAGACTTACTCCGGAGTGAAGGCGAAAGGCCACAGATCTCCGGGCTTGCTACACTTGCCGGATTCCGGCCGTTTAGTGATTTGCGAAATAGGGAGAAGCGCGCAGCCCAAAAAAAACGGCAAAACTGCTGCCGCACTGAAGAACCGTAGAAATCCCTGTCGTTAGAATAGCAGGTGGAACCGTGGTGTCAAGGAGCAAAGCCAGAGCCGCATAGTTAGTCAAGTTTCCGATTAGCGCATTAATCAGGAGTTGGCTGCACCACTTGTGTTCGTCCCTATCGTAGATGTTTTCTTACTCACGACCGCGTGGTTGAGTACAACGAGCAAAACTCCAACAAGAAATGGCTGTTCCCTCGCAATGTTCACACGTCCTGCACAAGGTTTCCGGGTGACGATAAAAAGTATAGTGCATCCAATGAATTGCGCGTTAGAACAGATATCCACAGGAACTTGCGGATGCTCTCGTTCTGACCAGAAATTTGGCGCACTGAGGAGAGACCGATCATGTCGAGTGTTTTGATTACCGGAGCAAATCGCGGACTAGGGTTGGAATTTGCGCGTCAATATGCAGCGGACGGAT
>Ga0210405_10004820_pt1 | contig 12540 bp, 11 predicted proteins | sample IncBWH11MmetaG_FD_155492 | JGI IMG/M metagenome (GOLD analysis project Ga0210405, IMG submission 155492) | Forest soil microbial communities from Barre Woods Harvard Forest LTER site, Petersham, Massachusetts, United States - Inc-BW-H-11-M | ecosystem: Environmental > Terrestrial > Soil >... | reverse complement strand
TACGTTTCCGATTTCGGACTGGCGACATCGTTGGAGACAGCGAAGATGGGCATGACGCGCACTGGGGCCGTTATGGGCACGCCGCGGTACATGTCGCCGGAACAGGTGGAAGGAAAACCGGTCGACAGCCGGAGTGACCTGTATGCCCTGGGGTTGGTGTTCTACGAAATGGTGGCCGGGGCGACTCCTTTTTCCGGAGATTCGACCTGGCAGCTGATGTATCAGCGCGTCCAGGTGACGCCGAAGGATGTGAAGGTAGTCAATCCAGCCCTGCCGGACTATGTGGCGCGCGTTATCATGCACTGTCTCGAGAAAGACCCCGCCAATCGTTACCAGAGTGCTAAAGACATTCTGGCAGATCTGGATTCCGGCCGCAGCCCTTCGTTCACGGGAACGCGAACGGTGCAGATCAACCTACCCGTTTTCGAGAAACGCTGGTGGTATGCAGCAGGGGCCGGTGTAATTCTGCTGGTAGGCCTGTTTTTTGCGATTCCCAAGACAAGACATTGGGTCTTTGCAACTCCAAACGTTGGAACCCTCGCTCCAGGTACGAACGGTCTTTCATCCGCAGCCCAGGCAAAGTTCGTCGCCGTCCTGCCGTTCCGCGTGCTGGGGGACCAATCGTCGCTCGGGTATGTAGCCGATGGTTTGGTCGAAGCCATGTCAGCGAAGCTCTTCCAGCTGAAGGATATACGCCTGGCTTCTTCGACTGCGGCTGCCAAGACCGACCCGAAGGCTCCGCTTTCACAAGTAGGGAAGGAATTAGGCGTGAACCTGATTGTGCATGGAACAGTGCAAGGGTCCGGGGATAACCTGCGGGTCACGGTCAACCTGGAGAATGTAGCTGAAAACCGCCTGGTGTGGAGCAAGGAGTTCGCCGGCGTGACTGGCGATCTGTTGACCATCGAGGACCACATCTACACGCAGCTGGTGGACGCTCTCGCCCTCAAACCGAGCAATGACGAGCTGGGCCGTGCCGCTTCCCATCCCACCGAGAATATCGAGGCCTATGACCTTTATCTGCGTGGCCGGAATGCGATGGGCGGACAATTGAAGGTCGGCAATGTGGAGGCAGCGATCGGATATTTTGAAGGGGCAATCAAGAAGGACCCGAGCTTTGCCCTTGCTTACACAGGGTTGGCCGATGCTAGCCTGAGAATGTACCGAGAGAGAAAGGATGCCGTCTGGGCAGACAAGGCTCTATCGGCGAGTCAGCAAGCCGAACGGCTGAACGACAATCTGGCAGAGGTTCATACCGCTCTCGGTGGCGTCTATAGCGCAACTGGCAAATCCGCTGAGGCGATCGTTGAATTGCGGCGGGCACTTGAGCTGGCCCCCAACTCAGATGAGGGGTACCGTCGGCTGGGCGACGCATACCGGGCCAGTGGCCGGAAAGAGGAAGCAATCCAAGCATACCAGAAAGGGATTGAAGTCAGTCCTTACTACTGGTTCAACTGGAACGCGCTTGGCACCGCGTATTACCGTTTCGGCGACAATCAAAAAGCGCTTCAGGCCTTCCAGCGCGTAACCGAACTTGAACCCAGTAATGCCGCTGCTTACCGGAATATCGGTGCTGTTTACTTTCAGCAGAACAAATGGAACGAGTGCGTTCCCGCTTTCCAGAAATCGCTAGAGCTTGAACAGCACAGCGCAACTTACTCCAATCTGGGCACGGCATACTTTTACCTGAAGCGCTATGACGACGCCATCAAGATGTTCGAGAAGGCTCTGGAGATGAAGCCGAACTACGAACTCGCAGTCGGGAACTTGGCGGACGCTTACCGCTGGTCCGGGCGAAAGCCAGAAGCGATGGCCACCTACGATAAGGCCATCGCATTGGCTTACAAGGACCTACAGGTGAATCCGCGTGCGGCCAATACGATGGGCAGCCTGGCGTTGTACTACGCGAAAAAAGGCGACTCGGCACATGCGTTGGAGTTTATCCGTCACGCTCGCTCAATCGAACCCGAGAATATATCCCTGGTGTACAATCAGGCAGTGGTCTACTGTTTGGCTGGTCGACAGACAGAAGCTTTGAATGTCTTGGAAGAGGCCCTGCAGAAGGGATACTCGCTCGAAGAAATAAAGAACGACCCCGAACTCGCGGAATTGCAGAAACTTCCCCAGTTTGCCCAGCTACTGAAAAAATTCGGCAAGTGAGGATTTAGCTCCGGGCTTGGCACGGCTCCGGAACCGACGCTTCGCCACCAGTACCGCCAACCCAGCACCCAGCAGCGTGATCGTACCGGGCTCCGGCACAGTTTCAGTAAGAATCACAAAGCCGCTCACGTTTTTGTTTGCGTTCGGATACGCGTTAAATGTAAGACCCGCTGGCCAAATATCCCCAGGGATTATGGCGTTCAGGTTGATTGTAAAGATGTCGTTATTTGGTATCCCGCTGGTACAGATTTCCGTATCGCCGGTGCAAGCCACACTATAAAGTAGGTCAATAGTTCCATTCTGTTCTTGTGTCTTCGTGCACGGAGACCCAAAAGGAGCGTTGCCCCCCAAGCCGCTGGTGCAACTAACCGAGTCGATGCTAACAATAGGGGACATGAACGTGAACAGCAATGAGTTCCACCGGCCGCTGGAGTCGGTCGTGGCACTTTCGTTGGTTGCCATAAAGATGCCGCCACCTTGAGCATTCACGGTGAACTGGAAGCCTAGGCCAAACCCCACGGGATTTGGACAACTTGCCGTGCTGCAAGTTGGATCGCTGACGTCCATCTGCGGGTCCACCGGGATGCCATCTGCATATGTCAAGGCAGCAGATCCCATCAGGAGGATGGCGAAAAAAAAGTAGCGGGCTGGCTTCACTACACACCTCTCGGTCATCCGTTTTAGGGCATGTTAGGGTCCAATCGAAAACCCCATCCCATATGCCGCTAAGTTGCCTAACATCTGTACCTTGCAAAAATGCGCGCCAATCTATAAGGGCCTGATGGAACAAGAAATTGCATAATTTGTGCAAAGAATTGGAACCAGCATGTGTCACCCATTTAGACCTTGACTCATCGCCGAGCCACTCTTGATACGTCATAGAACCGGTGGCGCCGTCTTGTTTCCCACCGTTGCCCCCTGCAGCTGATAAAGGGATCCGCTTCTAGTTTTCTGCGCATCCCAAGGCTAGGGAGGCTGACCTGCTCGGAACACTTGATCGCCGCTTGAAGGATCGGCTTAGCCCATTGCGCCGCAAGAGGAAGATCGTACGAATTCACGATTTCCCCTCGATTCGGGTGCGGAAGGAGCTTCGGTACCGGAGTTTGCGCTTTTTGTGGATCGCCTTCTTCGGTATTGTCGAAGACCCTGAGATCGGTGGGTCTGGCCAGGAGCTCTATCAGCTTCATCTTGCTGCCGTCATACCTTTCGCGCCCGTTCGACTCAGAGATATCGTGACCGCCCATGGCGCCCCTCGAGCGCACGCGAGCGATATGCAGGTCAGCGCCTTCCAGGCCCACATACCAAACTTGGAGTGCATGAAGCATACAGCCTCTGTACGCAACGATGAGTTAGAGTTAAGGATGACGGAAATCACCGCCCTCGGCGCGAGAAAACCGCGATGCCTAGACTGACGCCGACGAGCAACAATGCCAGCGAACTCGGCTCGGGGAGTGGGCACGCCGATGGACCCAAGGTAACGGAATCGGTCCCGGCTGTGATGGCAGAACCTAGGAACGAGACATTATCCTCGCAGAACGGTTTGGAGGAGTCACAGAAAGCCCCGTAAAGTGTGAAAATTCCCACCCAAGAGGGTATTGTCCCGGGCGGTCAATCATCTGCAAGTTAGACAAACTGTTTTGGCACAGGGATGTTATGTCGATCCTGTCGGCACGGGTGGGAATGCCACCATAGCCCATCGCACCTCGGTATCTTGCGAGTCCGGGGAGTTAGATCACGCAAAGCGCCGGAGCAGGTGGACTCCAAACAACGCCAGTGCACCCATACTCAGAAGAAGAATGGAGGACGGCTCTGGGGCTCGTACAGGCGGATTAGTTACTGTCAGTGTATAACTCCCGATACCGCTCCCACTCGCCCCCGACAACTGGAATGTTCCGATATCCATAGTCGGGGTTGATGAGGAAGAGGACCACGAGAAGAGCTGCGGACCGAAAAGAACAAAACCATCGATAGCGATAACGCCACCGCCAAGCAAACTGCTATCGAAAACTACCGTGAGGTTCGTCCACGTCCCGTTCACGTCCACCGGCAAGGAGGCAAAGTCAAACACTAATGGGCCTCCGTCGCTCGCCGTTGGATTCTGAGGCAATGTAAAACTCGCAGTATAGGTCCCAGTGGGGCCCGGCCCGGTGATCTGATAATTCACTATTCCGTCGGCGTAGGCACTTACGGATGATGCTCCTGCGAACAGAATGGCGACCGTGAACGCTAAAACAAAACGTCGAATTGTGGAATTCATGCGATCCTGTTTCCGGGACATTGTCATTAAAATCGCCTATCTTTCGGACCTTTGCAACCACAAAAACCAGTCCATCTTGGACTAACGGCGGGCCCAACAAATGGCAAGCCGAGACAGCAGACTCCTGCTTAGCTACGATTATTCGTGCACATTGAGCGCCACTTCGGCTTCTCTCATAACAAAGCACTTATAGGCGAGCCCCGACCGCACTTGTGAAATAAATTGCATCTATTCTGCAAGCATGTACAGGATCTGGTATGAGAACTGGGAATTCTTCCTTAACGTATCCATGGCCGTAAAGATTGGTCTGGGGACCTCTCGCCCGTTTCGGATAGTGCGCTGCAAAAGTCCGTCACATACTTCCAGAATGCCAGCGGGTGCGTACGGCGTTGCGCCCACGAAGAGATAAACGAGCACCCACCGAAACAGTGATCGCGCGCAGCCAACTCAAAGATTGTTTGGATTTGGGGCCCAGATCCTTCGGCGGCACTACCGAGACGTATGCAACACATTACCACGTTTTAGGTAAGCATTTTGTTGATTTGAGTCTCGAAGGAAGAAATCCTCTTACTTATGATGCTGAAAATAAAAGGCTTATTTGGTTATAAGTGTATGGTAACCAAAACTGCAGCAGATGTATTTCGGTATTGAGTCTACTTGCCCTGCGGGAGACAAAATGGGTCTGAGAGCGTTCAAGTCATTAATTTGTTTGGTAGTATTTGGTGGTTCTCGGCTTTGCTGCAACAGCCAAGGCGGATACCGTATACGTCGACGGTTCTTATCCGTTCGCTAGCAACGGCTACGGAATCCCTCCATATAGCGGGGCGCTAAACAGACAGAGCGCAGAATTCTATTGCGTGGACTTCACACACGACATCACGGGCAGGATGAGTTGGAACGTAACGGTGACCAGCTTGACTGGCAGCAATTTCGCGTCGACCTTCTTGGGCAGCCAAACGCCGTATATCGAGATGGCGTGGCTTGTTACGCAGATGATGGGGACTACGAACCAAACGCTACAGGCACAGTATCAGTTTGCGATTTGGAGCTTCACGTCAGGGGCCAGCGGCCCAAATCCTTTTGGAACGAACTCCAAACTCGTAGCGGCCGCCGCTTCAGCGATCGGCTCGTTTTCCGGACAGGGTTGGGAGATTCTTACGCCAACTGGCAATACTGGGCAAGAGTTCCTGGTTTATACGCCGGAGCCGTCAATTTTGATTCTGCTCGTCGTCGGATTGCTCGGCTTGGCGATCATATCGCACAAGAGGCTGGGCATCCGAGGCAAGGTGCAACTCATTCGGGCCGACAAGGCCCAGTTGAGAGCCCGCTAGTTCAATCCTAGCGGGCTCTTGTTTTTGGCACCTGGAAGAAGCTTATCCGACCGAGGCCCATGGATACGAAGGGTAATAGATTGCCATTTTGTGGAAGAAAACGGGGAATGGGATCCAGTACTGTGCGAACCGAAGCCAGCCCAACACAGCCTTAACTCATTTATTCTACACAACTTATAGTACGGACCGAACGACGTGAACGAAGTCCACTTGGTAGCGGACGTGCTACTTTAACCCTTCGACCTCCATGGCCGTCATTCTCCAAAGCGATCAGGAAGTTGTGACAATCGCGACGTTCGTCTGGGGCCAGTCTTCGGCAATTCAGGAAGTGAATAAGAATATTCGCGAAATCGCAGCCACAGGCATTCCTGTACTCATCGTCGGGGAAAGTGGAACGGGCAAAGACGTCTACGCACACTTAATTCATCGACTCTCGCACCATAGTTCTACACCTCTTGCGAAGGTTAGCTGCAGAGCGTCGGAGTCAGGAGAGTTCCTGGCCCAACTGAAAGGTCTTTTGAAGAGAAACCCTGAAGCCAGTTCGCTGAGCGGTACGCAGACCGTTTTTCTGGATGGAATTGATGAGGTCGATTCGGCTGGCCAAAGAGCCTTGCTCTCCGTCTTGCCAGACGGAGATGATGAAGCTGATGACCGTCAGGAAGTGCGGCTTATCGCCGCAGCGTCGAGGAATCTTGAAAAGGAAATCGAAGGTGGGAGGTTCCGAAAGGAGTTGTTTTTTCGGATCAATGGTGTCTGTGTACGTCTTCCGGCCTTAAGAGAGCGAAAAGACGACATCCCACTCCTACTGCGGCACTTTCTAGTGCGAGACGCGGAGGCAACCGGCCGCGAGGTACTAACGCTAAGCCAAGAAGAGCTTGGCTTGATCGGAACCCATAATTGGCCAGGAAATATAAGGGAGCTCGAACATTTCGCAAGAAAGATCTCGCTGTTTGGTAGTGCTCGGGAGGCTATAACGGAGTTTCAAAAGACACCAAAGTTTATGGCTGAGCGCGCAGGCGAACCACCGAGTGTTTCCTTGAAGACTGTGGCGCGCACAGCGTCGCGGCATGCCGAAAGAGAGCTGATCCGAGAGGCGCTGGAAAGAACGCACTGGAATCGGAAACGAGCTGCGGAGCAGCTTAAGATTAGCTATAAGTCCCTACTATACAAGATCAAACAGACGGGCCTGGAAGGGCGTTAACCAAGGAGGGTAGGATTAGCTATGAGACAGACGATTTCTATTTTCTTGGCAGCGGGCCTGGCAACGGCTGGCGTGCAGGCAAATAACAGAATCTGTACAACACAAGACAAGACCGCAGAGGCAAAACCTTCTAAGAGCCAAGCCCCTGGATCATCGTCTCAGGGGCCTCAGGTAGACGCCGCATATAAGATTGGGCCTCAAGACATGCTTCAGATTGACGTATGGAAAGAGCCGGAAATTACCCGGTTAGTTCCGGTAAGACCGGATGGAAAAATCACGCTGCCACTCCTGAACGATGTACAAGCTGCGGGACTTACTCCGATGGAGTTGGCTGCCGTAATCAGCGACGGATTGAAAAAATACGTTAACAATCCCCAGGTCACCGTAAGCGTTTCGACGATCAACAGTCGCCGAGTGTATGTCACAGGCGAGGTGACTAAGCCCGGGGCGTTCCCAATGTTGCCAAACATGACCGTATTGCAAGCGCTGACGAGCGCGGGTGGGTTTACGCAATTTGCGAAGATCAAGAGCATTTATGTGCTGCGAGTCGAAGGCGGCAAACAAACGAAAGTCCCTTTTAATTACAAGGCGGTCGTGGAGGGGAAAAAGCCTGAAGAGAACATCGAACTGCAGCCCGGCGACACGGTGGTAGTGCCTTGAGAGATAGAGAATGAAGCGCTTCAAGACAATTCCGATAGCTGTTTTGCTACTGGCCTGGCTCACTCAGTGGCCGCTGGCAGTCCGTGCGCAAGATCCGCAACAAAATGACACACCGCCGAAGCCTGCCGCTAAGGCGCTGCCGCCCATCGGGGGCGATCAGGAAGACGAGCAACCGATACCAGCGATGCAACCAGACAATCTTCCAGTAACGGGATTTCAGGACCTAACGGTGGGCACGCCGCCAGAGCGTCACAGCTATTGGGCTCCCGGATTTTCCTATACGAACTTCATCTCGTCCAACGCCCAGGGAGCGGGCGCAGCAAACAGTGGCTGGTACACGACGAACTTTCTGACGGGAAATCTAAGCCTCCTGCAGAATTGGAGCAGAGCGCAGTTGGCGGTCAACTACTCGGGAGGCGAATCCTTCTCCTCCAACTCAACGATCGGTAGCTCACAGTTTCAGCAGCTCGGCATGTTTCAAACATTTACCCGGCGGCGGGTGCGGCTGACGTTTCTGGATCAGTTTGCCTATCTTCCAGCAGCACAATTTGGTTTCGGAGCAGGGACTGGCCTGGCACTACCGGGCGTGGGAGGTCCGCTAGCTCCCGTGTTGCCGGGCTTGCAGAATGGCCTTACTCCGAGCCAGTCGATTTTCAATACCATTGGCCCGCGTTACTCGAACACGTCTGGGGTGCAATTCAATTTCCTGCTTTCGCCCCGGAGTTCGATAACGGTGGGCGGCGTGTTCAGCCTGTTGCGTTTCACGGAATCGGGGAACATTGAGTCCAACGATGTGATTCTAAACGCAGGCTACAACTACCAGGTCAGCAGAAGCGACACATTTGGAATATCGTACCGATTCAGCGCGTATGAATATATTGGTTCGCCGCAAGCCATTGGAGATCACACGGTCCAGGCAACGTACGCGAAAAGAATCACAGGGCGCATGGCGCTGAAACTGGCCGGTGGCCCGGAAATAACAACGTTCCGGTTGCCTCCAGGAGTCACTCCGAGCACCCAACACAACGCAGTAGCTGGTTCTGCGGACCTCACCTACGCGCTTCCAACCTGGAATTTGGCTCTCGCTTACAATCACGGAGTCAACAACGGAAGCGGCATTTTATTGGGGGCAACGACGGATCAAGTTACGCTAAGCGGGAACCGGAAATTCGGTCGCGTGTGGAGCGGGAACTTGAGCTTTGGATATGCGCGGAATACCCCCATCGCCGGCACCACGGCGAATCAGGCTCCGACCTTCGACTCGGTATATGTGAGTGCGGGTTTGCAACGGCCGCTGAGCCGAACGGCGAACCTTACCTTCAACTACACAGCGAACATCCAGACGTCGAACACCGGGACGTGCCCGGGGCCAACCTGCGCGAACTTCACAACGAATCAGATCACAATTGGTCTAAACTGGAACGGAAGACCATTCGTGTTGCACTGAGAGAATCAGATGTGAGGAAGTTGATGGAGCGATTGACGATAGGACGAGGGAGAGAAGGACTGACGGCATTCAGCAAAACGCCTAGGACACCATGTACAAAGCTTTTTTCAGCCTAAAAGATAATCCCTTCAACGTAAACCCGGATCCCCGGTACCTCTGCATTACGAAAGAGGTGGAAGAGGCGTTGTCCAGCCTAATGTACGGGATCCAAACGCGCAAAGGCATCATCACGCTGACGGGAGAGGTAGGAACGGGAAAAACGACGCTGATCAACCGGCTGCTGGAGTGGCTGCGCGGGCGGCGGGCCAGAACGGCGTTCCTGTTCAACTCGCGGATGAACTCGATGCAGCTGTTCGACTTCGTGCTGGCTGAGTTTGAGATTGCCTGTGATTCGCGGTCCAAAAGCCAGCAGTTGATGAAGCTCAACCAATGGCTGCTGGAGCGCTACCGTTCCGGCGAGACTACGATTTTGATCGTCGACGAAGCGCAGAATCTAACGCTTCCGGTACTCGAGGAAATCCGGATGCTGACGAATCTGGAGACTTCGACGGAAAAGCTGCTGCAAATTGTGCTCTCCGGCCAACCGGAGCTGGACGAGAAACTCAAACTGCCGGAGCTGCGTCAGTTGCGGCAGCGCATCATGCTTCGCTGCAAAACCAGGCCGCTAAGCAAAGAGCAGACGTTTGAATATGTGATCGAGAGGCTGCGTATCGCCGGAGCCGCGAGCGGTGCAGCGCCGATCTTTAGCCAGAAGGCGCTCGAAGCAATCCACATGTTTTCGGTGGGAATCCCCCGCGTCATCAACTTGCTCTGCGAGCACTCGCTCATTAACGCGTATGCGCAGCAGAAGCGGCCGATTGAGCCGGAAGCTATCGCGGAAGTGGCGCGGGAATTCCAACTGGACGAAGTGGAGCCGGTGGCACCCGAGGGCAGTTTACATCCCGGTTCGGACGTATACACATCAGAAGCATTCATAGAAAATCTGGGACACGCGCTGCTACGGTTTCGACTGGGTCCGCCGGTTTCGCCTGGCAAAGGGCGAAAATAGGATGGTTGGTGAACGCCGGCTTCGAGTGAAGTTATGAGTGCGTGGCAGCGGTTGGAGATGTCTACGCGAACATGACGCGCAGCAGGCTGTTGACAGCCATGTTGGTCAGTTTGTTCTGTAACGGGGTTTTGGTTTCGCGGTCCAAAAAGTCGCAATCCCGGCACACGATTACTTTCACGTTCGACTACGATTTTAGAGCCACGCCGGCGTGCTCTCCACAGGTCAAGAAGGACTGTGTGCAGAAGTTCAATTTCTACGACATTTCACTCGGAATAGCAAACAAAGTGCCATTGGGCTCGCTTCCGGCGCCAGCAGGCGCGACGGGGTTGATGAAAGGCATTTCGTTCACAACCGAGCGGCGGCTGTTCAGATCTGGAAAGCACATGGTTGCTGTGTCAGCACAATTGGAGAACGGGTTGCAGTCAGACCTGCAGAAATGCACAGCGATCGTGAAAATGCGGTAGACGTCTGCTCGGCGGCGCAGCTTCCAAATTGAAACTATTCGAAAAAACGGTGGGACGGCGCTCAAACCCGCTAGAGGTTTCATCGCGAAAACATTAGCATGTTTAAAAACCATGCGAACAGCCGAGGCACTGAGGCGCTCAGTGCGCACTGAACAACTCTTATACCGGCCAGCCCTCTTACGTGCTCGCGGCGAGATACGTTGAAGAATTCCGCGGAGGCACTGCTTCCTGCGACTATCCCAGATGCCGGTAAATCACGTTGCCAACAATCGTTCGCAGGCTGCCGGGCATTAAGGAAAACAAGCGCTTTGCCAGCTCCAGTTTCCAGCTCGTAGGCGAATCCACGGAAGCAATTGCGGGAAACCTCCAATACACCAGGGGCTGTGGCTGAGGGACCCAGTGGTTCTTGAACGCCAGAAGTCCGGCGTTGTGCTCCTCGGTCCTGCCCATGTCAAACTGGATTGCGCCGCTCGACTTGGCGGAGGCTATGGCTCGCCACAACAGCCATGGCATCGCTCCGAACCTGTTGAATTCAACGTCGGAGCATCCGTACTTGTAGTAGACGATTTCCTTGCAATGCAAAATCAGAATGGCGGCAACCGGCGCATTCGCCTGATATGCCACCCGAAGTTCGGCGGCTTCACCGGAATGCCGGATGAGGTTTCGAAACCACCTGTACGGCGAAGGAGGGAGCCTATGTCGGCTCCGGGTCTTTACAAACAACGTGTAAAAGTCTCTCAGCAGGTCATCTGACTGGCCACATTTCTCGACAAGACCGGCCCGCTCGGCTCGTCGGATACGGCGCTGGACAGAGTCTTTGTCAAAGCTGTCTAACACTTGGTCAAGTTCCCGCCGCAGGTCAAGAATGTGGAGGTAATACATCGCAGAGCGGCAAAAGCCATTCGTCTCAGCGCTTTGACCGAAACTCCCGTTGACCGGCCGGACTTCGACATATCGCAAATTCTGGTGTTCCATACAGCTCTGCAAATAGCGGATTATGAAAGTCAGCTCCGTGTTCGAGTCGCACAAAGGCTCACAATGATCCGAAAAAGGTAGGGAGACCAAACGGCTTCCCGTAATCCAACTATGGACGCGGCAGAAAAGCACTCCATTACTAAGCTCATGCGACGGCGATGAAGTTGTGAAAACGACCGGCTCGTAACCATAGGTGCTTCGCAGAGCCGCCAACCAACCTACCGTGTGAAACACGGAGGCCTGACCGTGCCGTCGGACGAGATCCGCCCACCTTGTGTCCTTTGTCGGATCAATCTGATGAATTCGCATTCCCTATTTTTTGTTTGTCATTGCGGGTTCGGCCGCTCGTTTGACGCGCGGCCGAACAGCTGTATTGCGCTCTTTGTGAACTGCCATCGAAGCGGACTTCTAAGAGATTGAGACCACCACTTCCACGAGTGGGGCCAGTATAGATAGCTTGGACTGAGGATGCCCACTTGGTTTGTGATTTGTCCGCGAGGAGGGGGCCACGCATTTTTCACGCTGAATCAGAGCCGACGTACTGACGTCCGTTGCGTATCCAAGAGTCGAACTACTGAGGCGGATCGCTGAAGCCTTATGGCCAGAGGTTGCCTAAGTGCGGCATACAACGGATAAGACGGGAACTCGGGCTCAGGATTAAGCACGTAGTTGCGGGGAGTTCTAGCGCCGAACTGCTCAATCACGCGAAGAGGATAGGCGACCAGATTGCGCTGGCACTCTCGTCTGCTAACCTCCCCCGCACACTGTCCGGGATCGGAGGTGCTCCAGAGCTATAGGTTGCCTCCGGAGAAGGTCAGAATGGCGCGGAACGAAGAGACGGCCATGCCCGGTTGCCCGGCCGTGTACACATTGCTGCTGTCGGTGTAGGTGATCAGCAGCACTCCATTGAAGATGACCCGATGGGTGCTGCCCTGCGATTCCAGCCGCAGCCTTCGTGGCGCAACGCTCACATCCACGTACGCCGACGTCAGTACAT
>Ga0210405_10004819_pt1 | contig 12540 bp, 12 predicted proteins | sample IncBWH11MmetaG_FD_155492 | JGI IMG/M metagenome (GOLD analysis project Ga0210405, IMG submission 155492) | Forest soil microbial communities from Barre Woods Harvard Forest LTER site, Petersham, Massachusetts, United States - Inc-BW-H-11-M | ecosystem: Environmental > Terrestrial > Soil >... | reverse complement strand
GCGAATCGCTCCAGCGTTTCCGGATTCACCGGCTCCGCTCCATTCATCACCACCCGCATTGAACTCAGGTCCACGCCCTCCAGCGCTTTGTCGGAAATCTTGCGCACGCACAACTCATACGCAAAATTCGGCGCCGCCGTAATCGTCCCTTTGTGTTTGCTCATCGCCTGCAGCCAACGTTCCGGCCGCGTCAGAAACGCCAGCGGCGACATCACCACCAGTGGCACGCCGTGCATCAGCAGCGTCAACCATGCGCCGATCAATCCCATGTCATGGTAAAGAGGCAACCAACTGATTCCCACATCTTCCGGGCCCAACTGCACGCCCTGCCCGATCACCCGCATGTTCGCCAGCAGATTCGCGTGCGTCAGCACCACGCCCTTGGGATCGCCAGTTGACCCCGACGTGTACTGCAACAGCGCAATGTCACTACTTTTGCGAATGCGAGTCCCGCTAATGTACGCTGGCAGCGCGCCTGGAGCCGGCGGTGGCGCTTTCTCCGCCGCTTCCAGCAATTTCTCCGCCTCCACCACGTCCTGCAGCGATTTCACCCGCGGCTTCAGCAGCTTTGCCACTGCCTCGGCTCGCCGGAATGTTAGCAGCAGGCAAACACCCGCATTGTTCAAGATCGCCGACTGCCGCTCCGCATACTCCTCAATCCGGTCCGCTCGAAACGGCGGATAAATCGGCACCGGCACCGCCCCCGCCAGCAAAATTCCCGTGTAACAAATGAAAAACTGCCGTGAAGTCGGCAGCATCAGCGATACGCGTCCGCTTGGCGGCACTCCCCGCCGCGCCAATTCCTCCGCGCATTTCTGCGCCGCCCCGTATAACTCCCCGAAAGTCAGCGTGTAATGGCGTTCGCCGCGCTCATCGTCTTCCGTGATCAGCAGGTGAGTTCGTTGCGCATCGTGCACGCCGCGGTGCCGGATCACATCCAAGAGCGTTTCCGCTTTCTCCACGATCGAGTCCGCTGCCTTCTGCGCTAATTCTCGCGAGGCAACACTCGCGCGCAGGCCGGACAACCCTCCTTCTTCGCTGACTGGCGTCCCGGGCGCTTCCACAATGGCCTCGGTCAACTCTTCCGGCGTGTTCGCTTCTGCCGCCAGCGTATCCGGCAGGCGCACTCCAAAAGCACGCTCCAGCCGAGTCAACAACTCCACACGTTCCAGGCTTCCCAACCCCAAATCGCGATCCAGATTCGAATGGATCGAAAGCTCCGGCACCGCGCCGTGGCTGCCCAGTTCCTCCAGCAGCCCGCGCAGCACATCCAGCACGCGCTCTCGCACGCCAGGCAAATCCAATTGTTGGAAGGTTGTCGCCAAGATATTCCTTCACACGCCAGCTTCGCGTGAGGCTAACATGCCGCAGCTCGCTTGCCATCATTGTGGCACAATCACTCTTGACTGTGCTCTTGGGTTTTTCTTCTCAGCGCGCTCTCTGCGAACTCAGTGTTAATTCCGTCCTCTTACGCGCCCTGCTTCTTCGCGCCCCAACCCGGCGGCATCAATGTAGTGCTCAGATCCACGCCCGACAAATCCACGTTCCGCAAATCCGTCTCGCGCAGAATCGCAATTCCCAAGTCCGCCCCCGCGAACTTCGCTCCGTCCAAATGTGCATCCCGGAAATTCACGTTCCGCAGAATCGCTTTCTGAAAATTAGCGCCCGTCAAATCACAGCGGAAAAACTCCACGCCGCTGGCCTGTGCTTCCGAAAGATTGGCACCCGGCAGAAACGCTTCCGTCAAATCCACCTTCCGCAAATCCGCCTTGCGAAGATTCGCTCCAGATAAATCCGCTCCCGGCAGGCGCGCCCCGCGCAGATCGCTGCCTTCCAAATTCGCATCCTTCAGGATCGCGCCGGCCAGGTTCAGCTCTCTCAAATCCGCCCCGGACAAATCCGCTCCCGCTAAGTCCGCGCGCTCTCCGCCTTCTTTGTTCGCCCAAAAAAACTCGTGGGCCTGCAGGATTTCTTCCAGCGTCTTGCCATTGTGCTTAATCTTTTTCAAGTTTCTCTGCCCCATAGTGATTTCTTCCTCTCGTTCCGCAACCCTCTATTTTAGCGAATCCGGCGTCACTCGGAAACCATTCCCCTGACCGCTCCAAGCCCGCAATCTGCCCGCTGTGCTACTCTGCCTTCGTGAACAACTTCCTCGTTCGCGCCTCCCTGATTTTCCTGGCTGCATTCGCAGCCGGCGCTGCTACCCGGGCCCAAGAAGACGAAATCGTCGCCAACCTCGCCGGTGGCCGCGCCATCATTCACGTCGCCAACGACGCCATCGTATTTGCCGCCATCGACCACCCCCTCGAATCCAAATCCGTTCCCCCGCGCGTCGCCGCCATTGATAGCCGCCACATCGGTATCTTCTTTGGCGCTTCCGAATGGCAAGTCACATCGCAACCCAGGCCCATTCGACTCGACCGCGACATTCCCCACTTTGCCGCTGTTGATCCTCACTATGTTCCTGAAGGGGCCGCCGAGCAGGACCTCGAGCAGATCGGCGTTGCTTTCCTCGAAAAATTGCGCCCTCTCGTTTCTCAGCTCCATCATCCCATCGAGCTCAAACCCGGCGAACCTCTGTTCCAGATCGTCATCCTTGGCTACGCACCGCGAGATTATGGGCCGGAAATCTGGCTCGTGGAGTATCAGGTGGAACAAAGTTCCGTCGCTGCCCGTGGAGACTATTTGCAGACCCATATTCTGAGGCCACGCTTCACGCAGCTTTACCCGCCCGAAAAGCATCAACCCAAAACTATCGTTGAAATCCGCGTTCCGTCCGAGTTGCAGGACATCCCACTCCTCGGACTAATACAGCAGAACGCGCCCGCGATCGCCCGCATACGCTCTTCAGATCCGCACATCAACAAGGTGGTTGAGCAGATCCAGAAAGGTGAAGCGCAAAAAGCCGATCCCATTGCCGCAGCTGATTTTCTGCGGGCTGCTCTCCCTATCCTTGCCGGCAACGCGCACTTCTTCCTGGGCACTATGACTGAGAATGGCAGGTTTGACTGGATTGTTCCGCCCGACGAACCCCGCGAAAAAGTAAAAACGACCGAAGACAAAAACCGTCCGCCCGACGCCCCCACACTCCAACAGAAACCCAAGCCCTAGCCTGATCAAGCCTTTGTAGGGGCCGCCTTCTGCTTGCCCTGACACAGGAAGGGAGGCGGGCCGCTCCAACTTTTGAGCGCGGGAGCAACGCTCCCGCCTTTACACACGCCACCCTATCTCCCAACCATCTGAATCACCACAATCTCATCCCCGCGCCGCAAAATCCCGCCTCGCACCACCTTACATAGCATTCCTCGCCGGTCCTGCATCGCCGCTTGCAACCCCGGCCGCAGCGCCTCTATCTGCTCGCAGGGATCACACACTGCGCTCACCTGCAATTCCACTTCGCCAATTTGCAGCCGCTGCCCGATTACCAATCCATTGACGTTCAAACCTTCCGTGGTCACGTTTTCCCGCACAATTCCCGGCGCCAGTTCGAAGACATCCAAAGTTTCTCGATCCATCAACAAAACCTGTCGCCTTCCCTGTGGCCGAGCATGCGCGCACCCTTCCAACCCCACGTCTTCCTTCGCGTGAGCTTCCTGTAACTCTTCCATTGGTTCTCGTCGCTTTGGCGCCCGAAAAAGGTGAATCACTCTGGCCATCGCTCAATCTCCCGCCGCCGAACTCTGCTGTTGAACCTTTCCGATATCTTTCCGGTAATGCATTCCCTCAAACTGAATCTTGCCCGCGGCTTCATACGCCTTTTGCAAAGCCAAGTTGAGCGTACTCCCAGTAGCAGTCGCGCCAAGCACGCGTCCACCGCTCGTTACAACCGACTCTCCCGACCGTTTCGTTCCCGCGTGCAGCACTTTGACATCGGGAACCCGCGCCGCATCCGCCAATCCGCGAATCTCCTTCCCAGTTTCAAACTTTCCCGGATAGCCCCCCGAAGCCATCACCACGCAAGCGCTCGCTCCCGCCTTCCACTTCATTTTCTCCGGCTTCAGGTTTCCGCCCGCCGCGTCCGCCAGTACCTCGGCCAGATCAAAATCCACTCGCGCCAGAATCGCCTGCGTTTCCGGATCGCCCAGTCGGCAATTGAACTCCAGCACCTTTGGCCCACTTTTTGTCAGCATGAGTCCAACATACAGAAATCCCTGGTAGCGAATCCCATCCGCTGCCAATCCCTTCATCGTGGGCTCCACGATCTTGTTCTCGATTGTGCTCCGCAAGTCGGCGGGCAAAAGCTCGTCGGAAGAATACGCGCCCATTCCACCCGTGTTCGGCCCGGCATTGTTGTCGAAAGCCCGCTTGTGATCGCGCGTAGGCACCAGCGGCGCGTAGCGCTCCCCATCCATCACCAGAATAAACGAAAGCTCTTCGCCCTCCAGCGCTTCCTCCAGCATCACCCGCCTCCCGCCGTCTCCCAACTCATTTTTCTCCATCACCCGCTCAATAAAATTCGTCGCCGCATCCGGATTCGGCGCCACGAAAACGCCCTTTCCCGCGCACAATCCGTCTGCCTTGATCACCACCGGCCAATCCACAGCGCACAGCGCCCCATACGCGCCGCCCGCCGAATCATGCGCACCGTATAGTTCCGCCGTCGGAATATTGTGCCGTTGCAGGAATTCCTTCGCGAAGATCTTGCTGCCCTCCAATTGCGCCGCCTTCTTGTCCGGACCCACTACAATCAATTTTCGCTCGGTAAAGGCATCCACCAACCCGTTCACCAGGGGCAGTTCCGGCCCTACCACGGTCAGATCCGGCTTAACCTTTTCCGCCAGCGCTATCAGGCTCGCCACGTCCCCCGCGTCCACCGTTATGCACTCGGCTTCACGCTCGATTCCGCCATTTCCCGGCGCACACCAAATTTTCTCGACGCCGGCGCTTTGCCCCAGTTTCCACACCAATGCATGCTCGCGCCCGCCGCCGCCAATCACTAGAATTTTCATTCTTGAATGCCTTTCCAGCAGTGCACAGGAAAGATAATCGGGGGAAACAAAGCTGTCAACCCAACCTACATTTAGCGGAGATGGGAATGCTTGGTGGCTTGCTAACCTTTAAAGTAGATATTGATGGTTAACAAGCGACGCCTAGTGGAGGGTTTTGCTTCAACCTTGCCCAACGGCTCGGATGGGGATTGTTACTCCCGTTGACGCGTCGGAGGCTGCCAGCATATGGCAGCGTCCATCGAAGATTCCCCCTGGGTCGATAACCAAGCACGGCGAGTGAACCTCTCCAGTGACCACGCCTTTGGGCTGAATCTCCACACGGCCCCGAGCAAAAATCACTCCGTCGAAGTGTCCCGAAATCACCACACGGTTCCCCTCGATCTGCCCCTCAACCTTCGCATTTTCGCCTAGGATCACAGTCTGCTCGGAAATAATATTTCCCTTCACGTGACCGTCAATGCGAAACGTTCCCGTAAGCGTCAGAGTGCCTTCGAGAGACACACCCTGATCGATGAACCCTGTCCATTCTTCGCTGCTGCCAGTTTTCGATGAGCCGGGCCACTTCAAAGCCATTGGCATTCCCCCAAACGTTGCTCCCGATGCGATGCTTCGGAAGTCTACTTCTCCAATGTAGCTTCAGATGTTGAGAAGTCAACGCCACATCTCGAGTGAGTTGTCGAATGAAATCCCTGAACGAAGGTCCAGTAAGAATCCTTGCGCGAGGCGATCACTTCATCAGTCGATCGTAAATCCCCATCAATTGCGCCTGGTCATAAAACTCCAGCACCAATTGGCCCGGGCGTATCCGAGTCTTTTCGCGCAAATGAACTTTCGTTCCCAGATGCCGCTGCAGCTCATCAAGTGCTTCGCGGATATTCGGATCTACAACAGCTTCCGTCGTTGCTCGAGCGCTGCGAGCTCGTCGCGAGCCCAGCCGTTCAATTTGCCGAACCGTTAAGCCGCCGCGTGCCGCGCGCTTCGCGTAGCGCATTCGCAACGCCGGCTCAGCCACTCCCAGCAACGCGCGTCCGTGCCCGGCCGTCAATCGGCCTTCCTCAATCCAATCCTGAATCGTATCCTCCAACTTCAGCAGGCGAATCGCATTTGCAACCGTCGTGCGATCTTTCCCTGTGCGTTCCGCCACCGATTCCTGCGTCAGCTGAAATTCATCCATCAGGCGCTCAAACGCCCGAGCCGCCTCAATAGCGTTCAAATCTTCGCGCTGGATGTTTTCCACTAGCGTCATTTCCAACGCCAGCTCATCAGGCACTTGACGCACAATCGAAGAGACTTTCTTCAACCCAGCACGTTGCGCAGCCCTCCAGCGGCGCTCGCCGGCGATCAATTGATAGCGATTTCCAACCGGGCGTACCACGATCGGTTGAATTATCCCGCTTGCCTGAATCGAGCGCGCCAATTCATCCAGCGCTTCCTCACGGAACCGCGTTCGCGGCTGGTAAGGACTGGGCTCAATCAAATCAATATCAATCTGCAGAGGCCCGGCGGGTGCCGTGCTTAAGGCTGGCGCAGCCGCTGCAGCTGACCCTCCCGGTGCTGTCGGGTGCGATGACGCAGGTGTTCCTGCACTCGTTGATGTGGGCGCTGCTGGTGTTTGTGGCTCAGGCTCCCGAATGAGCGCTCCGAGCCCCCGTCCCAAGGCGTTTCTCGGCATTGGCAATTACCTCCTGTGCAAGCTGCGTGTACCCCTCTGCGCCCTTACTATGTATATCATAGAAAATAATAGGTTTACCGAAACTTGGTGCTTCTGCAAGCCGGACATTTCGGGGAATCAGGCTCTGAAAGATCTGATTGCCAAAAAAGCTGCGCAAATCGGTGGCGACCTGTCTGGAAAGGCTGGTCCGTTCGTCGTACATCGTCAGGAGTATGCCTTCAATCTCCAGACTTGGATTCAGTGTGCGCCGAATCCGCATCAGCGTATCCAAGAGTTCAGAGACGCCCTCCAGGGCCAGATACTCGCATTGGATCGGAACGAGAACAGCATCAGCCGCTACAAGTGCATTCAAGGTCAGAAGATCAAGGGCAGGTGGGCAGTCCAGAATGATGAAGCTATATTTTTCCCGCAATGGTTGGAGGTAAGCCTGCAATTTGTATTCGCGGTTTTCTGCCGAAACCAACTCGACAGCAGCGCCAGCCATGTTCTTATCAGCTGGAAGAACGTCCAGTTTTTCCACTTGGGATTTTTGTGCGATCCTATCGAAGGGCTCATTCAAAATCAGCGCGTGATAGAGGGTTCTGCGAGAGGGGTCTTTTTGGAAGCCGATTGCCGCAGTAGCGTTGGCCTGGGAATCGCAATCCACCAGCAGAGTGGGTTGGTCTGCTGTCGCAAGGCACGCAGCGAGGTTCACCGCTGTAGTGGTCTTGCCTACCCCGCCTTTTTGATTGGCAATGGCGATGATACGAGCCAACTTATTCCCCCGAACGTGCGGAACGTACCAAAATCCTTCTCCAGTTGCAAGATGTTTCACGTGGAACACTGTTCGAGTTGAGGATTTCTTCTGATTTCGGCAATGTTCCACGTGGAACATTCAATCAGGGGATGTTCCCCCGGTGGTGGCGGCCTCCCAAATCTCCAACTTCCTCACCCGTGCGATGACTGCGACGCAACGATTGCTCCCTCCAGAGTGTTCCACGTGAAACATCGGCCGCAAACCTCCGCCACAACTCATCCTCGATCGTGGGCCATTTGACCCTCGGGAGACTCTTCCCTTCAGACTGGATGAATTGAATGCGATAGATTCTTTCAGTATCGACGTCATCTGCGGCAACGTTAACTGAAGTCAGGGGCGGCTTAAGCAAAGCTATGGCCAACGGGCCACCGTTTCGTGCCGAGCATCCACGAGTCCGGTTTTCTCGGAAAGTCCCAATGGAATCACAAGCGAGGGCAAGCTATTGCAGAATTACAAGAAATTTGAACACTTTGTCGTCACGCCGACATTTCTTTCTTTTTTCCAACCAAAAGATATCTCTGGAGTGACTTCGGGATCAAAATGGGTTCTTGCCACCCCCAATTCTTGTTTTTTCGCACCTCTTCCAAGTCTCTTCCGCCGATCCAGAAGATCACACTGTCAGCTCCAACGTGATTCGACCCAGCCCATTTGAGAAAAGGCTCGAATTCGCCCACCGCCCGGGAGCAAACATAATCCAATGGCGCCACCTCTTCTCCCAACTCTTCATAACGGCTAATCAGCACCCGGCTGTTTGTAAGTTTCAGCTCCCTGACAACTTCGGCGAGAAATGTACCCTTCTTGATGTTCGATTCCACCAGGCAAAGTTCTAACTCCGGGCGAACGATTTTTAGCGGAATTCCAGGAAATCCTGGGCCAGAGCCGATATCCGCGAGTCGCCCCTTATCCACAGGAATTGCACCGGCCGCAAACATGGACTCGCAAAAATGACGATATAGTATCTCCAGCGGGTCGCGAATCGCCGTCAAGTTCAACTTCTCATTCCAACGCAGCAATGTCTTTATATATTGTTGAATTAAAAAGACTTGCTGTGAATCAACCGAAATTTGGAATTCTCCCAGCGCCCTCCTGACCGTTTCTTCAGAAACTGGCTTCTCGATATCTGTTGTCATAGTTGACAATACCCTGTGATAATCCCGGTTCCAAGAACTAACCCACAGTCGGTTGCTTCAACAGATACTTAGGCGCTGCAATTCCCGCCGCGAGGTCGAGTCCAGCATGCCACATCATCACCGGCACCAGGCTACCAAACCCGAGTCTGCCGATCGCCAACAGCACTCCAAATATTCCTGTACTCACAATTCCGCCTCGCCCTTGATAAGCGTGCGCCAGGCCAAAAAGTACCGAAGTGACGATGACTACCACCCAGAGGGGCAATCCGGCCCTCGAAAATGCAGCTATTCCGAACCCCCTGTATACGAACTCTTCGCAAACACCAGCCGTGATTGCCAACGCGGAGTACGGCAAATACTCCAAGAGGTTAACCGGTAAAAGCCGATTTGCAAGTTTTCGAAGAAGTTCCGGAGCTTCGCCCTCCATCTTTCCGATGCGCCTCAAATTCAGCCACTGCAACCCTCCAACAAGAATTGCCCCGAGTAGACCGCTCACGACGATCCCTATCCAGCCATGGGAACCTAGCCCAAGCTCCTCGATCGTCAATCCTCGAGCTAACGACCGCCAAGCCACCAATCCGACCAGCAGCCATTGAAAGGAAATCGTGACCGCATAGAGCGTCACCTTCTCCTTGGTGTCAACCGACGGCAGGGCCAGCAGCTTCCTTAGCCGGGTATAACCTCGCCACGGAATCACCACGCTCAGAAAGAGAAAGATCAGCCAGAAGTCCCACGGCATCCCGCGATAAGAACACTTTCCAACCCTTCCGCGCAAGTCGAGCGACGAAACAAGTTTCCACCGCCAGTCAGCAGAAATTCCGCGCCCTCGCTATAATCAAATTGCAGCACAGTGAGGTGTGGCTTGACCGACTCCGTGAAACTTACGGCCATGGTCAAGGCAGCTGGTTGAGCGGCCAAACTGAGTCCCGGGACGCTGGACTCAATACTACGGCGCCTACCACTGCCGACTGATCCGAACGTACTCGTTGGCTTCAGCACCAACGACGACGCCGGGGTGTATCTAATCAACGACGATCTTGCGCTGGTACAGACGGTGGATTTTTTCACTCCAGTCGTCGACGATCCGTTCACCTTCGGCCAGATTGCTGCCGCCAATTCTCTCAGCGATATTTACGCCATGGGCGGCAAGCCCATCTCCGCCCTTTCCATCGTTGGCTTTCCCGAAAAAGGCGATCCCACAATTCTGGAGCAGATAATCCGCGGTGGCCTCGACAAAATGAAAGAGGCGAATTGCACGGTCATCGGCGGCCACTCCATCCGCAACGATGACATCCAGTTTGGATATGCGGTGACCGGAACCATACATCCGAAGAAAATCTGGAGGAATGTCGGCGCACAGCCGAATGACGTAATTCTGCTGACCAAGCCGGTCGGCACGGGCCTGATCTCGACCGCGCTCAAAAGGGAACGCGCAGGGAAAGCAAGCATCGAAGCCGCAATTGCTTCGATGTCTCAATTGAATCGCGCCGCCGCCGAAGCGCTCCACGAACTCGCCGCAAAAACAAACGCCCAGGCAATCCACGCGGTCACCGATGTCACTGGGTTCGGCGTACTTGGCCACGCCCGCGAAATGGCGCTTGGCGAGCCTGAGAAGGGAATCGCGACGGTTACCATTGAAATTCAGTACAAGGCCGTCCCGATTCTACCTGGTGCCTTCGATGCGGCACGCCAGGGCATGATTGCCGGTGGCCTCAATAACAATCTTGATTTCCTCCGCGATTGCGTCACGTTCGCCGCAACTGTTCCCGAAGAAAATCGCGCGCTCCTGTTCGATCCACAGACCTCGGGCGGTCTCCTGATTGCTATTTCACCAGACGCCGCCGACGCTGCCCTCGAGATCCTGCAGCGACACCAGATTACAGCGGCTAAAATTGGCCGGGTCCTGCCAAAGGGAGCCTCGTTGCTCGCGGTCACCTAATCCAGGGCACTTTCTAATTCATGGACACGATCACCCACGGCATCGCCGGCGCGCTCCTTGCAAAAGCAGCATTCAACGGGGCGGACCTCTTTCCTCCCGAACCCGTAAACAAGCGCCGAGTCATCACCTGGTCGCTCACGCTGGGCGCCATGTTCCCCGACTCCGACGTCCTCCGCGATTTCATTTCGAGCAATCCGATGCTGATAGTTACCTGGCACCGCAGCATCACGCATTCGTTGTTGTGTTTGCCAATCTGGAGCCTGTTGCTCGCCGCACTTACGCTCGCCATTTGCCGCTGGCGCAAATGGGATTCACCTTCCTATCCCGCGCTTTGCGGCCTCTGGGCAGTAGGCATTCTCAGCCACATTTTTCTCGATCTGGTCACTTCCTTCGGCACTATGATCTGGTCTCCCTATCGATGGTCACGGCCAGCCTGGGATATCCTCTTCATCCTCGATTTCAGCTTCACGGCGATTCTGCTGATCCCGCAGCTGCTCGCCTGGGCCTACGAAGATCCCGAACACAGCCGCCGCCGCGCCTTGATTATGTGGCTCGTCTTCACACCCGCTCCGTTCGTCATTTCCCGCATCGCGGAACTTATCGGCGCCCCGGTTTCCAACAACGCCATCGTGCTTGCTACCGTGCTCTTCGCGGCGCTGTTTTTGCTTCCGGCCGCTCGCGGTTGGGGACATCGTCTCCAGTATGTAACCTGGAATCGCGCGGGTCTCGCACTGGCAGTTGTCTATCTGGTTGCCGCGGCCTACGCCCATCATCAAGCGCTCGAGCGCATCCAAAGAATTGCGGCGGCAGAAAATATCGAGGTGCAATCCATCGCCGCGCTTCCATTCCCGCCCTCGCTCTGGCACTGGGACGGCCTCATCCGCGCACCGCGCGGCGTCTACGAAGTGCGCATGGACCTGAGTGAATCGCTCTTTTCCAACTCCGCCACGAGCGGCGATCCTTCTTCAAGTTCGGCGATCGTGCACACATACTACCCGGAGGCGCCAACGAATTCTTTTATCGAGAAAGCGCGAGCGTTGCCCGAGGTTCAGGAATTTTTCTGGTTTGCGCGTTTTCCGGTCACTCGTTTCCACAAGGAGGGCTCCGAGGCCGTCGTCGAATTTCTCGACGTGCGGTTTCCGCGGATACGCCGCGATAGGCCACCATCCTTCGAATATCGCGTCCGGCTCTCCGCCGATGGGGAAGTCTTGACTCAAGGTTGGGTGAAGAAATAGGTAGGCCTTATTTGGAGTGCGAGAGCGAAGCTCTCGCTTTTAGGGCCTCACCCACGGCTACAAATCGAACACCCAGGGAAAATCTCAATCCGTAAAAGCGGAGGCTTCGCCTCCGCACTCAAAAGGTTTTGCGCCTATTTCTTCGCCGGGTGAATCACTACCTGGCGTTCCTCGCCGGTGCCAACGCTTTCGGTACGCACTCCCGGAAAGTCTTTCAACGCCAAATGCACGATGCGCCGTTCGCGCGACGACATCGGATTCAACTGAAACGGTTGCCGGGAGGACTGCACGCGTTCCGCCGCGACGCGCGCGGTCATCCGCAACTCTTCAAATCGCAGCGCCCGATAACCCCCGCAATCCAGATGAATCTTTTCGTGGAACGCAGGCTCCAGCCGCAGCGCCCGAAACGCCAGGTGCTCCAGCGCCTTCAGCACTTCGCCGCCGCGAGCCAGCAGAATTTCCTTGTCCTTGCCGTCGAGATCGGCGAACACTTCCGCTTCGCCCTCTTCACCGCCGGCGGATGGCTCCGCGGCACGCACCGCAACCTTCAGTTCCAGGCCGCCGACGCGCAGCATATTTTGTAGAAATTCTCGCAGGGCATCCGCCGTAGTGGTGCGGTCGAGTTTGCCCTCGTGAACCAGTTCTTTCGTCATTGTGGTCTCAACACACTCGTCAGGCTGGGAACAATTCCTCGCGGCAAACGTCCTAGTTCTTGGCGCGCGTTGGCTTCGCCGGGGCGGGAAGAGGATGCGTCCTGTTCAGGTACAGCTGCTGCACGATACCCACCAGGCTGCTGGTCAAAATATACAACGCCAGGCC
>Ga0210405_10004818_pt1 | contig 12540 bp, 11 predicted proteins | sample IncBWH11MmetaG_FD_155492 | JGI IMG/M metagenome (GOLD analysis project Ga0210405, IMG submission 155492) | Forest soil microbial communities from Barre Woods Harvard Forest LTER site, Petersham, Massachusetts, United States - Inc-BW-H-11-M | ecosystem: Environmental > Terrestrial > Soil >... | reverse complement strand
TGACAGCCTACGAGGACAGGTCGGGATTCGTTAGGCGCCTTCGGTCTTTGACCTGCGGATTTCCGTCCTAGCCCGCCTGCGCGCGACGAAGCACGCCCCGTTCGAGTTCGCGTTCCGCTTGGAGCCAATCGTCCAGATCAAGGCCTGGTTGTTCGCCCCGTTCGAGATAGATTTCGTATGCGCGACGTCTGATTTCCTCGTCACGTGCCGAGTTCCCTGCTGAAACCTCTCCAGTCTCCGCCTGGGTCGAGGGTGCCCGGAGCTCCGTAATTTCGTTTTTCCTTGGTTTCAACGACATACTCATCTCCTTCTTCCTAGTTATTGGATTGCTGTTGATCGCCGAATGGTGTTCGTGCGTTCGCTCTGCGCGAGACATTGCCGCGCAGGCAAAACACGAATCCGGCTAGCAAATCGAGTTTGATGCACCAGCTTCGGTATCACTGACCTTCGAAGCGCGTTCTTGGCGTGGAACAGCCGTCCTTTGGCTGCAGCCAAAGAGGTGCCCATCGCTTCCGCGGCTTCGCGGATCGAGCGTTCTTGCAGTTGAATCTGAGCTACCACCCGGAGGGTCGGTCGCAGGCGCTGGATGGCTTCTCTTAGCATGTCTGCTTCTTCGCTTTGGGCGTAACAGCTTTCCGGATTCGGCCGATGGTCGGTTATGTCGCAGCGCAGGCCATCCGGGCTAAACTCATCGTTACAGTCCGTGACAATCTCAGGCGAGGCGCGTTTCTTTCGGAGAATCATGAGCGCGGAGTTGATGGCGATGCGCGTGAGCCAAGTCGGGAAACTGGACCGGCCGTCAAAGTCCGCCATGTGAACAAAAGCTCTCAGTAGCGCGTCTTGAACTGCGTCTTCCGCATCCTCACGGCTTCTGGTTATCCGATGCGCAGCACGAAAGAGTTGCTGTCTATGTCGCTCGGAAAGTGTGGCGAAGGCCATGGAATGCCCTCTCTTGGCGGCTTCCACGAGGCTCCCCTCACTCAGTCCGTGAGCGCTGCCCCTTGTGGTGGCATTCGTTTCTGCCGATCGTTCCGTGAAGGAGCGCATACCTATGAAGCTCCGTCCTTTGTAACCAAAACCATGCGGAACCTTGCTTTGCCTTGCATCATGCGGGCGTAAGCGTCAGCAGCGTGCTCGAGAGGAAGTGTCTCGATCATCGGGCGGATATTCTCGAGGACGCTGAAGGCAAGGGTGTCCTCGCTGTCAATCGGAGTGCCGGTCAGGCTCCCGTAGATCGAGCGCCCCCCAAAGACGAGCGGAAACGCATTTAACTGGATCGGGTCTCCCGGTACACCCACCACGATGAGCTTGCCGCGGGCTGCAAGACCGGACACCAGCGGTCCCATCGCGTCACCACTGGTGGCCGTTGCGAGAATCGCTCGGGCTCCTCCCATACGCTGCAGCACCGCCGCGGCATCTTCGACGGCAGAATCGATGTAGACGTGCGCGCCCAAGTCTTTGGCAAGCTTTTCCTTCTCGCGCCCTCGCCCGATGGCGACCGTGCGGAATCCCATGTGCCGCGCAAACTGGACGCCAAGATGCCCAAGGCCACCGATGCCTTGCACGGCGACCAAATCTCCGCCGCGCAAGCCGGCGTTGCGAAGAGCGTTGTAGGTGGTGATACCTGCGCAGAGGAGAGGTGCGGCCTCAGCGGAACTGAGCTCATCAGGAACGGAAGCGATGCCGTGCGCTTCCGCGATCATCACTTCCGCATATCCCCCATCCACGGTCACTCCCAGTACCACGGGGTTCTGACAATTCACCATGTCTCCGCGTCTGCACGGTTCGCAGACGCCGTCTTCGCCAGCGATCAAGCCGACGCCGGCCCGTTGACCGATTTTCCATCGGGACACGCCTGCACCCAACGCTTCAATGCGGCCAACGACTTCATGCCCGGGAACGCGCGGCAGTTTCAAACCCGGATAGATGCCTGTAATCGTGGCAGCATCGGTGTGGCAGATTCCACATGCCTCTACCCGAATCCGAACCTGACCTGGCCCTGGCTCAGAGACCGGCCGTTCCACTACGCGAAGGGCGCCGGGCGCTGAGACTTCCACAGCTTTGTACGTGCTTTTCACCTATGTGTCCTCTCATTTGTCTCCGCTCGATGCCACCCTCAATCTTTTTCCCTCTCCATCCATTCGCGAATATAGGGAGCGCAGTTCTCAAGCTTTACGCCATCCGCTTCACAACGCGCGAGAAAGCCCATCGCGTCGCGACCGACTAGACTCACATCTTTCAGGTCGACAACGATGTCGCCGTAATTCGCTTGGAGTTCAAAAAGTCTCCTCAACTCGGCTATCGCCGGTGTTTCGATTCGGCCGCTTAGGGTGAACACTGTGAATCCCCCTCGCGCCGCAGTTTCAATCCTAAAAGTCATTGATCAGGCCGTTTGACCATATGGCAGTCGCGGCCGTGCTGCACTGCCTTCGAGCACCGATCACGAGCAGTGCAAATGAGTACCCAATTGGATCTCATTGAAAACATGGCTCGAATACGAATTTGGAGTGACAGAATCTTAGGAAGTGCCAGGATTTCGGGAGTTCAACGAGGGTATTTACCCGATAGTGTTTTTCTTTATGTTGAGTTGTTTGATTTTCAAATCTAGCGTTGACCTCGGGATTCCGAGTTTGGCAGCCGCACCATTTGGCCCCGCAACCTTTCCGTTGCTTGCCGCAAGAGCCGTTTCGATGAGTTCCTTTTCATAGCTCTGGAGGGTCTCTGTGAGGGGACTCGATGACTTCGGGCGAGCTGCGTCCTGGCTTGAAAGCCAGGCCTCGTCGATCCAAAAAGTATCCCCGGTGCAGAGGATTACAGATCTCTCCACGATATTCTGCAACTCACGAATGTTGCCTGGCCACTGATAGGACTGGCATAGCTTGATGGTATTTTTGTCGATCTTGCTGATTTGCTTTCCGGTCTTGTCCGCATAGCGCCTCACGAAGTACTCGACCAGCATCGGAATGTCTTCCTTTCGGTTCCGGAGAGGCGGCACATGGATCGGGAAGACGTTTAACCTGTAAAAGAGATCTGCCCGGAAGACTCCTGAAGCGATCGCAGCCGATAAATCGCGGTTGCTGGCGGCGATGATTCGAACATCTGCGGGAATGACGCGGCTCCCCCCAACTCGCTCAAATTGGCGCTCCTGAAGGACGCGAAGCAATGCAATCTGAGTTTCCGCGGGAAGCTCGCCGATTTCATCGAGAAAGATGGTGCCGGAATCCGCCAGTTCAAAGCGGCCCTGGTGCCGCTGCAAAGCGCCGGTGAAGGCACCCTTCTCGTGGCCAAACAATTCCGAGGCGATGAGCGAAGAAGGAATCGAGGCGCAATTCACACTAATAAAAGCCTGGCCGGCACGCTGCGAACCCTTATGTATCGCGCGCGCAATCAGTTCCTTCCCTGTTCCGGTTTCGCCGGTAATCAACACCGTGGAGTCGGTGGGAGCCACTTTCACTATGCTGGAGAGGACAGTTTTCAACGCGGGGGAGGAACCTACAATCTCCTCAAACATGAAAGCCTGATCGATTTGCTCCCTGAGGACCACGTTCTCGTCATGAAGCTGGTCTTTCAGCCGCTTGATTTCCTCGAAGGCCTTCTCCAATTCAGCTCTAGCTTGCCGCTGTGCGGTGACGTCCATCACCGCCCCAGTAAACTCAGTGATTCCTGACTCGTTTTTTGATGCATGAGCCACAATACAGATGTGTTTGACGGAATCGTCGGGCAACAGAAGGCGGCATTCGACATGGCAATCTTTCCCATCGCGGATCGCCTGGTCGATGTGTTCCCGAACTAAAGCCCTGTCTTCCAGGTGAACCCGCTGGAGAACACGTTCGACCGAGGGTTCGGTGGACCGGTCGTATCCGTATATTCGGAAGGTTTCGTCCGACCACGTCATCTTGCCCGTGGATGGATTGCAGCCAAAGCTGCCGGTCTGACTCAGTCGCTGCGCTTCGGTCAGGTAAACTTTGCTGCGGCGCAATTCCTCTTCTGCTTTTTTGCGGTCGTCAATATCCGTCGCCAAGTAATACCAACGGATAATGCGACCTTCGGCATCACGCTCCGGACGGCTTCGGTTGTGGTACCAACGCCACACGCCATCGGGTCCACGGCTACGCTGCTCGAAATCAAGCGGTTGCCCAGTCTCGATCGAGCGTCTATAGGCGTCGATCATGCTAGGAAGGTCATCCGGATGAATGTTGTCGCTGGCGGACCAATTCTTCAATTCCTCAATCGTCATGCCGAAATATTCCAGGATTTGACGGTTGACCAGTTCGATCTCGCCAGCCGCATCCGAGGTAGATACAAACCCGGGGATACTGTCGACGATCAGGCGCAGGCTCTGTTCATTTGACCGGAGAGCCTCCTCGGCACGCTTCCGATCTTCAATATCAGTGTTCGTTCCGTACCATTTCACAATCCTTCCCGAATCGTTGCGCAAGGGACTCGCACGGAACAGGAACCAGCGATATTCACCGTCGAAGCGGCGCAGGCGCCCTTCAATCTCACCAGTCTCCCCCGAAGCTAATATGCGTCGCCAATAATCCACGAGCCTGCCCCGGTCGTCCGGGTGAACTGCAACGGTCCAGCCCCAATCCGACGCCTGTTCCGGAGAGAGGCCGGCATAATCCAGCCATCGCCGGTTGAGGAATTCGGCCGAGCCGTCGGGGCGAGCAGACCAAGCCAACGCCGGGATCGTGTCGATGATGGTTCGCAGTTTGTTTTCCGAGTTCTGGACTTCGACGAGAGCCTTCTTGAGGGCTAGGCCTGATCGTTCAAGCTCGATCGCGACGAGCGCGATGTGGCCAGCCGCCTGGATCAATTCAAGATCACGATTGTTTGGAATCCGCGGCTCCGCATAGGACAAGCAGAAGGTGCCAAGAACCTCGCCGTCTTTCGAAATGATCGGTTCGGACCAGGCCGCACAGAACCCGTGGCTTAAGGCCAAATCTCGAGCTTCATCGGGCCATCGCGGGTCGTTGGAAATATCCGGGATAATCACTCGTTGTTTCGTGAAAGCGGCGGTGCCGCAAGAACCTCTGTTGGGACCAATCGGCCATGGTGTGATGGCCGCCGTAAATGCGGCGGGAAGATGAGGGCCGGCACCCGGCAGCAGCTGCTTGCCATCCGGATCCATCAAACAGACCATTGAAGTAGTAGGTGGGGCGTGGGCATCGATGGCGGCGCACAAATCGTTCAGGACCGCGGAGAGGCTTGCGCCATTGGCCATCATTTCTAGAGTTCGTTTCTCTGCGGCTAATAGCGATTCCGCCTGCGATGGGGCCGTGGCATTGGGTTCTTGTTTGGATTCAGAGCCAGCCGGCGGTACGACGCCCACGGAATGACCGAATGGTATTTCGTGGTCTGGTCTGAGTCGTGGTTCCGGGGAGCTCATTATATTCTCGATCTTGGGTTCCGTGTTCGAGCCCTCGCGATACAATACTATTCACTCTAAGAACAAATCCAAATCGGCTTGCGACGCCGCGCGAGGGCCGCAACCAACTGCCGTGCGTGTTACACAGAGCGGGTCTTTAATCTAGCTCAGGGCGCGTTTCAGCCGCTTGGCGGTTTTCCGCAATTGACGCTTGAGAGCATCGACTTGCTTGGAGATATCATCCAGTTCCTTCTTAGCCACTGTTCCCGCTTTCGCAAACTTTTGAACCCGGCGATCGGCTTTGCCCATAGCGGTCCCAATTCGCACCGCAACTTGGGTGAGCTTACTCTTTCTGGCCATCGTGGTCCTCCATCAAAGAACAGGAGCCATCCTATACCCGAACGGTTCCAACAGGCATTAACAAAACGAGAATAGCGCACAATGGCTCCGCTGACCTTGCGGCGCGACAGACAGTGCTGCTCCGCAGAACGCTAGGCGAGACCGGCCTTAGAGAGCGGCAATTCCCGGATCCGCTTCCCGGTGGCGGCAAAAATCGCATTGCATAGTGCGGGCGCAAACGGCGGAAGAGGGGGTTCACCAATTCCCGCCGGCGGCGCATCGCTCGGCACGATGTACGCGTTAGTTTCGTGGGGCGCATTGTTCATCCGTGCCATCTGGAAATCATTGAAATTGGATTGGTCGATTACGCCGTTGGTCGCCGTGATTTCTCCGTAAAACGAGAGGCTCGTCCCCATTACCGCGGCGCCTTCAACCTGTTGCCGAATCGTTTCCGGATTTACGATCGTACCAGCGTCCAGAGCGGTATCCACGCGGTTGACGCGCACCTTGCCCGCAGCATCCATCTGCACTTGAACCACGGTTGCCACGTATGTCAGGAAGCTGCGATGCATCGCCACACCGATTCCGTAGCCGTTTCCTGGCTTCTGCTTTCCCCAGCCGGCTTTTTCCGCGGCCAGCGTCAGCACGCGGCGATGTCTCGCGGTGTCGATCGGATACTGGTCGTACTCTCCGCCGTAATTCGGAAATTCTTTGGGCAGTTCGGCTCTCGGGACGACGCGGTCCGGTCCGAGAAGTTGCAGCAAGTATTCCACGGGATCTCTTCCGGCGGCATGCGCCAGTTCATCCGCAAACGAGTGAATTCCGAAAGCGTGATAGACATTGGCTACGGAGCGAAACCAACCGATCCGCATGTGTGCCGTCGCCGGTCCATTTTCCGCGCGAAAGCTTGGCACCGCGAACGGCACGTCCGTAAAACCGAGACCAAGTTCGTCTGGCCCAGAATAATTTTCGCCGTCCTTAAACGTGGAACCAATCGGCGGAAAAACGGTTCTCTGCAACCACGCCGTGGGCTTTCCATCGGCTCCGAGCGCCGCTTTCATGTACATGGCCGCCACGGAATGATAAACGTCGAACTTGATATCGTCTTCCCGGCTCCAGACCACTTTCACGGGCTTTCCCGTTTTCTTAGAGAGCACCGCGGCTTCCACCGCGAAGTCCGGGAACGACTTCCGGCCGAATCCGCCGCCCAGCAGGGTCACATTCATCGTCACGTCTTCCTTCTTCAAGCCCATGGCCTGCGCGATCGCGTTCCGAGCTCCCTGTGGATCCTGTGACGGCGCCCACACTTCGAGTTTTCCGTCACGATAAACCGCCAGCGCGGCTGGCGGCTCCATTGACGCATGAGCAAGCAGCGGCGCGTAGTACTCCGCCTCGACGATTTTTCCGCCCTTCGCGAAGGCTTCATCCACGTTGCCGATTTCACGCACAACTTTTCCCGGCTTGCGCGCCGTTTCCTGCAGGTCCTTCTTGTAGGTGTCCGAGTTCCAAACGCTGTGCGGGCTCTTTTCCCATTCGATCTTCAGTTTTTTTCTTCCCTGCATCGCCGCCCAAGTGTTATCCGCAAGCACCGCCACGCCGCCGAGCGCTTGGAAGCCTACAGGCGGCTTGAACGCGTCGATCGCTTCCGTTTGCTTCACGCCCGCCACGCTTAGCGCCGCCTTGTCGTCGAGGGACTTCACGCTGCCGCCCAAAACCGGCGGACGCGCCACGCTCGCATAGAGCATTCCTTCCATGCGCGTATCCTGTCCGTACCCAGCCTTGCCGGTGCACATATCCTTCAGGTCGTAGCCGCTTGTGCCTTTTCCGATGTAGCGCCACTCGCTTCGCGCTTTAAGTTTTATTTCCTCTTTTTTCGGAACAGGCAATTTTCCCGCCGCCGCGGCGAGTTCCCCGTATCCCAATTTTTTCCCGGACGCCTGGTGCACAACCATGTGCGGAGTCGTCGTGCATTCGGAGGCGGGGACGCCCCACTGCGCCGCAGCCGCGCGCACCAGCATCAACCTGGCGGTGGCGCCAGCCTCGCGCAGAGTGTCGAAGAAGCTCCGCACCGAATGCGATCCATCGGTGTCCTGGTCGCCGTATTTTTCGTCACCGGTTGCCTGCACGATCTTCACGCGCGCCCAGTCCGCATCCAGTTCATCGGCCACGATGCGCGGTAGCGCTGTCCGGCTCCCGCTTCCCATTTCCGAGCGGTGCGCGATGAGGTACGCGGTTCCATCCGAGTCGATCGCCAGGTACACGCTTGGCTGCAGCGGTGATTTGACCATGGCATCCGATGCGCCCGCAATTCCGGATGCGGCAAACATCCGCTCGGGCATCAGGTGAATGCTCAGGACAAACGCTCCAGCTCCGAGCATGCCCTTGAGGAATCCTCGCCGGCCGTTCAGCAACTCGAGATCGAGGTTGGAAATATTGTCGATTCGAATCATATGCCCTCGCTCCGCCACAGGACGAAAATAGATGCAAAACCGTGTAGCACCATGCTCCATCGTACTGCTAATTCGTTTTCTTGCAAGCCTGGCAAGGAAAGCCGCCGCGCGCATGGCCCGGGAGGTAAGCGATTCCTTGCATCGGAAAAAAGCCGCGTTGCGATTTTGGACGGGGCAGTACAATCTGAAGCACGGTAGAACGACAAGCCATGTCTCCCGACTTCATGAGGCGCGCCATCGCGCTGGCGTTGGAAAATGTCCACTCGGGAAGCGGCGGCCCGTTCGCTGCCCTAATCGCCAAGGAGGAACGCATCCTTGCCGAAGGCACGAACCGCGTCACGCTTACGAACGATCCAACGGCCCATGCGGAAGTGGTGGCCATTCGCGAAGCCTGCCGTGTTCTCGCTGATTTCCAACTCAGTGGATGCGATCTTTATACGACGTGCGAGCCTTGTCCCATGTGCCTCGGCGCAATTTACTGGGCGCGCCCCGCGCGAATTTTCTACGCTGCTACTGCCGCGGATGCCGCGGACGCCGGCTTTGACGACGCTTTCATCTATGACGAGCTGAAAATCGCGCCCGACGGGCGGCGCATTCCCATGACGCAGCTTCTCCGGGACGATTCTCTCGCCATCTTTTCGGCCTGGAAGCAGCAAGCAAACAAAACGCCCTACTGACGCCATTTCTGGATTTGCTGACCGCACTCACCATTTAGAAATGCTTACGATTCCGGCCAAGCTGCCAGCGCGCGCCGTAAATCGACCAGTTGACCCAGGTGATACGCGTTGTGGTCGGCCAGGAGCAGCGCCTCGCGCAGAATCGTCTGGCCGTCTCCGTGCGGAATCACCGCGAACAAATCTGACCTCGGGTTTTTTACGAGCTTGATCATTTCCTGCAGGTCGCGCTGGAACTCTTGCACGCTCTTCGCCCACGCGGCTTCGTCGGGCGGCACGGGTGTCTTCGGCCAGTAACCCTCCGGAAATCCCGGCGAGACGTGCCTAGCATTGCGGCTGAATTCCAGGATGTCCCACTGCGCGATCCTCACGTGTTCCATCAACTGCCAACCCGTATGTGGCAAGCCTTCGACGAAGGTTCCTCGTTTCGCTTCCGGAAACCCCTCGATCGCATCCATAAAGTGCACATGCGCCTGACCGCCCTTCAAAAGCGAGGCGAGCTGTTCGCGCAACGCCTGATCCTGATTTCCTGTTTTGGTTTTTTTCTTTGTGGTCTGTTTAGCTTTTTTCTTCACAAGAGTTCCCTGTTTCTCCGAGAGAAGCAAGCGCCGCGGCGAGTTCCGAGCGGTATGCTGTGTTGCTTTCGCGAACCCGGCCGTCCTGCAACTCAGTTGTCCCAAATAATATACGCGGAAACCCTGAAAATGGTATCTCTGCGCAGGCAAACGGGTTGCCCGAGGCATGTCCGGCTGGCATACTCTCTTTTCCCCGCAACAGCCAAGAGGCAATCGATGAAACGTGAATATCACCGCTGGTACTCTCATCGGCTCGGCATGGAGCTGGGCGTCGCCGTCTTCGGCCACTGGGGCCCGCCGATACTGGGCTTTCCGACCAGTGCCGGCGATGAATGGGAGCTCGAGGGCCAGAGCATGGTCGGCGCGCTCAGCGACTTCATCGATGCCGGAAGAATCAAATTCTTCACCGTCAATTCGATCAACGGCCAGAGCTTTTACAACAAGGGCGCACACCCGTTTCACCGCAGCTACGTCCAGGCGGTTTTCGATTCCTATCTGCGGGAAGAGGTCGTTCCCTTTATATGGAACAATTGCCAGACGCAGGGCATTGCGATTTCCACGATGGGGGCGTCGTTTGGCGCGTACCACGCCGCCAACACGCTCTTCAAACACCCCGACGTCATCAAGCGCTGCTTCGCGATGTCTGGTGTTTACGACCTACGGAACTTCATGGATGGAATGTACGACGACAATTTTTATTTCAACAATCCTGTCGATTACCTCTCTAACGCGAGCGATCCCTGGTTCTACGAACAAATAGCGACTTGCGACATTCACCTCAGCACCGGTACGGGTCCGTGGGAGAACAGTGGCCCTACCTACCGCCTTTCGGAAGTTCTTTCCAGCAAAGGCATTCGCCACTCGCTGGACAACTGGGGCCCCCAAGGAGGTCACGACTGGCCGTTCTGGAAACACCAGATGCGCGAATATATCTCTCAACTCTTCTGAGTCTTATTTTCAGGGGAATTTGAAAGAAGGCCTTCAGCCTAGGCCGAGGTGTCCCAACTGGTAGTGGCCTTTTTCGATGACCTGATCGTCGTCGATCCAGACGTCGCACTTGCGAGTGAGCACGTCGACGTGGGTTTTGGATTTCCAGTCGGCGTGGGTTTGGCTGCCGTAAGGATCGCCAAACGCGATGTGCACGCCGGGAAATTTTTCGTCTTGAAGAAGAATGCCGATCATCTCGGATAGCCCGAGGTTGGTGCCGAAGGCAAGTTCGCCGACCCGGTCGCTGTTTTCGTCCGTGTGACAGTAATTCCAGAATTCCTGCTCCAAATCCTTGCGGGCGCAGTTGACACCGACAAGCCGCGCGCCTCTGATCTCCAGCGTCAGTGGCGTGGATTGCAAGTCGCCGTATTTTCCATTGAAATGATCGCCTGCGGTGGCGTCACACACGAACGTGCCGTCCACGGTTGCTGGCGTGGTGAAGACTTCGCCGGCGGGAAGGTTCGACCAATAACGCGGGCTGATCAGCCCGCTGGTCTTCACCCAGTCGAGGCCGCGGTCGAAATGCGCAGAAATTTTTGTGCCGGCTTCGGTTTTTACGGTGAGCGTTTCGGCGCGCAGCATGCGTTCACGGAGGCTGTCGCTCAGGCGATCCACCATGCGGTAATCCGCGCACATGCCCTGCCGCATGATCTGCGGCGTGACGCCGACCATGTGCGCGTAGCGAATCTGCCGGCGTTCGACCACTCGCACGATGGCCATGCGCGCACCCAGTTCGCCCGGCTGAGGCGTCATGCACATCACGCCGGCATCCGCAGTTTCCAGGGTGTCCAGTACGGCCGCGGGTGCAGCAGCCATCGGGCGCGGTCCAAAATCTTCCAGCAGCAGTCCGGTATACGACGCGCGCCGATCATCCAACGCGGCAGCGATGCTTGCTGCAACCGCGCGGCTGGCTTCATCGGCAATCAGCACCACATGCTCGCCGGCACGCACGCCAAGGCACGTTTCCACGGCGTTGCGTGCGCCCGGCATCAAGTCTTGTTGTGGCGAACCAAAATTCATCCCTTTAATTCTACTTTAATTGCGCGGATTTTCTAGCGCATGCGTTCCGGTGAGTCTTTCTTTCAACTGGTCATTCGGCCGGGGGAGATTCTGCGTCGAAGGCTAAGCCTCACGAAGCCGCGTTCAGGCGGAGATTCGTGATTCACTAGTCCCTGAGCTTCGCGGGGAGACGCGAAACGCCGGCACCTGGCCGCCGCCGCTGGTCACATTGGCAAGGCCGGTGGCGCTGAGTCTGGTAAGAAAGCCAGCGAGTTTTCCCCGGAACAAGTACGGGGCGAAATCCACCAGCATGTCGCGGTAATCGACCTTGCCGACGTCCGCGATGTACGGAAAAACTTCCCGGCGGATCGGGATGCGTTCCTGAACGATCCACACACCGTTCTTCGCCGAAAGCGCGCGCTCGATCGCCACGTCCCAGTCGGCTTCACTGGTTTCCCAGCCGAGGGTTACGCCGGAGCCGCCGTATTCATCGCTGGGCTTCAGGACCAGGTTATCGCGCTCTTTACGGATGAAAGCGAGCAAATCGATGCACTGGCCGTAGTGCGCCGTCCCCACGTCCGCGACAACGCGCGTCCAGGGAATATGCTTGCGGATTATCTTGCGCTCGCCGTGGGAAAAGAGCGCGCCGTTTTGCTCGTCGGTCAGGACCGCGAAAAACGCCTTCACGTGGGGAATCTTGCAGCGGAAATTGTTGGCCACGCACACGGCGTTCGCGGAGTAGGCTTTGACCAGCGCGGAGCACTCGGCGGGCTTGGCCACGATATCGTTGATGAGCACGCGGCGGTAGACAAGATCGATCTTCTGGTCCCGCGCAACCAGCGATTTGCCGTCCCACTCCAGCTCGCGTGGATCGGCGATGAGCGTAGGGATGCCCATTTTCTCGAACCGCTCCTTGAGGATTTCGAATTCGCTCGCGGTCGGCACGTCTTCCCAGTCCACGATGGCAATCTGCGGCTTGGTGGACGATCCTCCCCAGTCCAGATAGCTCGCCATCAGGGCGTCGAGGAGCTTGGCGCTGAGCGGGTAATTGTGAACTTCATACCTCTGCGCAAATTTGCCCATCATGGGGAGCTCGCGGAAAATCTCCGCAAGAGTTTCGGCGTAGCCCGCGCCCGCCGGCGATT